>Ga0114931_10004565_pt1 | contig 17287 bp, 13 predicted proteins | sample 2SBtaG_FD_89579 | JGI IMG/M metagenome (GOLD analysis project Ga0114931, IMG submission 89579) | Deep subsurface microbial communities from Kolumbo volcano to uncover new lineages of life (NeLLi) - 2SBTROV14_V59a metaG | ecosystem: Environmental > Aquatic > Marine > Volcanic | place: Kolumbo...
TCGCTATGTGTCGCGACAGCGACCGTTTGGGTTTCGTTCAAGAGATAAACGATGCAGGTATCTAGGGGAACTAGCTCGCCAATCTTTGTAGCGAATAACGATAAGGTTTCTTCAAGATTTAGTGATGAACTAAAAACTCGGGCAAGCTCGTATAAGGTAAATACTTCTCGATTTGCTTTCTTAATTTGTTCAACGTAGCTGACTTTTTCCTTGCTCTTGTTCGCATCTAGGATTTTTTCTTCATCAGAGCGATATGCAAGTTCCTGTTTTTCCGCTTCTTCCTCAAATTTCTTGAGGTTGCGGAGAAAGATATCTACAATTTCAGGATCAAATTGAGATCCAGCACTAATTAGAATGTGTTTTCGCGCCTCATCTTGTGCTACGGAACGACTGTAAGGACGTGATCCCCTAATAGAATCGTAAGCGTCTGCAATCGCCAAAATTCGCGCTGTCAGTGGAATCTCTTCTTTCGATAAACCTTCCGGATAACCCGATCCGTCCCAGGATTCATGGTGATACCTCACCGTCGGAACTACTGGATATGGAAAATCAACTTTTTCAAGAATTGAAGCTCCGACTTCGGGGTGAATCTTCATTTTTTCCATCTCTGCCGGAGTTAATCTTCCTGGCTTGTTAAGAATATGATCAGGAACAGCAAGCTTTCCGATATCATGAAGCAGCGCACCGGTAGTAAGCGCTTTCATTTCGTCACTCCATAGATTTAATACCTTTCCGATTCCCTCCGCATAAATCTGAGTTCGCGCTACATGACCTCGACCAACCTGATCGCGTGCATCAATAGCTGTAGCCAATACCTCGACAGTAACTCCGTGAACACGATTTGCTTCCGACATTTCACGGGTTTTTTGCGCAAGGGTTTTTCTATGAAAACGATACGATAGATGAGCAATGAGTGCCAGGGGTACAGCTGTGAGTCCAACGGATAGTCCAAAAACCACATTTATTAGGTGGAATACAAAAACAACCGTTACACATAACGTGGAGCTAAAAGCAATCCATATTGCTCTCTCTTTCCAGGTAGGCTCAGATTCCTGCCTGTTCTCAAACTTCCTGAAAATATCGAAAAATGATGAGTAAGTTAGAAAGTATAATCCGCTGCCTATTATTAGACCGCTTAAAAGCCAAAAAGCATTAATCGGGTTATTCGCGACAGGAATTTGTCTGAAGCCAACACCGCTACCTAAGAACAAATAAAATAAATTTGAGGATATAAAGGCAGTTAACGTCAGGGCGGACATTTTCATTATCCACCGAACTCTATCTTTTTGCTCGCCTCTAAAATTTCCGGCTACCGCAAGGATTGCCAAAAGTACGGTGCCGCCAGTTCCGAGCCAAATTATCGCCCATAGAATTGCGAAGTCGTTGGTCGAAATACGCTCTTTTGTGAAAGGCACTTTAAAATTATATTGGCTTAGTATGAGGCAAACAATCGTGGTAAAAGCCAAGATAAGCCAATCGCCTGCTACAAATGAAATACTCTTATACGCAGAAAAACAAACTATTGCTACTGATATGGTGGTTAATACACCCCAGTAGGCTTTTGTTTTAGATTTGTAATCAGAGAAATTTAGCATTTTCAAAAAGGGTCTTGGCTAATAAACACTTGCTTTAGAAATCATGAGTATGTTGAAAATAATATTCGGTAGATGCTATTGATTTTTATTGCATTTTGAGCATCCTGAGGTTGAGGTTAGCTGGATTTGAGGACAGATTCTAATCTGGGAAAAGTTTACTGGAAACTCTTGAGCCTCCGAAATCGTATTACAAATATGCAAAACATTTCGGCTTTGATGTTCTTTAACCGAATGTTTCGTCGAAATTTATGTAGGTCGTGTTTTGACCTATACGTTATAATAGGGGTAAATCAGTTACCACGTTTGATTTGTGGAGTGTGTTCTTTTTGATCCGGTTGGAAAAATACACCAACCCACTAATTTGAGTTTACTGAAATTCGAATGAAAAATCAATGTTATTTTTGGTTAAACAAGTTTATTTATTAAAGGTTTTGGGATTGAAGCTTTGCAGACTTACAAAATTAGTATGAATATTTTGTTATCTAAAAGGAAAAAAAGATGTTAATCAAGAAAAAGTCGATGAATTCCAGGATGAATAGTGCTTTTTTTTCGTATTCGAATAAGTCTGCAGTTTGTACATTTATATCTGTTTTATTTCTACTCGTTTTGTCCTTAAATAACAGTTTTGGGCAAGCTTCAGATGATTTAATTCGTATTAATACAGAACTTGTTTCGTTTGAGGTTTCCGTAACAGATAAAGAAGGAAAGCCAATACGGGGTTTGCGTATCGAGGATTTTGACCTATACGTTGATGGAAAACGGCGTTCGATAGATTTTTTTAAACCGATAAAAAAATACGATACTAATCGCCCTCTTTCCGTGGTATTTGCGCTCGATGTTTCGGGGAGCATAACAAAAAAAGAACTCGCTAACTTACGAAATGCGATGGAAAAATTTATCAATCGGTTGGCAGACTATGACTCGTATTTCGCAGTTACGACCTTTGGGATGAAAGTGAAGACTCTTCAATCATTTACGAATAAACCAAGGAAGCTTAAGAAGACATTTACAAAAATATTGCGTGATCAAGATGGGCTTTCAACTCATGCCTATGATGCCGTTGATCACGCGGTAAGACTTTTAAAAAAAAAGTCGCCGCGATCTGTAAAAAATAAATTGCCGAGAAGGGTCGTAATTGTTGTTACTGATGGTTATCCGGTTGGTGATACGGTTTCACCAGGTACCGTTATTGAAAGGGCAAACGATTCCGAAACAAGTGTTTACGCCGTTATATTGCCATCTTATTCTCGTTTGTCCAATGGCGGAAAACCAGTGCTAACTTTACTAGAAGCGAGTGGTCTTGTAGAAAAAACTGGAGGGCGATCTTTTTACGCTTTCGAAAGAGACTTTGAGCCGCTATTTAGTGCTTTGGCGGAAGAAATCACCGCCTCTTACGCTTTAGCTTTTTATCCGGATGAGAATGCCAGAAAGATCGGTAATTTTCACAAGGTCAGGATCAAGCCACCTGCGAAATTCTTGATTAAGCAAAATAGGGACGGTTTTAGAATCAAACCGGAAAAATAAGATGGCAGTCCTCGCTTTTTAAATACCTTTTTGGCAAAATATTTTTCATGCGGTTTCCTTTTAATCTACCGAAAGAAAGAGAATTTGATGTCATCGGGTTTGGCACAAATGCAGTCGATTTTCTAATACAGGTGCCTGAATATCCTTCCTTTAATTCAAAAATTGAACTTACAGATTACAAGCAAGCTGCAGGGGGAGAAGTGGAGACTACTCTGGTTGGGCTTCAGCGTTTAGGGCTTAAGACATCATATGCGGGGCGTTTTGGTAAAGATTCTGCGGGTGAGTTTGGATTAAAAGAGTTGGTAGCCGAAGGGGTTGACGTACGTTTTTCGGAGACGGTTGAAGGTGCTAGGACCCAAATCGCATTCATAATAATTGACGAAAGGGATGGGGAAAGAACAGTCATTTGGAACCGCGATAAAAAACTTTGTTATTCTCTGGACGAAAGCCCTTTGGAGATTGGGTCTGTAGCGAGGATTTTGCATCTCACTCCGCACGATACGGAGGCTTGTGTAAAATTGGCGAGACGCGCGAAACTTCAAAATACGGTCATTTCACTTGATATAGATGACACCTTTGAAGACTTAGAAGAACTTTTGCCTCTGGTTGATATTTTGATTTCCTCGGCAGACTTCGCTGAAAAACTCCTGGGGATCAAAGATAAAAAAGATGCTTTGGGCGAGATTGCGGCTCGTTTTGGTTGCGGGATAGCCGGGCTGACTTCGGGTGAAGCGGGGTCTTTGATTTTTTCAGGCGGTGAGTTTTTCGAAACGGAAGGGTTTATTGTTCCGGGTGGCTGCAAAGATACGACTGGGGCAGGGGATGCTTTTAGAACCGGTTTTTTGTATGGGGTTTTAAATGGCGAGTCTATTGAGGAAAGTGCGCGGATCGCAAACGCTGTCGCTGCTTTGAAATGTAGGAAGGTAGGAGCGCGTACTGCGCTGCCAAATGTTGCCGCACTTGAAGAAATCATTCATGATAATTGACTCACTTTATTTTGAGAGGTTCTAAAACTAAAGAAAAATGAAAGCGGTGTATGTAAAAGAATTCGGCGGGATTGAGAATCTTGAGATTCGCGATGTTGATAGACCTTCGCCTCCAAAGAACAAGCAAGTTTTGGTGAATGTAAAAGCAGCAGCGTTAAACCGTGCAGATATTCTTCAGCGAAAAGGTTTTTATCCCGCGCCGAAGGGCTATCCCGAACGGATTCTGGGGCTTGAGTTTGCCGGGGAAGTTGCCGATGTAGGTGATGAGGTTGAAAATTTAGAAATCGGCGATCGAGTTTTTGGAATTACTGCGGGCGGCGCACAAGCGGAATACACCATGACTTTGGAAAATCAGCTTGCAAAAATTCCGGCACAGATGGGATATGTTGAAGCCGCAACTGTTCCTGAAGCATATATAACTGCCTTTGATGCGGTTTGGACGCAAGCTAAATTGAGAGCAGGTGAAACTTTATTGATTAATGCGGTCGGTTCCGGCGTTGGGCTTGCTGCTTTAGACATCGCAAAATTTAACAATAATAAGGTTTTTGGGACCTCTCGTACACAGAGCAAACTCGATAGATGCTCAAAACTTGGACTTGATGTGCCAATAAATACGAGTGGAAATCACGATTTTACACATATCTTAAAAGAAGCAACAAACGGTAAAGGAGTCGACGTGATTTTAGATTTAGTTGGGGCGAGTTTGTTCAGCGCAAATTTACGATGCCTTGCCTCAAAAGGGCGTTTGTTATTGGTCGGATTAGTTGGCGGGCGGAAATCGGAATTTGATATGGGAATTGCACTTCGCAAGCGCTTGAAGATTATAGGGACAGTCTTGCGATCCCGTAGCGAGGAAGAAAAAGCGAAAGCGACCGAGAATTTCGAAAGATACGTCTTAGATTTTCTTAACGGAAATGATCTAAAGCCAACTTTAGACAAGGTTTTTAATGTGGAAGACGTGCGAAAGGCTCACGAATATATGGAATCCAATTATAATTTCGGTAAGATAGTATTGGAGTTCTAAATATGTCTCAAAGTGAATACATTACCGTATTTAGTTGCCGATTCGCGCAGCTGCGTAATCTGTAATGATGCACAGACCGGCGACATGCTGCGTTGAGAGCTCAGCCATTTTTATCATTGCATCGTCATATTTAAGCTTGCTTGCGATGCATTCCTCAAAGGAAACAACCGACCACAAATTCTCAGACAATTCGCTTTCGGCTAAGCTAACATCTGCCGGGGCAACTTCTTTTTTTCGAGCAGGTATTTTTTTTCGCTTCATTTCTTTTTTCTTAAAACTCATTGCTTTTTTGTGGCACTCTTGTTAAACCTTGACTCAACCAATCAAAATTTAACACCAATAAATTCTAAATAAAGAAACGATAGCATAGCTTTTGTATCCTTGTAAAAGTTTTAACGAGGTTGGTTTTCCAGAAAACATTGGCGAGGATGTCCATCGGTTTGATTGTTTTATCAGAATTTGAGTAAATTAAACATAATGAAAGCCCAAAAGATCATAGCAGCACTTATCCAGGAACCGCCCATTTTTCTGAATTTAAGTGAAACTATCAAGAAGGTTGAAACCTTAACAAGAGAATCTGCGGCTAGAGGTGCAAAGATAATAGTTTTTCCTGAGACGTGGCTTCCCGGGTATCCGATTTGGATTGACGATGCTCCGAATGCCGCACTTTGGGATTATCCTCCTGCAAAGCGTCTCTATCAATATTTAACCGAAAATTCTTTGAAAATTCCGGGTGAGGAATTCCTCCAATTGCGGGAAATAGTCAAAAGCTCTGAAGCCTATGTTGTAATCGGAGTAAACGAGAGCGATGGCGGAACACTTTACAACACAACCATTTATTTTGAGCCAAACGGTGATTATAAAATTCACCGAAAATTAATGCCTACTTATACTGAACGGCTAATTTGGGGAATGGGCGATGGGAGCACTCTAAATGTTTTGGAAACGCCGTACGGAGTTTTGGGTGGTTTGATTTGTTGGGAGCATTGGATGCCTTTGGCGCGAGCCGCCATGCACTCAAAACACGAAATTATTCATACGGCGCAATATCCTACTGTTCATGAAAGACATCAGATTGCGAGTCGCCAATACGCTTTTGAGGGACAATGTTTTGTCCTTGCTTCCGGTTGCGTTTTAACGAAAAAAGACGCTCTTGAAGGGTTCGAATCTCTTGAGACCCGGGACCAAGAGGCATACGATTTGCTTGAATCAATGCGAAACGAAAAACTACAGCGCGGAGGAAGCACGATCGTTGCGCCCGATATTAGTTATGTTGTCGAGCCGGTTTTTGATCGAGCGGGGATTGTATATGGGGATCTGGATTTGAGCCTGGCGAAGCAAGGAAATTTGCTCTTGGATACAGATGGACATTATTCGCGTCCGGATGTTTTTAGTTTGACAGTTAACACCAAAAAAAATCAAAACGTCGTTTTTGAAAAGAGCGAATAAATCAAACCAATTTACCTGAAATTAGGTAAAAAGTTTTCACGACACAACTGGCAATTGAACAATAAATGTCGTTCCTTTACCCTCTCCTTTACTCTTCGCTAGAATCTTTCCGCCGTGTTTTTTGATTATTGAGCGGACGATATAAAGCCCCAATCCAGTTCCTTTTGTCTCTTGAGTTTCGGCGTTTTGCACTCGATAAAATCTGCGAAAAATCCTTTTGAGCTCGTTTGAGGCTATTCCTACCCCTCTGTCTCTTATGCGGACCTCAATCATTTTGTTTTGCCTAAGCTTTGTTCTTATCGAGATCGCCGGCTCATTTTTTGAATATAAAATTGCGTTATCCAGAAGATTTCCGAAAGCAGTTCTAATCTCGGTAAGATCACCGGAAATAAAGGTCTTTTCGGGTGCGATAGAAACTGAGACCGCGCCGTTTTCTAAATTGTAACGATTGCGAACGAGATCCGCGCTATCAACAAGAAGTTTTCCAACATCTATTTGTGAATAATTTAATTCGCGCGATTTTTCACGGGTTTTACTCGCCTCAAGGACTTGCTCAACGGTTGCAAGAAGCCGATCGCTGTCGGCAAGCATAATGTCGTAAAATTCTTCGCGGTTTTGTTCGTTGACCTCGCGTTTTTGCAGAGTTTCTAGGTAAAGTTTGATCGATGCGATTGGAGTTTTGAGTTCGTGTGTAACCGCATTTAAAAACGCGTCTTGTTGCTCGTTTTTTCTAATTTCGCGGGTCAAAAAAATCGTATTAAGTACCAATCCGGTAATTATCAGCGCAAAAAAGATTATACCGAAAACGAGAAGCGCGATTTCCTGTAGATTGAGCAGAATCCAGCCGACGTTCAGGGCAATCGCCAAAATAATCAAGCAAATACCAAAGACAAGGAAAAATATTGCGGATTTTCTTCTTTGCACGAATTAGATGGTAAATCTAAAAAGAAAAATGGTAAATGACGAAATATCATTTACCATCGTTGATTCCTATTTTTCGCCGAATTTTTAAGCGGCTTTTTTCAGCGTCTTTTGCTGATATTTCGGCTTACTAAGATCAACCGCATAGACGTCTTTTATTAAACCGATTTTCTCGAGCAAAACAATTTGAATCCAATTTGCGTCTAGTTCGTACCAGGTTAAGCCGTGCCGAGCCGAACGCGGATAAGCATGATGATTATTGTGCCAACCCTCACCAAAAGCCAAAACTCCAACTATTGGATTATTGGTCGATGTGTCACTGGTCTCAAAACGTCTTCCTCCCCAAATATGTGCAGCAGAATTCACAAGCCATGTTGTGTGCCAACCCCAAACTGTCCTGAAGAAAACACCCCAAATAACCATTGACCAACCGCCTATCATAAACAGAACTACTCCGATCGGGATATTGGCTAACCAAAAATACTTGTCTAGAAATTGATAATATTTGTCATCTACCAAATCAGGCGAGTAACGCTTATGGGTCGCTTCGCTATGCTCTTGCGCAGTACCTCGCATAACCCATCCTATATGACTCCAGAATATTGAGTCTTTTGGCGAATGAGGATCTTTGTCGGTGTCTGTAAAAGCGTGATGGAGGCGATGCGTTGTAACCCAACTTAAGGGACCGCCTTGAAGAGCAGTTGTAGCGCAAGTTGCCAAAAAATATTCAAGCCATTTTGGTGCCTTAAATCCGCGGTGGGTTAGTAGTCTGTGAAATCCGAGACCAATCCCAAAGCTTCCCGCAATCCACCAGGTAATCGCTAAGGCGAGAACATTTTGCCAACTAAATGTAAACAGCGCGCCTATCGCAACGATATGGAAAACTAGAATAAAGGTAATTGTTTCCCATTGGATTTTTTTTGATTTTGCTTCCTGAATGTTTGCTACTTTCTTCATCTAAACCTCTTGAATTATTAAATACTTTTCATCTTCGCCAATTTTAATCCTAACAGCTTTGGCGGCGTGGGATTGTAAGAGTTTTGTAATACGTAGAAAAAGAGAAAGTGAAAAAAACAGCTCATTTTCCACTTTCTTTTTTAACTTTTTGTTTTCCAACTAAGCCGCTTTCTTAAAGCGTTTTTTGTCCGATTCTGCATTGTTAATATCGTAGGCATAAACGTTTGACACCAAACCTACTTTTTCAAGAAGCCAAATCTGCAGCCAGTTAAAATCAAATTCATACCAGGCTAAGCCGTGTCGTGAAGAACGCGGAAAAGCATGGTGATTATTATGCCAACCTTCACCCCATGCGAGAATACCGACAAGCGCATTATTGGTTGATGTATCGCGCGTGTCAAAACGTCTCGATCCCCATGTGTGGGCAATTGAATTAACTATCCAAACGGAATGCCAACCCCAAACAATTCTGAAAAACACTCCCCACAAAACCATTGACCAACCGCCTATCAAAAACAAAATCGCTCCGGTAATAATGGTTGAAACCCAATAATATTTTTCCATAAACAGATGAAATTTATCTTTCATAATATCCGGCGAGTAGCGTTTGCGCGTTTTATCGTCGTAAAGACTTGCGCCGCCCATAAACACCCAACCCATATGTCCCCAGAAGAAATTGTCTTTTGGTGAATGCGGATCCTCATCCGTATCAGAAAAGGCGTGATGAATCCGGTGAGTCGTAACCCAACTTACAGGACCACCCTGAATTGCAAGCGACGCGCAGACGGTGAAAAAATATTCGATCCATTTCGGCGTTTTATATCCGCGGTGAGTTAAAAGTCTGTGATACCCAAGACCAATTCCGAGGCTTCCCGAAATCCACCATGTTATAACCACGGCAAGTACATTCGCCCAACTAAACGAAAACAATGCCCATATTGCAAGAATATGAAATGCCGACATCGCAAATACTACTTTCCATAGAAGTTTTGGTGAGCTTGATGGTTTAAATTTTATTACGTTATTCATTAAATTACTTACTGATGAAATTAGAACAAAACACGAGTCATCGCGCGAAAGATAATCCTAACAGGTTTTTAGCGGAACAATTGTAAGAGTTTTGTAATAAGTACGATAATGGAAAAATTGGCGGAAACACGCACATTAATAAGTGTGTTCCTGTATCTATTCAAATCATGAGTAAATAAGTTTACTTATAGTGAATCAGAACGCAGGGTATTAACAGAATTACTAGAAATATTGAGAAATCCATAAAAAAAATACTCGCCGCAAGATATTTTCGTTGGCTTCGGAAACAACATTATTATTGACCGCGTTGTAGTTTACGAATTGTTAAACGGCAATTTTTTGCAGATGGTTTAGCTCAGTAGTATCTATCTGCCCTAACTCCCAGTTGTTTTGTAAGTTCAGCCAAAATTGCGGGCTCGCGCCGATTGATTTTGATAGTTTCCATGCCATTTGCGGAATGATTCCGCGTTTTCCATTGCATATCTTATTGATCGTTTTTGGCAGTACTCCGATATGTTTAGCCAATGCCGATTGGTTTACTCCGATTTCATCAAGCTCGTCCTGAAGGACAGATCCAGGGTGAATTGGTGTTATGTAACTCATTTTTCTCCTAATGATAATCTACAATTTCTACTTTGAAAGCATCGCGCGTGCGCCACTCAAAACAAATTCTGTACTGATTGTTTATTCTAATACTAAGTTGCCCCGCGCGGTCTCCCCGGAGGGTTTCAAATCTATTTCCCCTCAAATCCCTCAAATCTTCTAAACTCGTCGCCGCGTTTAACACGGCAAGTCTGCGGACTTAAAAACGATAATATAGTATTCGTTTCAACGTTTTTTTTCGCGCGTTTCGTGCTCATGCAAGCAGGGGGTGTTTACGCTCCCAAAAACTAATCAGCAAAGGCAACACTCAACTCTTTGAGCTTCATTGAATCGCTTTTATCAGTTTTCTCAATATCTTCGCGGTCAATATATTTGTATAAGATGTCGCGCTGCTGTGGTTTAAAACCTGCTTCGCGGATGTGATAGCGGAGTTCTTTTTCGTTGGCGTCGGTATTTGCTCCGGCGGCGGAGACGACATTTTCTTCGATCATTATTGAACCCATATCATCCGCACCAAAACGCAACGCGGCTTGTCCGAGGCGTAATCCTTGGGTAAGCCAAGAAGATTGGATGTGCTGGATATTGTCTAAAAAGAGTCGCAAGACGGAAAGCATTTTTAGATAGTCAATTCCTGTCGGTTCCTCAGTTATTTTACGCCCGAGTGCGGTGTTTTCACGTTGGAATGTCCAGGGAATAAAAGCGGTAAAACCTCCTGTTTCGTCTTGAAGATCGCGGATTTTTTGCAGATGCTCGACGCGATGCGAAATATCATCGCCGATGCCGAACATCATCGTTGCGGTTGAACGAAGATCAACCTCATGAACGGCGCGCATTACATCAAGCCATTCTTGAGAAGTACATTTTGTCGAAACTCTTTTGCGAACTTCATCGACAAGAATTTCGGCTCCGCCTCCAGGCATTGAATTAAGCCCCGCTTTTTTAAGACGCTTCATGATCGTCACATAATCGAGTCCTGAGATCAGATGGATGTTATGAATTTCAGGCGGTGAAAAACAATGAAGCTGAAAATCAGGATATTTTTCGTGAAGAGTCGAGAGCAGATCTTCATACCATTCAATATCAAAATCGGGATGCAAACCGCCCTGCATCAAAACGCCCGTTCCACCTAAATCGATCGTTTCGTCAATTCTTGTGCAGATTTCCTCGATTGAATGCACATAGGTTTCAGGTTTTCCCGGTCTTCGGTAAAAAGCACAAAATGTACAAACGACGTTGCAGACATTTGTATAGTTGATATTGCGGTCAATTATATATGTAACGACATCCGAAGGGTTCTTCTTCATACGGATTTCGTCTGCGGCGAGTCCGATGTGCACGAAATCGTTTGACTCAAGCAGCGTTGCGCATTCCTCAGCGGTCATGCGATTTCCCTTAAGGACACTTTTTAAGATTGGTTGAATATTTGTCATTGCTCAATTGCCCCCAGTTTAGCGGGCTTTATCTAGGGTCAGGTTGATTGCCTTTTTTGCCCATAAAACTTTATATAAAACAAATCTCGCCAAACGGCACGGGGATTGCGTCTAACGGATAACTACTCAGCGATGAGAAGTATATATAAAGCGATTATAAATTTTACTAGAGGTTTGGAGAAATGAAAAACAGAGAGAATGGAATGATAATTTATGAAACAGCATTAATAGTTTTTGCAGCGGTCGCAAGTTGGCTCTTGTTGTTTCAATCGGGTTTGTTTTAATTTCATAGAATACTTGAGCGTTTTCGGCGGTATTGGGTAACTTATGAAAGTCCTCAGACATCCGGTATTTTCTCAAGATGAGTTACCCATCTATTAAAGTTTGGACATTCGGCGCGAATCTTATTGAGTCCAATTTCCAGAATAGCAAAAGTACCCATTAAACGTTTTTCATACTGAGGAAATAGATTTTTTACTCTTCTTGACGGACAAGTCTGATAAGAGTCGTTAATTTCCTCAGGCGTCGAAAACTGATCGCGAATTTCTTGAAATTTCGGCACCAAATCTTTTCTCTCGATTCCTTCACCGAATAATTTCGGGCTGCTAAAAAGAAGTCCTTCGAATTCATGCATCATTACATATGGAACAAAACGTTTTTGATCGAAGTTACTTTTCATTTCACTAGATAAATCTTCAATCAGCGCATTTTCGACGGTTAAAGCTTTTTCTGAGAAAGGCTTGTTTTGTGCTTCCCTTCTTCCCACCCAAGCCCCATCCCCAGATTTAGGTAGACCGTAATAGTCAACCATTGTTGTAGCTACACAACCCAAATCTTCATTAAGGTGATTGATAATGTCTTTTTTCGCAGCTTTCCATGAACCAATTCCGCCTCGACTTTTTCTCTGTCTGGCATTGCCCAACAGGCGGGCACCAACCGTTGAGTAACCAAAAGTATACAGATGGTCACGGAGAATTTCGTTTACAAAGGTTTCTTCCGTTTCACCTTCTACATGAATGAGCAATCTTGACATTTCGCTGCTTAGCCTTTTGGGCGCCCTCCAATCTCATTTTTCTCCCAAAGCTGTCCGAGACTGTACTCTTTTAGCCAACTCTTTAAATAGTCTGATTTAAGTCGTTCAAACGAAGTACCATCGTCTTTTCGGTTTGTAACCAATACATCTTCTGGGCTGAAGTGGTCTAATAAAAGTGGCGACTGAGTTGACACCACAACCTGGGTTTTATGAGAGGATTGTTTAATAAGGGATGCGAGCAAAGCCACTGCGTACGGGTGCAGACCAAGCTCTGGTTCGTCAACAAGAATAACGGAAGGACGATACTTTTCGGGCTGTAAAAATAGTGTCGCGAGTGCGATAAATCTCAACGTGCCATCAGACAACGACGATACATCGAAATGAGAATCGAACCTTTTATGAGTCCATTCTAACCTTATTTTTTGAGGATTAAGACGTTGGGGCTCAAGTTGAAAATCATTGAAAAAAGGAACCATTCTCTGAATAGATTTTCGTATAAGATTGTACGAGTCAACATGTTTTTGTGCTAAATAATAGAGGAAAGAAGATAAGTTTGAGCCATCAGGTCTCAGAAATCTATTATCGTTTATGTCAGCGGTTTTCTTCATCGGCGAGGTTGAACTTGTATCGTGGAAATGATACAGACGCCACTGATCCAAGTGTCTCCTAACAAATTTAGAAATCTTGCTTCCACCAATATTGCTAATCCCAGCCTCTACCCCGATTCTTCCAATACTTTCTTGGTATGGCTCCGGATATCGGCTTTTATCCCAATAATAGCCATATTCGGAGCCCGGTATTAATTCGTCGTTCTCAGTTGGTGTTAAAGTTATACTATACTGATTCTTACCTTGCTGAAACGATATGTGGATTTCAATAGTTTCTGTAGTTTTTGTCCCAAAATGAAGGAGTCGGTTCGCGCCCCCATATCTACCAACATAGTCCTGAAGATGTCCTTCCTTGATAGCACGAAGAAATGCAAAAACTGAGATGAAGTTCGATTTGCCCGAGCCGTTTGGACCTATAATTATATTAATAGGGTTCAGACGTAATTTTTCTACAGATTTTATGCTCTTAAATCCTTTTACAGTTATGTAGTCTAGTTCCGGCATACGATCCATTCACACTGCAGATGGTAATCGGAGCGTTTCAAATGTTCTAGAACTTTGAATCTCCACAAAATACGAATTTTCAAAAACGATGATTCGAATTATAAGCAAGTTAGCATATAAATATAACACCAAATGTTTCAATGTCATTGATGTAGAAAGCTTTTTTGAAAATCAATCAAACTTCAATAGCCAAAATATAACCATCATAGTTGTTGAGGACTAGCGTAATCAGCTGTATAATTTTACAAACAATAGACTTTGTATAAAAATCGCAGGCACATGAAAATTATATATCTAGCTCGAGTTTGCTTCGTTATGCTAATGGCTTCAGTGTTTCCCGTCTTTTCCCAATCGGCAAAAAGACCAATTACCGTCGATGATTTTTTCAAGTTCAAAAATGTTCGAAATCCTCAGATAAGTCCTGATGGGCGCTGGGTTGCTTATACGGTTTCCAAAACGGATTTGAAGAAGGATAAATCTGAGACTCGAATTTGGATGATTAGGTCAAATGGCGGCGAGGCGATTCCAATGACGGGAAAGGGTTATTCGGCGGGTAGACCGCGCTGGAGTCCGGATGGGAAATATCTTTCGTTCCTCGCCTCGAAAAGCAAGGGTAAAAAGCCTCAGGTTTGGTCTCTGAATCGTTTGGGAGGCGAGGCGCGGCAGATAACAAAAGTTAAGCAAGGGGTTTCCGGTTTTGATTGGTCGCCTGATGGGAAGAGGCTTCTTTTGATGATTCGCGATGCAAAACCGGAAGACTTGGTAAAGGATAAAAAAGAAAAGAAGAAGCCGAAGCCGTTTGTGATCGATCGGTTGCAGTTTAAGAGAGATTACGCCGGATATTTGGATCGGAGGCGAACACATCTGTATATTTATACGCCGGGCTCAAAAAAAGATCCCGTGCAGATTACGTCGGGTGATTATGAGGATTCTCAGGCGGTCTGGAATCCAGACGGAAAGTCGATTGCATTTGTAAGTAATCGCACAGAAGAGCCTGATAGTAATCCGAATTCTGACATATGGATCGTCTCGGCGGACAATACCGATAAGGGACAGACGCTGCTTCAAGTAACCAAAAATCCGCGCGAGGATTCATCGCCCGTTTGGAGTCCTGATGGTAAGTCTATTGCCTATGTAACAATTACGGCTCCACTTAAGACTCTTTGGTATGCGACGAATAAATTGGCAATAATCTCGTCGTCGGGTGGTACACCTAAATATTTGACGCCGAATCTTGACAGAAATGTCAGGCGACCGCAGTTTTCGGCAGATGGTAAATCGATTTTGTTTTTGCTTGAAGACAGCGGCGAACAGCAGCTTGCTTCGATCGACGCTTCGGGCGGGAGTTTAACCAAACCGATTTCCGGTCAGCTTACGGTGCAGGATTTTGCTTTAAAAGGAAATCTAATCGTGCCGCTTATTTCGCGGGCGGATCTTCCCTCAGAAGTTTTTACCCTTAGAAACAAAAAACTTGTGCAGCTAACCAAGACCAACAAAACTTTGCTTGATAAGCTCAAACTTTCAAAGGTTGAAAACATACATTTTAACAGCAAAGACGGCACCGAAATCGAAGGTTTTGTTTATAAACCAATCGGTTACCGAAAAGGATTTCGATACCCGACCATTTTGTGGAATCATGGCGGACCGGTTTCGCAATATAGTTTTCGGTTTAGTTTTTGGGCTCAGCTTTATGCGGCAAATGGTTATCTTGTGCTTGAGACCAATCCGCGTGGCTCGTCCGGTTATGGACAGGCGTTTTCCTACGCTTTGTTTGCCGATTGGGGACATTTGGATTTTCAAGATGTAAATGCCGGCGTCGATTATGTGATAAAAAAGGGATGGGCAGATGCCGATAAACTAGGCGTTGGCGGTTGGTCTTACGGAGGAATTTTGACGAACTATGTGATTACCCAAACCGGAAGATTTAAAGGCGCGGTTTCGGGTGCGAGCGAGGCATTGTATCGTGCTAATTACGGACACGATCATTATCAAATGTGGTGGGAAGTCGAACTCGGTTTGCCTTGGAAGAATGCGGCGGGATGGGAAAGAATCTCGCCATTTAACAGGGTCGATAAAATCACAACGCCTACTTTATGGATCGGCGGGCAGGTTGACTGGAACGTGCCAATTCTAAATTCAGAGCAAATGTATCAAGCGATGAAACGCCTTGGTCGGGAAACACAGCTCGTAGTTTATCCGGGCGAACACCATGGTATTCGCCGCCCAACATTTCAAAAAGATCGCTTTGAACGTTTCTTGGGTTGGTATGGGAAATATGTGAAAGGGGAAAAACCATCGAAGAAAAAAAAGCAAAGGAAGAAACGTAAGAAAAAAAGAGAATAAAATGTTTTTGGGTAGTTTTTGAGTATTTTACGTCGGTCAAGTTTTCTCTTCCGGCTTTTTTTTCCCGATGGTCAAAAAAAAACGTTGCGTTTTCTTATCTCAATATATAGAATCACGAGAAATCTACAATTTTAGGGTCAAATTCATTATGCGAATAGCAATTTCGAGAATCGTTTCTTTGGTTTTTGTGATCATTCTTGCGTTTCCGTTTCAAATGTATGCGCAGCGAACTGCAAAGCCCGTACTTCACGGAAGACATTGGGTTGCGATTACGGGAAAACCTCTTGGGGCAACTGCCGGCGCGATGATTTTTAATAAGGGGGGAAACGCGGTTGATGCAGCGTGCGGGATGATCGCCGCTACCTCGACGATGTGGGATACATTGAGTTGGGGTGGGGAAACCCAAGCTTTGATATACAATCCCAAAACAAAAAAGGTAATCGGCATAAATGCGCTCGGTGTTGCTCCAACGGGTGCGACGGTAGAATTTTACAAAAGCAAAGGGATGACAAAATATCCGGCTGAATATGGACCGCTTGCAGCGGTGACACCCGGAACACCGGGCGGAATATTCGTCATGCTCGCTAAATACGGAAAGCTAAGCCTAAGGGACATTTTGCAACCCTCGATTCAGATGGCAGACGGCTATCCGATGGAGGAGGGTACCGCGCTGCGCATAGAAAGAAATAAAAAACACCTAAAGAAATGGAAATATTCAAAGCAGGTTATGCTTCCGCATTTGGGCGAAAAACATGAAGGTCCCGTAGCCGGAGAGATTTTCCGCCAGCCCGATCTTGCCAGGACTTTAAGAAAGCTCGTCGAAGCCGAAGAAAAAGCTCTTGCGCAGGGGAAAAATCGAGAACAGGCAATTATGGCGGCTTACGACCGTTTTTATAGGGGCGATATTGCTCGCGAAATAGTCCGCGGAACACGAGAAGAGGGTGGTCTTTTTACGATGAAAGACCTTGCTAATTGGAAAGTAAAAATCGAAAAGCCCGTAATGACCAATTATAAAGGCATTGATGTTTATAAATTAACTCATTGGACCCAGGGTCCGGTAATGCTTCAAACTCTCAATATTCTCGAAAATTATGACCTAAAAGCAATGGGTTACAATAGCGCACGATATATTCACACGCTCTATCAAGCTATGAACATGGCATTTGCCGACCGTGATTTTTATTACGGTGATCCCGCTTTTCCGCCTACGGAGCCGATAAAGGGTTTGCTTTCGAAAAAATACGCTAAAGCGCGGATGAAACAAATCAATCCGGAGAAAAA
>Ga0114931_10004566_pt1 | contig 17286 bp, 11 predicted proteins | sample 2SBtaG_FD_89579 | JGI IMG/M metagenome (GOLD analysis project Ga0114931, IMG submission 89579) | Deep subsurface microbial communities from Kolumbo volcano to uncover new lineages of life (NeLLi) - 2SBTROV14_V59a metaG | ecosystem: Environmental > Aquatic > Marine > Volcanic | place: Kolumbo...
ATGCTTTTCATGTTCGGTCTCCGACACGGTCAGGCTGTCGATGTTGTAGCCGCGCCCGGAAAACAGACCTATGACGCGCGCCAGCACGCCGGGCTCGTTGTCGACGAGGACCGACAGGGTATGCTGTTCAACGGTTTCGATATGGCCCGGCTCGGGATAATGCGATTGGCTCTTCGGCATGGGGTTCAACTCTCATTTGTTCAAGATCTGTTCAAGATCGTAGCCGCGGTCAGTCGTTGGCGCGGACCAGTCGTTGCGCGGGCCAGTCGGTACCGCAGGCAAGTCGTTTGCCGGGATTTCGGGGCTCAAGGCCCTTTACCGGCTGGATAAAGCCCACTCAGGCCGCGGGCAATGGCAACGCCGGCAAGGATCAGCACAAGTGCGATCAGGTGGCGCATCTCAGGGCGCTCTCCCAGAAACAATATGCCCCAGGTGACGCCGAACAACGGCACCAGCAGATTGATCTGCCCGAAAAATCCCGCCCCCTGCCGCGCCAGCAGTTTCATCATGATGAGCGTCGCAAGCGCCGTATGCAAGCCCCCGAGCAGCAGCGCGCTGAGCAATGCCATGGCGTCGGGCCGCAGCGACAGGGGATGCTCGAAGGCGACAGAAACCGGAATCATCATCACCGTGGCAGCAAGCATGATCGACGCCGCTGCCGCCAACCGTGGCAGGTGAAGCAGGGATTTTGTCATCACCGCATTAATTGCATAGCATAGCGCGGCTGCCGCGACTGCCAGTTGGCGCAGGGTGTCATCGCCCATATGCAGCAGTTTCGCTGGTCCGACAAGAATGACAAGCCCTATCAGCCCGCATATGACACCGATGAATTTGGCCGGGGTTATGGGCTCGCCGCGAGTGAAAAAATGCGCCAGCAGCAGCGTATAAAGCGGCATGGCCCCCATCAGGATTGCCGCCAGCCCGGCATCAATCCGCTGCTCGCCCCAATTAATCATGGTAAAGGGCAGCGCCGTGCCGAACAGCGAGACGATGGCCACCAGTGCCCAGGTCCTGAGGTCTGTGGGGAATGTTTCGCCGGCCCGTAGCGCCAGCGGCGCCAACAGCGCGCTGGCCACCACCATGCGCAAGGCCGTCATAGAGGCCGGCGGCAGGCTAGGCACGGCAAGCTTGATGAACAGGAAGGATGATCCCCAAATCATCGCCAGCAGGACAAGCAACAGATAATCATGCCGGGCGGGGTGACCGCCGGTCATACCAATTGCTTGCCCTTGTCGCCGATGGCATCGCCCAGGTCATCATCATCTTCAACGTCATCGGCAAGCAGCATTTTGTTATGCGCCTCGCCCGACGGGATCATCGGATAGCAATTGGCAAGACTGGCCACCTGGCAATCGAAAATCACCGGCCGGTCGTCAATCCTGAGCATCTCGACAATTGCATCGTCAAGATCGCCCGGCTTGGCGCAGCGCAAACCAACCCCGCCATAGGCTTCGGCAAGCTTGACGAAGTCCGGCATGGCTTCGACATAACTCGAAGACAGGCGGTTGCCATGCAGCAGCTGTTGCCACTGCCGCACCATGCCCATATAGCGGTTGTTCAATATGAAATTCTTGATCGGCAAATGAAACTGGCTCGCCGTTGACATTTCCTGCATGTTCATCTGGATCGAGGCGTCACCGGCGATATTGATGACCAGCGATTTGGGATGGGCGAACTGCGCGCCGATTGCCGCCGGCATGCCATAACCCATGGTGCCGAGCCCGCCCGAGGTCAGCCAGCGGTTGGGTTGCTCGAAGCGATACATCTGCGCCGCCCACATCTGATGCTGGCCGACTTCGGTGCTGATATAGGCATCGCGATCCCTGGTCAGCTCATAAAGCCGCTGGATCGCATATTGCGGCATGATGACCTGCTCGCTGTTCTTGTAGTGCAGGCTGTCCTTGGCGCGCCAGCCTTCGATCTGGCCCCACCATGATTTGAGCCTGGCGCGATCCGGCTGCACGCGTCTGCGCTTCCACTTGCGGATCATGTCCTCAAGCACATAGCCAACGTCGCCGATGATCGGGACATCGACGCGCACATTCTTGTTGATCGAGGAGGGATCAATGTCGATGTGGATCTTTTTGGAGCGCGGCGAAAAGGCATCGGTGCGCCCCGTAATGCGGTCATCGAACCGCGCGCCGATGCAGACCATGACATCGCAGTCATACATGGCCAGATTGGCTTCATAGGTGCCGTGCATGCCAAGCATGCCGAGCCATTCCCTGCCCGATGCCGGGAAAGCCCCCAATCCCATCAGCGTCGAGGTAATCGGAAAGCCGGTCAGCTTGACCAGATCGCACAGCAGTCGCGATGCCTTGGGGCCGGAATTGATGACGCCGCCGCCGGTATAAAGCACCGGCTTTTTGGCCCCGGCCATCAACTCAATCGCCGCCTCTATTTGCGCGACATCACCCTTGACGCGCGGCTGGTAGGTCTTGTGTTTGACGTCCTTCGAACCGGTATATTTGCCGCTGGCGAACTGTACGTCCTTGGGAATATCGACGACGACGGGACCCGGCCGGCCGCTGCGCGCGACGTAAAAGGCTTCGTGCAGCACCCGCGCCAGATCGTTAACAGACTGCACCAGCCAGTTGTGCTTGGTGCAGGGGCGCGTGATGCCGACGGTATCGCATTCCTGGAAGGCGTCATTGCCAATGAGATGGGTCGGCACCTGGCCGGTGATGCAGACCAGCGGAATGCTATCCATCATTGCATCGGTAAGGCCGGTGACGGCATTGGTGGCGCCGGGGCCCGAGGTGACAAGAACAACGCCCACCTTGCCGGACGAGCGCGCATAGCCTTCGGCGGCATGGACCGCGCCGCCCTCCTGACGCACGAGGATATGCCTGACCTTGTCCTGCTGGAACAATTCATCATAGATCGGCAGGACGGCGCCGCCGGGATAGCCGAAAACATGTTCGACGCCCTGATCGGCAAGCGCCGTCATGACCATTTCAGCACCCGTCATCGTGCTCGCCATTTTCTCTTCACTCCGTTAGCGCCGCCGCCCGGTCGAACGGGCCCCAAAGCCAGCAAAATCAACCGACCCAAAATTGACCGGCCAAAGACGCGCAAGCTAGTCAGTCACAATAACCAAGTCAATCATAGAAAATAATTAATCGTATGGATTTTGTTGCTATTCTTTCCATTTATTTCGTAAATACAGAAGTCCACGCATTCATATTTCGCCGCAGCCATGTCAGTTGCCGTTTGGCAAATTGGCGCGTTTCCGTTTTCGAGCGTTCAATAGCCAGCTCCAACGTGGCTTTGCCGTGCAGATATTCCATCAGTGGCCTGACGCCCAGCGCCCGCATAATCGGCAGACCGCCATCAAGATTGAGCTGGCAAAGCGCCCGCACCTCATCAACGGCACCGTCTTTCAGCATCTGGGTGAAGCGCCGATCGCAGCGTTGATAGAGAATGTCCCGCTCCGGCATCACCAGCAGGCGCTGCGTATCATCCTGTTTGAGCACCGGCACGCCGGGCAGCGCCTGCCAGTAGGCCAGCGACTTTCCCGTCCCCTCCAGCACCTCCAGCGCCCGCATCAGCCGTTGCGGATCTGTCGGCCGCAGCCGCTCAGCCATTTGCGGATCGCGGCGCTGCAGCTCCTTGTGCAATCCCACCGCTCCGAGCCTTTCGCCCGCCGCCCGCCAATGGGCGCGAACCTCCGGCGCAATCTCCGGGATCGGCGCCAGCCCTTGCAGCAAGGCCCTGAAATAAAGCCCGGTACCGCCGACGATGATCGGCATTCGGCCTTCTTCGCGCGTTGCGGCGATGGCTTTTGCGGCGTCCTTGCAATAACGCCCGGCCGAATAGCCCTCAGCCCCCGCGACATGGCCATAAAGCCGATGCGGTGCCTGGGCTTCATCCGCCACGCCCGGCCGCGCCGTCAATATGCGCAGTTCGCGATAGACCTGCATGCTGTCGGCATTGATGATGACGCCGTTGTGCTCATCCGCCAGCGCCAACGCCAGCGCCGACTTGCCGCTCGCCGTCGGTCCTGCAATAAGGATCGCTGATTTTGTCTCTTCTGTCATGGGCGCTGCTTAGCCCAATTCGGCGCGCAAGCACACTGAAATAGGTCGCCAAACATGTCCCATCTCCTGATCCTCACCAGCGCGCCCGCCGCCATGGCACTGCAAGCGCCGGTGATCGCACAGCTTGAGCCGATCTTGCAGTTCCATTGCCGCGATGAAAGCTGGCAGCCGCGCTGGCTGGCTGAGGGCCAGGCCTGGGAGGCAGCTTTCGAGTTCGACGGCCTTGCAGACCCGGATGATAATCAATCCAGCCAGGCGCAACTTGCAGCAGATGTGAAAAGCGCCATGCGCGATCTTGCCGTCGACGTCAACATCATCGCCGATGCCGGCCCGCAACGGCGCAAAAAACTGCTGATTGCCGATATGGATTCAACCATCATTGAGCAGGAGTGCATTGACGAAATCGCCGATCTTGCCGGTGTCGGCGCGCGCGTCTCAGACATCACCGAACGGGCGATGCGCGGCGAGTTGAATTTCGAGGCCGCCTTGCGCGAGCGCGTCGGATTGTTGAAGGGCCTGGATGAAGGCAAATTGCAACAGATCTATGACGAGCGGCTGAGCCTGATGCCTGGCGCGCGCAAGCTCGTCCAAACCATGCGCGCCCATGGCGCTTTTTGCGCGCTGGTGTCGGGCGGCTTTACCTTTTTCACTTCGCGCATAGCCGAAACGGCCGGCTTTCATGTCAATCAGGCCAATAGGCTGATGGTCGCTGACGGCAAGCTCACCGGCACAGCGGGCGATCCCATCCTTGGGCGGCAGGCCAAGCTGGATGCGCTGCAGCGCCTCACCAAAGAGCGCCAATTGCGCTCCATTGAGACCCTTGCCGTCGGCGATGGTGCCAATGATCTCGACATGATAAAGGCCGCCGGTCTTGGCGTCGCCTATCGCGCCAAACCGATCGTCGCGCGCGCGGCACAATGCGCCATCAGCCACGGCGACTTGACCGCCCTCCTCTACCTGCAGGGCTATCGCAAAGATGAGTTTGTCGGGGGTTGAGCGGCCATGCCCGTGAATCAATGTGCCACGCCCCCCGCCGATCGCCGCCCCCACGCCGCCGCCACGCCGCCTTGGACTAACCGTCCGCACTGCCCTGCGCTTCAACAACCGCCAGCGCGGTCATATTGACGACGCCCCTGGCAGTCGTGGAGGGGGTCAGGATATGAGCCGGTTTGGCAGCGCCAATGAGGATCGGCCCGACCGGCAGCGCATTGCCGATATTCTTGATGAGTTGATAGGAGATATTGGCGGCATCGAGATTGGGCATAATCAGCACATTGGCATCACCGCTCAGTTGCGCCAGCGGAAAGTTGCGGGCGCGATAGGCAGAGCCAAGCGCGGCATCACCATGCATCTCGCCTTCAACTTCCAGATCCGCCGCCATCTCGTGCACCAGCCCCACGGCACGGCGCATTTTCCTGGCGCTTGGCGTATCATTGCTGCCGAACTGCGAATGCGACAGGCAGGCAATGCGCGGTGTAATTCCAAAGCGCCTGACCTGCGCCGCCACCAGGACGGCCATTTCGGCAATCTCCTCGGCGCTCGGATCAAGCGACACATAGGTGTCGGCCAGGAAATAGGCGCCCACCGGCAGAATAACCAGGCTCAGCGCCGAAAAATCGGAGACGCCGGGCGCCAGGCCGATAACGTCGCGTATGTGAATGAGATGCCGCTCAAAGCGCCCTTCGAGGCCGGTAATCATGGCATCGGCGTCACCAAGCTCCAGCGCCAGAGCGGCGATCACTGTGGCACGGGTCCTGACAAGCGTCCGCGCCCGCTCCGGGGTGACGCCGCTGCGCCAGGTGTGTTTCAGATAGGCGTCGGTATATTGATCGTATCTCGGATCGTCCTGCGGATTTATGAGATCGAAATCATCGCCCGGCCTGATCGACAGCCCGAAACGCTCCAGGCGGCTTTTTACGACATCGGGACGGCCCACCAGAATCGGCCGCGCGATGGCCTCTTCGACGGACACCTGCGCCGCGCGCAGCACACGTTCATCCTCACCATCGGCATAGATGACACGTTTGGGCGCCGTCTTGGCCTGCGCAAACACCGGCTTCATAATCAGCCCCGACCTGAAGACAAACCTGCTGAGCTGCTCCTTGTAAACCTCGAAGTCCTTGATCGGGCGCAGCGCAACACCGCTTTGCATGGCGGCACGGGCAACAGCCGGCGCGATTTTCATGATCAGGCGCGGATCAAATGGCGAGGGGATCAGCGCCTCGGGGCCGAACAATTGTGGTGCGCCCCCATAGGCCGCCTTGGCCGCGACATCGGATGAGGCGGCGCGCGCCAGCTCGGCAATGGCGTCAACGGCTGCGACTTTCATTGCATCATTGATGGTGGTGGCGCCGACGTCGAGCGCGCCGCGAAAGATATAGGGAAAGCACAAAACATTATTGACCTGATTGGGAAAGTCCGAGCGTCCGGTACAGATCATCACATCGGGCCGCGCCGCGCGCGCAACCTCCGGCATGATCTCCGGCGAGGGATTGGCGAGCGCCAGAACAAACGGCTTGTCGGCCATGGATTTCAGCATGTCAGGCTTCAACACGCCGCCGGCCGACAGCCCAAGAAAGACATCGGCGCCTTCGATCACCTCAGACAATGTGCGCAGATCCGTTTCCTGGGCGTAAACCGCCTTCCAGCGGTCCATGGCCTGCGCCCGGCCCTTGTAGACCAGCCCATCAATATCGCTAACCCAGATATTTTGCCGCCTGGCGCCAAGCTTGACCAGCAGGTTGAGGCAGGCGAGCGCCGCCGCGCCAGCACCGGAGGTGACGATTTTCACGTCCGCCAGTTGTTTGCCGGCGACGGCAAGCCCGTTCTTGATCGCCGCCGAAACGATGATCGCGGTGCCGTGCTGGTCATCGTGAAATACCGGGATCTTCATCCGCGCCCTGAGTTGCTCTTCAATCTCAAAGCACTCCGGGCCCTTGATGTCCTCAAGATTGATGCCGCCAAACGTCGGCTCAAGGGCGGCGGTCACATCGCAAAAATGTTGTACATCGGTGCTTGCGACCTCGATGTCGAAAACATCAATGCCGGCGAATTTCTTGAACAGCACGGCCTTGCCCTCCATCACCGGCTTGGCGGCCAGCGGGCCGATATTGCCAAGCCCCAAAACCGCCGTGCCGTTGGTCACCACGGCCACCAGATTGGAGCGCACAGTGTATAATGCGGCCCTGTCGGGGTTATCGGCGATCTCCTCGCAGGCGGCGGCCACGCCGGGCGAATAGGCAAGCGCCAGATCGCGCTGATTGCCGAGCGGCTTGGTCGCTGTGACCTCGATTTTTCCCGGGCGTGGATGAGAGTGATACACCAGCGCTCCCGAGCGCAGATCGTCACTTATCTTGACTGCCATTTGCGGACCCTATGTTTGGTTTCTGTGCTGGACCATAGCTCGTGCAATGCGCAAGCAAAGCAAATCAATCCGGTCCATGCAATAGCCTGGCCGCAACTCTGGGCCACAGACCCTGACGGCGCTTCCTCCCCGGCAAATGCGCCCTGGTCGATGACGAATTGCGAGGGTGGTGAATAGATCGGAACAACTCCTTGTCACTATTTGGTTATGATCTCCGGCCCCATCATCAGCGTCGGCAGCCAGGTCGAGATGAATGGCACATAGGTCACAAGGATCAGGAAAACAAACATGATTCCGAGCCAGGGCAGTGCTGCTCTTACAACATTCAACACCGACATCCGGGCAACGCCGGCGGTGACGAACAGATTGAGCCCGACCGGCGGCGTGATCATGCCGATCTCCATGTTGACGACCATGATGATGCCAAGATGAATGGGGTTGATGCCAAGCTGAATTGCGATCGGAAAGACCAGCGGGGCGACAATTACAAGCAGACCCGACGGCTCCATGAACTGCCCGCCGATCAGCAGGATGACATTGACAACAACCAGGAACATGATCGGCCCAAGGCCTGCCGCCAGCATCGCCTCGGTAATCATTTGCGGAACCCGCTCTTCGGTCAGCACATGCTTCAGTATCAGCGCATTGGCAATAATGAACATCAGCATGATGGTCAGCTTGCCCGCTTCCAACAGCGTCCGTTTGGTATCGCGATGAAACCAGACGGTCAGCAGGGCATAGGGTTTGCTCAGCAGGGACAAGCCTTCACCCCCGGCACTATGCAATGGCCCCATATCCCGATAGACGAAGTTGGCGATAAAGAAGGCATAAATCGCCGCCACCGCCGCCGCCTCGGTTGGCGTGAAAATGCCGCCATAGATGCCGCCCAGAACAATGATGATCAGAAGCAGTCCCCAGACCGCGTCACGGCCAGAGGTCATCACCTCGCCCCATCCGGCCCAGGGCTGCGATGGCAGCCCCTTGACGCGGGCGGCAACGTAGATGCCGATCATCAGCATCAGCCCGGCGATCAATCCGGGAATGACGCCGGCCAGAAACATGCGTCCGACAGAAACATCCGTTGCCGCCGCGTAGACCACCATCACGATCGAGGGCGGAATGAGAATGCCAAGCGTGCCGGCATTGCAGATCACGCCGGCGGCAAACTCCTTGGTATAGCCAACCTGGACCATGCCGGCGATCACGATCGAGCCGATCGCCACGACGGTCGCCGGCGAAGACCCCGAGAGCGCCGCAAAGATCATGCAGGCAAAGACCGAGGAGATGGCAAGGCCGCCGCTGACATGCCCGACGAGGGCGACCGCGAACCGGATGATTCGCCGGGCCACGCCACCGGTTGACATGAATGTCGACGCCAGAATGAAGAACGGAATTGCCAGCAGCGTGAAGTGGCCCTCGAAGGCAGAGAACAGCGTCTGGGCTATGGAAGAAAGCGAGCCATTGGAATAGACGAGCAGAAAAATGATGCTGGACAGACCAAGCGAAATGGCGATTGGCACGCCTATCGCGAGCAGCAGGATGACAAGCGTAAAGAGGATTGCGACTGCCATGGCCTAGTCCTCCCTGCTCGGGTTTGGCACCGTTTCCTCGAAAAGCTCTTCGGCTTCATGGCTGGCAATGATGAGCTCAGTATCTCCGGTCATGACCCGCCAGCCGAGTTGCAGAAATCGCAACAGCATGAGCGCCATGGACAGGGGAAGAACGAAATAGGGAATAAAGCGCGGCAGTTTCTCGTAAAGCTCGCCGCCGTTCAGCCATCCGGCCAGGAATTGCAGAAATCCGGGCATTGGAATGTCATCGGTTTCAAGGAAGGCGCGCTTGGAGACAAAGGGGTACCAATAATCCCAGGATCCCTTGAGAAGCAGCGCACTGAAGATGATGCAGGCCAGAACCGCCAGCAGTGTAATGGGTTTTCGAAACCTCCCGGGGAGCGCCGAGACGATAATGTCGACCCCCAGATGGGCATTCTTTTTCACCGCATAGGACGCACCGATGAGCACCAGCCAGGCAAACAGGAATACGGTTGCTTCCAGCGCCCACAGGATGTTGGTATTGAAAAGATACCGCGCCAGCACATTGGCAAAGGTGATGAGCGTCATGAGCCCCATCACAACCGCGATGAATATCTCCTCAAGGCCGTCAATTGCGCGCGAAAATGCGCCTGGCGGTTGATGGTTCATGTAATCCTCCCGTCTTCATGGGCGCATTCCTGCAGCGATTGGCGCCTCTTAATATCGTTGTGGGGAGACATGCCCTGAACCGGTTGGCTCCTTGGCATCTCTCCCCGGCAGGGCGGCAGACCTTACCCGCCCTGCCATCCTTACCCGCCCTGCCTTGTTGTTGCCAGGGCCTCCTCTAATTCGCCCCGATCGACCTATTTGTTGGCTGCCTGGGCGGCGGCGATGACATCTGCGCCGATGTCGCCTTCAAACTGCTTCCAAACCGGCTTTAACGCATCGACCCAGGCCTGCCGCTGCGCATCCGTCAGTGTTCGTACCTTGCTGCCGGCCTGGATGATTTTCTGCTTGTTGGCCTCGTTGACCGCCGTCGACTGCTTGTTGCGCGTTGCAGTCACTTCGGCAAGGATCCTGGCAAGCTGATTGCGCACATCCGGTTTCAGGCCATTCCACCATTCGGTCGAGGTGACAACGAGATAATCTATGATGCCGTGGTTGGTCTCGGTCACGCCATCCTGCACCTCGAAGAATTTCTTGCCGTATATGTTCGACCATGTGTTCTCCTGGCCGTCTATGACCTTCGTCTGCAGAGCGCCATAGACTTCCTTGAAGGACATTTTCTGCGGATTGGCACCGAGCATCTTGAACTGCGCAACCAGCACGTCTGATGCCTGCACGCGGAATTTCAGGCCCTTGGCGTCTGATGGCTTGATAAGCGGCCGGTTGGCGGAGAGCTGCTTCATGCCATTGTGCCAGAATGCCAGCCCCTTCAGCCCCCTGCGCACCATGGCATTCTTCAACTTCTCGCCAGCCTTCGAGTGCTGGAATCTGTCGACGGCATTAATGTCCTTGAACATGAAGGGCAGATCGAAGATGCGGAACTTCTTGGTGAATTTTTCGAATTTCGACAGCGAGGGGGCGGCCATCTGGACATCGCCGTTGAGCATCGCCTCCAACACCTTCTTGTCGTTATAGAGGCTTGAGTTCGGAAACACCTGCATGCAGGCCTTGCCGTTCATCTCGGCATTGACCCGCTTGGCGAGCAGCGCCGCCGCGATCCCTTTGGGGTGTTTGTTGGTATTGGTCACATGGCTGAATTTAATGACCACTTCACCAGGATCGCAGTCGTTGGCGAAGGCCGGGCTCGTCACGGCCATCAGGACCGCGCTGGCCGTTGTGATAATGGATAGTTTACGCATGCGTCATATCTCCCTGTTCGGCATTGTTTTACGGTCTCATCGAGGTGCGCCGCGATGGTTAACAGTTCGTTGATTTGCAGCCCGCGTGCCAATTGCGGCTGATTGACCGAAAAAAGCCGGTGCATGAAGCTATTGGATTGTTATTCCCCGGTTTTATCGACCCCTCAATTGCATGGACAGGCGTGAATATTGCCGCTGATGGGTAGAGCCTCACACAAGGCGGCCCTTCAATGTATAAGTTTCTGCCCAACCGCTGCGGGCCTTGCGGGTAGACTAACCGGCGCTCCTGCCGCTTGTGCTCAGACCATATTTTTGCATCTTGTCATAGAGCGTCTTGCGCGAAATTCCGAGCGCCTCATAGGTTTCCTTGAGGCGGTTGTCATTTGCCGTGAGAGCCTGGCGAATGATCTGCCGCTCGGTCGCCGCCATCTGTTCGGCCAGTGTGCGGCGGCAATCCGTCTGACCGGCACCTGCGGCGACTGCTGGTTCTGTGCTGAGATCCATGCCCAGCCCCATGGCAAAGCGCATCGCTGCATTTTTCAGTTCGCGCACATTGCCCGGCCAGCCATGCCCGAGCAGCAGCGCCATCTCCTCGGCTGCGGGGTCGCATGTGTCGCGATGCAATCGCCTGGCAGACTCGCTGACGAAATGCTGAAACAGCAGAGGAATATCCTGCCTGCGTTCGCGTAACGGCGGAATACGAAGGCACAACACATTGAGACGATAATAAACATCTTCGCGAAACGCGCCCTTGGCCGCGGCAGCGCGCAAGTCCTCCTTCGTTGCCGCGATAACGCGAAGATCAAGCGCGATCTCCTCGTTCGAGCCCAGCGGGGTGATCCGGCGTTCCTCAAGCACGCGCAGCAACCGGGGCTGCAAGTCCAGCGGCATGCTTTCGATCTCGTCCAGGAACAATGTTCCGCCGTCGGCGTACTCGAATTTCCCGGTGCGCCTGCCTGTGGCACCCGTAAAGGCACCGGCCTCATGACCGAATAATTCGCTTTCAATAATCGTCTCCGGCAGGGAGCCGCAGTTGATGGCGACAAAGCGTGCCGCGCCCCTCGGGCTCAGCTCATGCAGCGCGCGCGCGACGATCTCCTTGCCCGTCCCTGTTTCGCCAAGGATCAGCACATCGGCATCGCTTGCCGCATAGCCCGTGATCCTGCCCTTCAGTTGCTGCATGGCCGTGCTGTGACCGACCAGCGTCCGCTCCAGCGCATTGCCATTTTGAAGCTCGGCCTTCAAGGCGCGGTTTTCGAGCACCAGGCGCCGGGTTTCAAGGGCACGCCGCGCCGCATCGACGAGCAATTCGGAAGCAAACGGTTTTTCAATAAAGTCATAGGCACCATCGCGCATCGCCTGCACAGCCATCGCCACATCGCCATGGCCGGTGATTACAATGACGGGCAGATCGGCATCGACGTCATGGGCACACGCCATCAACTCCAGCCCCGTCATACCGGGCATCTTGACATCCGTGATGACCACACCATGCCAATTGCTGCCGATCTCGGCGACCGCCAGAGCGGCCGATTCAAAGCCCGCAGCAGGGATACCGGCAAGCTCAAATGCCTGCAGACAGGCCGCCCGCATATGCTCTTCATCGTCAACAAGCACAACCTTTGCACTCATGCGACCTCGCCTTCTCGTGCCCGGACCCGGGCGAAAGTCAGTTTGAACTCGGCGCCGCCTTGTTCAAGATTGCGGACATCTATTGCACCACCCAGTTGCTTGACGATGCCATAGGTAATCGATAGCCCGAGCCCCATGCCCTGGCCAACCTCCTTGGTGCTGAAGAATGGATCGAAGATCTTGTCCATCTGTCCATCGCTGAAGCCGGCTCCATTATCGGCAAATGTGATTTGTATTTGCTCCCGGTCTGCCTCCATCGCGATCCGCAGAACCTTTTTCTCACCGGCTGTCATGTTCTCACCAGCTGTCATGGCATCAAGGGCGTTGGAGATGAGATTGACGAACACCTGCTGCAATCGTACATCGCCGCCGGCAATGAAATCCTCTCCATCACATATATCCTTGTACAGGGTCACTTTTTCCGTAGCTATGCGCGGTTCAAGCAACTCCAGTGCCTCATGCAGCGCCGCCTTCACCGATGTCGGCCGCAATGTGATTTTTTCATCGCGCGCATAGGTTCTCAGATTCTTGATGATGCGCGCCATGCGATCAGTGAGTTCGGAAATGCCCTTCAGATTCTTAATGACGGTTGCCGGCTGATCGCGGCGCAAAAAGGCGCGTGCATTATCCGCATAGGAACGGATTGCCGCCAGAGGCTGATTCAACTCGTGAGAGAGCCCGGCCGACATCTGGCCAAGTGCCGCCAGTTTGGAAGCCTGCACCAGGTCCGCCTGGGTCTGCCGCAGCGCCGCTTCCGTTTTGCGCCGCTCGACAACTTCGCGGATCAGTTTGGCATTGGCACTGGTCAGCTCATTGGTGCGTTCATCGACGCGCGCTTCCAGATCCAGTTTCGCTGCCTCCTGTAATGCGATGCGTTCTGCAAGGCGGCGGCGGCGCTGATAGAGATTGGCCGCCAGCAGCAGCAGGCTGACCAGCATGAAGCCGGCGATGGCCAGCGCCAGTGTAACCTTGCCGCGCACTACCTTGGTTCGCGCGAACAGCATTACCGTCCAGCCGGCCTCCGCCATGGCGGTGGATTGGACGAGGAACTCTGTGCGCTTGTTTCCACTGTCACTGCCTTTGCCCCGTCTCCTTTGCTTGTCGATAATTGTCACGAACTGCAGTCCGCTCGCCAGATCGGTTCGTTTCACAACGCTCAGCGGCTGCAGCTTATGGTTGGCATATTTGCGGCTCCGTTCAAGCTGTCTGCGAACATCGTCCGGCAGTTTTCTTAGCGTCAGAAATCGCCACGACGGGTTGCTGCTCAAGAATATGACGCCGTTCGGATCAACCACGGCAACATCATGATCGGGCGTGCGCCAACCAGGCTCCAGGTGCCCGACACCCACCTTTACGACTATCGCTCCAAGTATCCTCGTGCCCTCACGGACCGGATAGGCAAAATAATACCCCCGCTCGCCCGATGTCGTCCCGAGGGCGAAATAACGGCCCAGGCGGCCTTCCATGGCAATCCTGAAATAGGGGCGATAACTGAAGTTTTGCCCGATAAAGGTGCGTCCGGAAGACCAGTTGCTGGCGGCAATGGTCAAACCCTGCGCATCCATCAAATAGGTATCCAGCGCCCCGGAAACATCATTGATCCGCGCCAGTTCACGATTGAGCCGCGCCAGCTCTTCGCCCGAGGCCTGCCCCTTCAGCGCCGTTCGAAATCCTGAATTTTCAGAGAGCAGCTTCGGCTGATAGCGAAATTTTGCCAGTTCGCCCCTGAGATTTTCAACCAGCAGGGAGAGGGTATGCGCGCTACGCTGACGGATTTCCTGCAAGGCGATCTGCCTTGCCCAATAGCCGGTCTGCCACAGAAACAGCCCGCAAAGAACAGTCCCGACGACCACAAAACCGACCACCGGCCAGCGCGATTGAATTCTTATTTTGGTTGGATTGTTCAGGACCTTGTCTCCGCTGGCCAGCCATTGCCTCGGAGTCTAGCGGAAAACTGATCGAAATAGGAAGTCCTTCGTTATGGCTGGTCTTGCCGGGTACAAACACCAGCGCAAGCTGCTGCCCCTCACCCCACTCTTCAAGCGGAGAGCGGGAAGAAGCCATCTGCGCGGCGAAAATTGCGCCTTCACAGGCTTATGATTGCGGGTGCTACTCCCCCGTCCCGCTTCTGATCCGTGCCACGTCATCCTTCGTCAAGGCCCCCATGTCCACCGCATCGGCCAGCACCTGCGCCAGTTCGGCGCGCGCCTGTTCGGCCTGCCGCTGGCGGTCCCACATGCTGGCGTAGAGCCCGTCAGCGGCCATCAGCTCGCCGTGGGTGCCCTGCTCGACCAGCCGGCCCTGTTCCAGCACCAGAATGTTGTCGGCATGAACAATGGTCGACAGGCGGTGGGCGATGACCAGCGTCGTGCGATCCCTGGAGACGCGGTCGAGCGCATCCTGGATTTCCTTTTCGGTATGGCTGTCGAGCGCGCTGGTGGCTTCGTCGAGCATCAAAATCGGCGGGCTCTTGAGGATCGTTCGGGCGATGGCGACGCGCTGTTTCTCGCCGCCCGACAGCTTCAGGCCGCGCTCGCCAACCATGGTGTCATAGCCCTGCGGCAGATTGCGGATGAAGTCGTCGATCTGGGCCAGTTTCGCCGCCGCAATGATTTCCTCATCAGTGGCATCGGGGCGGCCGTAGCGGATATTGTAGAGGACCGTATCATTGAACAGCACGGTATCCTGCGGCACCACGCCGATCGCCGCGCGCAGCGATTTCTGCGTCACATCGCGAATGTCCTGGCCATCAATGGTGACCTTGCCGGAGCTGATTTCATAAAAGCGGAACAGGATGCGGCTGATGGTTGATTTGCCGGCGCCCGAAGGGCCGACGATGGCCACCATCTTGCCGGCCGGCACCTGAAAGCTGACATCCTGCAGGATAACCCGGTCAGCCTCATAGGAGAAGTTCACATGCTCGAACGAGATCGCCCCATGTTCCACCTGGAGCGGCCTGGCGCCAGGCTTATCCTCAATTTCGGGATTCTGCCCGAGCAGCGTAAACATCAACTCCAGATCGACAAGCCCCTGCTTGATCTCGCGATAAACCGTGCCCATGAAGTTGAGCGGCATGTAAAGCTGGATCAGCATGGCATTGATCATCACGAAATCACCGATCGTATGCGTGCCGGCAGCAACGCCGCGCGCCACCAGCCACATCGACAATGTCAAGGCGATGGTGAAAATGAACGCCTGACCGGAGTTGAGGACGCCCAATGAGTAATAGGTCTTGATGGCGGCCTTTTCATAACGCGCCATGGCATTGTCGAAACGTCGCGCCTCCAGCGCCTCGTTGCCGAAATATTTGACCGTTTCATAGTTGAGAAGGCTGTCGACGGCCTTGCTGTTGGCATCGGTATCGCTGTCATTCATTTCGCGGCGAATGGCGATGCGCCAATTGGAGGCCTGGATGGTGAACAGAAAGTAGACCGACGCCATCACCACAACGATCAGGATATAAACCCAGCTGAAATAATAGGCGAGGACGGCGCTCATCATGCATAATTCGATGATTGTCGGCACTACATTGAGGACGCCCATGCGGAAAATGAGTTCGATGGCGCGTGCCGCCCGTTCGATCACACGGGCGACGCCGCCGGTGCGCCGCTCCAGATGAAAGCGCAAGGATAAGTGATGGAGATGCCGGAAGGTGCGGGTATTGAGCTGGCGCACCGCGTTCTGCCCGACCCTGGTGAAGAGGACGTCGCGCATCTGATTGAGCACCATCATCATGACCCGGCCTGCGCCATAGGCCAGGATCAGCATGGCAATGCCCAGTGCCAGGCCAGGCGCCGGCGATCCGCTGGACGTGGAGGCTCCTGCAGTAACGCCCGGCGCATCCTGCAATGCCGCCAGCGCATCAGTTGCATGTTTGAAGGCAATGGGAATGAGCACCGTGACCGCCTTGGCCAGCAGCAGGGAGATAAAGGCGGCGATGACACGCCAGCGCAAATCCGGCCGATCCCTGGGCCAGACAAAAGGCGCCAGTCCCTTGAGAACGTCCCATTGGCCGAGGGTCTCAGCCGGAACGCCGTGGAGCCCTGTTTTTTCGGCTTCATCAGGGGCGGTCAGCCTGGGCCGGCTGTCAGTCCGCGCTGAGGCAGTCAGGTTGTTTTGGCGTGTCTCAGCCATAAAACACTTTCATTTTGCTGATAGGGAGCGGATCAATAGCATGGCGCAGGCTTAAGGGCCAATGGGTCACAAAGGCGGGATTGCAGCAGCCACGGGCCACGGGCCTTGCCGGCAAGACTGACGCGACGCCGATACTATTAAAGGCGTTGCGACAGCGCACAGCCGCGCCCGCATAAGCGCATGCCCCCTGCCCCCTGATCCCTCTGCCCCCCTGATCCCTGAATTCAGCCAGAGGGTTCAAGCAGCGGCAGTCTCACCTGCTGGCAGGGCTGGATGGTATCTGGATCATCAATCCGGTCCTGATTGGCCAGGAAGATGACGCGATTGGCTGTGCCGCTATGGTAGTGGCGTTTGGCGATGGTCCACAGCGTATCGCCCTTCGCCACCACATACCAGCCTGGTATGTCGACCGGCCGGCCGGCCAGTTGCGCGCATTTGGCGTCGCGCAAAGGGCCGCGCCCGTGCCGTTGCAGGTGCTGCGGCGCATCCTGATCGACGCCGGGTTTTGAGCCCTGTTGCTCCACGCGCGGCGGCAGCCCGCTCGCCATGCGCCTGGCTTTTTCCCGGGCCCGCCGCATCTTGCTGCGCGCCGCTTCGATCGCATTGGCGGCGCCAACTTCTGCCTCGCGCAAGGAAAACGGAAGTTTATTTTCAGCCTGTTTGGCCCCCCCGGCGGCGGCTCGCTTTTTCGCCCCGGCAGCGGCAGCCTCCTTGGCAGC
>Ga0114931_10004567_pt1 | contig 17286 bp, 20 predicted proteins | sample 2SBtaG_FD_89579 | JGI IMG/M metagenome (GOLD analysis project Ga0114931, IMG submission 89579) | Deep subsurface microbial communities from Kolumbo volcano to uncover new lineages of life (NeLLi) - 2SBTROV14_V59a metaG | ecosystem: Environmental > Aquatic > Marine > Volcanic | place: Kolumbo...
CGCCGTGAAGCGCACCAGCGTACTGTTCGGGATCCTGTACGGGGCGGCGCTGTTCAAGGAGGAGCGACTGGCACAGCACCTGGCGGCGGGGGCCCTGATGGTGGCCGGGGTCTTCCTGATCGTCCTCTGAGGCGGTCCCCTCGCGCCGTGCCGGCCCCGGTTGACCGAGGAGGGACCGCGGCGCGGCACCCCGACAGGTCCTGGGGTGAGGATCCCGGGCGGGGCCTGCGGGAACCGGAGCCCCGGGACCGTCTGGGGGTGTGCGCCGGTGCACGGGGTCTCGGCCGGGGACCCTCAGGCCGGGGACCCTGGCACCAGGGCGGGGAGCTGGCCGAGCTCGGTGATGGCGGTGTCCGGACGGGTGTCTGCACAGCGGGGGTCGTCTGCGCGCAGACGCAGGGAGCGCCGGTCTCCGGCAAACAGGGTGGTGCGCAGCCCGAGCCGGGCCGCCGGCCAGATGTCCTTGAGCCGGTCGTTGCCGACATAGAGGGCCTCCCGGGGGGAGATGCCATGGTGGGCCTGCAGCCGGTCGAGGACCCCGGCAAACAGGCGGGTGGAGGGCTTGGCCTCCCGCAGGCGGTAGGAGAAGGCACACAGCTCCGGGCGAAAACCCAGCGCCTCGAGTTCCCCCTGGGCCAGGGCCGGGAACAGGAGGGGGGTATAGAACTGGGCGTTGGAGACGATCCCCAGGGGCATGCCACGCCCGGAGAGCTCGGCGAGCAGCGGGTCCAGGCCCGGCATGGGCCATACGGGATTGGTACGGCATTCGTACTCCACCGCCAGCAGGCGCAGGCGCGCCTCGTCCACCGCCTCCTGGCATACCGCCGCACCGAGACGCTCGAGGACCACGGCCCACACCGCGACGATGTCCACCTCCGGAAACTCGATCCCGCGGGCCCTCATGGCGGCATGGTCCTCGCGGATCGCCTGCTCCAGCAGCCCGCCGGGCAGCTCTCCCACACCGGGGGCGAGGAGCCCGACGTGGGCGAGGACCTCGCGCAGCACGGTGTCGTCCTCGTGCTCCGTGGCGGTGCCCACGTCGCCGGAGCCCGACACGAACAGGGTCCCGTAGATGTCAAAGACCACGGCGCGGACCCCGTCCAGGGGCCTCAGATCGGGGGCATAGGCAGTCGCCTGGGGCGTCAGGGGGCTGGAGAGCTCGCGTATCCGCTGGATCAGCTGCTCCCGGGTACTGGCATCGTGTTCGCTCATGGCTTCGACTCCGGCGGGCTCAGGTGCGCAGCAGGGTCAACCGCTCGGGCGCCAGAAACTGGTCCAGGATGGCCGGACCCGACAGGGCGTCCGGGGCCTCGGACGGCGATCGCAGGATGGCCTCATAGATCGCCTCGAGGCGGTCCCCGTAGTGCTCCACGCTGTATTGGCTGCGGATGGTGTCACGGTTGGCCGCGATCCGGGGTTCCCAGTCTGTGGGCTCGGCAAGCCCCTGGGGCGACAGGGCCTCACGCGCTCCGGGCGTGGCATGCAGGTGGCGGATGGCCTGCTGCTGCATGGACTCGTCCAGGCGTCCGAAATCGATCCGCCCGTCCCGGATCCAGGCGGCCAGGCAACGGCTCAGATCGGCCGCCTCGACCGGTCGGCCGTAACCGGCATAGAGCCGCTCGAGGCCGGCCCGGGCCTTGTCCTCCACGGCCTCGCGACCCACCCAGTCCACCGGCAGGTCGAGCCGGGTGTAGAGTCCGCTCAGGTCCACACCCTCGTGCGTGAACTCCCAGGTGATCTCGGGCAGGTCGCGGCCGACGACCGGACGCCCCACCAGCCAGGGCTCCAGGAAGGCCATCCCAAAGCCCTCCGCCACACTCGTGGTCACCGAGGCGTGGGCGGCCTGGAGGAGGCTCGCGAAGCTCCCCCGCCAGTGCTCGCCCATCTCGAACTCCACCGGAGCCCGAGCTCCCGGGCAAAGCCCAGCCAGGCCTCGTAGACGGGACGCTCGGCTGGATTCCGTGGGGCACGGGTGGTCGCAAACTGCTCATCGGGGCCCGCCAGGGCCGACCACAATAGGAACTCGCCCAGGTTCTTGCGCCGGATGGCCCGGGTGGGATAGAGCCACAGGCGCCGCCCGTCCAGGCGCAGGCCGGGATCCCCGGCCAGTGGGGCCTCCATCCGCACCGGGTTGGGCAGCAGATGGAGCTGCTGCGCCGGGCAGCCACCGGCCTCCAGGGCGCCCCGGTCGCGGGCATTGAGCACGGCATAGTGGACCTGGGGGGCACGCGGATACAGATAGTGGGCCAGACGCGCCGGCTCGCCGGCCCCGATCTCCTCGAGCATGCGCCGATAGTTGGCGGGCCGGCCGTCCTCGGGAAAGTCGTGCACCTGCAGGAGCAGCGCCTGCCCCTCCTGGGCGAGCCGCCACAGGGCACCCGGCAGGGCCGTGTTCTTGCCCAGGGAGTGGTTATGGACATGCCACACGTCCGGTGTCCCGCCCAGGGTGTCCCAGGCCGCCCGCTGCAGGTCCAGGGCCAGCAGGGCCGGATCGCTGGGGGTGCGCACGCCGTCGTAGCCCAGGGCCTCGACCACCCGTGTCGGACCACTCCAGTGCCCCTCGGGGGGTTCCCCGGAGAGGACCACGACCTCGATGCCCCGTCGCTGCAGGACATCGACGGCATGACCGATGATGCTGGTCACCCCACCCGTGTGCAGGTGATAGTGGACAATGGCGACGCGCATGGACCGGTCCGGACTCGATCAGGTATCGAGGCCGCGCTTGGCCCGGTACTCGGGCACCTCGATCATCGGGGGACGCTCCTCCTCGCGCAGCTCGTGGATGACCTGCTTGTACTCGCGGCCCTGGGCCTGGAACTGGCGCAGCATGGGCGTCAGCGGCGGAAGGTCGTGATGATGCCCCGGGACTGGAGGCGGGAGAAGAAGGCGTGGAGGATCCCGAAGGCCATCTTGCCCAGGCTGCGGGTCTCCTGATGGCGATGGACGCGCTGATCCAGGTCGGTCTGCGCGAAGGCCCCCATCCCCCACTCGAAGTAGACATCGATCAGGTGGGAGGTCTCCACCCCGTAGCCGATCGGGAAGGGGAGGCGCTCGAGCACGCCGCGACGCACGGCATACTCGCCGGACAGGGGCTGAATCAGGGCCGTAAGTTCGGGGAAGAAGAGGGAGAACAACGGGCGCACCAGGATCTCCGTCACCCGCCCGCCACCCGAGGGTCGAATCTCGTTGGAGGTCACCAGGGGGCGATCATAGAAGGCCTTGACGTACTGGATCTCCGGGTGATAGATCAGGGGTCCCACCAGCCCGTAGGCAAAGCGTGGATGGATGTTCTTGATGTCCGCATCCACGTAACAGATGATGTCGCTGTTGAGCTGATAGATGGCCTTCCACAGGTTCTCGCCCTTGCCCCGCTTCTCACCCAGGCGGGGCAGGATGTCCGAGGCCAGATAGACGTCGGCCCCGAATTCCGCTGCGACCTCCAGGGTCCGGTCGGTGGAGCCGGAGTCGATCACCGCGATCTCGTCGAGCAGCGGATAGCGGTCCATCAGCTCGGACTTGAACATGATCAGTTCCTTGCCGATGGTCTTCTCCTCGTTGAGGGTCGGAATGCACAGGGAGATGGTCAACCCGCGCCGTTCCTTCTCTTCGATGAGCTGGATGAGGTCCCAGAACTGACTGTGGTGAAAGGTGTTGGTCTTCAGCCAACGCTCAATATCGATCACAGCATCCCCCGTCAATCATCAGCAGAACCCCGATCAGCTGCGCCAGCCCCTTCGACATCGGGCTGATGAATACCGACTCGTTGCGCTCGTTCAGATGCACGGCGCGGCTCACCCCGAGGGTGATCGAGGGGATGTCGTGCTCGATAAAGCTGGAGACCGTGGAGGAGAAGCGGTCGCTGCGCGGCTGGATACCCAGCGCCGCCATGATACGCCGGGTATGGAGGATCAACGGGTGATCGCTGTTGATCCCCCCCGCCTTGGTGCGCGCGATGCCGCGGAATTCGATCTTCACCCCGCCACTTCGGCCCGCCTCCTGCACGATCCCCCGGATCCCCTTCTCTACCGTCGCCAGGGCCTCGTCCGATTCGCTGCGCACCTGGAAGCACAGCAGGGCGGAACTCGCGGGCGTCTTATAAGAGGTCCCCCCCTCCACCGAGCCCAGCACCACACGGGTGGAGGCCTCGGGCAGGGGCATGTCCCGGATCCGATCGATCACATGGACCAGGGCGAGGATGGCATTCTCGGTCGGCTCCTCGCCATCGATGGCCTCACTGCTGACATGGCAGCTGATCTCCCCATCCAGGGTGGCGAGCGAGGCATAGTGCAGCCGGCCCAGTTGCGCCCCCTCCACCGAGATTCCAGCCTTGATGGGGAGATCGCTGTTGGACAGGAAAAAGCGCAACCCCTCCAGATTGCCCCGGCCCAGACTCTTCGTCGCCCCCATGAACACCACGTCGGAACGCAACCGGATCTTCAGGTGTTCGAGCATGGTCGGGAGGGTGGCGAGCACCGCCAGGCCCAGACTGTTGTCCGCCACACCCGGCCCGGTGATGCGGTCCTTGTCGACCGACATGGTGTGGGGAATGGTCTCGGGAAAGGGGGTATCGGCGTGGGCGGTGATCAGGACCTTCTGGCTGCCCACCGACCCCGGCATCACCGCCAGGGCGTTACCGGCCTCGTCAATAGAACAGTTCGTCAGCCCGCATTCGGTAAATCGTTGAACCAGCAGCTCGATGCGTTCACGCTCGTGAAAGGTCGGCGCGGGGACCTCACCGAGCATGATGAGGTTGGCCAGCAGCATCTCCCGGGTCTGCTCCAGTCCCGGAGGCAGGCGCCGCACGAGGTTGAGCACCTCGTCTTCCCGTGTCGGGACCTCGCTCATGGGTTCTCCACGTTTCGGTTGGGGGCGGGTGGGCGACTCCGGCAAGACCGGGGCCGGCAACAGCATACAGCGAAAGCGGGCATAGCCCAAGCAGGACGTAAACGGGGGCCGGAACCTCGAGCCTCCCCGGGATCCATTGCCAATGAGCGGTCTTCACGATATTGTCTGGAAGTCCCGGCCGGCGAGACCTGTGATCCGTTCGCGGCCCGACACCCACCGGCCCCTGCCCTCCGCTCTCGGGATGCGGGTGCATGACGACGATGGAGAGACCCCGGCGCGCGACAGGCCCGCCCTGCTCCGGCGGAGAGGCGCAGATCCCCTGCACGCGGGTCTGCGGCCCCCCGGGCCCATCTCGCCAGGTCCATGACGGCGTTGGAAACACTTGTCGTATGAACGACTTGGCCACACATTTCCGGTCCCGCCCCGAGCCCCGGACCCACACACCCTGAAGGCCAGGAACCCAGGTCCGACGAGGGTACGGCCCGCCAATCATCCCAGCACATGATCCACAATGGCTGAGAACATCGGATTCATCTCCACCCGCTTCGCCGGCACCGACGGGGTCTCCCTGGAGTCGGCCAAATGGGCCGAGGTCTTCTGGGAGGACGAACACATCAGCTATTGGTATGCCGGACAGCTCGATCGGGCCTCCGACATCAGCATGTGCATACCCGAGGCCTACTTCCACCATCCGGACAACGAGTGGATCAATCATCAGTTGTGGGGCCGCAAGCACCGCTCCCCGGACGTGGGGCGCCGCATCCGCGAGCTGGCCGAGTACCTCAAGCTCACCCTCTACGAGTATGTCGACCGCTTCGACCTCACGGTCCTGGTCATCGAGAACGCCCTCACCATCCCGATGCACGTCCCCCTGGGGATCGCCATCACCGAGTTCCTGGTCGAGACCGATATCCCGGCGATCGTCCACCACCACGACTTCTACTGGGAACGGGACCGCTTCCAGATCTCCTCGATTCCGGACTATCTCGAACTGGCCTTCCCGCCACGGGTGCCCCGCCTGCAGCACGTGGTCATCAATCAGGAGGCGCGCGAGGACCTGGCCTGGCGCAAGGGCATCCCCTCGGTGCTGATCCCCAACGTGCTCGACTTCGCCACACCCCCCCCTCCTCCGGACGACTATGCCGCCGACATCCGCGAGGAGATCGGTCTGGAGCCGGGGGACAAACTGATCCTCCAGCCCACCCGGGTGGTTCCACGCAAGGGCATCGAGCACGCCATCACCCTGCTGCGCCGGCTCAAGGACCCGCGCTGCAAGCTGGTCATCTCCCACAAGGCCGGCGACGAGGGGACCGAGTACATGAACCAGCTCATCCAGCTCGCCCGCGACGAGAACGTGGACCTGCGCTTCTTCGGCGACCGGGTCGCCGACCTGCGCCAGCTCACCAACGAGGGCCAGAAGATCTACGTGCTCAAGGACCTCTATCCCCACGCCGACCTGGTCACCTTCCCGAGTATCTACGAGGGCTTCGGCAATGCCTTCCTGGAGGCGATCTACTTCAATGTGCCCATACTGGTGAACCGCTACCGGGTCTTCGTGCGGGACATCGAGCCCAAGGGGTTCCGACTGCCCGCGATCAACGGCTTCATCGACCGTAAGGCGGTCGAGGAGGTCCGCCGTATACTCGACGATCCGGAGTACCGCAACGAGATCACTGCCCTGAACTACGCCATCGCAGAGCACTACTACAGCTATCGGGTGCTGCGCTACAGTCTGCAGAACCTGATCAAGAACATCCAGAACCGGACGGAGTAGCCCATGTTCATTTTACCCGTCGATATCATGGAGCGCATCAAGGAGCGGCTGGGGCGTCTCTACGGAGAGGACAAGGCCCCGCGCCTGCTCGAGCGCCTGGCCCTGCTGGCCAGCCGTTACGACCTCTGCGATCTGGGATGTGACAACGATGCCCCTCGCTGGGATCAGACGGATGTCCTGCTCATGACCTATGCGGACATGATCAAGTCCGAGCGCGAACCGCCCCTGCACACCCTGTACCGCTTTCTGGAGAACCACCTCAACAACGTCATCCACGATGTGCGCATACTGCCCTTCTTCCCCGCGAGCTCGGCCGACGGCCTGGATATCATCGATTTCCGCCAGGTGGACCCGGCCCTGGGCAGCTGGGACGACATCCACGTCCTGGCCCGCGAGTTCCGGCTGGGCTTCGATCTGGTGGTCAGCCATGCCTCCATCCAGAGCGAATGGTTCCACCGCTTCCAGAGCGGGGTGGCCCCTGAGCGGGGCTATTTCATCGTCATGGATCCGCAGACCGACCTGGGCACGGTGATGCGTCCACGCACGACCCCCCTGCTCACAGGCGTGGAGACGCCGTGCGGCAAGCGCTGGGTGTGCGCCACCTTCGGGCCGGGCGCGGCCGACCTGAATTTCTCCAATCAGGACGTGCTCTTCGAATTCCTGGATATCGCGCTGTTCTATGTCAAGAACGGCGCCCGCATCATCCAGCTCGACAACCTCGCCTATCTGTGGAAGGACCCGAGCGGGCCGTGTATCGACCTCCCCCAGAACCACGAGGTCGTGCAACTGATCCGCGACGTGCTGCAGATGCTCGCCCCGAACGTATTGCTCCTGGCCGAGACCGACCTGCCCGCCGCCCGCAATCTGGGCTATCTGGGCGCCGGGCACGAGGCCCACATGGTGTACCAGTTCTGCCTCTCGGCCCTGCTGCTGAAGACCTTCTATACGGGGTCCGCGGCAGGTCTCAGCCACTGGGCGGCCGGGCTGCCGCCCCCGCCGGAGGGATGCACCTATATCAATGTCACCGCCACCCAGGACGGGATCCGGCTGCGCCCGCTGGAGGGGGTCCTGCCTCAGGAGGAGATCGACGAGCTGGTGGGGTAGGTAAAAAGGCGTGGCGGACTGGTCTCCTATGGCACCGACGCCACCGGGGCAGAGGTCCCCTACGAACTGCACATCAGCTACTTCGACGCGCTCGCCAAACCGGGGCACCCGGACACGGTGGGACAGATCGCACGTTTTCTGTGCACTCAGACCATCATGCTCTCGCTGCGCGGCATCCCGGCTGTCTATTTCCACAGCCTGACCGCCACCCACAGCGACCATGCCGCGGTGGAGCACACCGGGGACCCGCGGGCCATCAACCACAGGCGGTGGAACGAACAGAGGCTCCACGCCCAGCTCGCCGAACCCACGGCCACCCCACACCGAATATTCCACGAATATGTGCGCCGCATCAGACTGCGCAGCTCACACCGCGCCTTTCACCCGGATGGCGGACAGCGCGTGCTGGATCTGGGCGATACCCTGTTCTGTCTCGAGCGCACGGCTCCGGACGGGTCCGAACGGATCCTGGTGCTGGCGAACGTCAGTCCCGAACCCCAGCGGGTCCTCGGAGAACAGATCGCCGGCGAGGGGGACGAGGGGGTATGGCACGAACTGATCAAGGGCTACGAGACAGAGGTCCATGCCGGATCGTCCCTGGACCTGGTGCCCTATGAGCTGGTCTGGCTGGTGAAACCACCCCACCGAGACGGGGCTTAGCCCGCGTCTTCCAGCGGGCTTGAGCCGTGGCGACCCGACGGCATGCCCCCCCCTGCGCGGACCTGCTCAACCACGCCGGTAGCCGTAGTACCACCGGTTGCGGGTGGTCCCGATATTCCTGACCGTGTGCGAGCCCCCCGCCGGGATGTGGACCTCCGCCCCGATCCCGGGGCGCAGCACCCGGCCTGCCAGGCTCAGCTCGATCTCACCCTCGACGGGCATGAGCAGTTCCTCCACGTCGTGCACGAAGCCCGCCCACACCTGACCAGGCGGGTCGGTCTAGATAGCACAGCTGTAGCCCCGCCTCGCCCACCGCGCGGGCACCTAAGAGAGGTCCATGGTCGCAGCCATCAGTCATCCTCATAGAGGGTGTTGCCCGCCTGGTCGCGGACCGCAACCCGCACCTGGACCCCCTCACGGATGCTCGCCGTGACCACGCAGAAGTCCTCGAAGAGCTCCAGGCAGCGTCGCATCCGTCCGCCTCCGGCCAATGCCTCCCCCAAGGTGATGCAGACCTCGATCTCACCTACCCTCAACCGGCCCCGCTCGTTGCGCACCATGGCGCACGACACCGAGCTCTGCACACTGTGGGTGGGAGCATCCTGTCTGCTCAGGCAATAGAGCAGGCTCGCGCTCAGGCAATTGCCCACGGCTGCCGCCAGCATGCGCGCCGCGTTGGGGCCGCTGCCCTCGCCCAGAGGCGGCGGCTCATCCATGATCAGATCCGGGACCTGGTCCCAGTCGAAGCGGACCTTGAACTCGTAGCCCTCGAGCTGCTCCAGATGGATGGTGAATCGACCCTCTTCGGACATATGCGCTCCCCGGGGCATCGGCCCCTGCTCTGCGACACACCGGCCCCTTTGCCCGTGCAGCCCGTGAGGGCGCCGAACACCGCCACCGGCGCAGGCCCGCCACCGCGTCTGTGGCCGACGCCCCGAGATCAGCCAGGCTGAGCCTCCCGGGCCTCGGGAATCGCGGGCACCCCGCGTGGCGGGTGGGCGCAGGGAGTGAGCCGAGCCTCAAGTGCACACCCGGTCTGCCCCGCCCCATGGCCGCTCGAGCCCCATTGTATACCCGACCGTGGTGCACATGCCGCGGCGGGGATGGTATCCTGTACCGACCGGGAGGGACAGGACCGATACCGATGCAGCTGATTGACCAGATAGCCGAGGCCAGGATTCAGGCCGCCACAGAACAGGGCGAGTTCGACGATCTGCCCGGGGCCGGCCGGCCATTGCCCCCTGAAGACACCTCTCACATCCCCGAGCACCTCCGCGCCGCCTACCGTGTCCTGAAGAATGCGGGTTTCCTGCCCCCCGAGCTCGAGTGCCGGCGGGAGACCGCCAATGCCGAGCAATTGATACGCGAGGCGCGCAGCAGTGAGGAACGCGGCACCGCAGTCACCCGGCTCAGTCTCCTGATGGCCAGACTCAGTCGCAGCAGAGGCCGCGAGGTGGACCTGCGCGCCGAGCAGACCTATGTCGAAAGGCTGCATCGACGATTCGACCGTGAACCGAAGTGAGCGCCGCGATACCCGGCGACCAGCACAGGGCGCTTATACGAGCCCGGATTTTCGACTATATTTGGTACTCGTCGCAACCGGATCTTCCGGCTGCGGCTGCCATCACCGTGACGATGAGGCATAAGAATAATCTCACCCACCCCAAAGGAGGAATACGCGTGCTCAAACGTACTCTGTTGAAAACGATCCCCGTCGCTGTGCTGTCCCTGCAAGCCAGCGCCCTACTGGCACAGACCACCCCGGCCGCAACCGAGACGCCAGCTGCGGCGTCCGCACAGCAGCCCGCTTCGACACCCACGACTGCGGCCCCCGCGGCCGAGGCTCCGGCCTCGCAGGCCACCCAACCCATGGGCGAGGCCCCTCCCCCTCCCCCGGAGAGGATGGCCGCCCCGCCGCCCCCACCACCGCCTCTCGGAGCTCAGGAGACGCCCGCCATGCTGGACCAGATGGTCCAGCAGGAGGAAGAACGGATGAGGAAAATGGGAGAGTGGCTGGACAAGATGGCCGCGCAGCACGAGACCCTGAGTGAACAGAGTCGTGCTCAGAAGGACGAGATAGAGGCGCGCTACCAGGCCATGCTCAAGGAGGCGCTGGAGCGTCAGGAACAGCGGGCCAAACAGCATGAGGCCATGCGCAAGCGTGCCGAGGAACGGCGGGCCGAGATCCAGGCAGAGATGGAGAGACTCGAGAGCATGAGCCCCGAGGAGCTGCGGGCCTATTTCATCGAAAAACACCACGAACGGCAACTGGAGCACCGGCGTCCAGAGTGGATGGGCTCGCGGATGATGTCCCCTCCGGGCCAGATGCCCATGGAGCCCCAACCATCCATGATGCAGGCCCCCATGATGGGGCGGATGCCCATGGGTCAGATGCCGATGGGCAGACAGACGCCCTCAGGCATGCCGGCCTCGCGCACGAATGTCCCGCAGGCCCAGGGCCCGATGTCCCGCCAGGGCTACCAGGGGGGATTCCGGCCTCAGGGATATCCCATCGGCCAGGGCTTTGGTTCCCAGGCGGTGCAGCCCGGCACGCCCTCCGCGATGGCGCCACAACGGGGGCCGACCGGTCCCGGCTACTACCGCGGTCCCATGGGAAATCCAGGCATGGGATACCCCTCGGCAGGGCGCGGCCCCTGGGGTTCGGGAGGCCGATAGGGTCTGAGGCAGGCACGAGGGGGCTCGTGCCTGCCTTCATTGCCCGGTGACACAGGTCTATCAACGGGTATATATCAACAGCTCGGGGATCCAGATAGATGAAGGCCGTGGTGATGACCGCCGTGGGCGGGCCGGAGGTCCTGCGGGTGGCAGACGTTCCCGAACCGCGGATCGAACACGACACCCAGATCAAGGTGCAACTGAAGGCCGCGGGCGTCAATCCCGTGGACGCGAAGCTGCGCCAGCGCGGGCTGTTCTACCCGGACGCGCTCCCGGCCATTCTCGGCTGTGACGGTGCCGGGGTGGTCACCGAGGTCGGCCCGGCGGTCACCCGCCACAGACCCGGGGACGCGGTATGGTTCTGCAACGGGGGGCTGGGCGGCGAACCGGGCACTTATGCCGAATTCACCGTAGTCGAGGAGTCGGTTGCCCGCCCCAAGCCCCGGTCCCTGGACTTTGCACACGCCGCGGCGGCCCCGCTCGTTCTGATCACCGCCTGGGAGGCCCTGTACGATCGGGCGCGACTGCAGGCGGACGCCACCGCCCTTGTCCATGCCGGGGCAGGCGGGGTGGGGCATATCGCTATTCAGCTCGCCAAGCTCGCCGGGGCGGCCGTATGCACCACCGTGAGCTCCCCGGAGAAGGCCGAGTTTATACTCGACCTCGGGGCGGACGAGGCGATCGTCTACACCCGCGAGGACTTCGTGACGGCCGCGCTGCGCTGGACCTCTGGCACGGGCGTCGACGTGGCCCTGGATTCGGTGGGCGGCGAGACCCTTGAGCGCACCTTCGCCGCGATGGCCCACTACGGCGACCTGGTCACCCTGCTCGACCCGGGCGGCGGGCTGAGCTGGAAAGAGGCACGTAATCGTAACCTGCGCATCGGCCTCGAGCTCATGCTCACCCCCATGCTCTATGGACTTACCCAGGCCCGGGCCCATCAGGGCGAGATCCTCGATCGCTGCGCCCAGTGGTTCGACGAGGGGCGGCTGAAGATCCACGTGAGTCGTACCCTGCCACTGGCCCGGGCGGCAGAGGCGCACCGGGAGATCGAGGCCGGGCATACTCAGGGCAAGCTCGTCCTGACCCTGAATCACTGAGGCCTGGACGGGCCAGGCCCCTCCGCGGGCGAACACAGGGCCGGCATGCCGTTACCCGACTATCAGGGGGGGTCCATCGTGAATCTGATGGCCTCGCTCATCGCCGGCCGCGGCGGCGGCACGACCCCCTATCCCCAGACCCCGCTGCTCACCGCGCGGGAGATCGAGGCCTACCGCACGGTGGTCCTGATGGTGGTGGACGGGCTCGGGGACGAGATGCTCGCCCGCGCCGCCCCTCCCGGACCGCTGCGGGCCCTGTATCGGGGGCGACTGAGCTCGGTGTTCCCATCCACAACGGCCATGGCGATCAGCGCATTTCTAACCGGGCTCGGCCCTCAACAGCACGGAGTCACCGGCTGGTTCACCCATTTCGAGGAGATCGGCGGGGTGACCACGGTGCTGCCCTTCATCGATCGAGTCAGGGGCTCGAGCCTGAGCGCCGCCGGGATCGACGCGGGGCGCCTGCTCGGCCATACCCCCGTGTTCGACCTCATGCACACGGGGGCCTACACGGTCATTCCCGAGCGGATCGCCGGCTCCCCCTTCAACCGGGCACACACAGGGAGGGCCGTGGTCCGGACCTTTCGCTCCCTCAACCAGTGTCTCGAAGCCATCCTGGCGCTTGCCCGGGCGGGATCTGGGCCCCAGTACATCTATGCCTACTGGCCCGAGCTGGACCAACTCACCCATCGACGGGGTGTCGCCAGCCAGATCGTGGCCAGGCACATCGTGGAACTGGATGGCGCACTGGGCGCCCTGCTGGAGCGCCTGCCGGACTCCACCATGGTCGTCCTCACTGCAGACCACGGACTGACGGACTGCCGACCGGGGAACAGGGTGGAACTGAGCGCACATCCCGCTCTGGCACAGACGCTGCGGCTCCCCTTGTGCGGTGAGCAGCGAGTGGCCTACTGCTATGTCAAGGAGGGCCGGGCCGAGGCGTTCCGGCGCTACGTGACGGCGCACCTGGAAGGCCACGCGGAACTGCATCGCAGCATCGATCTGGTGACCGATGGCTACTTTGGACTCGGGCCCCGGCATCCACGGCTGCTCGAACGCGTGGGTGACTACACCCTGATCATGAGGCCGGGTCACACCATCAAGGACTGGCTCCCCAATGAGAGACACTTCAGACACCTCGGGTTCCACGGGGGACTGACCACCGCGGAGATGTACGTCCCGCTGATCGTCTATGGCACCTGAGGCCACCCCTGGTCCACGTTTTCTCACCCCGGATGTGCCGCGAGACGGTACAATGCCCCATTGAAAAACGTCGCTGGCGATACCCTTGAACAGACAGGGATGGCAGGACAGGGAGGGCCTCTCCGTCGGCCCGTCACGAAGGCCCTGTTTCATTCCGGGGGAGCGGATGGTGAGGCGCGAATCGCGGCCCGAGGCCTATCTACGGGCGAGCCTTGCGACGCACAGCCAGGCGATTGTGACCGCCGCAGCCCGAGCCACGAATAGATCACGGCTTGCCTAACAATGCACTACGGGAGAATCTGAGCATGGCGACAATGCAGGAATTGAGAGGTGGTCTGGAACGCGCACTCGGCAGCCTGTCCGAGGGTTGGCAACACCTGCGGGAATGGGCGAGCCAGGCACTGACACGCTTCAGCCCGCGCACCAGCCGAGACAATGTGGAGACCGGCCTCGAGCAGATCAGCCGCATGTCCTCGCGCTGGTCCCTGCTCACCGCGGACGTGATGGAAGACGAAGACAAGGTCACGGTCAAGCTGGAGGTCCCCGGGATGGATGCGGGTGATTTCGACATCCAGGTGGTGGACGACCTCCTCGTGGTGCGGGGCGAGAAATATGCCGAGAGGGAGGACACCCACGGCAGCTACCACACCATGGAATGCGCCTATGGCTCATTCGAGCGGGTGATTCCGCTCCCGGCAGAGGTGGACGAGAGTCGGGCCCAGGCGAGGTACCGGCGCGGCATCCTGAAGCTCACCTTCCCCAAGCGCGCCAGCCAGACTCGGCGAAGGATCGAGATCCAGGCCGGGTGACGTCGGGACCCGCATGCAAAAGACCCTGATCATCATCGGCATCATGATCATCATCGCGGGACTGCTCTGGCCGTGGCTGGGGAAGATCCCTCTGGGGCGCCTGCCGGGTGACATCGTGATCGATCGCCCGGGGCTGAAGATCTATTTCCCCATTACGACCATGATCCTGGTCAGTCTGGTGCTCTCGATCCTGTTCTGGTTGTTCCGCAGATAGGGGAGCGGGAGAGCAGGGCCGGGCCAGCGTACCGGGGTGCCGTCAGTCTTCTACCACCTCGGAGATGATGTCGGTCAGCAGGGCAACGACCGGCCGGTAGGCGACCACCTGGTCGTCCGGGGCTCGAATGGCCAGATAGATCTCGTGCTCCGCGCCCGCCAGTTCGTACACCGCGATGGCGTAGGGACAGAGCACGATGTTATGGGGATTGGCCGCCACCAGCTTGTGGGAGAGGTCGGCCTTGCAGAACAACAGGATCTCCGCATGGGCGTAGACGGGCTCGGGCATGCCCACGGCCTGTGCGGTGCGCGAGAGCATGGACTGGGCATGGGATACGTAGCTGATCACCAGGCCCCGACCCTCGATGGCGTTGACCAGGTCGTCGCGCACGTCTTCGTAGTCCCCCTCGACGCTCCAGACCCACGCCGGGCCAATCTTGTCCGGAGCAACGGCTGCCCCTGCCGACACCACCCACGCCACGCCCATGAAGCCGCTCAAGAGTCTTAACCACATCACCATGCACCCGCGAGTTGTCCACCAGGCACGATCATAACCCGCTTGCGCCCCCTTCAGCCAGCCTCTCGATGCGCGCCATGGCGGTGATGCGGACAGCCCCCCGCACCCGGGCCGAATCGGGACGACAGGGCCACGGCGCGGGGTGATGTCCGGCGTCCTACCAGTACTGTTCCGTGGTGATCTGCCCCGGCTCCTTGCGTTTGTTCCTCTTGAACCCCCGCTGCTCCAGGACCGCAGTCGTATCCTTCACCATACCCGGATTCCCACACAGCATTACGTGTGAAGCGGTCGATGACAGGGGGGTCCCGGCTCGTTCCTCGAGCCGACCGTCTTCGATGGCGGCCGGGATTCGGCCCTTGATCGCAAAATCGGTGTCTTCGCGACTGACGAAGGGGATATAGACGAATTGATCGGGATGTCGTGCGGCAAAGCGCTCGATGGTCTCCCGATAGGTCAGTTCGGCAACGGTCCTCACCGCGTGCACGAGGACGATGGTCTCGAAACGCCCCCAGGGGTCGGGGGTCTTGAGTATGGACAGGAAGGGACCCAGGGCGGTCCCCGTGGACAGCATCCACATGTGTGGCGGATCGTCCGGGACCTCAGACAGGGTGAAGAATCCAGCCCCCTTTCGGGCTACCCACAGCTTGTCGCCCGGTCCGAGGCTGGCAAGGCGCGGTGAGAGCGCCCCCCCCGGAACCACGATAGAGTAGAATTCCAGCGGGCGCTCGTCGGGGGCGTTGACGAAGGAATAGGGCCGGGCCACACGTTCCCCGTCGATATCCAGGGCCAGACGGCCGAACTGGCCGGCCGTAAACCCCTCGATGTCGGCCTCGACCCGAAGCGAGTACAGTCTATCTGTCCAATGGTGGTTCTCCACCACGGTGCCTTCGGTCCAACGACTCATGCGTGCCTCTTCCGTTCCAGTGCGGGGCGTGAATCTTTGGGCATTGGACGAAAAAAAACAACCCCTTGCTCATTCCATACCCGTGCCACCTCGGTATTCGGTGTATCCCTGCCGCACTCGGTAGCCCGGGCTGTGGGTCGAAGATCGCTGCCATGGGACTCGTGCCGGTGGATCCCCGCCCGGTCCTGCACCCGGATCCACGCATCCTGGCAACCGAGACACCCCCTGTGACACGCATCGTCAATGCCTGGATTCGGAGCCGGGCGAGGGCGCGACTGCATGCGCAACAGGGCGCACTGGGGGGACTGGGCCCCGGCACGACCCGCTCAACCGCCGTGTGCGATCACCGCCAAGGGTCATGCCCCGGGGTCCCGCCGGTAGCGGGCCGTCAGTGATCGTCGCGCCGGGTTCCCCCAAGCCGGGCAAGCGGATATTCGTCGCGCAGGCGCTTCAATTCCTCTGCCGCAGCGCGCACGTCGGGGAAATCCCCACTCACTTTCTCCCACACCCCGTTGACCTTGTTCATGACGTAGTAGTGGTAAGTTAGATCGAAGGCAAACATATCATTCCACCCCTTTTTTGATTGGTATGTTGTGCAATGCGGGCCCCCGATACGGGAGCCACCAGCCCGGATCTGTCGCCAGGCGTCCACTTCACGGACCAGCGGTGCACCCGGTCTGACCCTCGCTCGGTCGGGCCGCTCAGCGGCGTGCCGACTGCGCCTGTCGTGACCCTCGGCCGCGGCCGAGGGCCGTGTACCGCCCCCTCGCACCGCCGCCGACGAATCCGGATGAGAGGGCCGGGCCAGGCGCCTGTAGTTGAGCCTGGATCGAGCGGGGGGCGAGGCGCAATCCCTTGGATCAGGCGATTGCATCTCACCGGCAGCCGATCCGCGAATAGATCAGAATGCTCCGGGGATGCGGGACAATCAGGTTAACGGCAGGGGGTTGGGAACTTTTGGTCCAGCGCGACAGGCGGAGGCAGGCTGCGGATGCGACGCAGATGGACCCCAAACCGTGCTGCGGGTCACCGTTCAGCAGTAGGAATTGACGGATAGAGGTCTATTCGATACCGCCCGACGGGAGCCCGAAACGGGGCCGGACCCGGGATGACGGCCGCAAGATCGGCTCGAGAATCGGGGTCTTAGTAGATAAGCCGATCGAATCTGCGTACAGACCGAGGAGAACAGACATGGACAAGGGAGACCACCCCCAGATCAGCACAGGGCGGCAGAGGGGCTCGACAGGGGGATCCCGCCACTGCGCGCCGGCGGGATTCATACCCGCATTTCTCAATCAGAGCTCGGGCGAGATTCGCCTGTCGGTCCTGGCCGACGGCCGTGTGGCCGGCGTGCACATGATCAGCTGCCTACCCGGCCACTGGCTCACTCATCATGGACAGGGGCGGCCCACCCGCAGCCTGGCCAGGGGTATCGTCGCCGGTTTTGCACGCAACGGTCGTTTCTACAGCCGCCGGCAGGC
>Ga0114931_10004568_pt1 | contig 17283 bp, 18 predicted proteins | sample 2SBtaG_FD_89579 | JGI IMG/M metagenome (GOLD analysis project Ga0114931, IMG submission 89579) | Deep subsurface microbial communities from Kolumbo volcano to uncover new lineages of life (NeLLi) - 2SBTROV14_V59a metaG | ecosystem: Environmental > Aquatic > Marine > Volcanic | place: Kolumbo...
CCCGGCCGACGAATTGCATATCCGGCTCTATCCTCCAAGGCCGCCCTCCAGATGCGGAGGGCGGCCTCAGAACTCCACTTTAGGGACGGCCTTGGCCTTTTCGGGTACGTCGAAGTAGGGCTTGGCCTCGAATCCGAACATGTTGGCGATGAGGTTGGTCGGAAAGCGCCGTCGCGTGGTGTTGTAGCTGCGTACGGCCTCGTTGTAGCGTGTCCGGGCCACGGCCAGGCGGTTCTCGGTACCGGCCAGTTCGTCTTGGAGGCGGAGGAAATTCTGGTTGGATTTGAGCTCAGGATAGCGCTCAACGACCAATAGAAGGCGGGATAGCGCGCCGGAGAGCTGGTTGGACGCCTTGATGGACTCCGCAGGCGAACCGGCTCCCGCCACGCGGCTACGGGCCTCGGTAACCGCGGTGAGGACCTCCTTTTCCTGTTTGGCAAAGCCCTTGACCGTGGAGACCAGGTTGGGGATCAAATCGTTGCGGCGCTGCAGTTGGTTCTTGACCTCCCCCCAGCCCGCGTCCACCGCTTCGCTTTGGCCGACCAGCGCATTGTATCCGCAGCCCGGCAAAGTGCTAAAAACCAAGATCCCAACCAGGACCGGTCCGGCCGCCTTACGTAATCTCGCCATGTTGTACTCCTTCATGTGATCGGTTCGTTCACCAGCTGCCGCCTGCGCCGCCGCCGCCGAAGCCTCCTCCGCCTCCGAAACCACCCCCGAATCCTCCTCCGAATCCACCCCCGAAACCCCCGCCGAAACCTCCACCAAAGGGTAAAGGAATATAGCCGAACCCCCTGCCGCCCAAGCGGCTTCGGCGCCGCGCGCCGGCGGCAAAAATGGCGAAGAAGAAAAGCAAGGGCAGTAAGCCGGCGGCGGCACCGCCTCTGCGCCGCCTGCCGCGATAACTCGCCCGGCTGGGAGTTCCCGTCAACTTCACGCCGGCATCGGCCGCGATCACCTGCGCTGCTGCGAGCATGGCGTCGTAACTGCCGGCACCGAACTGGCCCTGTTGGAAGGCCGGCCGGAGGTAGCGGTCACGGATGCCTCCGAGTTTGCCGTCGGGAAGGATGCCCTCCAAGCCATACCCGGTCAGGAACTGAACGTAGTGTTCTTTGACGGCGATCAGCAGCAAGAGCCCGTCGTCTTTCTTGGCGCTGCCGAGCTTCCAGCTTTCGACGACTTTCATGCCGTAGTCGAAGGGCGTCGAGGGAGCCACGGTCGGCATGGTCAAGACGGCGATCTCGGCGCCGGTTTTCTCTTTGAGTTCACGAGCCAAAGCCTCGATACGTGTCGGCCACGGGGCTTGCAAGATTCCTGCACGGTCGACCACCGGACCGCTCACGGGCGGGATCGGCGGGCCCGTCGTGTCACTTGCCGGCGCGCCGGAAAACAGCCCGGCGTGCGCAGGTGCGCAGGTGGCCACGATCACGGCCGCCGCGTAGGGCAGGCCAAGGCCGATCCAACGCCGCTTCATAAGGCGTCGACGAGGCGGGCGAGGTCGCGCGCCTCGATCAGGTAGGCGTGGATCAAGGTCTCGGCCTGCGCGCGTTCGAGCTTTCGTCCCCCGGCGCGGGCGTGCTGCAGACGCCGCAGGGTGGGCAGCTGGATCGAGTAGGCCTGTTCCACATTGTCTAATAATGCATCCGAGCGTTCGGGCCGCTCGCGATCGGCCAGATAGAGCATGCCGCGCAGGATGATCTCGAAGTCTGCGGGCGTGGCCGTCAACAGCTTCAACAAACTACGCCGGGAGGTACCTACTTGCAGATACGCGGCGCGCAAGTGCAGGAGTTTGCCTTTGAGCTGCTGTTCGACCTCGCGACGAAGGTTGCAAGCGTCGAATTCCAGCCCCGCAAACGTGCCGCTGTCGCCGAGCAGTGTACGGTGGCGGTCGACGATCTGGAGAAACTCGAGCGGAAACACGTCGAGCGAAGTCTCCATGTACGCCGGGTCCATCAACAATGGGATGGGCAGCTTGCGCAACCTCCTGCTCCGCAAAATACCTCGCAGAAGCGCGAGACGCTCGGGACGCATGTCGTCAAGAACCAACACCGTGGTCAGGGGACTGGTGCCCGGCCGGTAGGCTTCGCTTGCAGCCTCGCCGTACAGACTCAGATTGAGAAGGCCCTCGGGCAGACTCTCCTGCAGGGCCGATACCAAGTATTGCAGACGTTTGCGCTCACCTTGCGGCGATGGCATCAACACATCCCTTGAGTGCGATCGGTGTGAAGGTTTCCCATCGGTTGTTCGAGCCGGACCGTATAGCCGCGCCCAGGCCTAGAAGCCGGTTCGCGGTTCACAATGGTCGAGAGTTCGACGGGGTGCAAACAGCGGTTCCGCCGAGGCTGCACAACGGCTCTCACCGATGGACACCGCGTGTTTCGCATACTGAGCAGGGGCGGGCAAACCCGATGGGCCGCGATCGGTCTCGCGATGGTCGTCGCCGGTTTGCCGGCGGCGGCGATCTCGCGCAGTGCCAACGCGCCGTCGGGTGCGGCAGTGGGCGACGAGGGTTGGAAAGCACAGCGGGTGGAAGGGCGCTTTCGCAATCCTGACGGCCGCGGCCATCCTGACGTGCGCGCCGCGACGATGCTCGCCTTCTACGCTAGACGGATACGCTCGTCGATCCTCGGACACCGGGGTCTGCCTCCGGCGCGCGTACGCCCGGATCTCGACCGACTGATTGCGAGGGAAGTCGACGACCCTCCCACGGTAACGTGGATCGGTCACTCCACATTGCTCTTGCATATGTCGGGGATTTCTTTTTTGACCGATCCCATTTGGTCGACTACCGCCAGTCCGCTGCCGATCGGGCCGAGACGTTACCGAAAACCGGCGCTGCCGATCCGCGACCTTCCTCGGGTGGCTTTCGCATTGGTCTCCCACAACCACTACGACCATATGGATCTGGCCAGTCTGCGCAGTCTCGCCGCCAGGGGAACGCGAATCTACGTTCCCCTGGCGAACGCGGAAATTTTGCGATCGGCGGGGATCGACGATGTGACCGAGTTGGATTGGTGGCAGTCGATCATGCTGGGTCCATTGACGATCACCTGCGTCCCGGCCGAGCATTGGAGCCGGCGCGGTCTCTTCGACCGTGACCGGTCTCTGTGGTCGGGATGGGTCGTGCGCGACCGAACCAAAACGTTCTATTTCGCAGGTGATACGGCAATGTTCCCGGCATTCGACCGTATCCGCGAGCGCCTCGGAGCACCGGATCTGGCGGCACTGCCGATCGGGGCGTATCTGCCGAGGGAAATCATGCGGTCCTCGCATCTCGATCCTGAACAGGCCGTGCAAGCGGCACAACGGTTGCAGGCTGCGCATAGCCTGGCGATTATTATGGAACCTTCGATCTGAGCGACGAGCCCATTGACGAGCCGCCGGCACGATTTGCCGCAGCCTCCGAAGCGGCGGGAAGGGGAGCCGATCGTGACTGGATTTTTGCTATTGGAGAGACCCGAGACTGGTGACGGCCTAGACGGACGACGACACACCCGCTGCTTGAACCGCTCGCGATTCGTGTGAGGATGAGCCATGCCTGAGCAGCTCAAGCCCATCGAAGAGACCTTCTACGGTTGCTTCGGCTGCGGCGTCGATAACGATGTCGGGTTGCAGCTGAAGTTTTTCAAAACCGGCGGCCGTGTGCAGGCGCGTACGACGCTGGAAAGAAGGTTCGCCGGCTACAGCAAGTTCGCCCACGGGGGAGTCGTGGCCACGTTGCTGGATGAAGCCATGGGCTGGGCGCTTTTGCACCTCGTGGGGCGCTACGGAGTAACCCGAGGCCTGGACGTTAGCTACCGGCGTCCGGTCTACCTGGGCCGTGAGCTTACGTTGATCGGAGAACCTCACAGCGTCGACGGCACGGTCGCGGTTCTCGAATCACGCCTGCTCGACGACCGCGGCCGGCTACTCGCCTCGGCTCGCGGCGAGTGGATTTTGGTGAGGGATGCCCGAGGAGATGGCAACAAGAAGCAAACCGAAACCTGCTGAGGCCCGTGCGGTCCTCATTCTCGGGCCCGATGTTCTCGTCGAGCGGGCGATCGACGGGTTCGTGGTGTGTCGCGACGATTTGCAAGTTGTGCGCCCGGACGAAGATGGTTTGCTCAGAGCCATTGACTTATTGGCCCAACCTACGATGTTCGCGACCGCGGACAATGCTGTCTGGATTCGTGGACTTCGCAACGAACCGGCTTTGCAAGTCGACGCCTTGCTCGAGTTTCTCGACGCAGGAATACCCGACGGCGCGCGTTTGCTGGCCACGGCGGACCGTCTCGACAAGCGTAGCCGTCTGTACAAGTTCTTCGAAAAACAAGCCGGTTTGGTCGACCTCCGTCCCGAGTTGGAAAACAACGGGAGGTTGCGTCGCCCCGACGTCGTGCGGTGGGTCCGCGAACGGGTCGAGGAGGCCGGCGTTGCACCCTTCGGCAAAGACGCTGTCGAGGAGATCTGCCGTCGCAGCGGCGGAGACGTGGCGCAGTTGTTCCAGGAGATCGACAAGCTGATCTTGTGCGGATCTGCGCAACGTCCCGTGGATGCTGGACTCGTCGGCGAAGTGATGGTGGATCAGGCCGGCGCATGGGTCTTCGACCTGACCAATGCCCTGGGGGAGAGGGCTCTGGAGAGGGCCCTGAGCGTCGTCTCCCGGCTTTTGGCGGCGGGCGAGGCGCCTTTGAAGCTCATCGCCACGCTCGCCACCCGGGTGGCGTCGTTGACCGAGGCTGCGCGTGCCTGCGAGCTACTCGGTCCTTCTTGGCAGGGACTTTCCTATGCCGCGTTCATCGCCGGTCCCTACAAGAGACTGCCCGCCGGGCTTCGCCAGCGCTTTCCCGCCAATTACCATACCTACCGAGTTTTCAAAGATGCAGCCGGTTTCGGCGCCCTCGAACTGCGGCGTCTGCACGCTGGTCTGCTTGGACTGGACCGTGCGTTAAAACGTTCGGCTGTTTCGCCCGAAGCCGGCTTGAGTCACCTCATCGCGCAGGCGTGCGTGCACGCGTGACATTCGGTTGTAGAGTCAGGTCCCGTCAGGACAAGAGAATTCGACGCAGCCCCGGGTCGCGCCAGGTTCTTGAAACGGGTTCGGCCTGTGATAGTGTACGGTCGGTTTGACGCCGTGTTCTGGGGTGGGTCTTTGCTGGGTCTTCGACGCATGATGAGTTAGGAGGAGTGGGGATGGATCCGACGTATTTTGGTTTTTCTGAGCATCCGTTCGAAAACTCGAACGAGATCGACGTCGATCTTTTGAACGAGGCCCGCGAGTCGCTCTATACGGAACTCCGTGCCGGACTCAAGGCTCCGCACGGGATTACGCTACTCATCGGCGAGGCCGGCACCGGCAAGACGGTTCTGGCCAAGTTGTTGGCGGGTCGGCTGGCCGACGTGGCAACGGTGGCCTATCTGCCGATGACGGGGCCGGGGCTGCGCCATCTCCTCGCCGAGGCGATCGAACAACTAGGCGGCGACATTGCGCCGGACGCCGAAGAAGCAGGGTTGATCCAAACCTTGAAGGCGATCGCGAAAGCCCGCGCTGAACATGGTCGTGCCTCGGTGATCATCGTCGATGACGGGCATCAGCTGCCGGCCAAGACCCTCGAGCGGCTCAACAAGCTTTTCGGCGACGATCCCGCTGAGCCTTCGATGTTGCATCTGATTTTGGTAGGCCGCCAAGAGCTTCTCGATCGTATCAACGCGGCGAACGATCGCAGCATCCTCAAGCATCTCATTCAAGTGTGCCGCATGGATCCGATCGGCCCGGAGCAATCCTTTCGTTACATCGCCGACCGCGTCTCGCGGGTGGGCGGCGTGGTAAAAGATATCTTCACGCCCGAAGCCCTCGATCGAATCATCACGCTTGCCAACGGGGTGCCGAACAGGATCGATGAGATTTGTTCGGCGTCGCTCGAAGAGGCGCAAGAGCGTGGGGTTGTTTCGGTGGATGCCGATACCGTTGCTTCGGCCGGCGGGTCGGCCGGTACAGCCGGTGACGGCGACCACGGGGAATCGGTGCAACAAAGTTTTACGCTCGGGGAGTTCTCGGCCTCATCGCAGGGGGCGGCGTCTTTCAAACTCGGTGGTGTCGGCCCCTTGGCTCATTGGAAAAACCTTTATGAAAACAGGAGGCAGCTGGTACTGTGGGGCTTGGGCTTGGTAGCGGTACTTGCTGCAGCGGCGGCGCTGCTCACCGGAACACCGGGGAGCGAGGAGTCGGCGCCGGGTTCGTTGGCAAAAGTCGCTACTTCCGGGCCCGGCGAGCGCGCGGCCTCCGCCGAAGATGCCGCCGACGCGGCCCCCTCCCAGCCGCTGAGCGAACCCCGGAGTGCCCCGAAAATGGTTCTGCAAAGGGCGGCTTCGACCGGCGCCAAAGTCGCTGTCGGCGGCAAAATCGCCGTCGCGAAGGCGCCGCGAGAACCGGCGATTGTCGCTCCCCCTAGTCGTAAGACCGATTTCGGGTTGCCGGCGGGCAACGCTCCCGAGCCGACAAAGACGGCGAAGGTCGGCCCCGTCCCGCGAGCGACGGGGGCAGGAGCGGGCTACGCCGGCACCGCCGGTAAGGTAGGCTCTCGTGTAAAGCCGGTCGTGAAGGCGCCGGCCAAGCCGAAGCCAAGGGTCGTCGCCAAAGCGAAACCCGCGGCAAGTGGTAAGACCACGAAGGTGAAGGCGACGCCCAAGGCCGCAACGGCGAAATCCGTCGCGCGCGCTGCTTCCGCGAACAAAGCCAAACCTGCGGTAGCGAAAGCCAAGGGCGCCTTCTCGGTCCAAATTGGTGCGTTCGGTAGCCGAGCGAACGCCGAAAAACTTCTCGCAAAACACAAGGCGCTTTTCAGCGACGGACGCATCGTCCCCGTGGTTTCGCACGGGAAGAAAGTATACCGCGTCGTTAGCGGGGCATTTTCGACCGGTCGCCAAGCCGCGCAGAGAGAGATCGTTCTAAAGCACGGCGGTTTTTCTACCTTCGTGCGTAAGGACTGAGCGTGCTCGCGAGCAAGGGCTGAGACCTCGGGGAGACAGCACAGGCCCCGCGAGGCGGGGTCAAGCGTGCAAGGTGCGGGTCAGGTCGCGCCACCAGTCCGGGTCCGTGTCGGCGCTAAACGGCAGATACGGCGAAACTCGGTCGACCCGTCCGTGGTACTTCTCGCGCAACCGTGCCGCGATGTCTTCGCGGCGGCCGACGACGGCGAATTCCGCGAGCATCTCGTCGCTGATGAGTGTCCCCATGTCGCCCCATCGTCCCTGTCGCGACAGTTCGGTAAGTTCCGTTGCCGTCTGCTCCCAGCCGTGGGCGGCAAACACCGGAGCGTAGGCCGGAGTGGAAGCGTAGAAGGCGATCTGTTGTTTGATCGCCTCGGCCGCGTTGGCCAGCTCTTGCGGGTTGCCGCCGGCTACGACGAAACACGAGGCCGACAGTTTGCAATCCTCGGCGTTGCGGCCGGCCCGCTCCGCACCTGCGGCGATCAACGGTTTGACGATTTCGTCGACGTAGCGGACCGAGTGCAGCGGATGTACGAAAAACCCGTCGCAAAGCTCGCCGGCCAGTTTGCAGATATAGCGGTTCACCCCTGCGATGTAGATCGGCACGTGGGGGTCGGACTGCGGACCAGGGTTGAAAAACGGGGTCATCAGACTGAACCGATAGTACTCGCCCTCGAAGTCCAGCGGCGTACCGTTTTGCCAGCAGTCCCAGATCGCTCTGAGCGACAAGATGACTTCGCGCAGGCGCGGCCCGGGTTTGTCCCACGGGATTGAGAACCGGCGGATGTTGTGACCGCGGACCTGCGTGCCCAGTCCAAGGATGAACCGGCCCTTCGAGTAACGCTGGAGGTCCCACGCGGTATAAGCCGTTATCATTGGGCTGCGCGGGAAGGCTACGGCGATACTGGTCGCTAAGTCCAGACGCTTGGAATGCTCCGCGGCGGCCAAAAGCGGAAGAAACGGGTCGTGCGCGGCCTCCGCCGTCTGGATCCCGTCAAAGCCCACCGATTCGGCTGCGGCCGCGGTGCGGGCGATCTCGTCGATGCTGCCCGCGAGCAGCGAAGCGTCGACCTTGAGTGTGCGGTGGCGGGACGTCATACGGACCCGTATATGTCGGCTGATCCCGCATGGGTCAAGCCGCCAGGTCCGTGAACGGGGCCGCGAGGACGGGTACGGGGAGCCTTTGCGTTAGTGCAGTCGGCTCTCGCGGCGGCGGGCTTTGCTGACCAACGTAAGCAGCATCAGGCGCGTGGCCAAAGCGTTTTCGCAAATGGCGTTGATGTCGTGGTCGACGTCGGATTTCGTTTTTGAGGACATGGGGTTCTCCGGGTGAGGCTGTCTCGTGGTGAATCGGTTCGTGTCGAGCACATCCAAACGCCGTACCATCGCGTACGATCGGTGACGCCAAGCGAAATCAACTCTTTTGCGCGATGTCGGTGTACGGCGGTGGTCTACGCGGCGTCGAGACGATGACGCAGTGATAGATTTTTGCCGCCCGGCTTCAGTCTGCTGTACAGCATGGCAAGTGCGATTGCAGCGATGCAACGAAACAGGGACGAAGGCAGCCGCGCCACAATGGACGCTCAACCCGCATGCGCTTGCACGCGGCTTGGGTGCGACGCTCAGCCGTAGAGCCTTCCATCGGACTCGGTGTGTCGATGCGCAGGTGCTCGGACTGAAAACCCCGGTAAATTGCGGAGGTTCCTCCTACACTGAATGGTGACGTAAAAGCGCCGCTACGCCCACGAGGGCGATTGTGAGCCTTGGCACCTTCCTTGCCTTGGTAACGGCAACGCCAACGCAAGGAATGGAGTCACACGAAGGATGATCATCGACAACGAGAGCTTTACCCAGATTGCACTTCACATACGCCGGGCTTCCGACGGACTGCTCAGCGCGGCTCGACAGATCTCGACGATTTGCGAACCGAAAGACGAGTGCGATCCGCAACGGGGAGATTTGATGGGGGCGGTGGAATCCTTGGTGGCCATGAACGAAGAGTTCATGGTACTCGAGCAATTGTTGCGGGCGATATGGGAAGCCAACCGCTCGGAGAACCAAACGCTTAGCTGAGCAAAACGATGGCCGCAGCACTTCTGCTTGTTACCGCCGCCTTGGTTACGATCGCCGTGGGCGCGCTCTGCCTCAGAATGAGGTGACGACTCAGAGGTCGCGGTCCACGAGTCCGGCGACGAGTTTGCTCAGGGCTTCGCGAAATTCGTTGTCGGGAAGGTCGGTGATGATCTCCGTTGCGGCACGCGCGTGATCGAGCGCTTCGCCACGGATGGCCTCGAGTACGCCGCTGTCCATGATCGCCGCCCGCGCTTTCTGCGCGAGCGCGGCGTTGCAAGCTTCGGCGACGAACGCTTCGCGTACCGCCGTTATTTGAAGTGTCCGTACGATCGGCAGCGAAGGGTTGCCGTCGAGGAGATCGGTCCCGATCTGTTTACCGATGTTGTTCGGGTCGCCCTCGATGTCGAGGACATCGTCGATCATCTGAAACGCTACACCGATATGCCGGCCGCACGAGCGCATCCGATCCACCATGAGGCTGTTGACACCGGCGAGATAGGAGCCGATTTGTGCCCCCGCCGTGAACAGCGAAGCGGTTTTGCGTCCGACGATCTCCAAGTAGAGGTCCTCGTCGGCCTCGAGGTTCTGCCGAAAGCGTCCCTGCAGCATTTCCCCTTCCGTCAATTGCACGCACGCGTCCGCCGCCCACGCCACGATCTTGGGCTCGAAACGGCCGCAGATCTCGAACGCTCGGCAAAACAGGTAATCTCCGGTGACCAGCGTATCGGCGATTCCGTACTTGAGGGGAGCGGCGTCCTGACCGCGTCGGACGTCGTTGGAATCGATGATGTCGTCGTGAAGAAGCGTGGCGGTATGGATCAACTCGAGCGCGACCGACAGATCGACCATGTCACGGACGTCGTGGCCGCCGCAGGCGCGAAACACCAGCAACGAAACGGCAGGCCGGATGCGTTTGCCCCCGGCGTTGATCAGGTAGTCGGCGATCTCGCTCAGCCTCGATTCATGCGAAACGAGGGCCTCGTTGATCCGTTCCTCGACCCGTTGGAGATCGTCGGCGAGCAGATCGACCAGCCAAGCGGGTTCACTGTTCGGCAAAGGTTTCGTTCGTGTCGCCATGAAAACCCGCGTCCGACCCCTCAGGTGCACCTACAGACGGGCGTCCCCGGGTGGAGGCCTTCGCAAGGTGCGGTGAAAACCGGAGCGATGTCAAGGGCGGGCGCCGAAGCGTCGCGCGCAGGGCTACCTTTACTCGCAAGCTGGGCTGTGGCAATCTCGGACTCATTGCTCGCGAGGGGAGCCTTTATCCATGGCTACGAAAATTACCGAAGAATGTATCAACTGCGGTGCCTGCGAACCGGAGTGCCCGAACACGGCCATCTATGAGGGTGGTGCTGAATGGGACCTCAACGGAGAGACCGGTGAGGCGATCGACGAGGATATCTACTATATCGTCCCGCAGAAGTGCACCGAGTGCGTGGGCTTCTTTGATCAAGAGCAGTGCGCTGCGGTCTGTCCGGTCGACTGTTGCGTTCCCGATCCGGATCTCCCGGAGACGGAGGAAGTCCTTTTGGCTCGTGCCAAGCAACTGCATCCCGACACAAGCATCCCCGATCCCCCGCCTTCCCGCTTCCGTACCTGAGCGGCCCAAACCCGCCGACACATGAAGTCTAGTCGGCGACTGCTACAGATTGGTGTCGGCGGGGCGGTTTCCGCGCTGCTTCTCTATGTTGTCGTGCGCGGCCAGGACTGGGACAAGATCGGCGCTGCTTTGGCCGACGCCCACTACTCCTACATCCCGGCGATCGTCGGGGTGAGTCTGTATTCCCTTGTCGTTCGGGCGCAACGATGGAAAGCCTTGGTCGAACGCGCGCTGGCGCGGTCGCAGGCCCTAGCGCCGGTGTTTTCGGCCACGGCGATTGGTTTCATGAGTAATCTCGTCCTGCCGTTGAGAGCCGGCGAGGTCGTACGTCCCTATCTTCTGACGCGCTTCAGCGATGTTCCGGTGAGCACGGCGTTTGCTACCGCGGTACTCGAGCGTGTTCTCGACATGATCGCGATCTTGGTCTTACTCATGGCCGTGGCTCTGAGTTCGGGGTTCGAAGAGCCGATCAAGAGCATCGCTGTCTACGCCTCGGCAATGGCGGCAGTCGCGCTGGTCGCGATCTTCGTCGTCCACCGCGAGAAGGATCGCTATTTGCCCAAACTCGACCGTTTATGGCAGCGGTTCCCCGACGGAATAGCGCGTAGGCTCATCGTCCTCGAACACGGGTTCTTCGACGGACTGGCATCGATTGCGGAAACCCGGGTTCTTGTCCCGTTGATTTTGTGGTCGCTGTACCTTTGGATGGTTATCGCTCTGACGTTTTATTTGGGAACCCTCGCTATCGACATCCACGTCGGCTACGTGGGCGGCGGACTGGCCGTTGCCACTGTGCTGGCGTTGTGGGTGGCTGTGCCGTCGGCGCCGGGTTTCGTCGGCGTATGGCAGGCTGGTTGCATGACCGCGCTCGCCCTCTACGGGGTGGATGCCGGGCGCGCTCTGGCCTTCTCGTTTTTCTCGCAAGCAATGGTCGTGCTCAGCCAACTGCCGATCGGGCTTGTGTATCTAGTGCGCGAGGGGTTAAGTTTCGGAGAACTGGGCCGTGCCCGTGCTGAGGCGGCGGAAGCCTCGGCCGGAGAATGAGCCGGTGAACAGCCGGGTTACGATGGGCAAACTGACCGACAAAACCGTGTTGTTGTGTGTGGGCGGAGGCATTGCCGCCTACAAGAGCGCGGAAATCGTCCGCCGATTGCGCGAGGCGGGTTCGCACGTACAGGTGGCGATGACGGCCGCGGCGACCGAGTTCATCGGACCCCTCACGCTGCAGGCCCTGTCGGGTCGACCGGTAGCGCGCAGGATCCTCGATGCGCGCGAAGACGCCAGTATCGGTCACATAACTATCGCAGAACAGGCGGACGCCGTTCTGATCGCGCCCGCAACCGCCAATCTGATCTCCCGGCTGGCGGCCGGCGCAGCCGACGACATGGTTACGGCGGCCGTGTTGGCCGTCCGTTGTCCGGTTGTCGTCGCCCCTGCCATGAACACCCATATGTTCGAGCACCCGGCGGTACAGGAGAACCTACGGAAGTTGGAAACCTTCGGTTACCGAATCGTAGCGCCCGATTCGGGAGTGCTTGCGTGCGGTACGGAAGGAGTAGGGCGCTTGCCCGACGCGGAAGTCTTGATCGACGAAGTCGAATCCGTCCTAACGCCTCAGGACCTGTCGGGGGTCCGCGTGCTGGTTTCCGCGGGCCCGACACAGGAAGCGATCGATCCGGTTCGCTACATCAGCAACCGCTCGAGCGGGCGGATGGGATATGCAGTCGCGGCGGAAGCCTGTCGTCGCGGCGCCACGGTCACCTTGGTAAGCGGGCCGACCGCTCTGGTGCCGCCGCGCGGCTGCCAAACGATCCAAGTGCGCAGTGCCTCGCAGATGCACGCGGCGGCGCGAGCATCGGTCGCGGCGGCCGAGGTCGTGGTCATGGTCGCTGCCGTGGCCGATTATCGTCCGAAAACCGTCGCGCAGGATAAGCTCAAAAAAAGCCCGCAATCGCTGAGGCTGGAACTCGAAGCCACGGAAGATATTTTGAGCGAGATGTCCGCGGCCCGCGGCGATCGAATCGTGGTCGGTTTCGCAGCCGAAACCGAACGGGTCCGCGAGTATGCGCGTGGAAAACTCGAACGCAAAGGCCTCGATCTCATCGTCGCCAACGATGTAAGCGGAAGCGAAACCGGTTTCGACGTCGAATGTAATGCCGCCTGGATCCTTGGACGCGACGGCTCCGAGACAAGCACCGGCATTCTTACCAAGCGAGTCCTGGCCGAACGCATCTGGGATCGCGTCGCCGAACTACGAGCGTCACGGAACAGCCTTTCGCGGCGCCGGTTGGGGGGCTCGGACTCGGCCTGAAGTTTACGATGTGGGAGCCGTGAGTTCGTCCAAACCGGGAACCATGTCTTCGAGCAGGTCCTGTTCGGTTTGCCGATCCAGCGTTCCACGTTTTTTCAGCGTCCGGAGCCGCCTGCGTAACCGGATCGCCCGCGTCAGGGCATCCCGCCCGGTAGCGTCTTGGGCTTGCGTAAAGGAACGCTCCTTATTCGTGAGAAGATCGAGCGCCGAGGCGACGCAGACTCGGTTGTAGTCCTCAATTTCCTCCCGCGCCATCGCGAAACGCGAACGGCGGTTCACGCGGTCGACAAGCCTTTTCCAGCGCTCGAGTTTGTTGATTCCCATCAACGAATCGAAAATACGCTTGTTGGTCTTGAAACTGAACAGGGTTTCTTGCGCCACCGAGTCGACCAGTTCGTCGCAGTCGCGGTAGTTCGGCGCCAACACTTCGCGAGTGCGCTCCCAGTAGCAATAGCGTTGTAGTGCGTCGGCACGGGCCTCCCAGTACGCATGGCCAAGCGAGCGGCGATCGTAGCTCTGTAAGAGACGGCTGGGCACGAAGTGGTTGTGCGAAATGATATCGGCGGCCAGATGCGTCATGTATCCCCACGCGAACGCGCGTGTGCAGTCGCTGTCGGCAGCGCCGACCAGGCGCCACGCGAGAGGCCAGCGGTGGCAGTGATCCGCGAGATTCCGAGTATATGCCTTGGCCTGAATAATATCGGCACCGACGCAGCCGTACAGGTAACGATCGGGGTGCTGCTCGAGTAGGCTTTGCAGGGCCGCGGGCAACATCTGGAGGTTAGCCAATACGGAAGAGCCATGTACTATGTGGGTGATCGGACCCCACGCCAGGGCGTCCACCGGGATCAAGAGGAATACGGTGGTAAGCAGAACGCAGAGAATCAACATAGGGTCGGCGCGGACACGCTTGGCGGCGCCGGTGCACACCCGCGCAGCGTATCGAGTGTAGCGTGGCAGGCCCGAGGCCTCAAAGGCGTCAAGCCGACCCATTCGCGGAAGCGATGAGCGACGCTTCGCAGTATCTCGAGCGGGAGATCGAGTCGGCGCTCGAATTCGTGCCGCAAAGAGATCCCGCTCCACGCGCCGTCGAACGACCGATCGTCGAGGAAATCGACGAGGCCCTCGTCGAGCCCCCATTGCGTGCGGCGAGCACGCTGCCGGCGGTCGTGGAGGTACTCGGCGACTGCCGCCGTTGTAAGCTGTGCGAGGGGAGGACCCATATCGTCTTCGGCGTCGGCGACCCAGGCGCAGAGGTCATGTTCGTAGGGGAAGGCCCGGGCGCCGACGAGGATGCCCAAGGCGTCCCGTTTGTCGGTCGGGCGGGCAAGCTACTGACCGACATCATAGAGAAAGGGATGGGCATCGGCCGCGGTGAGGTATACATCGCCAATGTCGTGAAATGTCGACCGCCGAAAAACCGCAACCCGGAACCCGATGAGATCGTCGCCTGCGAACCTTTCCTTGCTCGACAGATAGCCATCATTCGTCCTCGTGTCCTCGTCACCCTAGGGCGCGTACCGACGCAGTCGTTGCTGCAAAACCGAACGCCGATCTCCAAACAACGAGGGTGTTGGAGCGAATACCGCGGGGTTCCCGTCATGCCGACCTTCCATCCGGCCTACCTGCTCCGCAATCCGGCCGAAAAGAAAGCGGTTTGGCAGGATATCCAGGAAGTGATGAAGCATCTCGGGCTACCACGGCCGAACGCCAATGGCTGAGCGCGTGATCGTAAAAACGGCGCATAGCGGCCTCGTCGTCGGCCTCTCGATCGTAGCGGCCGCGATTTTGCTCGGGACGGCCGCGCGTGGATGGGAAGCCGGCGGCCCGGCCCGGCGTATCTTCGTCGACGGGCCGATCACTCCCGCGGTAGCGGATTTCATCGAATCCGCGATCAACGACGCGGTCGATGCCGACGCAAGCGCGCTGGTGATCGAACTCGACACTCCCGGCGGGCTTCTCAACTCGACCAAAACCATCGTCAAGGACATCCTCGCCTCCAAAGTCCCCGTGTTGATTTACATTGCTCCCGGCGGCGCCGGGGCGACTTCGGCGGGGGTCTTCATCACGATGTCCGCGCACGTGGCGGCGATGGCGCCGGGGACCACCATCGGGGCAGCACACCCGGTCGGAGGCCAAGGCCAGGACATCAAGGGCGACATGCGGGAGAAAGTCGAGAACTACGCGGTGTCCTTTATCGAGTCGATCGCGCAACAGCGTGGAAGGAACGTCGAGTGGGTCGAGAAGGCCGTCCGCGAAAGCGTATCGATCTCCGAAACCCAGGCGGTTGAAAAAAACGTCGTCGACTTCGTGGCCACCGATCTTTCCGACCTCTTCGAGCAGGCCCAGGGCAAAGAGATCGAACTCGCGGGAACCAAGGTCAAGCTGGATCTGAGCGGTGCTCTCGACTCGAAAGGCCGAGCGGTTGTCGAGGACGTCGAGATGACCCTGCGCCAGAGGGTTCTGAGGGTGATTACCGACCCGAGCATCGCGTATCTCCTCATGATGGCGGGCATGCTCGGCTTGTACATGGAATTTGCGCACCCCGGGACGGTATTCCCCGGTGTCATGGGGGCCATTTGCCTGTTGCTCGCTCTTCTCGCCGGGCAGGTTCTACCTATCAACTCGACGGGGATTCTTCTCCTGTTGTTGGGGATGGGGTTTTTCGTCGGAGAGCTGCTGATGCCCAGCTTTGGGATGCTCGGCGTCGGAGGGATCATCGCAATTACGCTCGGTTCGTTGTTCCTCTATACACCGGAGTCGGGATTGTACGTTGACCCGAAATTGATCGTAGCTACCGTTTCGGCGTTCGGCCTGGTACTTCTGTTTATCGTGTTCGTGTTGGTGCGCGACCGTCGCAGGCAGGCGATGACGGGGGCCGAGGGTCTGATAGGGGAGCGGGGCGTGGCGGTGACGGCCATTGCAGGCACCGGAAAGATCCGAGTGCACGGAGAGTTCTGGAACGCGTTCAGCAAAGCGCCGATCGAAAGCGGTCGGCCGGTCCGGGTGCTGAGCGTGGATCGGCTGCGCGTAGAAGTCGCGGAAGCCAAGGAGTAGAAGCTATGTTTCCACTGTACCTACTACTGTTTCTCGCCGTAATGCTTATAAGCGGGGTCAAGATTCTCCGCGAATACGAACGCGCGGTGGTGTTTCGCCTCGGCCGTCTTACCGGTGACCGGGGCCCGGGGCTCATCTATGTGATCCCGGGTCTCGAAAAAATGGTACGGATCGACATGCGTACGGTAACCATGGACGTTCCGTCGCAAGACGTGATCACGAGAGACAACGTCTCGGTCAAGGTAAACGCCGTTGTGTATTTTCGCGTTCTCGAACCGAACAAAGCCGTCGTCGAGGTGGAGAACTACCTTTTTGCGACTTCGCAGCTTGCACAAACCACGTTGCGCAGTATCTGCGGCCAGGCGGAACTTGACCAGCTGCTATCGGAGCGCGAGCACATCAACCAACGTATTCAGGAGATTCTCGACGAGCAGACCGACCCGTGGGGCATCAAGGTAGTAACCGTGGAACTGAAGTTCATCGATCTACCACAAGAGATGCAGCGTGCCATGGCCCGACAGGCCGAGGCCGAGCGTGAACGACGTGCGAAGGTCATCAATGCAGAGGGGGAATTCCAGGCCTCGACGCGCCTGTCCGAAGCCGCCGACATCATGAACGAACATCCGATCGCTCTACAGCTCCGATTTTTGCAAAGTCTCACGGAACTTGCCTCGGAAAACTCATCGACCGTGGTGTTGCCCATCCCGATCGATCTCTTGAGTCCGTTGCTCAGACAGATCCAGGCGGATGAAAAGCGGAATCAAGCCTGACCGAGTTGCTCGATTACAAGCTTCCGCCGGGACGAATCGCTCAACATCCGACGCTGCGCCGCGAAGATGCGCGCATGCTCGTGTTGCACCGCGACAGTGGTGACATCGCCCACGCAACCTTTGCCGATGTTGGCGAGTACCTGCGGGCGGGCGACGTGCTCGTTGCCAACGACTCGCGAGTGGTACCGGCCCGCCTACAGGCATACAAACCGACGGGGGGCGGCGTAGAGCTTCTCGTTCTCGGCAGCGGCGATCCCGATTCCGGTGAGCCCGATTCTGACGAGCACGATCGAGTGGCGGTTCTGTACCGTTCGAGCAAACCCCTCCGACGCGGACAGAAATTGGTCTTGGCCGACGGTATGCACGTCTCCGTGGTCGATACGGGCGAAGGCGGTCGCGCGTACCTGGGGTGGCGAGGGCCTTCGCTCGCGACGGTCTTGAACAACCTCGGTTGCGTGCCGCTGCCTCCCTACATCCGGCGTCCGGCGGGCGCTTGCGAGGAG
>Ga0114931_10004569_pt1 | contig 17273 bp, 13 predicted proteins | sample 2SBtaG_FD_89579 | JGI IMG/M metagenome (GOLD analysis project Ga0114931, IMG submission 89579) | Deep subsurface microbial communities from Kolumbo volcano to uncover new lineages of life (NeLLi) - 2SBTROV14_V59a metaG | ecosystem: Environmental > Aquatic > Marine > Volcanic | place: Kolumbo...
AGTAAATTATTTTGACCTGATAAGGTTAATTTTTGGAATATCTCTTTTACTTCTCTTTGTGTTATCATATCGCAAATATACATATATTAGCTGATATAACTAGAACTTAACTAAATTTAATTATCCATTCCTTCTTTAAGCTTTTCTGCATTTTCTGCAATCTTTAAAGCTTCTACTATTTCATCTATATCTCCAGCTATTATAGCATCTAAATTATAAAGTGTTAAACCTATTCGATGATCTGTTACTCTTCCTTGAGGATAATTATAAGTTCTAATTTTTGCTGATCGATCTCCAGTAGAAACTTGTGATTTTCTTTCTAAAGCCCTTTCCAATTCTTTCTTGATTACTTCAGCTTCATAAAGTCTTGTTTTTAAAACTTTTAATGCCTTTTCATAATTTTTTATTTGAGAACGTCCATCTTGACATTCAACGACAACTCCTGTTGGAATATGTGTTAACCTTACAGCTGACTCGGTTTTATTTACGTGCTGCCCTCCTGCTCCAGATGCTCTATACGTATCTTTTCTAATATCTTCCTTTCTCACCTCAACATCCACATCTTCCGCTTCTGGTAATACGGCAACAGTAACTGCTGAAGTATGAACCCTTCCTTGTGTTTCTGTCTGAGGAACTCGTTGCACTCGATGAACGCCTGATTCAAATTTTAGTACTCCATAAACATTCTCTCCTTCAACACTAAAAGAGATCTCTTTAAAACCACCAGCAGTGCCTTCGTTCATCGTCATCACCTCTGTTTTCCATCCTTTTCTTTCTAACCATTTTGTATACATACGATACAAGTCACCAACAAAAATACTGGCTTCATCTCCACCTGTTCCTGCTCTGATTTCGATAATAACATTTTTGGAATCTTCTTCATCTTTAGGAATCAACATCACCTTAATATCTTCCTCCATTTCTTCTCTTGTAGATATCAGTTCATCTAATTCCATTTTCGCCATTTCAACGAACTCTTTATCAGTCTCTTCCTTAATTATTTCTTTTGATGAAGCTATATTATCTACAACATCTTTATACCTTTTATAAACACCTACTATCTCTCCCAGCTCTTTATACTCTTTATTTAACTGGACATAGCGTTTCATGTCTGAAATTATTTCAGGGTCAACAATTTGTTCACTTACTTGATCATAACGAATATTTATTTCTTCTAACTTTTGAAGTAAACTCATAATTAATGATAAATGAATTCCCCGTATTTACTCTTAATAGTTAACTTTTTCTCTCCCTGAGCTTCTACTCTACCAATAATTTGAGCATCCACATTAAAAGATTTAGAAATAGCTATTAAATCCTCAGCAATCTCTTCTGGCACATACAATTCCATTCTATGCCCCATGTTAAATACTTTATACATCTCTTTCCAGTCAGTACCAGATTGATCTTGAATCATCTTAAATAATGGAGGTATATCAAACATATTGTCTTTTACTATCTGTAAATCATCTACAAAATGTAATATTTTAGTTTGTGCCCCTCCACTACAATGCACCATTCCATGAATTTGGCTTGAATACTTATCCAACATTTTTTTAATAATTGGCGCATAAGTTCTTGTTGGTGATAGTACCAATTTTCCCGCATCAACATCAACTCCTTCTACTTCATCAGTAAGATGATAATTTCCACAATAAACTAAATCTTGGGGTACCGCATCATCGTATGTTTGGGGGTATTTTTTGGCAATTGATTTTGCAAATACATCATGACGGGCAGAAGTTAAACCATTGCTTCCCATCCCTCCATTATATTCATTCTCATAAGTTGCTTGTCCAAATGATGCTAACCCTACAGTTACATCTCCTACAGCGATATTGCTATTATCGATTACTTGATCTCTTCTCATTCTACATGTCACTGTAGAATCTACTATAATCGTTCTTACCAAATCTCCTACATCAGCAGTTTCACCACCAGTTGAATAAATACCTATTCCTTGGTTTCTTAATTGTTCTAACAATTCTTCCGTTCCATTTATAATTGCCCCTATTACTTCCCCAGGTATTAAATTTTTATTTCTTCCGATAGTTGATGATAACAAGATAGAATCTACAGCTCCTACACATAATAAATCATCAATATTCATAATTAACGCATCCTGAGCAATTCCTTTCCATACATTAATATCTCCTGTTTCCTTCCAGTAGGCATAGGCCAAAGAAGATTTAGTTCCTGCACCATCAGCGTGCATCACCACACAATAATCTTCGTCTCCTGTAAGATAGTCGGGTATAATCTTACAGAACGCTTTAGGGTACAATCCTTTATCGATAGTTGAAATGGCATTATGTACATCTTCTTTAGATGCTGAAACACCTCTTTGCATGTATCTCTCTGATTTATCCATTTAAGTTATTTTTCTACGAAATTAAGATTCCCTTTGCTGAAATTAAAGAAAGTTGAGGTATAAAAAAACATCCACCAAAAGTGGTGGATGTTTTTTTATACAAATAATAATTTATTTATTTCCTTCAGCAGTCGAAGCTGTTTTAGGAACATAATCATCTCTAAGTACTTTGAAGTCTGTACGCCTGTTTCTTTGGTGTGCGGCTTCTTTTTCTTCTTCTGTTTTCAATGCATTGATGTATTTTTCATCCAACACAAAATCTACAGATCCATCAGCTTTCTTAATCGTAAGCGGTTCATTTTCACCCATACCTTTAGCTACAATTCTTTCTGCGTCAACTCCTTTTTCTTTCACTAAGTAATCTACACAAGACTGAGCTCTTCTTTGCGATAAACTTTGATTATATCTTCCAGAACCTCTAAAATCTGTATGAGATCTTAATTGAATAACGATGTTAGGATTATCCACCATTATCTGATATAAGTAGTTTAATGAATCTTTAGATTCTGGCAATAAATCAGACTTATTGTATTCATACAAAATTAAAGGAAGTTTGATCGGCCCTTTCATTGGTTGTAATTCATACTCATGAACGAATTTTTTAGACTTGTTTAATTCAACGGTAGTCTCCTTACCTTTTGCATTTAAATACTTCTCTTTTTCTACTACTAAAGAATAAGATGTTTCTGGGTTAATGTATCTAGTAGGACCATTTTCGATAAACGAAAAATAACCTTTATCATCTGTGGTCACCTCAGCTGAAGTACCATCAGTACCAATTATTTTTACTTTAGCATTAACCAATAGTTCCTTAGTTTCAATATCTCTAACAGTGCCTTCTAAAGAAAATAACATAGGAGGTAAGTAAAACTCCCAGATATCATCACCGCCTTTTCCTCCTTCTCTACTAGTTGTGAAGAACCCTCTGTCCTTAGATCCTTCAAACACAATTCCAAAATCATTAGCCTCTGAGTTCATTGGGTACTTTAAGTTTTCTACTCCTCCCCATTGGTTAACACCAGTACTCGCAGCTTTAAATATATCTAAACCTCCCATACCTTCATGTCCGTTAGAAGAAAAATACAATTCTCCATTTTCTCTGATGTAAGGAAACATTTCGTCTTCTGAAGTATTAATTTCTGAACCTAAGTTAGTTGGTTCAGACCAAGTCTTTGCTTTCTTGTTATAAGTAATGTACCACAAATCTTTTCCTCCCTTACCCCCTGGCATATTTGATGCAAACACTAAAGTATTATCATCAAGAGAAATAGCAGGGTGACCAACAGTAAAAGTATCAGCCGCAACTGGAATTAAAGCAGGTTCTCCCCATTTCTGCCCAGATCGTTTAGCCCAATAAAGACTACATCCCATTACACCTTTATTCTCTACACCACATACAGTAAAGTACATAATGCTTCTTTTTTTATTTAAACATGCAGCGCCTTCACTAGCAGTAGTATTAATAGTCTCGTTTAATACAACAGGCTCACTCCACTTTCCTTTTTTATCTCTTTTACTTTGGTAAACATCAGAAAAATTCATTCCTGTAACATCTGACACATCAGTCCCAACTGACCCTTGTCTTGTAGATGTAAAGTATAACTCCTGATTCTTTCTATCCGCAAAAACAGGCGAAAAATCATACGCTTCTGAATTTAATAAAGGCATAGGGTTAACTATTATTCTAGTAGGGTCATCTTTCCACTCTTTAGCTAATTCTGAAGATTTAATCCCTCTTTCTACCTTTTTATCTCCAGGTTTAGCTGCTTTATATTTATTGTATTGAACGATAGCATCTTCATATCTCCCTTGAGTTTTGTAGATGTTTGCAATATGTAAAATTGCAATAGGGTCGTCATATTTTGCTTTTATAGCTTTATCATACCATACTGCTGCTTGTTTCCCATCCTCTTTTAAACGGTAACATTCAGCTATTTTGAATAAAATCTCAGCTTTCACATCTGATTTAGATTCTTTTGTATAAGCTTTCTTATACATATCTATAGCTTGATAGTATTTGTAACCTTCAAAAGCAACATCCGCTTCTTGCTTGTAATTTTTCTGAGCATTAACCGTCAAAGACATTGCTAAAACTAGCACTAGGGTACTAAAAAATTTATTTTTTCTCATAACAAAAGTTAGTTTTTTCTTGAATTCCGGCTAAAGTAGATAATTCTTTTCAAATTAAAAAAAATAATCACAAAAAAACATCCACGAAAAACAAATCAATAAATCGAATTAACATGTAAACAATAATTCTCTCAACTTAGGTAAAGGCCATATCTCATCATCAATCAACAATTCTAACTTATCTGAATGATATTTTATCTTATCAAAGTACGGCTTTACCTTATCACAGTACGCTAATGCTTTTTTCTTTGTATCATCTATTTTGTTAGCTTTTTTACGCTCATCTAACATTTTAGTTGATTGTAATCTAATTTCATTTATATGCAAAGAGATCTCTTTTAATAGCTGCGATTGAGTTATAGATAAATTATCAGCATCTTTTTTAGCAAATATTTCGTTCATTCCTTTCACATTATCAATAATAATGTTCTGATACTTAATTGCTGTTGGTATTATATAATTTTGCACCAAATCCCCTAAACTTCGAGATTCGATTTGCAACTTCATAATATAATTTTCTAACTCAATTTCATACCTTGCATCCAACTCAACTTCTGAAAGTACATTTAACCTTCCGAATAATTCTTTAGTTTCTTTTCTAATCATCACTTCCAATGCACGCGGAGTATCTTTCAGGTTAGAAAGCCCTCTTTTCTTTGCTTCTTTCATCCATTCTTCACCATAACCATTCCCTTCAAAACGAATTGCTTTAGATTCCTTGATTAATTTTTGGAGTTCTTGTAATAACGCTTCATCTTTTTTTAACCCTTTATTAATTCTTGCATCTACACTCTTTTTAAATTTTTTCAATTGATCTGCCACCATAACATTTAAGGCAATCAATGAATTTGCGCAATTAGCTGCAGAACCAACAGCTCTAAATTCAAATTTATTTCCAGTAAATGCGAATGGTGATGTTCTATTTCTATCTGTATTGTCTAATAATATCTGAGGAATCTTGCCAATACTCATTTTCAACTCGGTCTTATCTTCTGGCGTCATTTTACCAGCTTTTACATTTTTCTCTATATTATCTAACATTTGGGTTAATTGAGAGCCAATAAATACTGATATTATAGCTGGAGGAGCTTCATTTGCACCTAGCCTATGATCATTACTCGCTGAAGCAATACTCGCTCTTAAAACATCAGCATTATCGTATATTGCTTTAATAGTATTCACAAAGAAAGTTAAAAACCTTAAATTCGTTTTTGGGTTTTTCCCAGGAGCTAGCAAGTTAACACCTGTATTTGTACCTAACGACCAGTTATTGTGTTTTCCAGAACCATTTAATCCTCCATATGGTTTTTCATGAAAAAGTATTCTAAAATCATGTTTTCTAGCTACTTTTTCCATAATATCCATTAATAATAAATTATGATCATTTGCTAAATTCGTTTCTTCGTACATTGGCGCACATTCAAACTGATTAGGTGCCACCTCATTATGTCTTGTTGTTACTGGAATGCCTAATTTTAAAGCTTCTATCTCGTACTCTTTCATAAAAGAAACCACTCGCTCTGGAATGGACCCAAAATAATGATCATCTAACTGTTGTCCTTTTGCAGGGTTATGACCAACCAATGCCCTGCCTGTCATCATAATATCCGGTCGAGCATTATATAATGCTTTGTCAATTAAAAAATACTCTTGCTCCCAACCTAAACTAGCATTTACTTTCGTTATATTTTTATCAAAATATTGACAAACTTCAGTTGCCGCCTCATCAACCGCATGTAAAGCTTTTAATAATGGCATTTTATAATCTAATGATTCTCCTGTGTATGCAATAAATACAGTAGGTATACACAATGTTTTTCCAATCACAAATGCTGGCGAAGTTGGATCCCATGCTGTATAACCTCTAGCTTCAAATGTATTTCGTATACCTCCGTGTGGAAAGCTAGAAGCATCTGGTTCTTGCTGAACCAAATTTTCTCCATCAAATCTCTCTATGGCACTTCCCCCGCTTAAAGGGGTAAAAAATGAATCATGCTTTTCAGCAGTAGTCCCCGTTAACGGTTGAAACCAATGTGTATAATGCGTTACTCCTTTTGTTAATGCCCAATCTTTCATTGAAGATGCCACTTGATTAGCCATACTCCTCTCTAAACGAGTACCTTTATTAATAGAAGAAACAACACTCTCATATGCTTCTTCAGGAAGGTAAGCTCTCATTGCTTCCTGCGTAAATACATTTGTTGCATAGTAATCAGAAACTTTATCTGAAGGAAAAACAACTTCTTTAGGCTCTCTAGCTAACACATCTTCGAGTGCTTTAAATCTGAATAATGGCATTTTTTATAGTTTTAAATTAAAAATCAACATTTTAACACAAAAATACTCCAAAAAAAAGGGGGGAAAGATGTTTTTTTTATGTTTTTTATTAACAACCCCCAAAATAAAAAGGTTAATTCATTAAAAATAAAAAAAATAAACATGCTATTCAATATATCTATAATAAAAAGCCCTAATGTAATATTACATCAGGGCTTTTTATTAATTTAATTAACGACTACTCTTCTTCACTTTCTTCTTGAATAAGAGTTATCTCTACCCTCATATTCTTAGTAGCATTTTTTTCATCTATAGGAGTATCGGCTCCCCCCATCTCTCTCTTAATACGTTCTTTCGCTACACCTTTAGAAACTAGATATTTATATACTGTCCCTATTCTTTTCCCAGCTAGCTTATCTACTTCTGCTTCTGAAGCATCGATATAACCAGTAATTGTAATTTTATCTTGAGGGTTAGCTTTCATATGAACAACAATCTTATCCATAATAGCAGTAGCATTACCATTTATAATATTAGTTTTTGTCTTAAAAGGAATAATCATGCCGTCAATTCCTGAGGTAAGACTACCATTTATAACATCACCTCCAGGACCCACAGAACCATCTGTGTTAATAATTTTAACATCTTTTTGTTGAACATTTTTATCACTACTAAAATTCCTGCTAACCGTTTCCGCTCCCTCCATTCCTTCTGTAGCGTCACAATCACATTTAAGTGCTTTTTCTATTGGTAAAACAGAAATATTATCAACAAAATAATACGCATCATAAGTTTGAGGTTTATTAAACCCCCTTGGACGCTTCACTTTTTTAATTTGAAGTTTTTCGTCAGGAGTAAAATTTCCTATGGTAATAAATTGTTCACCCCCCTTCGCTTTATACACGCCACAAATAGGAAGCCAATAATACTGTTGTTCATACACAACTAACTTTCTACTTAAAATTTGAGCGTCAAACTGAAGAACCTCACTATTATTCGCTGTTAATTCTTTATCAGAGATAGCAACTCCAAGGTAGTTACAAGCATACTTTGATAAATCTGCTAGGCTCACATTAACAGTAATACAATACTCTTCTCCAGCTTTTAGCTTTTCAGTAAGTTTAACTTGTAAATAACTTCTGGGCACCTTCCCTTTATAACTATACGCAACTATTCCTGCATAATTATCTCCTTTCATCGGTTTTTCTTCTCCATAAGCATTTTCAGGAACAGAAATAAAAAAGCTTTTTGTTTTTTGAACATACAAATCTGCTTTTGCAAGAGTAGGTGAAGTCCAGGGAGTAGCTAATTCAATTGCTCCCTTATCCTTTACTTTTTTCTCAACAATTTGAAAGTCAAAATTTGGTACTAAATTATCTTGTGTAAAAGCTAACAAAGTACATAAACTCAAAACAGAAAATAGTAATGTCTTTTTCATCATTATTAATATTTAATAAAATCTAATTAAACAAAATCAATGCCGAAATTAATTATTCAACATTACTATCACAAACTTTCTTAGAAAAGAAACAAGAATCTAATTTCTTTTTAATTGATACTTTTTCCGTAAAAATTTACTTTAAACAATTCCTCGAGCAACATTCTTTTCCCATTATAAAAAGGAGTTATCCAAGCATCTTTCTGTCCAGACTTTATAACTTCTTGTCTTAAAACCTCTGCCTCTCCCAAAGTATTATAAGAACCTTGAGTAAACCTTGTTATTTCATCAGGATAATTCAATACTAATGGCTCTCCATATTCTTTTAAATGATTCCAAACGTAATTCTCTGGATGACGATACGCTGCAATCTGGATTTTAAACTCTAGTCCTTCTGCACAAGAATTTCCACCTACCTTAATCAATTGATCATACACAGCCTTATCATTTAAATCTTTACCTATAAACCAAGAAAAATCAACAAATCTATCATTCTCACATGGTCCTTTTTCGTATTCAGGTAAAGTTTTTCTTTGTCCAAAAACAAACACAGTCACAAAAGCATCTTCACTTGCCTTTTCATTTTCTAACAGTTTTTTTCTAAAATTCTCAGCTTCTATTAATGTTTCAAATGGACCAAAGGTATAGTGTGTCTTCCCATCAGGGTAAGTTTTAGCGGTAATCTTACCATACTTCTCCAAATGCTCTAACGCAAACTCTTCTCCTTCCTTAACAGCACCTATTTCTACCTTAAATTTTAATCCCGTTAGTAATTTATCTTTTGCATCCGTCAAATCATCTCCGACTGATGCGTCTGTTAATTTTGACTTTAGACTTTCTTCTTTAGATTTATCCTTTGTTAAATATTTGTGTATATCAGTATCACCATCAAAATCCTTTTTATTATAGTGCTCTGCATAATATTCTTTAATTGATTCTTCCTTCCCCTTGTTATCTACTTTCACTTCAGAAGCAGCCAATGCTGAGTCTTTTTTAATTATTTGTTGTCTTGCTATCTCTGCTCCTAATAATGTTTTAAAAGGACCCAAAACTTCTTTCTTTGTACCATCAGGATAAGTTCTTGTTTGGTGAGGTTGACCTGTTATATCAATTTCTTTTACATTTTCGGTACTCAGCTCTACAAAATAACCGACCCCTTCTTCTTCTTTCCCTCCTTCTTCTTTCAAAATTTCATTATAAACCTTTTCTTCATAGCCTTTTTTGGTATTTTCATATCTGTACTGTTCAATCTGTTTATCAATTTTCCCCTGCAAAGGATCTATCTCACCCAAAAATTCCTCTCCAACAATATTTTCTTTTGAGTGTAAATTAAAATCATGTTCTACCTGAACGTAACTTTCTAATGATTCTACATCTAAATAATCAATCTTTGTCTCATACCCTTCTACTTCTATGGCAATTTTATACTTATTTCCAGGAGTTAGTGCCAACATATATTTACCTGAAGTAGAATTTGATTTAAACTTCCCTTCTAATTCTCCTGTAGCATCATTTGTAACAGTAATATCTGCATCTAATGGCTCATCATCTTCTGCCTTTACAACCCCTATAACTAAAGCCAAAACAGGTCTCTTCCCAAAATGCCCTGGACCAACCATATAGATATCGTGAGTTCCCTTCTCACTTCTACCTGCGGAAGAGTAATAACCTGTTTTTGCATCTGCCGACAACACATAATAACGATCATCGTCTATGGTATTAATAGGGTATCCTATATTATGGGGCTCATCCCATCCATCATCACTCAAATAAGTATAAAATATATCATACCCCCCCATACTATTATGGCCTTTAGAACTAAAATACATCGTTTTTCTGTCTGGATGAATAAATGGTGCATCATCATCAAACTTAGTATTAATAGTAGGCCCTAAATTTTCGATATCTCCCCATGAATTATCTGGTTGTAATACAGCTGAATATAAGTCCCGGCCACCAAACCCACCAGGCCTATCACTAGAAAAATAAAGTGTTTCTCCATTACTTGATAAAGAAGCACTACCTTCCCAAGACTCAGTATTAACACCACCCTTTAAAGGTTCTGGTTTAGACCAGTTTTCCCCATCCAACGTACTTATGTATATATCTCCGCTATTTTTTTTATCCTGCTTATAAATAAACAACTCCTGACCGTCAACTGACAAAGCTATACTAGCATCATGGCCAATAGTGTTAATATTATCATCAATACTTTCCGGCTCCAACCATTCATTACCCAACTTATAAGAAATCATAATATCTTCATAATAATGCCCATCAGGATCAGGCTTACCTGAAGCATCAAGTAAGCCCCCCTTACTCCTATCTCCTCTGTAAGTATAAATAAGCATAGATTCATCTGGTGTAATTACCGGAACATATTCTGAAAACTCTGTATTTATCGGAGGTCCAATATTTCGAATATTAACTGACAAACTATCCTTTATATATTGCTTTGCATTCTGACAATAAATAATATTCTGGCGAGTTATTGATTTTTGCTCGTCTGTTAAACCTTCAGCAGATAAATATTCCTGATACAATTCTATTCCTTTATCAAACTGATGATTTACGGCATAAGCCCTTCCTAAATAAAAATTAACCTCATTGAAATCCGGGTTAGTCTCCTTAATATCTAAAAGATGGAGTAAAGCATCCGATTTTTTATCCTGAAAATAAGTGTCACAAATACCAATCATCAACTTATAATAAGGGTCTTCAGGTTTGTTTTCAGATAACTTCTCAAATAATTTTAAAGCTTTAGGGATATTTTTACTATTCTCATCCTCATAATAAAACTCAGCCTTCTCAAGCATTTGTTTTTCATCTTTAGCAGATAATTCCTTTTGCGAGAAAGATGTACTTACAAAGAAAATTGCTAACATAAAAGTTAAAAAACACCTAAATACAACCATTTTAAAATCAGATTAATACATGAATTACGAGCTAAAATATAGTAAATAAAGACGTCTAGTTATTAACATTAATTTCAGTTATTAACGTAGTTATTAACACCTCATTGAGGATTGAAAGTTTATATTTGCCGAACCTTTAACAAAATCAATAGATGAAGCTTAACTTTTTTGAGTTACAGAATGGAATAAGAGTTGTTCATAGACCAACAAAAAGCAATGTAGCTCATTGTGGTTTTATTGTTAATACTGGGTCTCGTGATGAGGAAATAAGTGAAAGTGGCATTACCCACTTTATTGAACACGCCATTTTTAAAGGAACAAAAAAACGAAAAGCCTACCACATCCTTAACCGAATTGACAATGTTGGAGGAGAAATAAATGCATATACTACAAAAGAAAACACTAGTGTTTATGCATCTTTTACCTGGAACTATCTTGATAGATCCACCGAATTGCTATCCGACATTCTTTTTCATTCAGTTTACCCTGAAAAAGAATTAGAAAAGGAAAAAGATGTTATTATTGACGAAATTTACTCTTACCAAGACACTCCTTTTGAACAAATTTATGATGATTTTGAAGAATTAATCTTCAAAAACCATCCACTGGAAATGAATATTTTAGGCAACATTGAAACTGTAAAAAAAATAACCCGAGAAACCATTATCTCCTTTATTGCTAACAATTATGCTACAAATGAAATCATTTTTAGCGTAGTGGGTGATTTTTCTATTTCTACTATCAAAAAAGTTGCAACCAAATATCTTGAAAAAATACCTGCTAAAAATTTAAACTTAAACCGTCAGCAATTTAAATCATACCAACCCAATAATCATACAATTGAAAAAGATGTTCACCAAACCCATTATATGCTAGGTAATCTTTCTTATGGAGCTCACCATAAAAATAAAAGTGCTTTCATTTTATTAAATAATATTTTGGGTGGTCCCGCCATGAATAGCAGATTAAATATGGGGATAAGAGAAAAATACGGACTTACTTACAACATAGAATCAAGTTATACAGTATACTCAGATACGGGCTTATTCAACCTTTATTTAGGAACCGATAATAAACATATCGGAAAAAGTATTGAGCTTGTGCATAAAGAATTAAAAAAACTGAAAGAACAAGCATTGTCGTCCTCACAATTAAACAAATCCAAACAACAACTAATTGGACAAATCACATTGTCTGAAGAAAATAATTGTAATGTTATGCTTGGGATGGGTAAAAGCGTATTACTTTATAACAAAGTAGATGATTTGGAAACCGTTCACAAAAAAATAAATGCAATAACTGCAAAAGATTTGCAAGATGTTGCCAACGAAATTTTTAATGAAAAAAAATTAAGCTCTCTAATTTATCAGCCAATAAAATAATTACACATCATGGATTTTTTACCCTCTGAAATTGAAGATTATACTATCCAACATACTCAAAAAGAACCCGAGTTATTAAATGAACTCAATCGAGAAACATGGGAAAAAGTACTCACCCCTAGAATGCTTTCCGGTCATTTTCAAGGAAGAGTATTAAGTATGCTATCACAAATGATTCAACCCAAAAATATACTTGAAATTGGGACTTATACTGGGTACTCTGCAATATGTTTAGCTGAAGGAATACAGCCCAATGGAGTACTTCACACCATAGATATTAATGAAGAATTAGAACCTATAGTTAATCGCTATATTGAAAAAGCTGAATTACAAAACACTATCATCAATCACATTGGTGATGCCAAAGATATTATACCCACACTACCAGAAAAATTTGATATCGTGTTTATTGATGCAGACAAATTAAATTATGCTAACTACTACGATTTAGTATTCGATAAGGTTAATAACGGAGGATATATAATTGCTGACAATGTATTGTGGAGTGGAAAAGTGACTCAACAAAAAAAAGACTTAGATGATGACACCCTTGCTTTGATTGCTTATTCTGAAAAAATATATAACGATGAAAGAGTGCAAAACGTATTGTTTCCAATAAGGGATGGATTAATGATCGCGAAAAAAAAATAAACCTATATTTATAGTTACAAAATTGGCTTTTATGAAAACTACAATTGCTGCTTTTAGATTAATTGCTTTATTGGAAGGTATGTCTTTTATTTTATTATTAGGAATTGCTATGCCTTTAAAACACTACTTCAGCAAACCTGAAGCTGTTAAAATTGTGGGGATGTCACACGGCATATTATTTATGTTGTATCTTATTATACTATTAATGATACATTTAAAATTAAAATGGACAATTCAGAAAACTTCACTTGCTTTTGTCGCTGCTCTTCTTCCTTTCGGAACATTTTATGCCGATTACAAATTATTTAGAGAGTAATTCTACTAATTACTTACTATAGGCAGAAAGAGTCATAACAACCTCTTCTCCAATATCTCTTTCCCATAAACCAGACGAACTATTAAAAGCATTTGTAATATCTACACTTTTTTTAGATACCAATCCAATTCCTGCTGCAAATTTTTCTTCAAAAACCCTTTCTTGAACTAAATTAATATCTTCAAACTGCAAAACAGTTAACACAGAATCTAAACTATATGAACCAATTTTTTCTTGCTGATTTATTGATTCATATTCATACTCCCATTCATCGTTATTATTCAATGTATTCCCATCCCAACTTTTATTATCTCTTATAGGAAAAATTAATTTAATATACCTTATATTTTCCTCATCCTTTTGGTAGTTAGTGGTTGTTAGTTTAGCATTCCAAACATCCTGAAGAACCCAGTTTGTGCTATCTTTTTCCTTTTTGTACCTAATTACCTTAAATGCTTCTTCTCCCTCTAAATCTACATATCTTGAATCAACCACTTCTTTTACCTGAAACTGGACTATAGTATCGATATTAAATGGTTTATTGTAATGATGTGAGTCTACATCATAAACGATATAACTACCTAAATCCAATCCTGCATAGCTATACCCCAAATTAGGAACAACATCATCTCTATCCTTCTTACAGGAAGAAATGACTACTAATAGACATATGAATAATATCCAAATTTTTCGCATACAATAAAAATACGATTATTTAACAAAAAAGTTTTGTTTATCGAATAAATACAACTTATAGATTATCAATAAATCCGCCACCTATTAAATCATTTCCTTCATAAAATACAGCAGACTGACCAGGAGCAACTCCCTGTACATCAGCATAAAATTGAATTTTCAGTCTATTATCAGGCAATATAGATAAAGCACTGTTTGCCCCCTTGTCTTTATACCTAATCTTACTCACCACTTCCATCTCATCTGGGAGATCTTTATATTTAATAATATTCGCTCCTCTAACAAATACCTCTTTTTTATTCAAATCTTCTTTCGTCCCTAGCACCACTCTATTCTCTTTAGCATTAATCTCTACCACATAACGTGGATCGCCAAAAGCCACTTCCAATCCTTTTCTTTGACCAATAGTATAAAACGGATACCCTTTATGTTTTCCTATAACATTGCCGTCCACATCTACAAAATCACCTCCATCTACTCTCTCTTCTAATCCTTCAACTCTTCTCTTCAAAAACCCTCTATAATCATTATCAGGAACAAAACATATCTCGAAACTCTCCCCTTTTTTCGATAATTCTTCATACCCTCTATCTGCCGCCATTTTACGAATAGCTGGCTTATCAAACCCTCCTAAAGGAAACAATGTTCGAGCTAAACTTTCTTGACTTAAACCCCACAACACATAAGACTGATCCTTATTTTCATCTTTTCCTTTTGAAATAATATATCTTCCGTTTTCATTTCGAAGCTGGGCATAATGACCTGTTGCAATAAAATCACAACCTAATTGATCTGCTCTTTTTAAGAGCGCATCCCACTTAATGTGTGTATTACATAACACACATGGGTTAGGCGTTCTTCCTGCCAAATATTCATCAACAAAATTATCTATAATAAAATCTCCAAACTCTTCTCTAATGTCTAATATAATATGATGAAAACCCATGTTAACAGCTAAAATTCGAGCATCATTGATATCATCCAAACTACAGCAACCTGTTGTTTTTCTTGTCCCCCCTGATGATGAATAATCCCATGTTTTCATAGTTATTCCAATAACTTCATACCCTTGTTCATGCAACAGCATAGCTGCAACAGAACTATCAATTCCGCCACTCATAGCAACCAACACTTTTCCTTTATTACTCACTTTTTATTTTTATCTAGGGGGGAATAAATCTTCAAACTCAAGGTAATCTTTTTTCTCGTACTGAGTAGAATCTGGGTTAATCACATTATCATCCTTATTCTCGTCTATCCTATTTCCATTTTTATATATTTCTATCTTTTTTACTGTCTCGTCAGGATTATAAAATATCCATTTCCCATCACGTGCACCGTGGTAAAAACTTCCTTCTATTCTTTTCTTACCTGTTTCTGTATAATAGAATGTTTTCCCTTCTAATGCTCCATTTCGATAATTTGCTTCCATTTTTATTTTTCCATTTTCAAAATATTGATTCCATTTCCCTTCTTCAATATCAGTGGTATACTCTTTCTCTTCAGCCACCTTACCATTAGGATAATATACCTTCCACACTCCTTCTTTATTACCGCTCAAATAAAACTCAGTAGATTTTTTATTTCCATTTACATCATAATACGTCCAAATACTATCTTTTTTTTGATTTTCATATTTACCAGTTGCTTTTATTCCTCCAGTTAAATAATAAAACTTAGCATACGAAATATCACCTACGTGAGACATCTCAGCTTGTAATTTACCTGTATTACTGTAATACTTAAATGTGCCTATAGGTTGATTATCTTTAAACTGACCAATGTATCTTATCTTTTTATTGTTATGGTATTTTTTCCAAACCCCTTGTTTTTTTCCTTGTGCATCTACACGATTCTCCTCCTGAGAAAAACAAACAAAAGTTAAAAAAATCAAACTAAGGGCAAATAGTTTTTTTATCATAACTGCAAATTTAATAAATAACTATCCTAGTTAAACAATTATTATACCTAAGCAAAAAACTCTTTACTAAAAAAGAATATAACAACCGTTTATTATCAATAGATTACTGCTTATCGACAATAGTTTTATTTCAAATCTATGTATTTATTGTCAAACTCATTTCATTTATTAAATTTGCCGTTCATTTAAATAATTACCTATCCTATAACTATGAAATTTATTCAATATCTTACCTTAATCATTATTACAAGCATTCTATTTTCCTCTTGCGGAGATGAACAAACAAATAAAGAAGAGCCTACACCAACTACTGTTGAAGAAAATGACTCTAATTTTGTATGGAAAACAGAGCAATTCGCTGATTTAAAAATTGTTCGTTACAAAATTAATGGTTGGGAGAAATTAGCCCTTCAACAAAAATTATTAGTTTATTATCTTACACAGGCGGCTTATTCAGGCAGAGATATTATATGGGATCAAAACTACCGTCACAACTTAAAAATTAGAAGAGCTTTGGAAAACATTGTTCAGAAATACACTGGCAACAAAGAAAATGACGACTGGAAAAACTTCATGATTTACACCAAAAGAGTTTGGTTCTCTAACGGGATTCATCATCATTATTCTATGGAAAAATTTATGCCTGAATTCTCCAAAGAATATTTTACATCTTTAATGGATAAAACAAAAACTGACTTAACAAACGAAGTAATTGAAGTTATTTTTGATCCTATAATTGACAATAAAAAAGTAAACCTAGACCCTAGCAAGGACTTACTGCTAGCTTCTGCATCCAATTTCTATGGGGCTGACATTACGGAAAAAGAGGCGTTAGATTTTTATGCTGCTAAAATTAATAAAGAGGATAAAGAACCTATTTCTTATGGTTTAAACTCAAAATTGATTAGAGGTGAAAATGGACTGGAAGAAAAAGTTTGGAAATCTGGAGGAATGTACGGAGAAGCTATTGATGAAATTATAATGTGGTTAGAAAAAGCGGTAACAGTTGCAGAAAATGAAGCACAAGGAAACGCCTTAAAACTATTAATTGAATACAGTTAAGTTCTAGTTATATCAGCTAATATATGTATATTTGCGATATGATAACACAAAGAGAAGTAAAAGAGATATTCCAAAAATTAACCTTATCAGGTCAAAATAATTTACTATCTGAAT
>Ga0114931_10004570_pt1 | contig 17272 bp, 13 predicted proteins | sample 2SBtaG_FD_89579 | JGI IMG/M metagenome (GOLD analysis project Ga0114931, IMG submission 89579) | Deep subsurface microbial communities from Kolumbo volcano to uncover new lineages of life (NeLLi) - 2SBTROV14_V59a metaG | ecosystem: Environmental > Aquatic > Marine > Volcanic | place: Kolumbo...
AAGGCCATGGTGCTGGTGGTCGGGTAAGAGAACTTGTTTGGCAGTAGATACAGGAATTTTCTGAAGTGCCGGGCTCTGGCGGCGCGGAACCCGGAGGTCAGGTCTTCAATCGGGTAGCCGGTCATCCAGGATGCCAGCCTGTTATAGATCGTGTTGCCGATTCTTCTGGTCAGTGATGCATGGGTGTCCATCTGGCGGGCACCGACGACCATGTCATAGCCGCTGTTCATTTTGTCTGTCAGCCGGTTGATGTCATCCGGATCATGCTGACCGTCCGCATCCATGAAAACCAGTATTTGGCCCTTTGCGATGCGTGCGCCGGTCTTGATGGCAGCACCATTACCCATTGAATATACGTGCTGGACAATAGTTACCCGGTTCCTTTCGCAGATCTCGGCGGTGTTGTCGGTTGACCCGTCATCGATAACGAGAATCTCCTGTTCCGGGAATTTCCCGCGCAGGCGGGGCAGCAGTGTCTCCAGGCTTTCGGCTTCGTTCTTTGCCGGCAGGATGATGCTTATCTCGGTCATATATCAACTGTCTCCCCGTGTACTGTAGGCCGCCTGTGCCTTGATCTCCTGGCGTTTTGCCTCGATCGCCTCTTGCAAGTGCTGGTAGTCATTGCGGTTGCCGCTATGTGTCCCGGTGTCTTTGAAGGCCGCAAGGCGGTGTTCGGCTTCATCTGTTCTTCCCATATGGATCAATAATTTAATAAGGTTAATCCAGTGCTGGGTCCCTTTCGGATCAAGTGAGACAGCAGTGTTGAATAACGCGAGTCCCTGGTGGAAATCCCCCCGGACGTTGATAGTGTAGTAACCATACACGGTTGCCGCTTCCGCCTGTAGTCCTTTCAGGTTTTCAAGGCGTTTGTTCTGCATCATCAACCGGAACAGGGTGTCCATCGTTTCCTGCGGGATGCTGCAAGGGTCATTCATGCAGCTCGCAAGTTCGTACAGGCTGTCCACGGTATTGGGGGTCACGGCATAACCGGATGACAACTTGTCTGCCATTTGATCGAACCACTCCTGTTTGACGGGCCGCTTCAGCAGATAGGACAGCTTGATCATAATGGCGAGTGGCATGATGTCCGAATCACTCAGGGCATTGGCCTGCTCCAGGTATTTGTAGGCCTCTGCCACGCTCGACTTATGTCCTGCCAACGCCAGCCTGGCATGGATGCGGCCGGCCACATACACCGCGCGTAAGGCGCGCGGGTGGTGTATGGCCTCGTAGACGGCCTGCTGGACATTGTCGGACCATTGTCCGGCACGCAGCCAGGTATTGTAGGAGAACAGCAGCATAAACAGCAGCGGGGCGGTCACCGGAATGACTCTGCCGAGTCTTTCATAGGGCGCCGACGCGATTGCCGCGGAGATGGCCAGCAGGATGCCGAAGTCGGCCAGGTAATTCCTGTGTTCGTGGGCAATCTCCAGCGGGAAAATGGTCGATTCCAGCACATGTCCGCAGAAGAACCAGAGTATTCCCAGGCTGATGAGCGGCTGTTTTTTTATCAGCAGCAGGGCACTACACAGCAGGGCCCCGAGTGCGGTCAGTGAAAACAGGGTTGCCGGCGGATCCAGCAGTCCGTGTGAAATGGAAATATCATCGTGGTACAGGCCCAGTTCTGCAGTGGATGGCAGGACTATCATTTTCAGGTAAAAAATCATGACCCTCGACTCGGTCAGCAGACGTTCCGCCAGGGTGAAGTCCCGCACCTGATAGCCGGAGAGAAAGCTGGTCTCGGCTGTTGCCAGCCAGGTCAGTACCACGACCCCGGGAATCAGGACCGTCAGGATGAAAAATCCGGTTACCGGCCGGTCCAGGTGGCCCTGGGCATTCCGGAATCGAAAAATCGTCAGTTCCACGGCCAGCATGTACAGGGGCAGCAAGGCCCCGTTTTCCTTGCTGAAGATGGCCAGACCACCGAAGACAACCAGTCCGGTCAAGATCCATGGCAGGCCGTACCGGCCGGCCAGCATCCGGTTTCTGCCGAGGACATAACAGATGAGTCCGCCTACCGTAAACAGGGCGGCCAGGCTGGTCATGCGTTGCACAATGTAGAGGACACTGGTCAGGTTCAGCGGATGCACCAGCCATAACCCGCTCACAACCAGCGGTAACCAGGTGACCATCGCATCCGACAATGCCGGCCGGCGGTGGTCCCGGTAACTGCGCAGCAGCAGCCGGGCGAACAGGAACAGCGCTATTCCCGTCAACAGGTGAATGCCGAGATTGATGACCTTCCAGGAGTAGGGTGCGTTTCCGAAAAAATAACGGTTAAGCACGAAGCTGAGCATACTGACGGGTCGGCGCAGGGTGCCGGATCCGGAAGACATGGAGGCGGCATAGACAGATTCGGGGTCCAGTGACTCGATGGTCAGCCGTTTGTTGTTGAGGATATTGGTCATGTCGTCAAACATGTAGTCACCCCACAAACCGGGTGCGTAAATGACGACGGTTACCAGGCAGACCAGCAGAAACAGCCAGCCCGTGTAGCGGCGGCTGGTTCGATCGCTGTAGCGTATGTCAGGTGTCTCCATTATCTGTTTTTATCGACTAAAAAATAGGTATATTGAGGTACTCTGACCTAATGTGCCGGAGCCCTGGCTGATACCGGGATTCTATGTTATTGCACCGGTAATAAAAAACGCCCCGTTTCCGGGGCGTTTCTTCAGGCTTGTACTACAGTCCGGATTACGGACGACATTCAGACGGGCGATACTTGGACGGCATGGTGCCGGCGGTAGCACTGCCGCTGTCGTCACAGGCCCACTGTATGGAACCCACATTGGTGCTTGGTTCCAGGACCAAGGTCTTGCTGTCGGCTGACGGGTTACCACCCAGATTGTCCTTGTAGGTAATGCTGATGACGCCGTTGGTCAGGACGGAAATATTGGAGACATAGTTGCCTTTGATGCTGGTGTTTTTGGGCAAGCCATAACTCGCATTGTTGGCAGTCTTAAAAGCCCCCTCGCTGTCGAAGGTCTCGGCAACGGCCAGCTTGGCGGAACCCGCCAGGTTCAGCCCTTCAGAGACCTTGGAGCGGATGGTGTAGTCCTGGTAGGCCGGGATCGCGATAGCGGCCAGAATGCCGATAATGGCGATCACGATCATCAGTTCGATCAGTGTAAAACCCTTTTGCTGTTTCATGGTCAATCCTCTCTGGTTCGTGATGGTTGGGTGACATCCGTGTGGTTGCCCGATTCCGGGCTTCCCTGTCCAGCCTTGCTATCGGGCACGTGCCCGGTTTCTTTGGCTGTAGTTTGTAATACAGTTTCCGTGCCAGCTTTCTGTCACTTGTGCGTCAGCTGCTTGAGAAGACCGGGAAAAACAGAAATAAAACATATAAAACAATAAGATATTTATATGCGCCAAGCGCTGAAGTGACCTGTCCGTCCGGCCTGGCTGGCTAAATACCCTCGTGAGAAGGTGACAAATAATGAGACGCAGGACACAGTCAGGGCGCAAAGTGACGTGCTGCGTCACTTTGGACGACGAAATATCGCCCCTTATTCCAGGCCGAGTTTTTTCAGACGGTAACGCAATGCGCGGAAGGTGATCCCCAGCAACCTGGCGGCGGCGGTCTTGTTGTAGCGGGTTTGTTCCAGGGCTTTCAGCAGGGCCTCTTTTTCAATGCTGTCCATGTAGGCATCCAGCGGCACGGTCCCGGGTTCCAGTTTCGGTGGTGGTTCCGTGGCTGGGATCACCGCTGTCGCTGCATCTGCCGGCAGGTGCAGATCCTCCCCCTGGATGACGCTGCCTTCGCACAGGGTAGTTGCCCGTTCGAGGACATTTTCGAGTTCCCGTACATTGCCCGGGAATGGATAGCCGCACAGATTCTGCTGTGCCGCGTCGGAGAGGATAAAGGCCGTGTGATCACTATGGGCCGCCAGCGGTTTGAGGAAATGCTCCGCCAGCATGGGGATATCCTCGCGCCGTTCCCGCAGTGCCGGTACCGGCAACTGGATGACATTCAGCCGATAATAGAGGTCCTGGCGAAACAGTCCTTCCTCGACGAGCTTCCCCAGATCCTTGTGGGTGGCGGACAGGATACGTACATCGGTCGGGATTTCATGCTGCTCACCGATCGGCCGGACCGCTTTCTCCTGGATGGCGCGCAGCAGTTTGACCTGCATGTGCAGTGGCAGCTCGGCGACTTCATCGAGAAACAGCTTGCCACCCTCGGCCACCTGGAACAGTCCGGCCTTGTCATTGACCGCACCGGTAAAGCTGCCTTTTTTGTGCCCGAAAAACTCGCTTTCCATGAGTTCGGACGGGATGGCGCCACAGTTGACCGGTACAAAGGATTTGTCACTGCGGGGACCCTTGTTATGGATCAACCGGGCGACGAGTTCCTTGCCGGTCCCTGATTCACCGCTGATATAGACCGGCGCCTGGCTGCGGGACAGCTTTTCAATGGTGGAACGGATCTGGCACATCGGCAGTGAGTCACCCAGCAGGGTGTCACGACTGCGCCGGTCACGTTTGGGATAATCATCCGAGAGTTTCAGTACACTCTTGATCAGGTTGCGCAACACCTGCAGGTCAACCGGTTTGGAGATAAAGTCAAATGCCCCGGCCTTGAGTGCCTCTACTGCGGATTCCATATTTCCATACGCTGTGATGACAGCCACGGGGATATCCAGCTCCTGCTGCTGGATATGCCGGACCAGTTCAATACCATTACCGTCCGGCAGGCGCATGTCGGTCAGGCAGATGTCGAAGTGTTCGTTTTCGAGCAGGGCATGTGCCTGCGACAGATCCGCTGCGTGGCGCGTATCCACATTCATGCGCCCGAGCGTCAACCCAAGCAGTTCGCGGATATCGGGCTCGTCATCAACAACCAGTGCCAGCGGAGTTGTCATCGTCTACGTCGGGTTCTCATGCCAGTGCGGAAACCGCCGGTTCCCCGGATACCGGGAACGTGATGCGAAAACAACTCACGGCCGCCGTGTCGGTACGGTAGACCAGCTGCGCCTGGTTGCTTTCGCAGATTCCCCGGGAGATATACAGCCCCAGGCCGGTACCAGTGTTCTTGGTAGTAAAGAAAGGCTCGAAGATCTGGTCGCGCATGGTCGCATCGACCCCGGGTCCATTGTCAATGACATCGAGATACGGGATATGGCTGCCCTGCGAATGGCCGCCGGCCAGTTGTATCCTGAGGGGCTGTGCTTCGGTGCCGGCATGATGCAGTGCATTCTGACACAGGTTCCATACCACCTGGTGCAGCTGGCTCGGGTCCATGTAGATCGTAAGGTCAACCGGGTTGACAGAGAAACTTACTTGCTCCGGTTTGCAGTTGCCGCTGTGAATGAATTCATCCACGAACTTGCCAAGCCAGTCCTGTAGTCCGATCAGTTGTGGCAGGGTGGTGCACGGGCGCGACAGCTGGAGTACATTCTCCATCACATTGTTAACGCGCCGGGTATGGTCGCGGATGATGGTCATCAGCCGTTGGTCATCATTGTCGAGTTCACGGGATTCCTTCAACAGCTGGGTGGCATGGCTGATCGCACCCAGCGGATTCCTGATTTCATGGGCAATACTGGCGGTTAATCGACCGAGTGAGGCAAGCTTTGCCTGTTGTGCTTCCTTGGCCATCACGGCCGTATCCTCCAGGAAGATCAGTGCACCGATGCCATCCGCGGTACCGAGCAAGGTAAATTGCGGCAGGATACTGGCCCCGGTGGCCGCGGATTTCAGCAGGCTGACGTTCCGTTCAGGGGCCTGTCGCCATTCCATCAGTTTTTTATGCAGCGGGGGGGAAATGTCTGCCAATGGCCGGTTTTCGCAATCTGCCGGTAGGCCAAGCAGTTTGCGCGCCGTTTCATTCAGCAGACGAATGTGATGCCGGGAATCAGTCACGATAATGCCGGCCTGCAGCCGCTGGACGATGTGGGCATTGAGTTTCGCCAGGTTGGCGATATCGATACCACGCCGGTGAGCGAGCGCCTCGCTTTCATGGATTCGCCGGGCCATGAGATAGGCCATGCCGGCAGTCGCGAACAGTGCGGCACCGAGCAGACCGGCCTGGGTATAGCCGTTGTCACGCGGTATCTGCAGCAGCAGCGTGCTGTATATCTGTTCACCCATGATCGCCATGGTTGCCATGGCCGCGAACAGGAATGCCATCCGTCCCGGCATCAACAGGCTGCCGGCGGCAACCGTAATAATGAGCAAAATACCGAGACCGCTGGCCGGTCCGCCGCTGGCAAAAATCAACAGGGTGAGCGCTGCAATATCGACCAGTATCTGGGTGACGGTCTGTAATTCATAACCGGGGTGCCGCAGCCGTGTCGAAAACCCTGCCGCGATGCTGAAAGCGAGGTAAAAGGCACAGGTCAACGCGTAGAGTTCCGGCTTATAGGAGCCCAGGGCGGGATTGTCCGGGATACCGTAAAACAGGATCGTCAACAGGCCGGCCAGTATCAGCCGGTAAAAGGTGAGCAGTCGTAACGGTTTCCAGGTCAGCGCGTCACGGTCTTTCCGGCTTGCCGTGTCGTTATCGGGTCTCAGGCGCATGCCGGAAGTGTACTGCAATAAATCATGTTACGTGCACTCCGGTTACCGGTTTCATCTATCAGTCACTGTCTGCATCACGGTGGGCCGCTGAGCAATAGTGGCGTCCATTTCGACTGAGTGCCTCGGTTTCCGGGACAAACATCCCGCAATGGGCGCACTGGACCATTTGCCCGGATTTTATCTGCGGCCGGTTTCCGCGGCCCGGGTTGGCAAGCAGCCGCCGGACAGCCAGAATGATGATCACCACAGCGATCAGGATTAACAGGTTGCGCATTGGTCTCTGCCCGGTCCGGTGTTATGTCTCTGATAATGCAACTTTACAACACCAGCCTTTATTGAAACACTCGGAGTATGCACCTCCACGAGTATCAGGCAAAACGGTTGTTCGCGGAATTCGGAATCCCGGTACCGGCAGGGGAGGTCCTGGAGAGTCCCACTGCTGCGGCGGCGGTTGCCACCCGGCTGGGTGGGCAGGCCTGGATGCTCAAGGCACAGGTGCATGCCGGCGGCCGGGGCAAGGCCGGGGGTGTTGAGCGCGTCCAGGGTACAGCGGCGCTTGAGTCGGCCGTGGCCGCGATGCTGGGTAGCCGCCTGACCACCCGGCAGACCGGGCCGGACGGTTTGCCGGTCAATGCCGTGCTGCTTGAGCAGACGGTCGCACTGGAGCGGGAGTTTTACTTCGGCATGCTGGTGGACCGCACCCGTGAGCGCCTGGTGGTCATGGTGTCGGCATCCGGCGGCATGGACATCGAGGAAGTTGCGGCGAGTAACCCTGATGCCCTTGTGACCGAGGTCATCAGTCCCGCGGCAGGCCTGCAAATGTACCAATGTCGGAACCTGGCCTTTGCGCTTGGCCTGGAAGGCAGCCAGATCGGGGCCTTTGCGGAGTTGATGTCCGCTGCCGTGCGGCTGGTAACCGAGTGCGATGCCGGGCTGCTCGAGATCAATCCGTTGGTGATTACCAGTGACGGCTCGCTGCTGGCGCTGGATGCCAAACTGGATCTGGACGATAACGCACTGTTCCGTCACCCGTCACTTGCCAGCTTATATGATGCAAGCCAGCAGGACCCGCGCGAGCATGCCGCAAGGGAACATGGCCTGAACTATATAACACTGGATGGCAATATCGCCTGCATGGTCAACGGAGCCGGGCTGGCCATGGCGACCATGGATCTGATCAAGCTGGAAGGCGGGCAACCGGCAAACTTTCTGGATGTGGGCGGCGGAGCGACCGCCGACCGCGTTGCCGAGGCCTTCAAACTGATCCTGTCCGATACGCATGTGCAGGCCATCCTGGTCAACATCTTCGGCGGGATCGTGCGCTGCGACCTGATTGCCGAAGGCATACTGCAGGCCGTCAAGGAGGTCGAGGTGAAAGTCCCGGTTATCGTGCGCCTTGAAGGGACCAATGCGGCCGAAGGGCTGGCGCTGATTAAACAATCCGGTCTCGATATGCAGACAGCGGAAGATTTGACGGAAGCGGCACGGCAAGCCGTTGCGGCAGTCCGTAACCGATGATTGCCACCTGGATAATCAAGGGATGAGCATACTGATCGACGCTGCTACCCGGGTCATCTGCCAGGGATTTACCGGGTCGCAGGGGACCTTCCATTCGACGCAGGCACTGGATTACGGGACGCAGCTGGTTGGCGGTGTGACGCCCGGCAAGGGCGGTCAGACCCACCTGGAGTTGCCAGTCTTCAACACGGTGCGTGACGCGGTGGCGGCAACCGGCGCGCAGGCCAGCATGATCTACGTGCCGGCCCCCTTTGCCGCCGATGCAATCCTGGAGGCAGCCGCTGCCGGTATCGAACTGATTGTCTGTATTACCGAAGGTATCCCGGTACTGGATATGTTGCGCGTCAAGGCGGCGCTTGCGGGTTCGGCTGTCCGGCTGATCGGGCCGAATTGCCCGGGCATTATCAGTCCGGGCGCCTGCAAGATCGGCATTATGCCGGGGGTAATCCACCAGCCGGGCAGCATCGGGATCGTGTCACGTTCCGGTACGCTGACCTACGAGGCCGTGTTCCAGACGACCCGCAGCGGGCACGGACAGAGTACCTGTATCGGCATCGGGGGTGACCCGGTACACGGGATGGGGTTCACGGAGTGTCTGGCATTATTCGAGGCCGACGCACAGACCCGGGGAATGGTGCTGATCGGGGAGATCGGCGGGAGTGACGAGGAACGTGCGGCGGACTACATAAAAGAGTCTGTCAGCAAGCCGGTGGTTGCCTATATCGCCGGCGTGACGGCGCCGCCGGGTAAACGCATGGGACATGCCGGCGCCATTATCAGCGGCAGCCAGGGAACGGCCGAGGCCAAGATCGCGGCACTGGAAGCGGCCGGTGTGACCGTGGTGCGTTCCCCGGCGGGAATCGGCGCCGGTATCGAGGCCGTGTTGCCGGGTTGATGGTTGTTTCTTACCGCAATTTCAATGTAGGTCGGATTAGCGCAGCGTAATCCGACACTGGATTGTCGGGTTACGGCGCTGTGCGCCTAACCCGACCTACACTGATTGCGGTAAAATCAACTGCTCTTTCCGGATTTATCACAGTGAATCTCATTCCCTGGTTATGAGCAGAGACACTTCATCGGGTTTATGCATCGTCATGGCGCAGCTGGATTTCCCGGTTGGTGCTATCGATGCGAATGCGGACCGGGTAATCGAGGCCTGCCGGCGTGCCCGGGACGAGCTTGCCGCGGATGCCATCGTGTTTCCCGAGTTGTGCATCAGCGGCTACCCGCCGGAGGATCTGTTGCTGCGTCCGCATTTTCAGGAGTTTGTGGACCGGGCAGTCGATCGGGTTATCCGGGAAACTACCGGCATTGTCGCCGTCATCGGACACCCGCTGCGTCAGGGCGAGGCGTTGTTCAATGTGGTCTCGGTGATTGCGCAACGGCAGGTCATTGCCTGTTACCGCAAGCAGCGGTTGCCGAATTACAGTGTCTTTGACGAGAAACGTTATTTCCAGCCGGGCACTCTCCCCTGCGTGGTATCTATCAGTGATGTTCCCGTTGGCATCACCATCTGCGAGAATATCTGGGAACCGGGCCCGGCCCGCCAGGCGGTTGCGGCCGGCGCCCGGTTGCTGATTAACCTGAATGCCTCACCGTTCCATGCCGGCAAGGGACGTGAGCGCGAGGCTTTGTTGCAGCAACGTGTGCTGGAAACCGGTGTTCCCGTGATGTACGTCAACCTGGTTGGCGGGCAGGATGAGCTGGTGTTTGATGGCGGGTCGGTTGTGCTGGGCGCTGATGGCGCGGTGACACACCGGGCAGGCTGTTGTGAGGCGGGGCTGTACCCGGTCGATATCAGTACCGGACCGGTCGCCCCGATAGCCGGCGAACGTGCGCCGCACCTTGATGAGGTTGAGGCGGTGTACCGGGTACTGGTGACCGGGGTACGTGATTACATCAACAAGAACCACTTTCCCGGCGCGGTCCTCGGTCTGTCCGGCGGCATTGACTCGGCCCTGACACTGGCGCTCGCGGTCGATGCGATCGGCGCCGACCGGGTAACGGCGGTCATGATGCCGTCACGGTATACCAGTCAGATGAGCCTGGAGGATGCGCGCAGCGAGGCGGAGTCGTTGCAAATTGAGTATCACGAAATCTCCATCGAGCCCGTGTTCCAGGCATTCCTGGAGTCGCTGCAGGCGACGCTGGGCGGTCAACCGCCGGATACGACCGAAGAAAATATTCAGGCCCGCTGTCGTGGCGTGCTGTTAATGGCCCTGTCCAACCGGCAGCACCGGATCGTGCTGACCACCGGCAACAAGAGTGAAATGTCCGTGGGTTATGCCACGCTCTACGGGGATATGGCCGGCGGGTTCGCGCCCATCAAGGATGTGCCGAAATTGCTGGTATACCGGTTGGCGGCATACCGTAACCGGCTGGGAAGAGTGATTCCGGAGCGGGTGATCAAGCGGCCGCCATCGGCCGAACTGGCGCCGGACCAGGCAGACGCGGACAGCCTGCCGCCCTACGAGGTACTGGACCCGATACTCGAACGCTATATCGAGCAGGACCAGGCCATCGGGCAAATCGTGGCGGCCGGTTTTGACCGTGAGATCGTCCTGCGGATAGCCGCACTGGTCGATGGCAACGAGTACAAGCGCCGCCAGGCGCCACCGGGAGTCCGTATTACCCGGCGTGCCTTCGGTCGTGACCGGCGTTACCCGATTACTTCCGGTTATTCGACTACCCGTGGAACCGGTGCCGAGGATTGATCCCGCTATGGCAAGGATTGTCTACCTGAACCAGCTGAACCAGCCGCCGCGTTCTGACGGATCACCACCCTGTTGCAGGATTTCCAGGTCAGGGTATGACGGGTAATTGAGGGCCAGTACGCGCAGGGCATCGTCGGAGAGGTTATCCACGCCGAGCTTGCGATAGGCGCGTGCCATAATGACAAGGGCATCAGGTATCGACGGGGTACGCTGGTAGTTTTCGATAACAATGGCGGCACGGTTGGCTGCGGCCACGTAGGCGCCGCGACGCATATAATAATCCGCCACGTGAATTTCGTAACGTGCCATATTGTTGCGCAGGAAAATCATGCGCTGGGTAGAGTCAGCAAAATACTTGCTGTTCGGAAAACGTTTGACCAGTTTATCGAAGTCATCGTAGGACTTACGCATGGTGGCCAGATCACGCTCGGAGACATCTTGCGGCAAAACCTTGTCAATCAGTGACTGGCCACGGTTAAAGTTTACCAGGCCCATCAGGTACCACGCATAATCGACATTCGGATGCCGCGGGTTTACCTTGATAAAGCGTTGCGCAGCGGCAATGGCGGAATCCGCTTCTTCAGACTTGTAGTAGGTGTAGGCAATTTCGAGCTGGGCCTGCTGGGCATATTTTCCGAAGGGGTAGCGTGCTTCCAGTTTCTCGAAATAGTCGATAGCCTGCTCGTAGTTCTCATCATTCATGGATTCTTTCGCAGCGGAATAGAGCTGGCTTGGCGACCAGTCCTTGGTCTTGTCAACCTGTTCCGGCAAGATGGAACAGCTGACGGTCACCAGCAGCAGAGCGGCCAGGAAAATTCTCGACAAATGCATTGGCTTGGGGTATCTCGGGTACATCGGCAGATTATAAAGTATATCGCAACCCGGTTCCTCGCATGACGCAAGAAATACACCTGTCATTCAGTATCCCCCCGCACCTGAACGGGTGCCGGCTCGACCAGGCGCTGGCCGAACTGGCACCGGATTACTCGCGCAGCCGCCTGCAGCAGTGGATCCGGGACGGGTACGTCAGGCTGGATGATCGCCGGCCCCGGGCGCGGGACCGGGTTCATGGGGGGGAGGCGGTCCGGATCGATGCCGTCATCAACAGGGACACCGGCTGTCTGCCCGAGGCTATTCCGCTGAATATCGTGTATACCGACAGCGACCTGCTGGTCATCAACAAGCCGGTTGGTCTGGTAGTACACCCGGCCGCCGGTAACCCGGCCGGGACGCTGCAAAATGCGCTGTTGCACCATGATCCCGGCCTGGCGCGGTTGCCGCGTGCCGGTATCGTGCATCGGCTTGACAAGGGCACCAGCGGCCTGATGGTGGTTGCCCGCAGCCTGGTGGCGCACAAGCAACTCGTGGAGGCGTTGCAGGCGCGTTCGGTAAAGCGTGAATATCTGACGGTCGTGTATTCCGTGATGACGGCCGGTGGTAGCGTCGATGCACCGATTGGCCGGCACCCGGTCGATCGCAAGCGCATGGCGGTGGTTGCCGGCGGCCGGGAGGCCGTGACACATTACCGGGTAGAGGAACGCTACCGTGCCCACACCCTGGTGCGGGTCCGGCTGGAGACCGGCCGGACCCACCAGATCCGGGTGCATATGGCCCATATACGTTGCCCCGTGGTTGGCGACCCGGTCTACGGGGGGCGGTTGCGGTTGCCGCGCGCGGCTGGTGAGCGGTTGCATACCCTGCTGCGGGATTTCCGGCACCAGGCCCTGCATGCCGTCCAGCTGACGGTGACCCACCCCGGTTCCGGGGTACCCATGAGCTGGGAGGCGCCACTACCGGATGATATGACTGCACTGGTCGATGCGTTACGCGACGATGCCGGGTTCGATCATGCCGGTGACTGAGCGCTGGATAACCCCGGACTGGCCCGCGCCCCGTTCCGTGCGTGCGGCAACGACGACACGGACGGGCGGTGTCAGCACCGGGGCGTGGACCTCCATGAACCTGGCTGCTCACACAGGCGATGTACCCAGCGACGTTGCGGCCAATAGACGGCGGCTGGTAACGGATCTGGCATTGCCGGCGGTACCCCGGTGGCTGGTACAGGTCCATGGCACCCGGGTTGTCGATGCGGCTGATGACATTGCAGACACGGCGGCAGATGCCGTGGTTGCCCACGTCCCGGGCAGTGTCTGCGCCGTACTCACTGCCGATTGTTTGCCCGTGCTGTTCTGTGACCGGGCCGGCCGCGAAGTAGCGGCCGCCCATGCTGGTTGGCGCGGGCTGGCCGCCGGGGTGCTGGAGCAGACAGTGGCTGGCCTGCACGCACCAGGTGCGGAACTGCTGGCCTGGCTGGGGCCGGCCATCAGTACGACCGCCTACGTGGTGGGTGAGGAGGTCCACTCCGCGTTCGTTACGCGGGACGCGCGCGCGGCGGAGGTCTTCCGGCCTGCTGCGGACGGTGGCTGGCATGCTGACCTGTACGCACTCGCGCGCCAGCGCCTGGCCGATTGCGATGTTACGCAGATTTATGGCGGTGGTTTTTGTACATTCAACGAGCCGGAGCGGTTTTACTCGTACCGTCGGGACGGCGTGACCGGGCGCATGGCCAGCCTGGTGTGGCTGGAAGTCAGATGAATTATTCCGGTCATCGCTGAATGCAGGTTGGGTTGGCGCCAGTGGCACTTACTCAAGCCGTTCTATCCTTGTTATCTCCCTCTCCCTTGAAGGGTCGGGGTGAGGGTGAGTCACTATAAAAGACGCGTTACGTCTTTCCCCTCATCCTGACCTTCTCCCCAAAGGGGAGAAGGGACTGATTTTACGCTGTTCGGGGTCAAGTCAGTGCCATTGGAGTTGCTCCGGTAATTACGCAAGGTTCATGGAGTATGATGACTAACTGGTTTGCTTATTGAGATATCTGTATGACCATGCTCGTCTGGATCATCCTGTTTTGCATTATAGGTGGTGTGCTCAGCGTACTGGCCGCGGCGCTGTTCCTTGTCCTGAGTGAGGGGCTGCGTAACCATCTGTTGCCGCATCTGGTCAGTTTTGCGACCGGCACCCTGCTGGGCGCGGCCTTTCTGGGTTTGCTGCCGCACGCACTCGAGGCTTCCGGTCCCGGGGACGTTCATGCGATCCCCATGACCGTACTGTTCGGCCTGCTGGGTTTCTTTCTGCTGGAAAAAATGGTGTTGTGGCGGCACTGCCATGTCGACAACTGCGAGGTCCATGCGCCCGGGCAGGGCCACCGGAAACGCTCTGCAGGTACCCTGGTCCTGATCGGCGACGGCCTGCATAATTTCCTCGACGGGGTACTGATCGCCGGGGCTTTTCTGACTGACATTCATCTCGGTATTGTGACCAGTATCGCGGTAACCGCCCATGAGATTCCCCAGGAGGTCGGTGATTTCGCCGTGCTGCTGCACAGCGGCTTCAGTCGCGGCAAGGCATTCCTGTATAACGTACTTTCCAGTTTGACCACGGTGATCGGCGGTTTGCTGGCCTACTATATGCTGCAGGGCCTGCAGCCCTTGCTGCCGTACGTGCTTGCTCTTGCCGCGTCGAGTTTTATCTATATTGCCGTTGCCGACCTGATTCCCACCCTGCACGAGCGCGTTGAAGCCCGTGCTACATTGCAGCAGATTGTCCTGATTGCCGCCGGTGTTACGGTGATCTACCTGACGCACCAGACACTCCACTGACGCCTTGTTATGTGACGCCGTTGCATAGTTTGCGTGGGCCCTTGAAAGATCGCGTATTACCCCCCATAAACAGGGTATAGCTGCAGTTACGGAGAGAGAGTCTCATGCGAATGGATAAAATGACAAGCAAGTTTCAGCTCGCGCTGGCCGATGCCCAGAGCCTGGCCGTCGGGCGTGACCACCAGTTTATCGAGCCGGTGCACCTGATGAGCGCCTTGCTGGATCAGGAAGGCGGCAGCGTGCGTCACCTGCTCGCGCAGGCGGATGTGAATGTCAACCTGTTGCGTTCGCAACTGGACGAGATGCTTGACAAACTGCCGCAGGTACAGGGTACAGCCGGCGAGGTGCATGTTTCCAATGACCTGGGGCGCCTGCTCAACGTTGCCGACAAGTTTGCCCAGCAGCGCAAGGACAGCTATATCTCCAGTGAGTTGTTCATCCTGGCCGCGGTGGAGGACAAGGGTGGCATCGGCAAACTGCTGAGCAAGGCCGGTGCGACGAAGTCCCTGGTCGAAACGGCCATCGACAAGCTGCGCGGTGGCCAGCAGGTGGATGACCCCAATGCGGAAGATCAGCGCCAGGCGCTGGAGAAATTTACCATTGATGTGACCGAGCGTGCCGAGCAGGGCAAGCTCGATCCGGTGATTGGTCGTGATGATGAAATCCGGCGCACCATCCAGGTACTGCAGCGGCGTACCAAAAACAACCCGGTATTGATCGGTGAGCCCGGTGTCGGCAAGACCGCTATCGAGGAAGGACTCGCGCAACGCATTATCAACGGCGAAGTGCCGGAGGGGCTGAAGGGCAAGCGCCTGTTGTCGCTCGACATGGGTGCGCTGATTGCCGGCGCCAAGTTCCGCGGTGAATTCGAGGAACGTCTCAAGGGTGTATTGAACGACCTGGCGAAACAGGAAGGCAGGGTGATCCTGTTTATTGATGAATTGCACACCATGGTCGGGGCCGGCAAGGCCGAGGGTGCTATGGATGCCGGTAATATGCTGAAGCCGGCACTGGCACGCGGTGAGCTGCACTGCGTCGGTGCCACCACGCTGGATGAATACCGCAAGTATGTCGAAAAAGACGCGGCGCTTGAGCGGCGTTTCCAGAAGGTGCTGGTGGATGAACCGTCGGTGGAAGATACCATTGCGATCCTGCGCGGACTCAAGGAGCGTTACGAGGTTCATCACGGGGTGCAGATTACCGATCCGGCCATTGTTGCCGCAGCCATGCTGTCTCACCGCTATATTTCCGATCGCCAGCTGCCGGACAAGGCCATCGACCTGATTGACGAGGCGGCCAGCCGGATCCGCATGGAAATCGATTCCAAGCCGGAGGCCATGGACCGGCTGGAGCGCCGGCTGATCCAGCTCAAGATCGAACGCGAGGCACTGAACAAAGAGTCGGACGAGGCCTCCCGGAAACGGCTGGAGGCGCTGCAGGGAGAAATCGATCTACTGGAGCGCGAGTTCTCCGACCTGGAAGAGATCTGGAAGGCTGAGAAAGCCGCCGTGCAGGGGGCATCACACATCAAGGAAGCACTGGAGCGTGCCCGCATGGAGCTGGAAACCGCCCAGCGGGCCGGTGATCTCGCGCGTGCCGGCGAACTGCAGTACGGGCGTATCCCCGAGCTGGAAAAACAGCTGACTGCGGCTGATGAAGCGGAAACGCAGGAAATGCAGTTACTGCGCAACAAGGTCAGCGAGGAAGAAATTGCCGAGGTGGTCTCCAGGTGGACCGGCATCCCGGTGTCCAAGATGCTGGAAGGCGAGCGTGAAAAGTTGCTGCACATGGAGACGGCCCTGCGCGCGCATGTTGTCGGTCAGGACGAAGCCGTCAGAATAGTATCCGATGCGATTCGCCGCACCCGCGCCGGCCTGTCAGACCCGAACCGGCCGAACGGTTCGTTCCTGTTCCTGGGTCCGACCGGGGTCGGCAAGACCGAGCTGACCAAACCGCTGGCCGCCTTCCTGTTCGATACCAAAGAAGCCATGGTGCGTGTCGATATGTCCGAATTCATGGAAAAACACTCGGTCGCCCGCCTGATCGGTGCGCCGCCGGGTTATGTCGGTTACGAGGAAGGTGGTTACCTGACCGAAGCCGTGCGCCGCAAGCCGTATTCGGTCATTCTGCTGGATGAGATCGAGAAGGCGCACCCGGATGTATTCAATGTCCTGCTGCAGGTGCTGGATGACGGCCGCCTGACCGACGGGCAGGGGCGTACCGTGGATTTCCGCAATACCGTGGTCGTGATGACCTCGAACCTGGGCAGCCAGATGATCCAGGAGATGGCAGGAGAGGATAATTACGCGGCGATGAAGACGGCGGTAATGGAGATTGTCGGCGGACACTTTCGCCCGGAATTCATCAATCGCATAGATGACGTTGTGGTGTTCCACCCGCTGGGCCGCGAACAGATCCGGGCCATCGCGGGCCTGCAGATCGACATCCTGCGGGTACGCCTGCAGGAACGCGATATCGACCTGCAACTGACCGATGCCGCGCTGGATTTGCTCGGTACAGCCGGCTACGACCCGGTCTACGGTGCGCGACCGCTGAAGCGCGCCATCCAGAGCCAGCTTGAGAATCCGCTGGCACAGGAAATTCTGGCCGGCCGCTTCGGACCGGATGATGTCATTGAGGTGGATGCGCAGGACGGTGCGCTGTCATTCAGCAAGTCAGCGGACAGCAAGGCGTCGGCGGCGTAGGTCAGGTTAGTGCCAATGGCGCTTACTTAAGTGGCTCTTCCCCTGATCGAGTGGGTCGCAGATATCCAGGGTAAATTCCGGTATGCGGGCAATCCCCTTGTCAGGGACCGCTGCAAGTCCCTCCCTGGACGCTCAACGGCTTCATCCCTGAAGC
>Ga0114931_10004571_pt1 | contig 17271 bp, 17 predicted proteins | sample 2SBtaG_FD_89579 | JGI IMG/M metagenome (GOLD analysis project Ga0114931, IMG submission 89579) | Deep subsurface microbial communities from Kolumbo volcano to uncover new lineages of life (NeLLi) - 2SBTROV14_V59a metaG | ecosystem: Environmental > Aquatic > Marine > Volcanic | place: Kolumbo...
ATGAAATTCTGGGCAACCAATGGTCTCTTTCATTATCAATCTCTATGAAAAATCGCCTTGCTCAGCTTCGCCTGGAGCTTGAAGAAGTCCGGAATATCGTGATCCATTGCTTGGGTTTTTGCGTTTCCCTATACAATATGACCAGAATCTGCCATCCACAGGAGCGGTACGATGACCGCGATAACATGCAAAGAATGCAGCAAAAAATTCGAGCCGGAAAGCTTCGGCGAATGGGGGAGTTTCTGCCCCTACTGCGCGACCGAAGTCCACAAAGATTCGCAGGGAGAATCTTACGCGGATTCCTCGGAAAACGTATCGGGTAATCGCTGTCAAAAATGCTTGATCGATTTGAAAAAGGTCGAAAGAACGCACACCCTCGACGCAAAAACCTACTGCCATGCCTGCATTGAAGATGCTGGTCTTGGGGAGTTCATGAATGAAGATTTTCGCCTTGAAGAGTCAGTGAAGTTTGGACTGTGGCAACGCCTGAAAAAAGGCGTGGCGATGGGTTTCCTGATACCCGCTGTTCTTGGGGTTCTCGTTTCGGTGTTCGTGTATCTTGTGATGATGGCGATGAATGCCGGGGGACAGCAGGGAGGAGTGAATGGCAAGGCACTCATCGATGAAGTATTGACAGTTTTCGTGACAGTGTACATTGGGACTACTTTTATTGCGATTCCGTTCTGTCTGCTCTCGGTCTTCTGTCGTTTTGAAGAGTCCGTGTGTGTGAAGAACGGTTCGTTGATTCATCGCGAATCGTCCTGGAAAAAATCGATAGCTCTGCATCGATGTCATTGGACTGTCTCGAAGTCGGGATTACGCCACTTAGGAGCGTTACCTCTGAACACACCGGTGATTCTCATCGCGAACTCGGAAGAGAAAAACGTCGTGTGCGGTTATACAGAGAAAACCTGTCAATTTTGGAACGGCTATTTCGGACTGATCGATCTGCCGAAATTCAAGCAATCCGGATTGGTTCGATGGTGTAAAAACCTGATGCTTTCAATCGAAATTGGCGGTGCGATCGGTCTGGGAATCGGTTTATTATTTCGGCTCTTCACCGGGAACCTTCACTGGATCTCGGCATGGGTCTTCATGGGTTTTCTGGACGGTTTTCTGATTCATCTGAGCTACAAATCGTGGATTCGCAAAACAGAAGCTGCCCTGAAAGATTATTTCAATTCGATGATATTTGTGATTTATTTCTTCGCTGTCGCCGCGGTATCGGTCATCTGCTTCGCGGGGATCGATCCGAATATCTTAATAGTCTTATGCTCGATCAATACGTTGTTGGGATTTGTTTTAGTCAGAGCCATTCGGCGAAAAGTCGCCAGGAATTCCCTCGAAAACATTCCGAAAGCTTTTCAAACTGCTGAAAAATCGGTGACAGAACGAATCCAGCCGGTCGAAGCGGCGATCGAAGCTCGCTAGAACAGGTTGCTTGTTATTGTGTGCTGGCGATCTCTTTTCGAGACTTCGACCTCGAATTATTTCTCACGCGATTCCGAAATGGCGGTTCTTGCTGTACTCTGTGTGAAATCTACAAAGACCGTGACTTCCCATGAATGTCGACGAGTCATTCTGGATACCTGAAATTCTCACCCAAGAAGGAATCGAGCATGTTGCGCGGAACGGCGAGGGAAGCGGTGGCCGAGTTTTTCGGCACGTTTATTTTGATGATGTTCGGCATTGGCGTTGTTGCGCAGGTTGTTCTCAGCGGAGATGAGAATGGGACTTACATTTCGATCAACGTTGCCTGGGGGTTGGCCGTTACCATGGGAATTTACGCTTGCAACGGAATTTCCGGTGCGCACATCAACCCCGCAGTCACGCTGGCACTTGCGGTGCATGGCAAACTATCCTGGAAGAAAGTCGCTCCCTACATGGTAGCACAGTTTGTCGGCGCGTTCATCGCATCGCTTGTCGTCTTTATCGTTTACCGCGAAGCACTCGATCATTTCGACGGTGGGACAAGACAAATCCTCGGCGAGAAAGCGACGGCAGGAATTTGGGCAACTTATCCCCAGGAATTCCTCAGTACATTTCCAGGAGGATTCATCGACCAGGTCGTAGGCACGGCGTTGTTAGTGGGAATGGTCTTTGCCATCACTGATGAACGGAACTTCGCACCGAAGTCAAACCTTGCACCGGTTCTGATCGGTGCTCTCGTTGCGGTCATCGGGATGTCGTTCGGATTGAATGCGGGTTACGCCATCAACCCTGCTCGCGATTTTTCTCCAAGACTGTTTACCGCGATGGCAGGTTGGGGAAGCGATGTTTTTACGGTGAAAGATCATTTCTGGTGGGTACCGATTGCCGGCCCGTTCGTCGGTGGAATTCTGGGCGGTTACGTTTACGAATTCCTCATTGCCAAACATCATCCTGCGAAAGAGAAAAACGAGATTCGGTCAGAGCAGGTTATTCCACATGGCGAATAACTCTTCTCTCTGATCGTGCAAACGGAATTTCTCGGCGATTCTTTTTTCTGCATTAGTGCTAAGCTGGTTTCGCTTCTCCGGGTTTCTGTAGAGAGATTCCATAGCTTCCGCGAACGCCGAACGATTGTCTGTGGTGAGAAGTATTGCCGAGAAGTTGTGTTCGAGTATTTCGCGAGTACCCCCGACATCGGTGGCTATGATTGGCATTCTCGTCGTTGCTGCTTCGAGGAGCACTCTCCCCAACGGTTCCTGCCTTGCGGTGTGCACGAGCAAATCGCAATCGCGCATCACTGCGGCGATGTCGTCGCGAAAACCGAGTTTGTGGAAACGTTTTTCCAAACGGGCATCGCGAATCGTTTCGTCAAGAGATTGTTCGAATTTGACACTTTCCTGCTTTGTCGAATATCTTTCCCCTGCCAGGACCAGATGCGCATAAGGAATACGATCAGCTACTTCGGCAAACGCTTTCACGAGAACATCCTGTGCTTTTCGCAAACATATTTGACCGGCGTTCAAAATAAGAAACGCATCATCCCTTATTCCCAATTCTTTTTTCAGGTCACCAGATTTCTTACCGGGCATGAATTCCTCGGAATCGATACCGTTGTAGATCGTCGCACAACGACTCGGCTCCAACCCCTGTGCAATATGAAAATCCCGCGTTGCACTCGAGACGGCGACCAGTTTTGCATTACGATTAAGATGCGACATTGCCGACCGAGAGAGTTTCATCATATCCCGAAGATGAGCTGTGCATTGTATTGAGAGTTGAGGCACGAGCGAACCGGTCAGCCGTCCCATCGCCAGGCTGTTCGCATGAAGCAGATCGATGTTGTGTACGCTGACAATTTTCCGAAAGGAATTCTGCAATCGTTCCTGCGAGAGTTTAAGACCATTCCCATCGCGAAAATCGTAGGGGAGATGAGGGAGGTCGAGTTCCTTGAGTTTCCGAGCCAGTCTTCCTGAGAGAGGGGCGATCGCAACAAATTCATAGAGTGGTCGATTCGAATCCGCAATCATACTGAGAATGGAGCGTTCGCCGCCGTTGAGCGTGGGGTATTCGAAGAGAATTGCGATTTTATGTTTGGGCACTGGTTGGATTCCTCTGTCGTCCTTCGCAGCCTTTTAGTGCATTGCACTGGCAGGCAAACTGCCAGTGGCACCCTTTTTGCGGACTTGTCGGGTGCAATCGCTTTTTAATATCTGGCGATTTCTTCTTCGGTTGCACTGAGATTTAATGCAGAGGCAATGCGTTGGGCTTCGGTGACCATCATTTTGAGTTCGCTACCGATGGCGAGGAATCGCCAGCCTTCTTCGATTCGCTGTTTGACTTCTTCGGGCGTTTGCGTGTGCAATCCGACGGGGACGCCCGCCTGTTTTGCGGTTTCCAGAATTTTCTGTAACATCGCATTGAACTCGTCGTCGGAAGGGTCGCGGCCATCCGGTTTTTTCATCTGCATTTTCAGATCGTTCGGGCCGACAAAGATCGCATCGAGACCAGGCAGTCGGTAAATCTCGTTTGCGTTTTTTACACCCTCGGGCGATTCGGTTTGCAGGATCACGAGAATTTCGTCGTTGGCCCGTTCGAAGTATTCCATGCCCCTTGCATCGAAATTCAGGCTATGGAGACTCCCACCGATCGAGCGGTTTCCCTCAGGCGGATACTTTGCTGCGGCAATGGCTGCTTTCGCCTGCTCGACGGTGTTGACCATCGGAACGATAATCCCCCAGGCACCAGCGTCGAGAACCCGTTTGATGTGGTCATGGTTTCCCCGGGGAACGCGGGCAATGGGAACGCCACCGGCGTCGGCAATGGCTGCGAACATTGCCCCAGCGGTACTCCAGTCGATGGGGGAGTGTTCCAAATCGACCGTCAGCCAGGGAAAACCGACACGAGCCATAAATCGAGTGACATTCAAATCGCCAAAGGAAAGCCAAGTGCCGATTTGCGGTTTTCCTTCTTTGAGCGCGCGCTTAACAGGGTTCGTTTTCATCATGTGAATTTTGGAAATTGTGTGAGGATTCGTGAAAGAATTCGTTTCAGTATAACGATGTAATCCCTATGATTCTCCCGAACTCCGAGATGTTGCGGTTTTTCTCTGGAAGAAACATTTTATTCCATCGACGTACTTTTGGAAAGATTGTGAAACGATGGCAGAATTTCAGACCATCGCCAAAGTGGGTGAGATACCTGAAGGTGAAGCGAAAGCATTCGCCTTGAACGATAAAATGGTCGCCGTGTTCAATCTTGGGTCGAAATACCTTGCCATTTCCGACACCTGCCTGCACATGGGAGCGTCTCTTTCCACGGGCTATGTGGAAGACGAAGTGGTGATGTGTCCCTGGCACGCCTGGCGGTTTTGTCTGAATGAGGGAACGTGGCTGGATAATCCCAAGACGAAAGTCGATAGCTACGAGGTTCGAGTCGAAGGGGACGAGATTCAGGTGATGCTGAAAGATGTCAAGCCAGAAGAGGAATCAACTTCTCCTTCAGATGTCGAACCGGAATCGACGAGTTAATCTGTCACTCGCGCGAAGATTGAAGCATGTCGCCGAGTTCCCGCAGCAACTCCAGCGAGTAGATTCCCGAATTGTGGCCATCGTTGAAGTGAATCGAGTAAGCGTAGTTTCCCATGGGCTGCATCGCGGTGGGTTTTAGCGGTTGGGCTTCTTCGAGGCTGAGAATGGGAAGCACGGATGATGGTTCAGGTTTCGGGGGTTCTCTGCGTGCTGTGAGGCAGGTGGCGCAAGGGCAACTCTCCCGCAAAAGTTTCCAGGGGAGTCGGTCTTCGCGGTCGTCCTGCCAGAGGATGACAAGAGCGTCACCGTCGTTTGTTAACGATTTCGGAGCGTGTGGCATCTGCTTTGTATCCATCGCGTGTACTGTGTTCTGCGGTTCGGCGTTGGGTGGCACGTCCTGTGTCTTCGAAGGGCGTGGCGATGATTCCATCGTCGCGGCACAATTCAATCGGCATCGGAACGTCGCAAAACGAGAACCGAACAATTCGCATGACGGATGACCCTCTCGGCGACCGAACCTAATGTGAATCGTTTCATACCGTGGTAGCCGTGCGAAGGGATGACGATGAGGTCTGCGTTGATTTTTTCTGCAAATTCGGCGATTTCAAGACCGGGGTCTCCAAAGCAGATATTGACCGAAACGCCTGAGATATTCCATTCCGAAAGGAATTTATCGAACGATTCTTTGACCGCTTCTTCCCGGCTTTCTTCAGAGACTTCACCCCAGACAACACCGGGTGAAATAACATCGAGAGGGAACAGCACATGAATCAACTGAACGTTCGCGGGGTCTTCGACCATTTCCAATGCCGTACGAATGGCTGACTCCGATTCACCGGAGAAATCGACAGGAACGACGATTTTGTTTTTGGGTGCCCAACTCATGAGGAATCCTTCAGTTAATGTGAATCAAGAAATTGTTCGAGCAAAGAACACATCGATCAACTCTTTTTTTGGAATGGTTTGATCTCGCCAGATTTGTATTTCGCCCAGTAGTCGTCGAGATCGCGCTTCACCATGTTGGTGAGGAAGATCACACCCAGAATGTTCGGGACGGCCATCGCAAGAATCATAATATCTCCGAATCCTAAAACCTGTTTGGCTGAGACGATCGAACCCAGAAAGACGAAGATCAAAAATAAAATCTTGTAAGATAACGATGACTGGTCACCGAAGAGATACACCCAACATCGTTCCCCGTAATACGACCAGGAGATCATCGTCGAAAATGCGAACAAAATCACTGCCACAGAAAGTAGGTATTTGAAATTCGGAATCTCGGCATCCATAGCTTTCGAGGTTAATGCAGCTCCTTCATCACCGAAGATATGACTTGCGTATTCGGGATTTTGATAGGCTCCCGTAATGACGATCACGAGAGCGGTCATGGTGCAGATGACGATTGTATCGATGAAAGGTTCCAGCAATGCGACAATTCCTTCACGAACAGGGTATTCGGTTTTTGCAGCAGAGTGGGCAATCGCAGCAGACCCGACACCGGCTTCATTAGAAAATGCGGCACGTTGGAAACCTAGAGCAAGGACACCGAAGAATGCCCCATAACCCGCTGCGGGAGTTAAGGCACTCTCCAAGATTGTCTGGATTGCATCGCCAATTTTGTCGTAATTTTTAAGAATAATCGCCATTCCGGCCAAAACGTAAATGCCACACATGGCTGGAACGATTTTTTCGGCTGTGGATGCGATTCGCTTGATCCCGCCGATAATCACAACACCTACAAGCCCTGTCATAATCAAACCGTAGATCCATTCGTAGCCTTTGAGGTCTGGAATAGCGACTTTCAACGCTCCTAATGACTGGTTGACCTGGAATGCGTTTCCGCCGGCCAGGGAACCGCCCACACAAAGAATGGCAAAGACAATGGCAAGTATAAAACCCAATGGGCCTAAACCAACCTGTTTGAGTCCGCGCGAGAGGTAGAACATCGCACCGCCCATTACCTGCCCGTCGGGACGAACTTCTCGAAACTTCTGCCCCAGCATACACTCGGTAAATTTTGAGGACATACCCAAAAAACCAGCGACAATCATCCAAACGGTTGCACCGGGTCCGCCAATGCTGATGGCAACCGCGACGCCAGCAATGTTTCCCAGTCCCACCGTGGCCGAAAGGGCAGCCGAAAGTGCCTGGAAGTGACTCACCTCACCCTCGTCGTCAGGATTGTCGTATTTCCCGGCGGTGACCATAACGGCGTGTCTGAAACCGCGGAAGTTGATAAAACCCATTCGAAAAGTGAAAAAGATCGAACCCAGAACGAGCCAAAGGACAGCCGCGGGAACGCCATTTCGTTTTCCTTTCAGGGTGGTAACATTCTTACTCTTATCTTTTGTGTTGATTGCAATAGTGAAAGCTCGCGATCCCTTATTAAACTCCTTACGAAAATCAATCACCATTTTTTTCAATTTATCTTTGCGTTCCTTTTTGGAGAGGTTCTTGAAGGTTCCATAAGGGAGTGTGAGCGTCAAATCCGTTTCTACGGTATCAATCCCAGTTTCTTTCAGCTTATCCAACAACTTCCTCACATCTTCGAGGTTGGTGGCTGCTCCGTCTGTTTCGACGGTTTTTTCTTCTTTGCCGAAGACTTCGTAGAACAGAACCAATTTGATCCCGTCGTTAATCTTCTTGAAATAGCCATCGATTCTGTCGTTAAATCGTTTCCAAGCACCTTCTTCAGTTTTTGCATCCTCATTCTCAACCTTCTCGACCGATTTCTCCGGGTCTTGGTTGGATGATTCGGGTGCTTTATCCTGCGTGAAGGTGCCAGCGAGACTTCCAGTCAAGCCGCCTGTCACGACGATGAGCACAAGCACGGAGCAAAGCGTTTTCAAGCGTTTTTTTAGCATGGAATTCTCTTTTTCCTGTCTGGAAAGGATGATAAAAAGTTGACCGTCACGATCAATATCAGTGGATGAATCTCAAAATTGCCTCTGAAGACAAGGCCAACCACTATACCAGTCTTACGTTTGCCATTAAACCGAACTCCCCAAAATCTTTAAGTTCTTGCCAGTTTGAGGTTTTCTGAAATAGGGTTGAATTTACACAATACTTATTGTCGAAATAGTCTCCGATGGCTAGAATGATATTTGAGGTTGGAAAGTTTAACTTTCAACAATACGGCACGGCCTCTAAGTCGTTATCTATCAACGAGTTCTAAACCGTGATGAAATCATCCCTCGATATCGGTGATCGTCGATTTCTCGAAAATTTGAAGCGTGAGAGTGGCGGTTCGGTGCAGGAACTGTGTGAATCGATGGGTGTCACGGCAACAGCGGTTCGGCATCGATTGAATCGCTTACAGGACCGGGGGTTTATTGTCCGTGAAACCATCCGCGAGGGGCGTGGGCGACCTTATCACTTTTATCGCGCTTCCGAGACGAGACTAAGAGAATTAGGAGACAACTACGCCGACTTGGCGATGATCCTCTGGAAAGAATTGATGCATCTCGAAGAACCCGAGGTTCGAAATCGCATCTTCAACCGTATCAGCGACGAACTCACGCGCCGATTTGGTTCTAATGTGCAGGGAGAGGCGCTAAGTTCTCGATTCAAGCAACTTTGTCATGCATTAGGCGAGCAGGGTTTCGACATCGAGATCGATGAAACGGGTTCGTTACCCGTTCTCAGAGAAAACAACTGCCCGTACCACGAACTGGCGAGTCAGGATTCCACGATTTGCGAACTGGAAGAGGAAATTTTCCGACGTATTCTGGGAGCGAACTTAACACTTTCTCGTAGTTGTTTGGACGGTCATCATTGTTGTGAATTTGAAGTGGTTCCCGAAAAGGCATCCGTCGATTGAAGTCCGTGAAAATCCTGTTAAAGTGGTGAAATTCACTCGCTCGATCACGGTGATCGCAGGAAAAGAATTCTCGAACTTGAAGGACGTGACATAGGAAAAAACAGATGACCTGGATTGAAGGACGATTCGAAGAAAACGTCATCACCACGACAATCGAACAAGGCATGAATTGGGCAAGGCAGTCCAGTATTTGGCCAATGACGTTTGGTCTGGCGTGTTGTGCCATCGAAATGATGGCGACGGGTGCCAGTCGTTACGACCTGGACCGATTTGGTGCGGGTGCGTTTCGAGCGACTCCTCGTCAGGCGGATTTGATGATCGTTGCGGGAACGGTGACTTATAAAATGGCAAGTCGCGTTCGCCGTTTGTATGAACAGATGCCCGATCCGAAATATGTGATCGCGATGGGTGCCTGCACAGTCGGCGGCGGTCCGTACTTCAAATACGGTTATCATGTGGTCAAGGGAGTCGATCTGGTCGTTCCTGTGGACGTGTATGTCCCCGGCTGTCCTCCTCGACCGGAAGCGTTACTCGAAGGAATCATGAGAATTCAAGATAAAATGCGCTCTCAGAAGATCACCAAAGGAACTCCCGAAGTTCTCCCCGTGCCACACCATTCCGGATATGCGGAGATTCCCGAAGTCGTCGCCTGAGACGATCCGGCAAACCCATTCTTCAACAAACACGTTTTTCAATCTTTCGAGTGTTGTTGCTCGAAGAGTTATTGCGAGGTTAGTACGAAAACATGACGAGTCTGCTCAGTATCGAAAATTTACACGTCGCCGTTGACGGTAAACCCATTCTTCAGGGTGTGAACCTGAAAATTTCGCAGGGTGAAGTGCATGCGTTGATGGGCCCCAACGGTTGCGGAAAAAGTACGTTGGCTTATTCCATTGCCGGACATCCCAAGTATGACATTACAGAGGGTACCGTCAAAATTGACGGAATCGAACTATTGGATCTCGATCCGAACGAACGAGCAAGGCTCGGTTTGTTTCTCGCCTTCCAATATCCGGTCACGATTCCCGGTGTGAAAGTTGCCGACTTTTTAAGGCATGCGGTATCCAACGTTCGCAACCCAAATCGAAAAGAAGGCGAACCGCTGATGTCGATGAAGGATTTTCGACAGGAATTACGCCAGCAAATGCAGAAACTCGATATGGAATCCGAGTTCGCACGGCGTTATCTCAACGACGGCTTTTCCGGTGGAGAAAAGAAGCGGATGGAAATTTTGCAACTGGCAATGCTCAAACCGAAATTCGCCATGTTGGACGAAACCCACAGCGGCCTCGATAGCGATGCCGTCAAGGTTGTCGGTGAAGGATTGAAACGACTTTCCGGTCCCGAGATGGGCGTGTTGATTATCACACACCACGAACGGTTACTTGAATTCAATCCCCCCAATTTTACCCATGTCATGCTTGCGGGACGCATTGTCGAGATCGGCGACGCTTCGTTGGCTCAGGAACTTCACGCAAATGGTTACGCGACAATTCGGCAGAGATATCCCGAAGCGGCTGCCGAGGAAGAACCGGAAAACGTTGTGACAACAACTTCATAGGTTTAAACCGGATCCCCGGAATCTTTAAGATCCCGGGAATCTCGATACACAGGAGAGAAACCCAGTGGCAACCGATTTGAAAAATGATGTCGATGTTGGCGATTACCAGTTCGGTTTTCACGACCCCACCGACGAATACGTGTTCAAAAGTCGAAAAGGGATCGATGCGGAAATCGTGCGTCAGATTTCCCAGATGAAAAAAGAACCGAAATGGATGCTCGATTTCCGCCTGAAATCGCTGGAAATCTTTTTCCAGAAACCGATACCCACTTGGGGAGGTGAACTTTCGGATCTCGATTTTCAGGATATCTACTATTACGTCAAAGCCTCAGAGCGTGAGGAACAAAATTGGGACGACGTTCCCGATGATATCCGCAAAACCTATGACCGGCTCGGTATTCCCGAAGCGGAGAAAAAATATCTCGCCGGTGTGAAAGCTCAGTATGAATCCGAAGTTGTTTATGGAAGTCTACAGGAAGACCTTGCCAAACAAGGCGTGATTTTCACCGATACCGACTCCGGGTTGAGGGATCACGAAGATCTTCTCAAAGAGTATTTCGGGACAATCATTCCACCTTCCGACAACAAATTTGCGGCACTCAACTCGGCGGTCTGGTCGGGTGGGTCGTTCGTCTACGTTCCCCCCGGCGTGCATATCGAATTTCCGCTTCAGGCGTACTTCCGCATCAACTCGGAAAACATGGGGCAGTTCGAACGGACGCTGGTGATTGTCGACGAAGGAGCCTCGGCACACTACGTCGAAGGTTGCACCGCCCCCACATACAGCAGCGAGAGTTTACATTCCGCCGTTGTGGAAATCGTCGTGAAACGCAACGGCAGGTTCCGTTATACCACCATTCAAAACTGGTCGAACAACGTCTACAACCTCGTCACCAAGCGGGCAATGGCGTACGGCGATTCGGTGATGGAATGGGTGGATGGGAATCTCGGCTCGAAACTCACCATGAAATACCCGGCCATTTACCTCATGGAACCCGGTGCACGGGGCGAGACACTTTCCATCGCCTTCGCCGGCGATAGCCAGCATCAGGATGCCGGTTCGAAGATGGTTCACTGTGCCCCGCATACATCCAGCCGTGTGGTTTCCAAGTCCATTTCGAAAGACGGTGGACGTTCCAGCTATCGTGGTTTGGTGAAGGTGAATCCTGGGGCGACCGATTGTAAATCGAACGTGGTTTGCGATGCTCTCATGCTCGACGAATCAAGTCGCAGCGACACCTATCCCTACATCGAAATCGAAGAAGACGATGTCGCCATCGAACACGAAGCCAGCGTCTCGAAAATCGGTGAAGAACAACTCTTCTACCTGATGAGCCGCGGGCTTTCCGAAACCGAAGCGTCCTCGATGATTGTCACCGGTTTCATCGAACCGTTGGTGAAAGAGTTGCCGATGGAATACGCGGTGGAACTCAACCGACTGATCGAACTGCAAATGGAAGGCTCCGTCGGCTAGAACCTTCGAAGTGTGTGCCACACCCTGAGTCTTCGAAGGGCGTGGTCTCACGGCAGAGATCATCTTGGAAGCACTGACGGGGCCAATGGCGGCTCGGTGGGAGTCTCGCCCTCCCGGAATTTGTCATTTCGTTCTTCTCATTAAAAACATCATAGTATTCATTCAATGCCCCTCACTCAAAAAAGACAATTCGATCGCGAGACGTTGGAAAATTTCATCGCATCTCGCAACGAACCCGACTGGGTTCAAAAGCGTCGTCGAAGCGCGTTCGAAAATTACCAACAATTTTTTGAAGAACCGCTTCCTGAGGAAGAATGGAAGCGCGTCGATCTGAGGATTTTCCAACCGGATCGATTCCATATCGTTCGCGATACTCAAACCAGGAAACCTCTGAAGACGGCGTTACAGGACCGAACCCGGTTTGGCGGTCAATCGGTGCAACTCAACAGCCAATCGGTTGAGGTTTCCCTCAATGAACAAATCGAAAAACAGGGTGTTGTCTTCGGTTCGCTGGCCGACCTTATCCATACCCACGCTTCGCTCATCCAGCCGAACCTGATGACCAAAGCGGTGCTGCCTGCGTGTGATCGATTCTCAGCCTGGCACGCGGCGTTCTGGACCGGTGGCACGTTTTTATACATTCCCAAAAACGTCACAATTGAGGAACCGCTTCATAGTTTGCTCGCACTCTCCAAAGACGGTGCTGCGGATTTCAGTCATACACTGATTATTCTCGAAGAAGGTGCTTCCGCCACGTTGCTGGAAGAGACCGTCTCTACAGACGAAACGATAGCCGGTCTTCATGTTGGTGCGGTGGAATTACTGGTTGCACCGCGAGCAAACCTGCGTTACGTCCAATTGCAAAACTGGAATCGTAAGACATACCATTTCGCGCATCAAACCGGCAAAATCGATCGGGATGCACGACTGGAATGGACCGTCGCCGGACTCGGTTCCTGTCTGGCACACGTTCATCAGGACATCGAACTCGACGGAAGGGGTGCCGAAGCGGTTGTCAACGGAGTGAGTTTTGCCCACGGGCGTCAGCTCATATCCTACTACACGCAACAAACACACCATGCACCCAATACGAATTCCGACTTGTTATACAAGCAGGTATTGAGAGACCAATCGCGGGCGGTTTGGCGCGGGATGATTAAGGTCGATCCTCAAGCTCAACAGACGGATGGTTATCAAAGGAACGACGCGCTGTTGCTAAGTTCCGATTGTCGAAACGATGCCATTCCCGGGCTGGAAATCGAAGCGGACGACGTTCGTTGTACTCACGGAGCAACTGCCGGACGGGTCGATGAAGAGCAACTCTTCTACACCATGAGCAGAGGAATGACCGAATTCGAAGCCATGCACATGATTGTCGAAGGTTTCTTTCAAAAAGTGTACGACCGCATTGGTGTTGAATCGGTACGAGAAACTTTGCGTCAAACTGTCGAGAAAAAACTGGGAATCGGCGACTGATTCGCGCGGTCGGCGTGCTTAAGAACTCGGAAAATCAGCGATTTCAGCGACGATCTTGAATTCACATCTTCACCAGGAGAGGCATCGGAAAGATGAAATTAGCGGAACGGGATGAACTCCAATCGGGGGATCGTAAAACGGTATTGATCGACGAACTCCCCGCGTTGTTGGTTCGAGTTGGAGACGAATACTACGCAATCGAGGATGTTTGCACTCATGACGGCCAACCTCTCAGCGACGGGCCGATTTCGGACACTGAAATTACCTGTTCCCGTCACGGTGCGCGGTTCGATTTGAAATGTGGCAAGGCTCTTTCGATGCCCGCCTCCGTACCCGTAAAAACGTTTCCGGTTGAAATCCGTGACGACGGCATTTATTGCGAAGAAGCGGGTTCTTCTATCGCTGAAAACAACAATCATCCCCAAGTCATGCAACTCGAATCGCCTTCATTCCAAGAAACCCGACAAGCAACACCCGGTGAAACCCAGTCAGCGGATTCCATGGAAACAGACAATCTTCTCGAAGTCCTCAAGGAAGTCGTCGATCCCGAACTGTTCGTCAACATTGTCGACCTGGGGTTGATCTACAACATCGAGCAGATCGACTCGATTGTCAAAGTCGATATGACGCTCACCAGTCCCGCCTGTCCCGTTGGCCCACAACTGGTGCAGCAATCGAAGATGGCACTCGAACGGCTCGACGATGTCGAAGAAGCTCAGATCAACCTCGTCATGTCACCGCCCTGGTCGCCGGACCGCATGACGGACGATGCCCGCGATAAACTCGGTATTTTTTAAGTGAATCGGTTTCGAATATACCGGTTAGGCAGATTCTCTCGATCAGACCGAATTTTTGCCTCGTCATGCTTTTAGGGATTGTCATTTGACATCTCACTAAAATTCTGCTTTTCATGGCGAGCCGGTGAAATTCCTTTCGACAAGATGCTCGATATCATCCCTAGAGTTGTCATATTCCTCAAAACCTGTCAAGCATGGTTGATTCGTCTTTCAACTTTTACCGAGGTGATCATGAATCACGAATTGTTCGCTCGCAAATTCGTTTCTGCCGTTTTAGTTCTGGGTTTTTTGTTTCTTCTACCTAGCGCAAAGGCGCTCGCCGATAAGACTTTTACGCAAAAGGACTTGAAAGCCAAAGCTACGAGTCATCCAAATTCGGAATCCCCAAAGACCTCACCGTTTCAAAGTTCACCTTGGGGAGATTTTCCGCACTACGGAAGTCAGAACGATCCCGGGCAGGGTTATCAGCACTACGACCTGCGTTCCCGGCATTACGGTCACTGGTACCAGCCGAAACAATTCGGGCTGACATTGATCGAGCGATGTTCCGCCCCCCTCTTTCGCCCGCGCGGTTACGGAAACCTGTTCAATCGCCCCAGTAACTGCTACCGCATGGATTACAATCGCTATCTGCTGGAAAATCATCGCAGCGATTACGGTCCTTCGTACTATCACAACTTACCGGATCCCCGATGTACGAAGACGACGCAGGGTAGCTGCGAAAACCAATAGAATGCCATCAAGAAGCCAGGTTGCCCTCCTCTATGTGTTATTGGCTCCGCTATTCAAAACGATGAGTGTGAACTATCCCATCTACGAATGGATTGGTTCCAATGACATTACGATCGTTACTCTTTTTTGATCGAGTCTGCCAGATTGTCTTAAACAACCAAACCCGTCGAAGATTCAGGGAACGCCAACTCAACATTCGGAATTTTTAGCGAATCCCACTTCGGTCACGGAGTTTCCAACACTCTCTACAACCGCCAGGGCATGCGCATCGTTGGGGTGAGCAATTTGCTCGCCTGGGCATCGCCGATGATCTCTTCTTTCACGGGATCCCATTTGAGGGTTCTACCGGTGAGCATGGCGATATTATTGAGATGACAAATTGTCGCCGTTCGTTGACCGATTTCCGATTTTGCGAAAGGTGCTTTTCTGCTTTTTACGCAGTCGATGAAGTTTCTCTGATGCCCCGGACTTCGTCCCAAATGAGTTTCGTTGTCGGCGATTTTTTCTTTGAGCAGCGACGGTTGGCTCGCTTCGAGTTTTCCGCCGTGAATATGGACGAAAATCCAACCGTCGGTTCCTTCGAATTTGAGGCCGCGCGGCCCTTTGTTGGCACCGATCATTTGCATTCCGTTTGCGTACCTGTTGATAAAGGAGTAATCGGTGAAGGTGTTGTACATAAGATGGGCATTTCGGCTGCCAGTCGCTTCAAACTCGACAGGCCCGGTATCATCCATCCCCGCACCAAGTTGACCAATATCGATCACGTGCGCGCCACGGTCGGTCATTTCCCCCCCACCATAACTGAGGATGAACCGCCACCAGAAATGACACCGTTTCTCGGTGTAGGGTACCTTGGGTGTATGACCCAGCCAGAAATCGTAATCGAACCCTTCCGGCACAGGCATGTTGGGCGGGTTCTTTTTCATTGCGAGCATTTGCTTGTGATGTCTGTCGGTGAAAGGCAGGTTAATGCGGATGGTTTTCAGTTTGCCGATGCGTCCATTGCGAACCAATTCACAGGCATAACGGCATTTTGGGTTAGAGCGTTCGTGGCTGCCTGTTTGCAGAATTTGTTTGTTTTTTTCGATGGCATTACAAATGGCGCGACCTTCACCCACCGAATTGGCGAGCGGTTTTTCACAGTAGATGTCTTTACCAGCGTTCGCGGCTGCAATCGAGGTGAGAGCATGCCAATGATCGGGCGTGCAAATGGAAACCGCATCGATCCCTTTTTTTGCGACCAGTTCTCGAAAGTCGTGCATGGCGGAACAATCTTTGTTGTCATATTTTTTCTGGACGATGTTGCGAGCGCGATCTTTGTGTTTCGTATCGACATCGCAGACGGCAACCATCTGTACGTCGGGAAAATTCAAGAAAACTCGCAGATTGTGCGTTCCCTGACCCCCGGTTCCAATGGCTCCCATCACAATGCGGTTACTGGGTGCGGTCGTGCCACTTAATCCCAACGCGGAGTCGGGAACGACCAACGGTGCGGCGAAGACTCCCAGCGACGTGGCGGCGGAGGTTTTGAGAAACTGACGTCGGTTCTGTTTTTTCTTAGTGCTCATGAATTTGCTCCTTAATCGAAAATGACGGGAGTCTCCAGGATCGGATGTCGAACAGGCCCTCACCAATCGAAACGCGAGTTGTTCATTCCGAGGTGTTGTCGCAACACACGCTACCGTTTTGGGAATCGTCCCTCTTCAGAATACCCTGCGGAAAAGCGGAAAGGCAATGATACAGAAGTCTAAAAACGCAGGACCGCCAGAAAGCATTAAAATAGCGATTCGCAACTTCTCTGTGAATATCCGGCAAAAAAGCATTGCGGTTGAGGTCCAGCAGGTTCGTTATCTGCACAAAACCGCTGTTATTGTTCCCATTGATGTAGCACAATTTCCGTGTCGATTTTTTCCTGTTTCCGCATGATCTTCATTTTAATTTTTTCTCCGGGATCGTGTTCGCCAATCAATTTCACGAATTTCTCGAACGACGAAATCTCTACTCCATCGAATGAAACAACCAGATCGCCCGATTTGATTCCTGCCTCAGATGCGGCAGAGCTTTTTTCGACATCAGAAATTCGACAACCGCTATCACCCGCCAGAGTGCTGGCTGTTACTCCCAAACAAGCAGTACCGCGCATCTGGAATTCGATCTCGGGACGTTCGAGTTTGATTTCGTCGATCGCTTTATTGCTTAACGGTTTTGTTTTTTTACTGCTGGCGATGTAGATCACACTTAAGTCGGGAATTCTTTTCAGATATTTCACGCCTTCGTCACCGCCTCGCCAATTCGTCCCGACGAGAATAAATCGGACGGCACGTTCGTTCTGCGATAATCCCTTTTCGCGGTTGTAATAGGTTGGATAATGCTGGCCATAATATCGGATCACGCCTCCCATTTTTTCGATCTTCGAGAGTGCCCGCTGACGACGTACCAGCAAGTTGTGAAAG
>Ga0114931_10004572_pt1 | contig 17270 bp, 16 predicted proteins | sample 2SBtaG_FD_89579 | JGI IMG/M metagenome (GOLD analysis project Ga0114931, IMG submission 89579) | Deep subsurface microbial communities from Kolumbo volcano to uncover new lineages of life (NeLLi) - 2SBTROV14_V59a metaG | ecosystem: Environmental > Aquatic > Marine > Volcanic | place: Kolumbo...
CACGGCTTCATCTCCTTCGTTAGCCCTCCTCGGCGTAGCTACGGCTATGCTCTCGTCGGCCTGCCTCGGAGCTGAAGCCGTGGCACCGCAATGAGGTCCGCTGTAATTCTACCACGGGCTGCTTGTCCGTGTCCCCTGCGGTCCCGGACTCTCTTTCCCTTGCACCGACTCGTGCTTCTGCCTTCCCGTCTCGTTCCGCTCTACATCGTTCGGGCCGTGCTCCTGTGCGTCGCGCTCTCCCAGCGCGCCGAGGCCCAGAGCCCGGCGGCCCCGCAGAGATCCGCACACGACGCGGATGTGGTGGTCCGGGCCGACAGGTTGTACTTCGAAGGGCAGCCGCGCGCGTCGCTCGCGCTCCTCGAGGGCAGTGCCGGTGCGGAGCCGGGAGCGTACGGCGTGCTGTGGCGCGCGGCGCGCGCGGCCGCAGTGGTCGGCATCATGACGCCGGCCCATCAGAACGACTTCTACGCCCGGGCCATCACGCTGGCCGATAAGGCGCTGGCGATCGATCCCGAGGGCATCGACGCGCTGTACTGGAGGACGGTGGCGAAGGGGCGAATGGCGCTGCGCAAGGGCCCGCGTACGTCGGCGCGGCTCGCGCAGGAGGTCTTCGACGACGCGCACCGGATCCTCGAGCTGGATCCGGACCACGGAGGGGCGTACAACGCCCTGGGCCAGCTCAACTACCAGGTCATGAAGCTCTCGCGGGTCGATCGGTTCCTGGCCAGGCTGATCGTGGGCAACGTGGCGCTGCGCCGGACGAGTTGGGAGAACGCGGAGACGTACCTCCGGGAAGCGGTACGGCTCTGGCCGGACATGGTCGTCTTCCGCGTGGACCTGGGCCGGCTCTACCTGAAGCGCGGACGCCGCGAGCTGGCCAGGGCCTCGCTCGAGGAGGCCCTGGCGCTCCCGAATCGGCACCCGCCGGATCGGGCGTTCAAGGACGAAGCGCGCGGGTTGCTGAAGGATCTCGCCGCACGCCACTGAACGCCGCCGGCTGGCGCGCCGCGCTCCCGCCGGATCCGATGCGGGCGAGGCGGAGCGATCGACTCACCGCGCGCCACCCGCGCGGGCGGGCTTGCGGTAGTCGAGCGGCGGGTCGCGATCACCCAGCAGGGGTTTGTAGACGAAGTTCGGACCGACGCGCCGCTCGCGCTCGGCCTTCGCGGCCTCACGGAGATCCGGCCTGGTGATCAGGTCGACCGCGGTCATCGCCAGCGTCTTCGCGGCAACGAGCATGCCCTTGTCACCGATCGTGGTGCCTCCCGCGGCCACGGCCTGCCATGAGTGAGCGGAGGTGCCCGGCACCCAGGTCGCCGCCGTCATCCCCCCGGTGGGCACGACCCAGCTCACGTCGGCCACGTCGGTCGAGCCGCCGCGTCCCTCCTCCGAGACGGTAAACGGCTCGATCCGCTCGGCGTTCTCGAGCGGCGGAGCCGGGTACAAATACGATTGCTGGATGAGCTCCGCGAGGTGGCGCTCACCGTGGTCGTACGCGACTCCCCCGACTTCCTTCAGGTTCGCGTAGATGGCCTTCTGGAGCGCGACGTTCGGGAGCAGGTTGTAGATCCCGTGGATGACCTCGTACTCCATCGTCGTGCCGGTACCCCGCGCCGCGCCTGCGGCGGCATCCACCACGCGCTGGAAGATCGACAGGACCTGCTTCGGGTCGGGATTGCGGACGTAGTAGAAGACCTCCGCGAAGCAGGGCACCACGTTCGGGGCGGCGCCACCGTAGGTGATCACGTAATGGATGCGCGTCTCCTGAGGCACGTGCTCGCGCATCATGTTGACCATGTAGTCCATGGCTTCCACGGCGTCGAGGGCGTAGCGGCCCTGCTCGGGCGCGCCCGCCGCGTGAGACGAGCGTCCCGTGAAGCGGAACTCATCCGTTCCGGCGGGTAGCCTCCGGCGCATCTTCCTCTCCACGTCCACCCCCACCCGAGTGGCGGCCGTCATGTCCGATGCCTCTTCCTCCACCGTCCGCGCGGCCGTGGTCCAGGCCGCGCCCGCCTTCTTCGATCGCGACGCCATGGTCGAGCGGGTCTGTACGCTGACGGCCCGCGCCGCGGCCGACGGCGCCTCGCTGATCCTCTTTCCCGAGGCCTACATCGGGGGATATCCCTGGGGGCTGGCGTTCGGCACCGCGGTCGGGGGACGCAGCGACGCGGGTCGCCGGACGTGGGCGCGCTACTGGGCCACCGCCGTGGACGTGCCCGGTCCGGATACGGAGCGGCTCGGCGAAGCCGCGCGCGAGGCGGGGGCGTACCTGTGCGTCGGCGTGGTCGAACGCGATAGCACGTACAGCCGAGGTACGCTCTACTGCACGCTGCTCTATTTCGGGCCCGACGGCCGGCTGCTGGGCAAGCATCGCAAGCTCAAGCCCACCGCCGCCGAGCGCGTGATCTGGGGCGAGGGAGACGGCAGCACGCTCACGGTCGTCGAGACGCCCTTCGGGCGCGTCGGCGGGCTGATCTGCTGGGAGAACTATATGCCGCTGGCCCGGATGGCGATGTACGGCAAGGGGGTGGACATCTACCTCGCCCCTACCGCGGACGCCCGGAAGCGCTGGCAGTCCACGCTCCAGCACATCGCGCTCGAAGGGCGCTGCTTCGTGCTCGGGTGCAATCAATACGTCACGCGCGACATGTACCCCGACGACCTGGAGATCCGCGACGAGCTCGAGTCGTGGCCGGAGACGCTGTGCCGCGGGGGCAGCGCCATCTACGGCCCCCTGGGCGACCGCGTGGTGGAGCCGCTGTGGGACGCCGAGGGAATCCTCCTGGCGGACCTCGACATGGGCTCGGTGCCGCGCTCGCGCTTCGACTTCGACGTCACCGGGCACTACGCGCGCCCCGACGTGTTCCACCTCCACGTGAACGAGGACGAGCAGCCGCCCGTGGGCTGACGGAGCGGGGGGTGAGCCCTCAGGCGGGTGTCCGCCGCGCGTAGCGGCGGAGCGAGGCAAGCGAGGCGAAGTTGGAAGACGCCCCGGCCACCTTCGGCCGAGCGCTCCCGCAGGGTCCGCCCGGGAGGAGGGGGAGCGGGGGGTGAGCCCTCAGGCGGGTGTCCGCCGCGCGTAGCGGCGGAGCGAGGCAAGCGAGGCGAAGTTGGAAGACGCCCCGGCCACCTTCGGCCGAGCGCTCCCGCAGGAGGGCTCACCCCCCGCTCCCCCTCCGTTCCCACCCCCCTCCTTGTTCCACTCGAACCCGGCAGTTACCGTCGGGAATCTTCGAACCCTCAGCGACACCCGCGCCCCCACCTCCATCCGTGATGGGTACCTTCCATGCCTGAGGTTAGCACCAACCGCACGTCCACCCTGATTGCCGAGGTGGACCGCTACAGCGCGCACAACTACGAACCGCTTCCCGTGGTCCTGGACCGTGGCGAAGGCGTGTGGGTCTGGGACGTCGAGGGCAACCGATACCTGGACATGCTGAGCGCCTACTCCGCGCTCAACCACGGGCACCGACACCCCGCGGTCATGGAGGCCGCCCGGTGCCAGATGGAGCGGCTCACGCTGACGTCGCGCGCGTTTCACAACGACCAGATGGGTCCCTTTCTCCGGGAGCTCTGCACGCTGGCCGGATTCGGGAAGGCGCTGCCGATGAATACGGGAGCGGAGGCGGTCGAGACCGCCATCAAGATGGTGCGGAAGTGGGGGTACCAGGTCCGGGGCGTGGCGCCGGACCGCGCCGAGATCATCGTGTGCGAGAACAACTTCCACGGCCGCACGACCACGATCGTGGGCTTCTCCTCAGAGACTCAGTACCGGGAGGGGTTCGGCCCGTTCACGCCGGGCTTCGTGATGATTCCCTATGGAGACACCGACGCGCTGGAGGCGGCCATCACACCCGACACGGTGGGCTTCCTGGTCGAGCCGCTCCAGGGGGAGGGCGGGGTCGTGGTGCCCCCCGACGGCTACCTGACGCGGGCACGGGAGATCTGTAGGGCCCACCGCGTTGCCTTCATGGCCGATGAGATCCAGACCGGCCTCGGGCGCACGGGCAGGCTCTTCTGCTGTGACTGGGAGAATGTGCGTCCCGACGTGCTCATCGTCGGCAAGGCGCTCGGGGGTGGGGTCTATCCCGTCTCGGCGGTCGTCGCCGACGCCGTATTCATGGACGTGTTCCATCCGGGGGATCACGGCTCGACGTTCGGAGGCAATCCCCTGGGCGCCGCGATCGCCCGGGCCGCGCTGCGCGTGCTGCAGGACGAGGATCTCGCGGAGCGCGCGGACGAGTTGGGCACCTGGTTCATGGAACAGCTCGCCCGGATCGACTCGCCGCACGTCGAGGAGGTGCGGGGCCGGGGGCTGATGATCGGGGTGGTGGTCAAGGAGTCCTCGGGTACCGCCAGGCCGTTCTGCGAGGCGCTTCAGTCCCGGGGGATCCTGGCCAAGGAAACCCACCGGCAGGTGATCCGGTTCGCGCCGCCTCTGGTCATCGAACAGGAGACGCTGGAGTACGCCCTCGAGCACGTGCGTGAGGTCCTGCGCGCCTGAGCGTGCCTCCGTCTTCAACGGACGTCCCGATGGCCGGGTCGGGAAACGGCTCGCGGAGAGACGCACCGCTTCCCGCGTCCGCCGGTCCCCGCTGGGTCTACGCGGCGCTCGCCGTCGTGCTGCTGGCGGTGGCGCTGTGGGTCTGGCATCCCGTTCCGGCGGGCGTGTGGCACGACGACGGGGTGTACCTGCTTGAAGGTCACGCGCTGGCCTCGGGCCAGGGCCTGCGCTACGAGGGGGTCGTGGGCGACCCTCCGGCGGTCAAGTTCCCACCCGGGTATCCGGCGGTCCTGGCCGCGCTCTGGATGGTCTTCGGTAGCCTGTCTGGCACTGCGCTCGCCGCGAGCCTTCTGAACCTCGGGGCGGTGGCGCTGGCCGCCGCGCTCTTCGGGCGGTGGTTGGCGCGTTCGGGCGTGGTGCGCTGGCCCGTGGCGGTGGCGCTCACCGCCCTCGCGTGGATCTCCGCCGACGTGTGGCGCTTTGCCATGGTCCCCCTCTCGGAGCCGCTCTTTCTTCTGGCGTCCGTGACCGCGCTGTGGGCGGCGCTCTCGCCGGCTGTCGTCGTGGCGGTCGCGCTGCTCCTCGTCTGCGTGATGATGCTCAGAACGGCCGGGGTGGTGGTGGTCCTCGCGGTGGCGGGCGGGCTGGCGCTCCGGGGCCGGCGGCGGGCCGCTTGGACCGTCGCCGTGCCCGCGGCCCTCGTGAGCGTCATGTGGAGCGTCTACTCGGCGCGCATTGCCGCCACCGTCCCCCCGGCGCTCTCCGACATCCTCGGATCGTACGGGGGGTGGCTCGCCGGCCAGTTCGCGGCCTCGCCCACGGCGTATCTGGCGCGGCTTCCCGCGCACGCGATCGAGGTGGCCCGGCGTGCCGTGGGGATGCTCACGCCCGGGCTCGGCGCTGCGGCGTCCGCACCGCTCGCCGTACCCTTCGCGGCGCTCTCGGCGGTCGGGCTCTGGTCGGTCCGGAGGCGCCTTCCCGAGCTGTCTCTTCTCGTGCCGGCCTACCTGGGGTTGCTGCTCGTCTGGCCGTACGTCGACAGCCGGCTCCTGTCTCCGTGGATGCCGTTCCTGATCGCCAGCGTGGCATTGGGGTTCCTGGACCTCGCGCGGCGCGGCCGATCCGTGCCCGTGCGCCGGACGTTGGCCGCGCTTGGCATCGTCTGGGTGCTCGCCTATGGCGCCGCCACGGTGGGGCGCTACGCGCACGGCTGGCCGATGCGCGCCTACCGGGTCCGCGCTGATCGGCTGGAGTCCGCCCTCGTCGCGCTCCGGCACGCCGATCCGCGGCCCGCCAGGGTGGGGGCACCCGAGCTGTGGGCCGCGCTGCACCTGCACGGGGGGTGGACCGTGGCGCCGAGTGCGCGCTTCCGGCCCGCGGCGCCGGAAGGCGTGCCGCTATGGGGACGGCCCGAGGAGCAGCTCAGACTCTGGCTGGCAACCGGGGTGGACTACCTCGTGCTCGAGCAGGGCGGGCTGATCCACGGCGACGCGCTCAACACGCTCGAGGCAACCTGCCCCGGCTCGGCGTGGATCGTGGCGCGGATGCCGGGGCAGATGATCGTACGTATCACCCCGGATGCCGCGTGTCGGCGCGCGCTGGAGGATGAGCCGGGCGCGCGCGGCACACCCGACGCCACGCCGTAGCCCGATGCCCGCCCGGATTCAGCGGGCCCGGGCTACCACTCGATCGTCCCCTCCTGGGCGGTGTCCACCTGTTCGCCTTCGCCACCCTCCAGCAGAACGTCCTCGATCTGCCTGTAGAGGAACGCCCGCGCGCTGGCCTCGCGCGGGTCGAGGCCGTAGTGGTTGATGAGAAGCGTCTGGTGCTGGAGCCACTCCTGCCAGCACTCGGCGCAGATCTCGCGGTGGATCCTCTCGCCCAGCTCGTTGCGGAACGGGGGGCGCCCCAGCGGCGCCGCGTCCCGCGCGCACCGGCGACAATGGATCGTCTCGTCGCTCATCCGGTACCTACTTCATCGCTGTAAGGAGCCGCCGGCGTTTCCGGTGGATGCACCGAGCGCGTACCCGTCGGGGACGCACCGGATCCACCTCGTTCGCCGGTCCCGTTCATCAGGAGAGCGACCGTGCCCCGTACCGCTGTGGCAGGAACCGGGTTCTACGTGCCCGACCGGGTGATCACGAACGAAGACCTCACCCACCTCATGGACACATCCGACGAGTGGATCATCGCGCGCACCGGCATTCGCGAACGGCGTTGGGTTCCCGAGGGGATGAGCGGCGCGGAGATGGCGCGCCGGGCCGCGGAGATGGCGCTCGAGGAGGCGGGCATGGAGGCCGGGGACATCGACGCCATCGTGCTGGCCACGCTGAGCCCCGACCACTTCTTCCCGGGCACCGGCGTGTTTCTGCAACGGGAGTTGGGAATCCCCGGCACGCCGGCGCTGGACGTGCGGGCGCAGTGCAGCGGCTTCGTGTACGGGCTCTCGGTGGCCGACGCCTGGATCCGCGCCGGCCAGTACGAGAAGGTCCTGCTGGTCGGCGTAGAGATCCACTCGACCGGGCTGGACGTTTCGACCCGGGGCAGGGATCTGGCCGTGCTCTTCGGAGACGGCGCGGGCGCCGTCGTGCTCGCCGCCAGCGAGGAGGAGGGTCGTGGCGTGCTCTCCACGCACATCCATGCCGACGGAAGGTACGCGGAGATCCTCTGGACCGAGGTGTCGGCGAGCGTAAAGCATCCGCGGATCACGCCGGAGGACATGGCCGCCGGACGGCACTATCCCAGGATGGACGGCAAGGAGGTCTTCAAGCATGCGGTAGCCAGGATGCCGGCGGCCGTGAGGGAGGCGCTCGACGCGCACGGGCTGACCCCGGCGGACATCGATCTGCTCATCCCGCACCAGGCCAACCTGAGAATATCGGAGATGCTCCGCCGCAGGCTGGGGCTGTCGGAGGACAAGGTCTTCAACAACATCGATCGGTACGGCAACACGACGGCGGCGACGATCCCGATCTGCCTGGCGGAGGCCGTGCGAGCGGGTCGGCTGCACGCCGGCGACCTGCTGGCGATCGTGGCCTTCGGTTCGGGCTTTACGTGGGGCTCCGCGCTCATCCGCTGGTAGCGCCCGCCCGGGGGGGTCCGGCGCTCCGTCGGAACCTCTGCGAGGGGCGGGTGCTTTCTGGGGCGGGCACGCGGTCGGGAACCCGTGGACGGCCCGGCTTATGCGGGTTAACTTTTCAGGCTAATGACGGGCCCTCTTTCACCGAGACCACGATGGCGCTGACGAAGAAACAGCTCGCACACCTGGAAAAGAGGCTCCTCGACGAGAGGGCGCGCGCCCTCAAGGCCCTCGGCCTGTTCGACAGGATGGCCAAGGCCGACAGGGAGTCGGCCGACTCGAACCTGTCGGCGTACACGGACCATATGGCCGACCAGGGCACCGAAGCCATGGAGCGGGAGAAGGCGGCTATCTTCGCCACGAAGGAGGGCCGCTACCTGTATCGGTTGGAGGAGGCGCTGCGCCGTCTCTACAACGATCCCGAGAACTTCGGCAAGTGCCACACCTGCGGCGCCGACGTCAGCTTCGAGCGTCTCGACGCTCTGCCCCACGCCCGGTACTGCATCGAGTGCAAGCTCAAGGAAGAGGAGGCCGCCTGACGCGGCTTTGAGTCACGGTGGGAGGCACGTGAGGGGCCCGGCGGCACGACCGCCGGGCCCCTCACGTGTGTGTGTCCGGTGTTCAGGTGAGTATGTCGAGGAGGTCCCGCCCGAGCACCTCGACCTGCCATCTGCGCATACCCTCTACGGCGGACAGCGCCTCCGGCGACGTAGGGTGCTCCCGGGCGACCGCGAGGAGCATGGCGTTCGACAGCACCGCTCCACGGGCGATTCCCAGGTCGTCGGCCTTCCGGTTGCGGACCTCTTTGAGCCGCTCCACCATCTCTTCGAGCTCGGGTGGAGGCCGACCCGGTCCCCGGCGTAGCGCGCGGGGGTAGGGCGTGAGCTCGTTCTCCTCCAGCTCCGCCACGGCCCGAAGCCGGGCCAGGAGATCATGCCCTCTGTCCCGCGCCAGCCTTCGCGGAAAGCCCTTGATCTCCGTCAGCTCCCGCACGCTCCGGGGCCGCAGGAGCGCCACCTCGAGCAGCGGCCGGTCGCCCACGACGCGGAACGGCGCACGGTCGCGCGTTCGGGCAAGATCGTCTCGCCAGTCGAGCGCCTCCCTGAGCATCGTGACTTCGCGCGGCGTCAGGTCGCGCGCGCCCTTGACTCGGGTCACCCGGTCTTCGGGCTCTTCGGGCACGTCCGCGCGCGCCAGCACCGCATCCACCAGAACCGAGCACTCTTCCTCGACCCATCCCTGCCGGCCCCGCTCGCGAAGCATCGTCTCGAGCCGTTCGGACAGCGACACCAGATACCGGGTGTCGTTCGCCGCATACTCCAACATCGCGGGCGAGAGGGGGCGTTCGGCCCAGTCCGCGCGTTGGAACGCCTTGGAGAGCGTGACGCCTTCATACTTCTCGAGCAGCGCGGCGAGACCCAGGCCCTCCTCGCCGAGTAGCGCCGCGGCAATCTGGGTGTCGAACAGGCCTCTCAGGCCGATGTTGAGGTCCCGCGCCAGGAGCCGCAGGTCGAAGTCCGCACCGTGCATGACCACGCGGATGTCCGGATCCTCGAGCGTGGGCCGCAATGCGGCCGCGGGGTCGACGCCGAGCGGGTCGATCAGGAAGGTCTCGTCTTCGGTGCTGAGCTGCAGCAGACAGAGCCGGTCGGAGTAGCGGTGAAATCCCGCCGCCTCGCAGTCCAGTGCGATCCGGCGGCGTGGCGCGAGCGCCCGCTCAAGCTCGGGCAGCGCGTCGGGCGTGTCGATGAGGATGTACGGCATGGAACTCGGGGCTTCGTGAGGCGTTGCGGCGGGTTGGGGCAGCCTGGAAGCGGAAGAGAACGAGATCGCCGCCCGGGCGCCACCCCGCACCGGCGCGACGGCGATCCTTGCTCGCTCCCTCATGGCCCGCGACAATTCCCCTGCTCGCCGGAGGTCACGGAGCCCCCGGGCGCGGCCGGCCCCGCTCGAGGGAAGCCGCTCGCCCGCCGCGGCTGTGTGCCCTCCACTGACTTGAATCGCGCCACAGGTCCGGCCTCGGATGCTGAGAACCAAGATCGTCTGCACGCTGGGCCCCGCCACGTCGGCGCCCGACACCATCCGCGCGCTGGTGGCGCGGGGCATGGACATGGCGCGCGTCAACATGTCGCACGGCAAGCGGGAGGAGCACGCGCGGGCCATCGCGGCGGTGCGCGCCGCCTCACGCGAGGCGGACCGGCCGGTCGCCGTGCTCGCGGACCTGGCGGGCCCCAAGATCCGCGTGGGCCTTCTGGATCAGCCGCTCGAGCTGCGCCCGGGTCAGATCGTGGTCATGGCGCCGGAGGCCGAGGCCGAGGGGGGCGAGATTCCGACCACCTACGCACGCCTCGCGGACGAGATCGAAGTGGGCGACGGAGTGCTGCTCGACGACGGGCTGCTCGAGCTCGAGTGCGTGGGCACCGAGGGCGATCGCACCCGCCTCCGGGTCATCCGGGGCGGCCTGCTACGCAGCCGGAAAGGCATCAATCTACCGACCGTGAACGTCCGGGCTCCCTCCCTGACGGAGAAGGATCTGGCGGATCTGGAGTTTGCCCTGGAGACGGGGGTCGAGTACATCGGACTCTCGTTCGTGCGGCGCGCGGACGACGTGACGGACCTCAAGGCCCGCGTAGCCGGCCGGGCCCTGGTGGTGGCCAAGATCGAGAAGGTGCAGGCGCTCCAGGCGCTGCACGAGATCCTCGCGGCCACGGACGCCGTGATGGTGGCGCGGGGCGACCTGGGCATGGAGCTTCCATTCGAGCGCGTGCCGCTGGCCCAGAAGCGGATCGTGCAGTTCGCCAACATGTATGTGCGGCCGGTCATCACCGCCACGCAGATGCTCGAATCCATGATCGAGTCGCCGCGCCCGACCCGGGCTGAGGCATCCGACGTGGCCAACGCGGTCCTCGATGGTACGGACGCCGTCATGCTCTCAGGAGAGACGGCGGTGGGTGCGTACCCACTCGAGGCGGTCGACGCGCTCGTCCGGATCGCGACCGAGATCGAGCGCAGCGGCGTGCTCGAGCGGGGTCCGCGGTACCTCACCAGCCCGGGAGCCCGCTCGCGCGGCGGCGCGTCGCCCACGGAGCATGCGGTGGCAGCCGGCACCGTCGATGCAGCCCGGAAGGTCGGGGCTCCGGCGATCATCGTCATCACCCGATCGGGCTTTTCGGCACGGCTGGTATCGAGCTACCGTCCGTCCGTGCCGATCTTCGCCGTCACGACCGAGGCCCCCACGTACCGGCAGCTCTCCGCCGTGTGGGCGGTTCGCCCGGTGCACGCCCCGCAGACCCCGGTGAGCTATGAGAGCCTCACCAACCTCGGGCGCCGGGCCGTCCTGGACAGCGGGCTCGGTACGGAGGGCGAAGCCGTCGTCGTCACCGCGGGGTACCCCTTCCAAGAGTCGGGGACCACCAATACCATGCGAGTGGAGAGGTTGTAGCTGCTCACCGCACAGGGGTCGGCATCGTGAAGCTCACCTTCCTGGGAACCGGCACCTCGTTCGGGGTTCCTGTCGTAGGGTGCCGGTGCGCCACCTGCACGTCGTCGGATCCGCGGGACCGGCGTACGCGGCACGGGGCCGTCGTGGAGGTGGACGAAGGACGCCTCCTCGTGGACACGCCTACCGAGCTGCGTCTCCAGCTTCTGGCCACCGGTATCGATCGCATCGACGCGGTCTGGTTCACGCACCTGCACGCCGATCACATTCACGGCATCGACGACCTGAGGGTGTTCACCGTGCGGCGCGGCGACCTGGCCGGCTACGTGTCGGACGAGCACCGAGCGGCACTGACCCGCTACTTCGGGTACGTCTTCGATCCGGACTATCAACCGGCGGAAGGAAGCTCCTCGCCGAGGGTGCGCCTGCACGGCTTCCGGGCGAGCGAAGGCGTACGGATCCTCGGCCGGGAGTTCCTACCGCTGCGCGTGCCCCACGGCCACGGCCACGTCTATGGATTTCGCGTGGGAGGGCTCGGCTACATCACCGACGCCAAGGAGCTTCCGCCGGATACGCTGGCTGCCCTGCGCGGGGTCGAGGTGCTCGTGCTCAACGCGCTCTGGTTCGGCCAGCCCCATCCCAGCCACTTCAACGTGGAGGAGGCCGTCGCGGCGTCGCGCGAGGTGGGTGCGAAAAGAACGCTGCTGACCCACCTCACGCACCGTGTATCGCACGCGGAGCTGACGGAGCGGCTGCCCCCGGGGGTGGAGGCCGCATACGACGGACTCACGCTGGAACTGGAGGGCTGACATGCATCGGGTCCACCTGGACTACGCGAATCTGCTGGAGCCCCACGTAGGGCCGCGCGGCATCTCCCCGGACCGCCTGCAGGAAGACCTGGCTGAGACGTTCACGCGAGCCTACGAGGCCGTCGAGACGCGCCGGGCCGCTCGCGACATGGGGTTCTTCGATCTTCCGTACGCCTCCACCTCGGCGGAGCGGGTCAAGGAGGTGGCGGACGGCTTCGGGCAGTGGTTCGAGGACGTGGTGGTTCTGGGGATCGGCGGTTCGGGGCTGGGCGCGACCGCGCTCAAGGACTCGCTGCTCGGTCCGTTCTGGAACGAACGCGACGACGAGGAGCGCGACCACTTTCCGCGCCTCCACGTGGTGGACAATCCTGATCCCGCGACCTTCCGGCAGTTGCTGGACCGCCTCGAGCCGGCGCGTACGCTGTTCAACGTCGTCAGCAAGTCCGGCTCCACGGCGGAGACGATGGCGGCCTACCTCGTGGTGCGAGACTGGATGGAAGAGGCGGTGGGCGCGGAGCACGCGCGCGGACATTTCCTCTTCACGACGGATCCGGAGTCCGGAGCGCTCCGCCAGATCGCGGACGCCGAGGAGATTCCCTCGCTGCCGGTGCCACCCAACGTCGGTGGACGCTTCTCGGTGCTGTCTCCGGTGGGTTTGCTCCCGGCTGCCGTGTGCGGCGTGGACGTCGACGCCGTGCTCCGCGGTGCGCGTAACATGGACGAACGGTGCCGTACGGACGTGCTGGCCGAGAACCCGGCCGGCATCCTCGCGACGCTGCTGCACGCCGCCGACGTTGAGCTCGGGCGGCCGATCCACGTGCTCATGCCGTACGCCGACGGGCTCCGCACGACCGCGCTCTGGTTCCAGCAGCTCTGGGCCGAATCGTTGGGCAAGGCGCGCTCCCTGTCGGGCGAGCCGCGTCCGACCGGACCGACGCCGGTCGCGTCTCTGGGGGCCTCGGACCAGCACTCACTGCTCCAACTGCTCATGGAGGGTCCCCACGACAAGGTCGTGCTCCTGGTGGCGGTCGGGGAGCGGGGCCAGGACGTGTTGATTCCGCGCCGCCATCCCGAGATTTCCTCGCTGGCGTATCTGGGTGGACACACGCTGGGTGAGCTGCTCGACACCGAGTGCCGGGCCACGGCCGAGGCGCTGCGCCGTGCGGAGCGCCCGAACGCCACGCTGACGCTCGACGGTGTCAGGGAGGAGACCATGGGGCAGCTCTTCATGCTGTTCGAGATCGCGACCGTGTACGCCGGGGCCCTTTACGACGTCGATCCACTCGATCAACCGGGTGTGGAGCTGGGCAAGCGACTCACGTATGGTCTGATGGGCCGGGAAGGATACGAGGCGCCCGATCTGGATCCAGGCGATCCGCGCTGGCGGATCTGACGCCGGTCCGATGCGCGTCTGCCGGCGGCCACCCGCCTATGCACTGCGCCACGGCGCAATTACCTTGAGTACACGAGTCGGCCACCCGCTTCCGGCCCATCGGTGCCTGCGGGTCGCGAAGGCCGGCGCCGGCGCCGGCGGACCCGGAGTCGCTGCCGGGCAGCCGGTGGGGGATGGCCAGCAACAGGGAGGTGAGCATGCGTGATCAGGACGACGTTCCCTACATCGTCATCGAACGTGGCGGAGGCGGTCAGTTGGGCTCCTTCGTCCTCGGCGCTCTCATCGGCGCGGGCGCGGCACTCCTTTTCGCGCCTCGCTCGGGTGAGGAAACCCAGCAGGAAATCCTCGAACGTGCGCGTAAGCTACGAGATGCGGCGGAAGAGCGCGTCCGTGAGGCACAGCAGCAGCTCGAGGAACGGCTGGATGGTGCCCGCGCGGGCGTCCAGGCGCGGCTCGACGGCGTGAAGGAGGCGGTGGATGCCGGGCGCAAGGCGGCCGTGGAAGCCCGCCACGAGCTGGAGGATCGTCTCGATCGCTCCAAGGCTGCGTACCGCGCGGGCGTCGATGCCGCCCGGCAGGCTGTCGCCGAGGGTGGCAGCGGAGACGACGCGGAGTCCGAAGACTGACGGAGCGCGCGGGCCGGATGCGGGCCGAAACCCCGCCCCACGCCGCTGAGGAAGCCACGAGCTCTTCGGCGGCGTCTCCACGTCGGATGTCGGGGCGACACGGTCGGTGGCACATGATGCGCGAGTTCCTCCGCCGTCTGTACGAGAAGTGCCTGGCCGACGACATCTTCTTCATGGCGGGAGCCATCGCCTTCAACCTGGTGATTGCGCTGTTTCCCCTCCTCCTGCTGGGTGTGGGCATCGGCGGGTACGTGCTCAGCGCGCGCTTCGGGAACCCCGCGGACGCTCTGCTCTCGCTGCTGGGCGAGAACCTACCGCAGGGTCGGGGCGTGGACCTGGTGGAGCTGCTTCGAGGGCCGGCCATGCATCTGCTGGAGCGGCGTTCGGGGTTTACCCTGGTGGGCGCCCTCTTCTTCGTGTGGATTGCCACGCGGCTCGTGAGCACGCTGCGCATCACGCTGCGCGAGGTGTTCGATATCGGTCAGGACCGGGGACCCGTGCGGGGGAAGCTCTTCGATGTCCAGGTGGTGGTCATCGCACTGATCCTCCTGACGATGAACGTGGGCGTGACCGTGACCTTCGAGGCCGCCATGCAGTTCGGCGTGTCGCTCGTGGGGCTCCACGGTTCCGCCGTCGGCCTGATCCAACGTGTGCTGGGGCAGGCGCTGGCCTTCCTGTCGATCTGGCTCCTTTTCCTCATCGTCTACCGCTACCTGACGGCGCGCCGTGTGCCGTGGCGCACCTCGCTGGTCGCGGCGACCTTCAGCGCGGTGGGCCACGAACTGCTCAAGCAGGGCTTCTCCTGGTACGCGACCGACGTTGCGGATTACCGTTCCGCATGGGGCAATCTGGCCACGCTGGCGGTGTTGTTCTTCTGGATCTATTACGAGGCGGTAGTGTTTATCCTGGGCGGTGAGGTGGCGCAGCTTTCCGCGATGCGGCGGGCCTCCCGCGCAACCCTGCGAGCGACGCTGGAAGGAGGCACGTGAGGACGATTCTCATCGTGGCGCTCGGGGTGGCGTCGGTGCATGGCGCCGCCGTCGCCCAGGAGTGGACCGAACCCGGCGGGGGAGAGGTGCGCTTCCGCTCCGAGGTGATGGAGCGTGACTTCCGGGGTGAGCGGCCCCTGCTGGATCACGACGGCAGATATGTGGTCGTGCACCTTGCGGAGAACCGGGTGTTCGTCTTCGAGGGGGCAGGAGCCATATGGTCGGCTCCGGCCGGAACGGGCACGGGGTTCCGGCTCGACAGGGGCCGGCATCGGTGGAAGTTCTCCACGCCGATCGGCATGTTCCGGATCAAGCGCATGGAAAAGGATCCGCTGTGGGAGGCGCCCGACTGGCATTACGTGGAGAAAGGGGTGCCGATTCCGCCGGATGGCCATCCGGCGCGCCTCATGCGCGGGGTCATGGGAAGCACCGCGATCTATCTTGGCGACGGCATCGCCATCCACGGGACCAACCAGCCCGAGCTCGTTCTCAACCCGGATCCCGAACGGCGCAGGGTTTCTCACGGATGTATCCGACTGACGAACGAAGCGGCGCGCACCCTGATGCACATGGTGGATGTGGGTACGCCGGTCCTGATCTACTGACGATGTGGCAGGGAAGGGAGCCCGAGACCGGCGGCGCGGGGCGGTGAGCCGGGACGCCGGCCGCAAGGTGGCGGCGCGCAACCGCAAGGCGCGGCACGAGTACGACATCCTCGATACGTTCGAGGCGGGAATTGCCCTGAAGGGTCCGGAGGTCAAGTCGATCCGCGACGGCAAGGTCAGCTTCCAGGACGCCTATGCTCGCGTGGAGGGCGGCGAGGTATGGCTGCACAGCCTCCACATCAGCCCGTACGAGAAGGCCAACCGGTGGAATGCGGATCCGGTGCGGCCCCGCAAGCTTCTGCTGCACCGCCACGAGATTCGCCGCCTCATCGGCAAGGTCGAGGAGAAGGGTCTGACGCTGGTACCGCTCGAGATCTACTTCGTAAGGGGATACGCCAAAGTGCTGCTGGCGCTCGCCCGGGGGCGCAAGCTGCACGACAAGCGAGAAGCCCTGAAGCGCAAGGCGCTGGAACGCGAAGCGCGCAGGGCCGGAGAGCACCGATGACCGGACGGCTCTTGAGCGAGCGCCTCATGACGGGGCGTCCGGGCTTTGCCCGCGTGCTCCTGATCGCCACGGCGCTGTGGGCGCACCCGATCGGCGCGCATCCGATCGGGGCGCAGACCACACGCCCGCGGCTCCACCTGCCGGGCCCCGACGGCGTGGCGGTCGCCGTCGGGCTCGACGTGGACCGCGGCTACGCCGCTTTCCCTCTGGAAGCCGTCGGAACCCTCGGGTGGACCGTGGAGCGTCGCGGCTCGGACTCGGCCGTGACGTTGCCGGGCGGCCAGGTCGTCCGGCTGCGTGACGGCACGCCGTACTTCACCTGGGGAGATACGCTCCTGCAACTCATGGAGCCGCCGTACCGGGCCGACGACGGGACGTCGAGGGTGCCGCTACAGCTCCTCTCCGACTTTCTCGTGCGCCGCCGGCCCCACCGCTACGCCTTCGACGGACCGACGCTGACGCTGCGCGATCTGGCGGCCGTGCCGCGCGACAGCGCGGGCCGGGCGGACATCGCGCCGGGCCGCGCCGGTGGGGAGGTCGTCGCGCGCGTCGCGTCGGTGGCCGGTGACTCGGCGGCCACCGGTGACTCGTCGGTCGCCGGCGAGGCCGTACCCCGGGCCCGGCCCCCCGCGGTTGCCGGCCCACGGGTCGTGATCATCGACGCGGGTCACGGCGGGGGAGATCCCGGGGCGATCGGGCGCGGTGGGCTCCGCGAGAAGGACGTGGCGCTCGGAGTCGCCCGAGCGCTTGCGCGCGACCTGAAGGGAGATCCGCAGCTCGAGGTCCACATGATCCGTAGCGGTGACACCTTCGTGCCACTCTGGAATCGGGGTGAGATGGCCACAAAGTGGAAGGGGGAACGTCCTGGCGTCTTCATCTCGATCCACGCCAACTCCTTTCCGAGGCGCCGGGCAACCCGAGGCTTCGAGACGTACTTTCTTTCCGAGGCGCGCACCGATCACGAGCGGCGGGTGGCCGCGATCGAGAACGCGTCGATGCACATCGAATCCTCCGGCACCGACGTGCGGGAGAACCCGGACCTGGGCTTCATCCTGCGCGAGCTGCGTACGCTCGACGACCAGCACTGGTCGGCGCTCCTGGCCCAGATGGTGCAGGAAGAGCTCGGGTCGTTCCATCCCGGCCCGAACCGCGGCGTCAAGCAGGGCGTGCTGGCGGTGCTCACGAACGCCGTGATGCCGGCGGTGCTCGTCGAGGTCGGATACCTTTCGAACCCCAAGGAAGCCCTCCTTCTCGGGGATCCGGCGTTCCAGAACAAGGCGGCCGATTCCATCGCGCGGGCGATCCACCGATTCTTCCGGCG
>Ga0114931_10004573_pt1 | contig 17263 bp, 16 predicted proteins | sample 2SBtaG_FD_89579 | JGI IMG/M metagenome (GOLD analysis project Ga0114931, IMG submission 89579) | Deep subsurface microbial communities from Kolumbo volcano to uncover new lineages of life (NeLLi) - 2SBTROV14_V59a metaG | ecosystem: Environmental > Aquatic > Marine > Volcanic | place: Kolumbo...
CTCTCTCCACCGTTGACCGCAACAATAACCGCAGTTTGGTGGGAAGGCAGTTCATCCCATTAGCTCAATTCGCCAAACACCTCACCACTGCAACCGACACCCGCGCTGCGCCACTTGAAAGCTCCGCGCACCTGTCGGTTGCTTCACCTGCGCCAATCGGCGTATCAACCCAAAGGGCTCCGGTTCCGGCTGGATGAAAGTTCAGTGGAAGGTCACCGGGGCCAAACCCTTGGCACCGTCGAGCAAGGCAAAGCAGTGCATGATGATCCGCAAGGTTCTCATGCGGGCACTGGAAGACGGCGTGATCGACATTATCCCGCCCATGCCGCGCAATCGGATCGCACGATTGCAGGGTGCCATCAACGCCTTCTCGGCGGTGCGCCGGGCACCCAGGAAGCTGGGGAAACATGCGTCTTCCTCTTGGCGGTTCCGGATAGTCTCTTTCGTCATGCGATCCATCCTGACAACTGGCGCAAATTTTGGGCGACTACCTCTCACCCGCGCCTGACACGGACCGGGGCGGGCGTGACGGCGATCTGCCGCGATGCGCCGCGCGGGCCTCAGATGGCGGCGATCCGGCGCAGGGTCTCGGTGCTGACCGCCACGCCCTCGCGCCGGGCACGGGCACGCGCCGCCGCACGCCCGTCGCCGGGAAGGCGCGCCCCCGGCTGGGCACGGATCGCCGCTACCAGCCGGGTGATGCGGTCCGCGAAGAGCCCCCGCGAGCTCGCCGCGGGGTCGATGGCGATGAACATCTGCCCGGTGCGCGGCGGCCCGCCCTTGGTGCCCGAGAACGGGCTGGCGTCGATCCCGAGAACCGCGCCGGTCATCGCTGCCGCCATGACCTCGACGATCAATGCCAGCCCCACTCCCTTGTAGCCGCCCGCGGGCATCATCGTGCCCTCGAGCGCGGTCTTCGGGTCGGTGGTGGGCTGCCCGTCGGGGCCGAGCGCCCAGCCCTCGGGGATCGCGCGGCCCTCGCGGGCGTGTTTCATGATCTCCGATTTCGCGATCCGGCTCGCGCTCTGGTCGATCATGAGCGCGACGCCCCCGGCGCCGTCCGGCGCTGCCAGCGAGATCGGGTTGGTGCCGACAACCGCCTGTCTGCCGCCCGACGGCGCGATCGAGGCCGGCGCGTTGGTGAACCCGAGCCCCAGCAGCCCGGCCTCTGCCAGCGCCCGCGTATGCACCCCGAGAACGCCGCAATTATAGGAGTTGAAGACCGCGAGCGCGGCAATGCCCTGATCGCGCGCGGCGGCGGTCAGCGCCTCGAACCCGGCCGCGATGGCGCCATGGGCGAACCCTTGGGCGGCGTCGGCGAGAACAAGCCCGGGGCGCGGCCGGGTGACGGTTGGCTCCGCCCGGCCATCGACCTTGCCGCAGCCGAGATGCGTGCAATAGACCGGGATGTAGGCCAGCCCGTGGCTGGCCACGCCGTCGGCCTCGGTCTCGGCGGTGGCGCGTGCCAGGGGGCGGGCATTGGCGGCGGTGGCGCCGGCGCGGGTCAGCGCGTCAAAAGCCAGCGTCTCGATCTCATCGAGGGTCAGGGTGGTTGTCTCGGCCATCGCTGGCTCCTTTCAGTCGTTGTCAGTCAGCCCCGCCCCGGCGCCGGACAGGCGGCGCTCGGGGGTCTCGGGGGCGTAGATGCGCGCCGCCAGGGTTTCGAGCCGGACGATCACCTCGGCGGCGGCATCTGCCCTGAAGCGGCGCTCGAGCGGCGCGGCGGCGGTCGCATCCGCTGCGCGGCAGAGCACCTCGCCGGCGCGGTCGGCGGCCAGCACCCCCGCCGGCGGCGGCAGCGGCGCGCCGGCCCCGGTCACCTCGAGCGGCAGGCCGTCGCAGATCAGGCGCAGTGGGCGCCCGCATTGCCGGGCGCTCTGTGCCAGATGGGGCAGCATCATGAGCGGCCACAATACCGGCCCGAGGCGAAGCTCCCCGGGCTGGATCGCCGCCATGTCCGACAGCGCCGCCCCGGCGGCAATGGGACACATCCCCCCGCCGCCCGCCGGGCGCCAGGCGCCGGCCTCGTCCGGGCGGGGCATCAGCGCGGCCTGATCCACGCCGTCGGTCTCCTCCAGCAGCGCCGCCGCCAGCGCCCCCCCCGGCAGGCCGTAGGTTTCGAGCCAGCGCGCCGCGCGCCCGGCCTCTTCGGCCATGCCCCAGCTTCGCCCGGCGCCACGCGCGGCCTTGCGGACCAGCGCCTCGACCTCGCCCAGCGAGCGCGCGCTCATTGCCCGCCCTCCGCCGGCGGCCACGCCCAGTCGTCGGCGGGCATGTCGTGCAGCTCGTGCGGGAAGGGCGCGCCGCGAAACATGTTGATGCGCACCCACCGGTCGGAGCGCGGATCGAAATGCCCGGCACCGAAGAAGGACAGCTTGGCGCGCAGCATGTCGATCGGCATCAGATCGGCGGCGATGGTGTTGTCGCGGATCTCGGCATAGGGGTGGCGGGCGGCGATCTGGGCCCGGCGCAGGATGTGGCGGTGTTCGGGGTGGCGCATCAGGAAGGTGGCAACCGGCGAGGCTGCCGGCGCGTCGGCCAGCGCCGCCCAGGCCAGCGCCGCGTCGCGGCCCGGCGCCAGCGGCTGTTCATAGGCTTCGAGCGCCGTCTCCCGCCGCTCGCCAAGGCGCGGCTCGAGCTTGGCCGCGGAGACATACCACGCCCGCGCCTGCGCCTCGGGCGCGGTCCAGTCGATGGCCAGCGCCCAGCCATAGACATCCTCAAGGATCGCGCGCAGCCGCCCGACCGTCATCGCGCCATCGATGGCAAAGCCCTCCGACTCGCGCGCGCTCATGGTCGCGGCAAGATCGTCGACCAGGTCGCCATGGGGTTCGATGAAGAGCGACAACAGGCATTCCTGCCCCTCTTCGGAGAGGCTCTCCTCGGCCCAGAGCCAAAGCCGGTTCCACGGGCGCGCCCCGGCCAGCGGCGCGCGCGTCAGATGCGCCGCGAGGCGGTCGAGATCGGCGCTCAGCCGGGCGATCCTCTGGCGCTGAACGGGATGATCCGACCGCCACAGCGCCACATATGCCCGCGCCCGCGCCACGAGCTCCGCAAGCGCCGCCCGGTCCTGGCTGTCCGCATCGGGCAGGTTGCGCACCCGCGCCAGCGCCTCTTCGCGCGCCGCGATCCAGTTGTTGAACAGGATCGGGTGGCTGAGCAGGAAGGGCGCGAGGCCCAGCCCGGTCGAATTGCCGATCCCGAAGCGGCGGCGCAGCGCGGGCTCGAGCGCCACCGCCTGCCCCGGCGCGCGCTGGCGCGCCATCTCCTCGATCAGGTCCATGACGAAGGCCCGCGTCAGCCACACCGACAGCATCTCGGGCTGGAAGGGGGGCGCGAATTCGGGCCTCTCCTCGATCGCCTCACGATCGGCGGCGCCGAGCTTGCCCGAGCCATAAACCGCGGTGGTGCGCATCAGATAGCCGACCGCATCGACCTGCGCGGGGTCGGGCTGACGCCCGGCGCAGAGCGCCTCCAGCACATGATCGAAAAGCCGCACCGAGCGGTTGGCGCGCGAGACCGACAATTCGCTGGCGCTGACGCGGCCGGCCTCCTGGCGGGGGACATTGGCGCGCAGCCGGGCGATGTCGCCCGCCCCCGGCACCCCGTCGAAGAGGGTAAAGGTGGCGTCCCACGCGGTCGCGATCATCCGGTCGCTGCGCCGCTCGGGCGGCAGATCGTGGGCAAAGACGATCAGGCTGTAGCTGCGCGCGGGGCCGTGCATGGTATAGACCGCCTCGCCGACGCCGCGGGCATCGATGGCGAAGGCGCGGCGCTCGAACCGCCAGTTCTCGGCGGCGAGCCGGCGCAACAGCACGCGCATGAACGACAGCCGGGTCTGGTGGAACGAGCCCAACCGCGCCAGCCGCATGACCGTCGCCGGCGGGCGCGGCGCGATGGCGTCTGTGGGCGCGGGGCGGGCGGTCATCGTGCTGCGCTTTCTGTCTTGCTGTCCGTTTCCTCCGGCGCCGGGCCGAAGCCGCGCTCGAAGAACCGCAGCCAGTTGCCGCCCAGAAGCGCGGCGATTTCGGATGCGTCGAAGCCGACCGCCGCCAGACCCTCGGCGAGATGGGGGAAATCGCGGTTGTCGCGAAACCACGCCGGTTGCGGCGGAAAGCCGGGCGCCGCCGCGCTGCCTTCGCCGAGATCCGTGCCCTTGGTCCAGCGCCCCGAGCGCATCCACGCAACGACGCTGTCGGGCTGATCCTGACAGAGGTCCGAGCCGATCCCGAAATGCGCGATCCCGTAGCGCTCGACGGTGCGCGCGATCATCGCGCAAAACCCCTCGAGGGTGCAGGCCGAGCCCGCGCGCAGGTGATGAGGATAGAGCGAAAAGCCCATCATCCCGCCCGATTGGGTGATCGCGCGGATGACCGCATCGCGCTTGTTGCGCCGGGCGGGGTGCCAGTCATGGGGGTTGGCATGGGTGACGGCGATGGGCCGGGTCGAATGCTCCGCCGCCTCGATGGTCGAGCGATCGCCCGAATGGCTCATGTCCACCACCATCCCGACGCGGTTCATCTCGGCGATGACCTCGCGGCCCATGCGGGTGAGCCCCGGGTCCTCGGCCTCGTAACAGCCGGTGGCGAGCAGCGACTGGTTGTTGTAGCTCAGCTGCATGAAGCGCAGGCCAAGCCGGTGCCAGACCTCGACCAGCCCGATGTCGTCCTCGATCAGGCTGGGGTTCTGGGCGCCGAAGAAGATCGCCGTGCGCCCCGAGTCGCGAGCACGCCCGACATCGCCGGCGTCAAACCCCTGAAAGATCAGGTCGGGACAGGTCTCGAACCAGCGGTTCCAGCGTTCGACATTGGCCACCGCCTCGCGGAAGGTTTCGTGATAGGCGATGGTGACATGCACCGCGTCGAGCCCACCCGCGCGCATCTGGCGAAAGATCTTCTCCGACCAGTTGGCGTATTGCAGGGCGTCGATCCGAAACGACATCGGGTTTACTCCGGGGTGCCGGGGGCAATGTAGCAGGTCTTGACCGCGGTGTAGAATTCGACCGCGTTGCGGCCCTGTTCGCGCGGCCCGTGCGAGCTGTCGCCGCGGCCGCCGAAGGGGACGTGGTAATCGGTGCCGGCGGTGGGCAGGTTGACCATGACACAGCCGGTGCGGGCGTTGCGGCGGAAATGCGCCGCCCGCGCCAGCGAGCGGGTGACGATCCCCGAGGTCAGCCCGAACCGCGTGTCGTTGACCACCGCCAGCGCCTCGTCAAAACCGCCCACCTTGATGACGGACGCGATCGGCGCGAACATCTCTTCGCGGTTGATGCGCATCGCGTTATCGGTGCCGACAAAGACGGCGGGGCTCATGTAATAGCCCTCGGTCGCCATCTCGAGGCGCTCCCCGCCGCAGGCCAGCTCCGCGCCTTCGGCCTTGCCGGTCTCGATCCAGCCGAGGTCGTCGCGAAGCTGCGTTGCGCTGACCACCGGCCCGATCTCGGTGCCTTCAGCCAGCGCGTGACCGACCCTGAGCGCCTTTGCCCCGGCGATGAGCCGCGCGACGAAAGCGTCATGCACCGCCCGGTGCACCACCAGCCGCGACGAGGCGGTGCATTTCTGGCCGGTGCCGCCGAAAGCGCCGTTGAGCGCGCAGGCAACGGCCAGATCGAGGTCGGCGTCGTCCATCACCACAAGCGCGTTTTTCGATCCCATTTCCATCTGCAGCCGGGTCAGGTTGGCGATCGCCGCGGCGCCGATTTCGCGGCCCACCGCGACCGATCCGGTAAAGCTCAGCGCGTCGATCCCGCCGCTTTCGGCCAATTGCCGGCCGATCGCGCCGCCGGGGCCCATGACGAGGTTGAACAGCCCCTTGGGCATGTCCTGCCGGGCGATGATTTCGGCCAGCGCCACCGCCGAGGCCGGCACCAGGTTGGCCGGCTTCCAGATGACCGCGTTGCCAAAGGCGAGCGCCGGCGCGATCTTCCACGCCGCCGTGGCCATGGGAAAGTTCCACGGGCTGATGACGGCGACCACGCCCACCGGCTCGCGGCGGATGTCGATCTCGATGCCGGGGCGGACGCTGTCGGCGTTCTCGCCAAGCTGGCGCAGCACCTCGGCGGCGTAGTAGGTAAAGAACTGCCCGGCGCGCCAGACCTCGCCGCGGCCCTCGGCCAGCGGCTTGCCCTCCTCGCGTGACAAGAGCCGGCCCAGCTCGTCGGCGCGCGCCATCAGCTCCTGCCCGATCGCATTGAGCGCCGCCTGTCGCGCCTCGAGCCCGGTTGCGGCCCACGTTCGTTGCGCGGCGCGCGCGGCCTCGAGCGCGCGGTCGAGATCGCCCGGCGCGGCCTGGGCGTAAAGGCCGATCAGGTCGGAGAGGTCCGAGGGGTTGCGGTTCTCGATCCGCGTCGCGCCGGTGCTCCATTCCCCGGCGATGAGGTTGCTGCCGATCTGGTCCATGGTTTTTTCCACCGCCTTCGCTATTGCCGTGGCACATCTGAGCGCAGCGCGCCGCCGAACGCAAAGGCGAAGTTCTGAAGTGTTGTTCAGTCGCGCTGAACCGGGGCGCCGGCGCAGGCCCTGACGATCGCCTCGCAAAACGCCCGGGCAGCGGGGGGAAGGTGCCGGTGCGGTGGCGTGACAAGGTGAATCTCGCGCCTCAAAGCGCCGCTTTCATGGGCGATGAAGGCAAGATCGGCATCATTCGCCGGCACCGCCAGCCGTGGCAGGACGCTCACCCCCAGCCCCGCCCGCACCAGCGCCAGAAGCGAGGTGGTGTTGGGCACGGCGAGGCGGGCGGTCTCGACGATGGGCGCGAATTCCGGGTCCGCGATCAGCCGGCAGAGGCCATTGGCGATGAAGGTCTCATCAACGAGGTCGCGCCAGCCAAAGCGCGCGCGCCCGGCGAGCGGGTGGCCGCTGTGGCAGACCAGCCCGAAGGCGTCGTCAAAGAGCGGCCGGCAGGTCATGTCGTCGGTTGCGGATCCGGCGGTGGCAACCGCGATATCGGCCCGCTCGGCCCGGATTTCGCGAATCGCGGAGGCCGAATCCATGTCGCGCATCTCGATCTGGACGCTCGGATGGGCGCGGCAGAACGCCGCGACGATGGCCGGCAGCACCGCCGCGGCGACAGAGGGCGTCACCGCCAGCCGCACCAGCCCGACATCGGCCCGCGCCATGCTTTCGATCGCGCGCAGCCGGCGGTCGAAATGTTGCAGCGCGGCGCGCACCTCGGTCAGGATCATCCGCCCCAGAGGCGTCAGCCGCGACTTGCGCGGCGCTTCGAAGAGCGGCGCGCCGATCTCGTCCTCGAGATGGGACAGCATCATCGACACCGCCGAGGGCGTGCGCCCCAGCGCCTCGGCCGCGCTGGCGAGGTTGCCGCGATCCGCGACCGCCTGAAAACAGCGCATCATCTCGATCTTGATCGCCATGCTCCGGGCTCCCTGCTGGTGCCAGTGCCGGAAGTGTCGCCGCATTCGGGCAGACAGACAACCGTCCTGTCAAACCCACAACCCTTGGCGGTGACTCATCGTGAAGGAGGCATGCGCCGGCCGGCGCGCAAGCGGGCCGGCGGGGATAAAAACAAACGGTTGGTCTGTCGGCAATCTTTCGCGTCAGTCGCGACAGGCGAAGAAGGTGCTCTGGCCGGCGCGCGCTACCTGTCGGCGTGTGTCGTCTTCTTGCGGCCGGCATGCCGGGCGTGTTTCTTTTCCAGCTCCAGCTTGTAGGCAAAGACCTCGCTGCGCGGCGTCCAGTTGTAACGGGTGTCCTTGCGCGCGACCTTCCAGAAGAGCTTGCCGGCATGGCGCCAGGGGTCGACGACGATGGCATCGGCCATCTTGCCGCCGGGCACACCGAGGAGGGTGGTGCTGTGTTCGAGCAGGATGTTGTTGTAATTGGCGATCGCGCTGAACACCTTGAGCGTCTTGTAGCGCTCCATCTTCAGCCGCACCTCGAGATCCTGCGCCCAGTGCCAGCACAGCCCGCGCGGCTTGAGCCCCATATTGACCTTGGTGTTATGCGCCAGCGGGCCGTCATCGCCCATATCGTATTCGATCACCAACTGGTCGACATAGGTATAGACGGCACGCGCCGCATCCGCCGACTCGGCCGGGTCGACATCGGGGCCGAGGCCGATCAGCGCCTCGGTGAGCGCGGCGATATCGTCGGCGTGGCGCGCCACCGATGCCTCGCGAAACGCCTTGTCGAAGAGCTTGGGCAGCTTGCGGCGGATGGTTTCAGGCCCCCAGAGCGGGGTCACGCCCTGAGCCCGCAGAATGTCGTCGCGCGAGGCGGTGGCGAGTGCCGCGCCGGCATCGGTGTTGGCCCGGGTCGAAATCTCCGCGGCAGGGCCGGCGGCAGCGGCCGAGGCCAGGGCGAGGACGACCAATGAAATGCAGGTTCCGAGCAGGCGCAGCATGAGGGGTAATTCCAGTTTTCTTGCAATCGGCATTCTTGATCGCTTCTAACCGGATACGGATTGGCTGTCGAGGCGCTGACGTGCCTGGCGCCGGTAAGACGTGGCCTGGCGGCCACGCCGGGCGATCACGTTTGCGTCAGCCGAGCTGGTCGTAAGCCTCCATCGCCTTGGCGACATACATGTAGGCCGGGCCACCGCCCATCAGAACGCAGACATTGACCACCTCGGCGACCTCGTCGCGGGTGGCGCCGGCGCGGATGGCCGCCTGAACGTGAAAGCCGATGCAGTCATCGCATTGCTGGATGATGCCGAGCGCCAGCGCGATGAGTTCCTTGTGTTTCGTGCTCAGCGCGCCTTCGGCGAGCGCGGCCTTGTGCAGGGCATGAAACCCCTTGGCAACCCCCGCCTGTTCGGCGCGCAGCGGCTTGAGCAGCGAGACGGTATGGGCGAGCGCATCTTTCCAGTTCATCGGAACCTCCTGTCTGTTTTCTGGCCCCGGATAGGCCGGTTGATGGGGATGTGCCTTGCGCCAGATCAAGAAATGCCGCCCCGCGCGCTGTGGGGGGGCGGAATGGCGGTTCGTCTTGTCGCGTCAGGCCGTGTCAGGCCAGCATCAGCACCGGGTTTTCGAGGTTCTGCACGATCTCCTGCAAGAGCTTCGCGCCAAGCGCGCCGTCGATGACCCGGTGATCGACGCTCAGCGTCACCGACATCACCGTTGCCACCGTGACCTCGCCATCCTCGCCGATGACGGGTTTCTTCACCCCGGCGCCGACGGCGAGGATGCCGCCATGGGGCGGGTTGATGACGGCGTCGAAATTGTCGATCCCGAACATGCCGAGGTTGGAGACGGCAAAGCTGCCGCCCTGATATTCCTCGGGGGCGAGCTTGCGCGCACGCGCGCGGGCGGCCAGATCCTTCATCTCGGCCGAGAGCGCCGAGAGCGATTTCATCTCGGCATCCCTGAGCACCGGGGTGAAGAGCCCGCCCTCGATCGCCACCGCCACCGCCACATCCGACGGCGTGAGCTTGAGCACCCGGTCGCCGGCCCAGACGGCATTGGCATCCGGCACCGCCTGCAATGCCAGTGCGCAGGCCTTGATGATGAAATCATTGACCGAGAGTTTCACCCCGCGCGCCTCGACGCGCTGCTCAGGTTCCGCAGCAGCGCGTCGAGGCGGATATCGCGGCGCAGGTAGAAATGCGGGATGGTCTGCTTGGCTTGCGTGAGCCGCGCGGCGATGGTGCGGCGCATCCCGTCGAGCTTGACCTCCTCAAAGGCGCGACCCTCGTACATCGCCATGACGGCCTCGGTCGTGGGGCCGGTGGGGGCGGTGGTGGCGGCAGCAGGGGGCGCTGCGGGGGTGCGCGCGGCGGGTTTTTCCTCGGCCTTTGCCGGGGCGGCGGGTTTGGCATCCTCGACATCCGCCTTGACGATCCGGCCATGCGGGCCCGTGCCCTTTATCCGCGCAAGGTCCAGCCCCTTCTCGGCGGCGATCCGGCGGGCCAGCGGCGAGGCGAAGATGCGATCGCCATCGGCGGATTTCGGCGCGGCGGGGGCCTCTCCCGCCTCTTTCGTGGCGGTCTCGGGAGCGCTGGGGGCCTGAGGCGCCGGCCCGGGGGCCGCCGGGGCGGGGGTGTCGGCGATATCCCCGGCGCTTTCGCCCTCTTCGAGCAGCACCGCGATCGGTGTGTTGACCTTCACCCCCTCGGTGCCTTCAGGCACGAGGATTCGGGCCACAACGCCCTCGTCGACGGCTTCGAACTCCATCGTCGCCTTGTCGGTTTCGATCTCGGCCAGGATGTCGCCAGAGGCGACGCTGTCGCCTTCCTTGACCAGCCATTTTGCCAGCGTCCCTTCCTCCATGGTCGGAGACAGGGCGGGCATGAGAATTTCAATGGGCATCGCGTCTCTCTCCTTACCGGTAGGTCACTTGCTTGACGGCCTCGATCACCTCCTGGGTGGAGGTCAGCGCCAGTTTCTCGAGATTGGCGGCATAGGGCATCGGCACGTCCTTGCCGGTGCAGCTGATCACCGGCGCATCGAGCCAGTCGAAGGCGCGCTGCATCAGCGTGGCGGCGATGTGATTGCCGATCGAGCATACCGGCCAGCCTTCCTCGACGGTGACACAGCGGTTGGTCTTCATGACGGAGGCGATCACCGTGTCGTAATCGAGCGGGCGCAGGGTGCGCAGGTTGATCACCTCGGCGGAAATGCCCTCTTCGGCCAGTTTCTCCGCCGCTTCCATGGCGTAGGTCATGCCGATGCCGAAGCTGACGATGGTCACGTCAGATCCCGCGCGCTCGATGCGGGCCTTGCCGAAGGGCAGGGTGAAATCGTCGACCACCGGCACCTCGAAGCTCTTGCCGTAAAGGATTTCGTTTTCGAGGAAAATCACCGGGTTGGGATCGCGGATCGCGGTTTTCAGAAGGCCCTTGGCATCGGCCGCCGACCACGGCTGCACCACCCTGAGCCCCGGCACCTGCGCGTACCAGGCGGCGTAATCCTGGCTGTGCTGGGCGGCGACGCGCGCCGCAGCCCCGTTGGGGCCGCGAAAGACGATCGGCGTGCCCATCTGCCCGCCCGACATGTAGAGCGTCTTGGCGGCTGAATTGATGATCTGGTCGATCGCCTGCATGGCGAAGTTGAAGGTCATGAATTCGACGATCGGTCTGAGCCCGCCCCAGGCCGCGCCGACGCCGATCCCGGCAAAGCCATGTTCGGTGATCGGGGTATCGACCACCCGTTTGGCGCCGAATTCGTCGAGCAGCCCCTGGGAGATCTTGTAGGCGCCCTGATACTCGGCCACTTCCTCGCCGATGATGAAGACCCGCTCGTCGCGGCGCATTTCCTCGATCATCGCCGAATTGAGCGCCTCGCGCACGGTCATTGCGCGCATCTCGGCGCCTTCGGGCCAGTCGGGGCTCTGCTCCGCGGCAGGGGCGGGCGCAGCGGGCCGCGCCGGGGCCGGTTGCGCAGCCTCGGCGCTCTTCGCCGGTTGCGGGGCGGCGGGGGCGGGCGTGCGCGATGCGCCGCTGTCGATGTCGGCTGCGCTTTCGCCCTCTTCGAGCAGCACCGCGATCGGGGTGTTGACCTTCACCCCCTCGGTGCCCTCCTCGACCAGCAGCTTGCCGATCGTGCCTTCATCCACGGCCTCGAATTCCATCGTCGCCTTGTCGGTCTCGATCTCGGCGAGGATGTCGCCGGCGCTGACGGTGTCGCCTTCCTTCACGAGCCATTTGGCAAGGGTGCCTTCCTCCATCGTCGGCGACAGGGCGGGCATGAGAATTTCGGTTGTCATCTTGTCTCGTCTCCTTCTCACGCGGTCTGCGGCGCCGGGTCGGCGATGATATCGGTCCAGAGCTCGCTCGCCGCCGGTTCGGGGCTTTCCTTGGCGAATTCGGCCGCGGCATTGACGATGCCCTTGATCTCGCGGTCGATGGCCTTGAGCTCGTCCTCGCTGGTATGGCCACCGCCGAGCAGCAGCTCGCGCACATGCTCGATGGCGTCCTTCTCCTCGCGGATCTTCCTGACTTCCTCGCGGGTGCGGTATTTCGCCGGGTCCGACATCGAATGGCCGCGATAGCGGTAGGTCCTGACCTCGAGGATATAGGGCCCCTTGCCGGCGCGGCAGTGCGCCACCGCCTTTTCGCCCGCCGCCTTGACCGCCAGCACATCCATCCCGTCAACGATCTCGCCGGGAATGCCGAAGGCGGCGCCGCGGGTGTAGATGTCGGGCGTCGAGGTCGAGCGTTTCTGCGCCGTGCCCATCGCATACTGGTTGTTCTCGATCACGAAGATCACCGGCAATTGCCACAGCGCGGCCATGTTGAAGGTCTCGTAGACCTGGCCCTGATTGGCGGCGCCGTCGCCGAAATAGGTGAAGGTGACGCGGTCGGTTCCGAGATACTTTTCGGCGAATGCCAGCCCCGCGCCCAGGGGCACGTTGGCGCCGACGATGCCGTGGCCGCCATAGAAATGCGCCTCGCGCGAGAACATGTGCATCGAGCCGCCCTTGCCCTTGGAATAGCCCGTCTCGCGCCCCGTCAGCTCGGCCATCACGCCCTTGGGGTCCATCCCGCAGGCCAGCATGTGGCCGTGGTCGCGATAGGTGGTGATGCGCTTGTCGCCCTCCTCCGCGGCCGCCTCCAGCCCGACGACGACGGCCTCCTGGCCGATATAGAGGTGGCAGAAACCGCCGACCAGCCCCATGCCGTAAAGCTGGCCGGCCTTTTCCTCGAATCGCCGGATGAGCAGCATGTCACGGTAGAACTGCGTCAGCTCTTGCGGGGAAACATTTGGTTTCCTTGTGCTTTTTCTGGCGGCCATGGGTGGCGTCCTCCTTCGTGCGAAAGGTAGTTTAATGTTCAACTATCCATAACATGGGAAAGACGGGCGTGGCGAGGGTGAATTTGAGCCCGCGCGTGTCCGCAAGGGAGCGGGCGAGGGGGCAGGCGGCGCATGGCGCGCGCTCACCCGTCCGCGGCATCCTTCAGCCGGCTTTCGACCAGGAGCCCCTCCTCGTCGAGGATCGGATTGGCGACGGAGGTCAGATGTGCCGCCACCCGCTTGAGGTCGCGCAGCATGTCGAGATGCAGCGACGATGTCTGCAGGCTCTTGGCGTCGCCCTTGCGCAGGCGCTTGAAATGGCGCTCCGCGGAGTCGCGCTCCATGTGGCGGATGCGCACCTTGATCTCGATCAGCTGGGTGGCCAGGTGCCGGTCGCGGCTGATGAATATGGTCTGCGCAATCTTCATCGTCTCCAGCGCCAGCGCGAAGAGCGAGTCAAGTTCGCGATAGCCTTCAGTTGAAAACCGCAGCCCCAGTTCGATCTTGCGGTCGACCTCGAGGGCAAGCCCCTTTTCGATGATGTCGCCGGCATGTTCGAGATTGATGATATAGTCGAGAATGGCGATGGTGCGCCGCTTGTCGCTCTTGGTCGCGCCCGGTCCGATGCGCGAAAGGTAAAGCTTCACCGCCTGCTGCACGCGGTCCACCCGCTGCTCGAGCCGCGCGATCTCCTGCAGGGGGGCGGGGTCGTTGTCGTGAAAGGCGGTGAGGATCATCCGCAGCATCCGCTCGACCGTGTCACCGATCGCCAGCGCCTCGCGGCTCGCCCCCGCCAGCGCCAGTTCGGGGCGCTCGAGCAGCGCGTCGTCGAGCCAGCGCACCCCGTCGCCCGCCATCGCCGGCGGATCGGGCAGCGCCAGCCGCAGCGCCCGGGCAATTCCCCCGACAAAGGGCCAGATCAGCGCCGCCAGCGCGATGTTGAAGGCCAGATGCGCCACCACCGGCAGCGCGCCCGGAACCGGCGCCGAGGCGGCGATGACATCGCCGATGACCCCGGCAAGAGGCAGCGCGATCAGACAGCCCAGAGCGCGCACGGCGAGGTTGCCGAGGGTGATCCGGCGCGCCGCGGCGCTGGCCGAAAGCGTCGCCAGAACCGGCGGCACGGCGCCGCCGAAATTGGCCCCCAGCACCAGCACCACCGCCAGCGCCGGGCTCAGCCCGCCGGCCGCGCCCAGTGCCACCACCAGCATCACCACCGCCAGCGACGACGCGCTGAGCACCGCCAGCACCGCACTGACCGCAAAGGCAACCGGCCAGGCATTGCCCAGCAATCCCAGAAAGGCCGTCAGCGCGGCCGAGTCGCGCACCGGTGCCGTCGCCGCGTCGAGCAGGGTCAGCGACAACAGCACCAGCGCGACGCCGACCAGCGCCTGCCCGGTGCCGGCGATGGCGGGGCGCTCCGCGCGGCGCAGCCCGTAGCCCACAAGCAGCAGCAGCGGCGAGAGCGCGCCGATGCCGGCGCTGATGATCCAGGCGATCAGCGCGGTGCCGAGATTGGCCCCGAGCAGCACCACCTGCGCGCGCGCCGGTGCGATCATGTCGCGCTCGACGAAATCGGCGGTCATCAGGGCCGTCGCCGTCGAGGATTGCAGGCCGAGGGTTGCGATCAGCCCCGACAGAAACGCCCGCGGCGCGGTCCGCGTGCCCCCGCCCAGCGCCAGCTTCAGCCGCACTCCGAAGGCGTCGGTGACACCATCGCGCACCAGCCGCAGCGCAAAGAGCAGCAGCGCGACCGCCCCTCCGATCGAAATCAGAACCGCCAGAGACTGCACGTTTACCTCCCGTTCCGGCAGGCCGGGCCTGTCGGGTTTGTCATGATTCTGTTACATTCGGCGCTCGCGGCGGGGCAAGTCAACGGGGTGTGAGGCTTTTCGCCGCGCGCCGCGCAAGACGCCGTTCAGCGGATCACGATCTCGTCGGCGCGGATCAACCCGAGCACGTCACGCGCCTGCTGATCGAGAAGGTCGAGGTCGAGATAGTCGTCCGACAGCCGGCGGGTAAGATTCTCCATCCGCGCCACCTGCGCGTTGAGCGCATCAAGCTTGGTGCGCAGCCTGACCTCCTCGGCCTCGATCCCGGCGCGGCGGAAAAGCCCGTTATCGCCCTGCACCGCGGCGAAGGCAAAATAGCCGCCGATGGCAAGCGCGACGAGGAAATAGATGACAGTGCCCATGCCGGACCGTGTGCGCGAGGTCATGATATCCGCTCTGCTCTGCCGTTTCGCGCCGCCTCTCGCGGGCGGTCGGAGGAACCTTGCCACAATCGGCGAGGTTTGTGAATCCCCTTCCCTGCGTGGGGGGGCAGGGAGTAACCTGCGACGGGCAAGGAGGGTTTGCCATGTCATCCGTTCATCCGCTTCCCCCGCGTGCAGCGCTGCCCACGCATGAGGTCGTCAACCAGCCGCCGGCGCGCGGCGATCTCGACCTGTGGGCGAATGATCCGGCGCTCAGCGATCATGCCGCCGCCGCCGGGGCGGATGGGCGAGCGCTCGCCGCCTTTGGCGCCCGCATCGGCACCGCCCGGATGCGCGAGCTCGGGCGGCAGGCCAATCGTTGCCCGCCCGAAGCGGTGCTCTTTGACGCCGGCGGGCGGCGCCTCGACGAGGTGCGTTTTCATCCCGCCTGGCACGAGCTGATGGAGGCCGGGATCGAAGCGGGCTATGCCGCGATTGCCTGGGAGGGGCGCGCAGGCGGACACGCCACCCATGCGGCAATGGTCTATCTGATGAGCCAGGTCGAGCCGGGCGTCTGCTGTCCGATGACGATGACCTATGCGGCGGTGCCGGCGCTCAGGGCCGATGAGCGGCTGTTCGAGATCTGGGCGCCGAAACTGATGTCGCGGGCTTATGATCGGCGCCCCGTGCCGCTCGCGCGCAAGGCGGGGGCGACGATGGGCATGGCGATGACCGAAAAGCAGGGCGGCTCGGATCTGCGCAGCAATTCGACGCTGGCCGAACACGATGGCGAGGGCTGGCGCCTTACCGGGCACAAGTGGTTCTGTTCGGCGCCGATGTCGGACGGGTTTCTGACCCTGGCGCGCAGCCCCGGCGGGCTGAGCTGTTTTCTCGTCCCGCGCTGGCTTGAGGAGGGGCGCAACCGCATCCAGATCCAGCGTCTCAAGGACAAGCTCGGCAATCGCGCCAATGCCTCGGCGGAGATCGAATATGTCGGCGCGCGGGCCTTTCTGCTGGGCGAGGAGGGGGCGGGCGTGCGCACGATCCTGACAATGGTCCACCACACCCGCCTCGATACCGCGATGGCGCCCGCCGGGCTGATGCGCGCAGCACTCGGCGAGGCGATGCACTGGGCGCGCCACCGCACGGCGTTTCAGAAGCGGCTCATCGACCAGCCGCTGATGCGCAAAGTGCTGGCCGATCTGGCGCTCGACTGGGAAGGCACGCTGGCGCTCGGGCTCAGGGTGGCGCGGGCCTTTGACGACACCGGCGAGGGCGCGCGCGGTCTTGCCCGTCTGAGCGTCGCGCTGGCCAAGTATCTCGGCAACACGCTGTGCCCCAATGTCGTTTTCGAGGCGATGGAGGCGCTGGGCGGGATGGGCTATGTCGAGGATACGCCGCTGCCGCTCCTCTATCGCGAGGCGCCGCTCAACGCGATCTGGGAGGGGTCGGGCAACGTCATCTGCCTCGACATTCTGCGCACCCTGCGCGAGGTTCCGCAAGCGGGCGCGGCGCTGGCCGAGGACCTGGCCGCAGCGGGGGGCGCCGACCGACGCTTTGACGCCGCGCTCAGGCGCCACATGGAGCGCTGGCCGAAATTGCCCGAAGAGGGGCAGGCGCGATGGTATGTCGAAAGCCTCGCCACGCTCTTTGCGGCGGCGGTGCTGATCCGTCAGGCGCCGCCGGCGGTCTCGGATGCCTATGTGGCGACGCGGCTGGCCGGCGAACGCGGGCGCACCACCGGGGCGACCGGCGCCATCGACAGCGCGGCGATCCTCGCCCGTATCGGCGCCTGAGCGCGGGCAGATTTTCTTCGCCGAAGAAAATCGGCTGAGAAAATTCGGCGAATTTTCTGCCGCTGGCGGCCGCCCCGCCTTACCCCGGAAGGTGGATGGGAAAGCGCGCGCGGAGGGCGCGGTCGAGCGCCGGATCGAAGCGCGCCGCCGAGGGCTCGGCGAGGATCTCCTCCTTGCGCACCATCGCCTTGTGCACGAGGTCCGGCTTGCCGATCTCGACCCATTCCTTGGGCGATGTGCGGTCGCCGAGCGAGGGATAGACGTAATCGACCTGCATGCGGCTGAGCGTCTGTCCGGTGCCGAGATAATGCCCCGGCCCGTTCAGGCAGACATCGCGGATCTGGTCCACCGCGAGGGTTTCGTCATCGACCTCGATGCCGCGCACGCAGCGCATCGCATGGCCGATCAGGTCATCGCCGAGGATCAGCGATTCATGGCAGAATCCGAGGAGCGAGGCGTGCATGCCGGCGGCCTCGTAGACCATGTTGAGCCCCGAAAGCCCCGCCATGACGTTGGAGCACATCGCCTCCCACCCGGCCTGCATGTCGGGCAGCTTGGCATCGGTGATCCCGCCCACCGCGC
>Ga0114931_10004574_pt1 | contig 17258 bp, 13 predicted proteins | sample 2SBtaG_FD_89579 | JGI IMG/M metagenome (GOLD analysis project Ga0114931, IMG submission 89579) | Deep subsurface microbial communities from Kolumbo volcano to uncover new lineages of life (NeLLi) - 2SBTROV14_V59a metaG | ecosystem: Environmental > Aquatic > Marine > Volcanic | place: Kolumbo...
CTCCCCGTCGGTTGACGCCGACGTAAATTGAGAAATTGCAAAGGGCAAATTCTGCCCTTCGGGAGACCATCTTTCAACTTTTAACAATTAGTGGGACACTTCCGCAAACGTCGTACGGTGCGACTGGGCAAAGTGTCGCGCAAGGTTACCGACGCGATAGCCCGCAAGATAGAAGCCCTTAACACGTCCGCAATCATGGGCCAACCGCCAGCCGATGACGTTGCTACCTGGGTGGCCCACCTGGACAGCACGCTCTATGACAAGCTGGCCGCTGTCGGGCTGGTTCGCAAGCGAGCGACGATGACGCTGGCCAGTTTCCTGGATAGCTACATCGCCACACGTTCGGACGTGAAGAAATCGACCGCAACAGTGTACGGCCACACTCGATGCTGCTTGGTTCAATTCTTCGGAGCCGACAAGCCTCTGCGAGATATCACAGCCGGCGACGCGGACGAGTGGCGCATCTGGTTGGGCGAGCACGAGGAAACCCGCGACGGCAAGAAAACCACAGTTACGCTGGCCGACAACACGGTTGCCCGACGATGCGGCATCGCCAAACAGTTCTTTCGAGCCGCACTCCGCAAGGGGCTTGTACTGCAAAACCCGTTCGCTGATCTGAAAGCTGGTCTCAAGCGGAACACGAGCCGGCATTACTTCATTAGCCTAGCCGAGGCACAGGCTGTACTCGACGCCTGCCCAGACCACGAATGGCGGTTGATCTTCGCCCTTTCCCGATTCGGTGGTCTGCGATGCCCGAGCGAACACTTACGACTGCGCTGGGCCGACGTGGATTGGGAACGTGGGCGAATCACGGTGCATTCATCCAAAACGGAGCACCACGAGGGCAAGGCATCCCGTGTGATTCCGATCTTCCCCGAGCTGCGACCGCACCTAGAAGCCGCATGGGAGCAAGCCGAACCGGGAACCGAGTACGTGATTACCCGCTATCGCGACGCTAGCCAGAATCTACGAACCGCGTTCGAGCGGATCATCTGGAAGGCTGGCCTAGCACAGTGGACCAAGCTGTTCCAAAACCTGCGAGCGACCCGAGAAACGGAACTGGCCGAGACGTTCCCCATCCACGTCGTGTGTGAATGGATCGGAAACAGTGCGGCCATCGCGGCAAAGCACTACCTGCAAGTGACCGACGAACACTACCAACAGGCCGCACAGAAAGCGGCGCACAATCCGGCGCAGTCTGGTGCCGTAACAGCCCGTAAGGGGGAGAAACACAAAATCAAAAACCCCGTGTTTTCCGAGGAATACGACACCTTACGATACTATACAGAACGTAAAGTGGGCGGCACTGGACTCGAACCAGTGACTTCCACCGTGTGAGGATGGCGCTCTAACCAACTGAGCTAGCCGCCCAAGGCATTGTTCGCGTCGTTATGTGCGATCGCCAACTCTTGGGAACCGTAAAAGATAGCGTTTCAGAGAAAGCAACGTAAGGGTAACGTTGAGGCCGTGCGTTGGTGAAGGCTTTCCCAAAGACGAAGTGTCATCGCGACGAGCAATTTCGTGGCGTGGGAACACAAGACGAGACCATCGTGCGCGGGTGTTCCAGCGTCACGCAACTCGTGGCTACGCCGTAACCGACTCGTCATGTGGCTCCGATGGCGGCGGGTCGAACTTCGGCGCGGTGGCCTCGTTTCGATCGTCAGCCTTGTAGCTGGCGGCGCGATCCGCTTCGCGCGTGACGGAACTCACCTCGTCCTCGACGCCGCGAATACCCTTCTTGAATTCGACTAAGCCTCGACCCAACGACCGACCCACTTCAGGTAATCGTTTGCCGAACAGCAAGACGGCAACGATGCCGATGATTAGCATCTCCATCGGGCCAGGCGAAAAGAACGCGAACAGGCTCACAACACACTCGATATTCATTGCATCACCTCAGGCTATCACGACCCCGATCGGGTAGGGGCAACATTTTTTTCAAGGTTATCACCATCTCTCAACCGATTCGTGCGAGGGCTTAAACTCCTTGATTTCGCCACTGACATCGCCGGATGTCCTCGTTGAACTCACGGGCCCCTCCATGGATGCCTCGCACACTTCGGAAATACGTTTCCCGAACAAAAGCAGCGCGACCACGGCCAGTAGCTATGCCGGACCGATTCCAATGAACGCCAGCAAATGGTCTATCTCGTATCATTCCCCTCCGCGTTTGGTTCTCGTCAGCAGGGACTACGAACGTTCCATCCTCTTATTATCCCGTTTAACGCCGTGCGGGCTAGGCCCTCGTAACGCTTTAATATCCGCGAGCGGTAAGTCGGGAGGAAAAAAACCTCGAGAGCCGTCAAACAATACGTCAGGCGACGAAAACCGTGGGGCCTTATTCCGTCTTCTTGGGGTCGTCATCAATTTTGGGTGTCTCTTGCGTGCCCTTCTTGAACTCTACAATACTACGCCCGATGGAATGCATAACACTCGGGATTCGATTGCCGAACAAGAGCAGGACGACCAACAAGACGATCACCAACTCCAGCGGGCCCGGCATTAAAAAGGCAATCAGGCTAAGCATGGCAGCATTACTCACTTCGAGGGCCGTTAACCCGCCGAGGCGTCTATCACGTCGAGGCCTGTTTTGCACCCTCGGCACGACCCTCGTCGAGGCGATTGGTCTCGACGTAAGTGCCTAGACCGCCTTAGGCTGAACAATTCAGTCGTGAGCTACCGCGGAGCCCGAAGCCGATCAGCTACTTCGCAAAAAGCTGGCCTGTCCCTGCTCGCGTTTTGAACAATACGCCGCGCAGCCAAGCCGCTCTTTATATCGTATCCGTCCCGACTCAGTGCTCCTTGTGACGATCACCATGAATCATCAAGACTGAATTCAATTCTCGCCGAGTCCACGCGCGCTGTCAAACAGAATGTGTCGCCAGTGGGTTGGCAATTAGTGTTCTATCTGCTTTTCGTGGAACAGTTTACTGTTGCGGAAGGACCAAAGGCGTCACGATCGATAGAACCCCCCGCCAGCGGACCCTGAAGCAGAATTCCACCGTGCCACGCTTCACCTCCGATCGGGGATCGAACGGGCCGTACCATGGGCTATCCTGGATAATTCACGAGCGTTTTGCCGCGAAGCCCTAAGTCAGTCAGCTACTTTCGTCAAAGAACGCCCTGTCTTTGCTCACGTATTCGCCAAGCTATCGTACCCGGTTGTGTTCGAGCGGTTTGGCTGCGAGGGGTTCAACACTCGTGTCGCCATATACAGGCAAGTAGCGGTAATAGACCTCCAGACACAAGGTCGACATGGCCGTGCTGTAGATTCGGCCGCCGTACCCCCCCCAGACTGTGTTCGACCTCCAGCTACCGGCGTCCGTGCCGACGCGAGACTGCACGGGAACCAACGATTTCTGCAACGCTTCATTCCAGCGTTCCCAATACAGTCCACCAAGTTGGTAAGTAGCCAATGTGCCATAGTACCAATAGTACAAGTTTCGTTTTCCCACGCCGGGCAATTCCCCCAGGAGATATTCCCCTGCCTCGTTGCTGGCCGGATTAGCGCGTGCCATGCCAAGCAACTGACGGCAATAGAGGGCTTCGGCCGTCATCGTGTGAGAGACCTGCTCGTCGGGTCGATAACAAGCCTGACCGCCGTGCGTGCCAACAGCGACACGTTTTAGAAACTGAACCATTCCGTCTCGCGCCGTCTGGGGCATCTTGATACCCGCCAGGTCGGCGCTGGTCAGGGCCATTAGTTGCCAGCCCATTTGACTTGCATCGCCGCCGTCGTTGGGACGATGTTGCCAGGGCCGATATCTCCAGCCTCCGGTTCGTGGATGTTGTGCCGAAAGCGTGTACGCGATCGCCCCACGAACAATTGGTTCAAGCTCAGGGTCATGGGTCATCCCGTAGGCTTCGCTAACCGCCAAGGCAGCCATGCCGTGGCAGTACATGAAGGCGAAGTTTCGGGCCCCGCCGCCCAAGTTACCGTCGGCAGCCTGTTGTGACTTAAGAAAATTGAGCGCCGCGGCGACCGTTTCCTTATGCTCGCCAGATTGATGTGTGTTTCCCGCACCAAGAAAAGCCAGCAACGCGAGGGCCGTGATGCCGGTATCCGCATCGGTACCAGCCCCTCCACGATCGTGTCCCGAAACGAGTTGCTCTCGACCAGCCCGTTGACTGCTGGCGTCCCAACGTCCGTCGGAGGCTTGAACCCTTGCGAGCCACTTGAGCGCCGTGTTAACGGCGTCTTCGGATTCCGGCGTCGCACCCCGGGCAATCGCTTCGGAGAAACGATCGGCGGACATGCGGAGTTGGTATTTTTTCACCACGGCTCCCGGCTCCGGCTCAGCATGCGGCTTGATTGCCGTGCCCGAGGGAGTTTCATTCGCCGTGGTCTGGCCTTCGGATGACGATTGGCCTTCCGTGGGATTCAATTCGCCGGTGTCATTGGCAAGAGTCGTCCACGAATTCATCCGACGGCGCGGGCGTGGCGGGCTGGGGGCGCGATCGGTTTCGGAAGTCGTCGACCAGGGCCTCCGACGAGGCTGCCGGTTGGGTGGTTGTCGCGTGCTGGGCAATTCGCGGCAGAGGCGCGGCTGCTTTGAGTAGCGAATCCTCCGAGCGAACCACTCGTTGTGGCGCCGGAAGATTCGGAAGCGGCAACGTCGATCGCTCGGCTTGCACGGCCAAATCGGGGCGAGGTTCCGCCGGAGCCGCTTGCTTCTTGGCCAAGGGCGCTTCGATCGTGGCGGCAATTTCCTTCGCGGCTTCGTTCGGACGAGGTGTCACGGCCTCAATTTCGCCAGGCTTCGGCGTTTCAACACTTGCCGGGGGCACGTCGGAAAGTGGCATGGCGTTGGCCAACTTGCTGTCTGTCGGCGGCGCGTCGCGCCGCACCGCGTCGTCTGTGGGCAGCGGCTCGGCCCGCTTCAGAGGGGCGTTTTTGGGGGCTACGAGGTCTTCTTCAACGATTCTCTCCCATGGTTTTGGTTGCTCCGCCGTGGGGTGTTCGGCGTCAGACATGGAAGAGACGGTATCCACCGCTCGAACCACCATCGCCGGTTCGCTGGGTGACGCACCGCTGGTGGCTACGATCTTCACTGTCGTGGCGTAACCGGCCAGCAGCAAATGAGCCAGTACGGATATGAACGCACACTTTCGTAGCGGCTGCGACTGTCCCCACCGCGTGCGCATCAACACCAACAAGGCGATCGTCAACAGCGCGAGACCGATCCACAGCGCCGACAGAATGATCTGTTCGCCGGAGGCGATGAACGTTTGATGGATCGCGCTGATTGGCAAGACGCTACCTCGATTGGTCTAACGTCGTAGGGGATCGGTTAACTTGACGGAAATCGCCATTTCGGAAACGCCCGCCTGCTTACAGGCGTTCAACACTTCCGCCACGTTTTGAAACCGGCTCGCGGCGTCTCCGCGAACGACGACCCCCAGGTCGTTGTACTGGTCGTGAGCCAATGTCAACTGGCTGGTCAACTCATCGAGCGTGATGGGACGTCGATCGAGTGTTACTTCGCCGTCGCGATAGACATTGATCAACCGACGTTGGGGGCCGTCGCTCAGTGCCCCTTGGTCGGACACTTCGGGAACCTGCAAGTCGATATTGCGTTCCAGTTCGGAGAATTTCGTCCCGACCATGAAAAAGATGATCAACAGAAATACAACATCGATCATTGGCGTCAAATCCAGCGTCGGCTGATCGTCGTGATAGGTCTTGAGCGGCATGGCTCGGCCCTCGCTGAGGAACTTTTGGATTGGCTCGTTTCACTCAAGCGGCTTCGCGCGTTTGACGCGATGTCTTGCCGCGTGCCGCTTTTGTCCCCGGTGTTTCATCGGCCGAGATAACGGCAACGACGTCCTGTCCCAGGGCGTCGATTTCGACGATCAGTTGATCGACCCGGCTCACAAAGAACAGATAAAACGTCAGTGCTGGGATCGCGACCGACATTCCGGCCGCCGTCGTAATGAGGGCCTCGCTGATGCCGTTGGCCAACAACTCTGGTCGCCCCATGGCTTGTGAGGTGGCAATCGAATTGAACGCGCTGATCATGCCCACCACGGTTCCCAACAGCCCCAACAAAGGGCACACGGTAGCCACGCCATTGATCACTCTCAGGTATCGTCTCAACTGATTGGCAACCCGTTCGCCGGTGTCAAGAATCGCCTGTTCGACCTCCACGCTCGAACGCCCCCACTTACGAACCGCCGCGGCAAACACCTTGGCCACGGGAGAACCGCTCTCCTCGCAGAGGCCAAGCGCTTCGTCTCGATCAATCTGTCCTTCGCGTAGCTGGTGCAAAAAGCGTTTTACGAAAGGTCGCGGAATAACCCGACCGCGGCGCAGACTAATCACCCGTTCGAGAACGAACACCACCAGGATGAAAGAACAACTCAGAATGGGGATCATCAACCACCCGCCTTCGCGGATGATATCAAACAGGTTCTTCGTGGGAATGAGGCTATCCGACGATCGGGCAGCGCGCCCTCCGGCGACGGTGTTTGGTACATCCCGCGAAGCGATGGCAATGCGTTCGCCCCCGGGGCCGACCAGCGAATCCTGCGCGGGGGCGATGGTGGCATCAATCGCGAGTGCGATGAAACATGCGACCACGATCAGTCGACCGCGACCGCCACCGTCGTGAAATAAACGAGAGGACTTCATGGCAGGATTCCTTTCCCTTCGATCAATGCATTGTTGTTCAAGGTCGTTGCGCGACTCTCGAACGTATTTTCTTTAAGCGGCCGGTGGCGTCGTCGACGAATTCAGTTTGAGGGTAGTGCTCGACGATCCGTCGATACGCCTCGCCCGCTTTTTTCCATTCACCCAGCAGTTCGTGACATTTACCAGCTTGCAACAAAGCGGCTGACTGCCAGGTGGGATAGTCGTACAGAATCTCGAGACGCAAGTATTCACGGAGTGCCGCCGCGTAATTCTTTTGGTGGAAATAGGTCTTACCGATCATCCATTGGGCGATTGCCGCCGTCTCGGTCTTGCCCCCTTGTTTCGAATGGGTCACGCGGTGATACGCTTGCCGGGCTTCCTCGAAGAGCCCTTGGCTAACCAATGCACGGCCGACGAGGTAGTCGATATCATACTGCTGGGCGAAATCGGGAAATTGCTCGGCAACGTCTTCCGCGATTTCCCGTACTTCGGCCCATCGATTGTCGCGTCCCGCGAGTTGCGCACGGCGTAACGAAACCATGGCCATCCACGGTTCACGTTTGTCGCCGATGTTCTCGGCCAGTTGCGAGAATCTTCGTCGCGCTTCCTCGAACGTCGCGATGGCCGATGGATTGTCTTTGGCCAGATGAAAGGCCGCTTCGGCCAACCAATACTCGGCCTCGAGTCGCAGGGGACTTTCAGGAATTTCCGTGATCAATCGCTGAAAAAGTGGTCCCACGCTTTCCCAGTGCCCTTCGGTCGCCGCGATTTGACCGCGCAGGTAAAGCGCCTGATCCAAGGCCGCCTGCGGCGTGGCGGACGACACAAGCTCGTCTAGGAGTTGTGCCGCTTGTTTGTGTCGCGAGCTGTCGTAATCGCGTCGCGCGAGCCACAGCGTCGCGTCCGTATTATGAGGGCTTTGCGGATACCGCTTGCGCAACTCGTTGAATCGCTCGGCGGCAGCCACCTCATCACCGGTTTCCACCAGCACCCAAGCCCACTGGTAAAGAATCTCATCCCGACGCGGATCATCCGGATATTCGTTGGCCAAGCGGGCGTATAATGTTGCCGCTTCGCGATCTTGTTGCAATTGATCATGTAATCGAGCAGCCCTGATGAGCGCTTTGCGAAGTTGTCCGGCGTCGATGTTGTCGCGGCGGATGAGTTTTTCATACGCTGCCAGCGCCGCATCGAGTTGTTGCCGTTGCTCGAAGATTTCGCCTCGGGCCAAACTGGCATCGATGGCCAAATCGCTTTCGGGAAAGCGATCCGTGAGTTCATCAAAGAGCTTGGCCGCCTCGTCAATTTGCTTATTGTTGAAATGGCACCAAGCGAGACCGGAGAGACCGGCCATCACATAGCCGTCGGAATGTCCCGCGGTCGTCAATTCGGCGAACCGTTCGGCAGCCCAGGTGAGATCGCCCGCGGCGAAAGCGGCTTCGGCCATCTGCTGAATCGTCGAAGACAATAAATCGGCGGGTGGACCCTTGGCGCGCCACGTGTTGAAGGTTTTCTTGGCCGTCTCCAAATCGTTTGTTCGCGCCTCACATATCGCCAACTGAGCCAAGGCGTGGATTGCAAATTCACCTTCCGGCCGTGCCGCCAGATAATGTCGCAACGAACCAAGGGCACCTTCGTAATTCAAGCGTTCGATCTTGATTCTCGCCAGCAGGGCATGCGCGTTGGCTTGCAAGACCTGCCGTTGTTCATCGTCGAACGTCGCTTCGAGTAACGGCTCGATCAATTCAATCGCTCGCTCGCTCATGCCCTGTTCTTCGTAGGCCACCGCCAGTAAGTAGCGATTGGTCCACTGGTCGATCATGGTTTGTCGGGGGGAGACGGTTGGGGCGCTCGTCGCGCTCTCATTTTCCACGAGACTGCCGGGGGGCTGTGTCGAGACGCTGTTGCTAGGCATTGCCTCCAACAGGCTCGCCGCGGCTTTGTATTCCTTTCGACGCAACAACGATCGGGCTCGTATGCCATTGATCTGGCTCATCAGAGGGCTGTCGGCATACTCACGGGTGAATCGCTCGGCCAACTGATCGACTGTCCGATAGTCCTCCGTCTCGAAGGCTGCTCGGGCCAGTGCCAGAATTGCATTGTCGGCCCATTCGTTCTGTTCCCGCTGGGCCACCAATTCAAACAGACGCTTGGCCTCGTCGGCTTGATCCAACTGCACGAGCGCCTCGGCTGCGTGGTACCGCGCGGGGATCCGCCATGCGCCTTCGGAGAGCGCCACATGCTGGAGAGTTTCCGCGGCAGGCTGCCACTTCTCTTGCGACTTGTAGGTCAAACCGAGCCAGTATTCGGCTTCGGTGCCGAACTCCGATGAATCGATAAGCCCACGAAACGTGCCTTCGGCGGCGGCGTAGTCTTGCAGATGAAACTCGGCCCAGCCTAGCCCCAATCGCGTTTTCTCTTCCAAGGGGCTTTGTGGAAAGCGATCGAGCAACTCTTTGAAGCGTTGTCGCGCGGCGGCATAATCTTTCTCGGCGTACGACTGTGCGGCCCAATGGAACAGTGCGTCGGCGGCAAACGCCCCGTCGGCTTTCTCCGCCAACTTGCGGTAGAGGGCGGCCGCTTCGCCGTTTCGGCCCTCGGCGGTCAACGCCCGCGCGAGCCCCAGCCGGCAATCGTTGGCCAGCGCCCCGCTTGGGTACCGCTGGAGTGCCGTTGAGAACTGTTTTCGAGCCCCTTCGGCGTTGCCAGAGGACAGCTCGATTTGCGCTAGGTAGGGCAGCGCATAGAGATTTAGATCGTCGTCGGGATACTGCTGAACAAACTTCCGCAGACGGCTCTTCGCCGTGCCATGGTCGCGGAGCAAATAAGCGGCCTCCCCGGCACGAAACAGCGATTGCCGCGCGAAACGGCCTTCGGGATTCGCAGCGAGCGATTGATCGAAACGTGCCCGTGCCGCCTTGTAGTCCCCCTGCTGAACCAACGCTTCGCCCAGGAAGAACACGGTCGCCGGGGCTTTGGAGTGTTGTGGCCAGCGATCCAGAAATTCCTCGAACGCCTCGGTGGCCAAGTCCCATTGCTTGCGCGCATAGTAAGCCGCGGCAACGGCGTATTGATCATCGGCCTCTTCGGCTCTGACTATCGCGGGTACAAACGCCACGATAGCCAACGACATTGCTAGCACAAAACGAGACAAGGGTATTCCGATCCATCGGAAACGACTGCTAGAGAATCCATCTACTCTCTATGTATCGTATCGCCGCCGAGGAAATGCCCGCAAGACTGGCTGCGGCTGAAAGATTGTCGTCGATCGCCCGGACACGCTAGCTTGCGAAGTCCCGGTAATCGCCAACATCGGATGCGACACGATCGAGTCATGTCGAGTCGTTGCATGCTTGACCGGATCATTCATGGCGATCGCTCATGAATGATCCAAGCTAGCAGTAACCACCACCCAAGGCGATGGGGTTATCGGCAGAGCCAAGCTTGCTATCACGAGTGCATTGCCAGCATCTAGTAATTGGAGACCGGTGAGTCGGTTTCGACATTACCCATCATGTGGAGGTGGCTGCGGTCGATATAAACTACTTCGACCGCGTCTTCATCAACCGTGGTGTACGGCAATGGCCAGCCTACATGGGTGGTTTCGGTGTAATACACCGTGCATTTCCACCGCGAGTGGTGAAGTTGTGCCGGGCCAATCAGCGGATATACCCGCGGTGGATCAATCGAGTCGTCGATCAATTCCTTCACAATGTCGACGTTATCACGCTGCACCGTGTGTAACAGTGGGATGCCTCCTTCCAGCGTAGGCATGGCCCGCATGATCTCGTCATCGCTGGGCTCGTCCAGCGCGATCGCCACGCCATCGGCACCAATCGGGCCCAAAACGGGGACACGTTCGTAGCGTTCTTTCATCCAAAACTGGTCTTCTTTTTGGTCCTGAAAGTAAGGGCTGACCGGAATCGGAGGTCCTAGCGGGGCAAGGTTTGGACCAAGCTGTGTTTTACAGCCTGTGGCGGCGACTGCCGAGAGCATCAAACAGGCCACCACGGCGGCTCGGAAACGACGGAGCATTTGCGATTCCCTTCGTCGGACGAATTCCACGCTTGCCGCGTCGAGAGTAACCAACCAGGGGAGGATTGCAGCCCCTTTGCTAGCATCCGCGCCATGGAACCTCGGCAAGCTCAGAGCTACTTATCGTGTGAAACTTTGCCGAACTTGCGGATTTTTCGGAATGGAGAAGCATTTATCTCCACGCACGAAGCTGGCAATGCCGTGGGGGCTGGCAAATCACTCGTCGGCAAATTTGATCGCCGCGAAAAACGGAGCGCGGGCCCACATTGAAAACCACTTGGCAAGGGAAGCGGAGAGTTGCTCGGCGTCCGAAGTCGAATCGGCTGCCGCGACAATTGCTTCGCCGAGAGTTGCACCGGCGACGATCGCCGACAACAGCGCGTATTGTGCCGCGCTCAATGGATAACGTCGCACCACGTAATCGCGACGCGTGATCGCGAGAAAGGTCGGCGCAGCATGGGGTAACGTAGGCGTGGTGCCTTGGCGAAACGCGGTGTAGTAATCGTTTACGGGAAACTCGAAGGCCAGCAATCTTAGACAGGCAACGGGTAGCAAACGGAGAGACTCCCAAGCGGTGGGCGGAACGGACGCCAACGATTCGGCCAAATCGGGTGGTTGTTTTTCAATTCCCGGTCCGTCGAACACCTCGTCGATCGCGAATTCCAATCGCGCCACATCGACGATGAATTGTGTCCACTCAGGAACTCCCTCAAGGCAATCACCCCTTTTTTTCGACGCTTCATCCGTGGGGCTGGCAAAGTGCTCGTGTCGTGTCTCGTCCAAGAATGCGACAAAGTTGTCGGCAACTTTCCCAAGGGTGTAGCTCGTCGGGGGAAAGCGATGTAGGTACCCCAAGGCAAACTGGTTGAAGCCTTCCTCCCCCGACGCGAATCGCAACGCCGGAAATAAATCTTCAAGGCAGTGAATCAGCCGTGCGTAATACGCGTTCCCATAAACCTCCAACCGCTCGATGCTCGACATCCGCCGGCTGGGCAAGATGACCGATTCGATTTGGTGAGGGTCGACCTGAAACACGTCGCGGGCAATGTCACTCTCCACGCCTTTCTCGATCCCCGCGTGATGGGTGATGACCGCTTGCATCCACTGTTGGATCTCTGCCGTTGAGCGTCGTGCGTTGTTCATTCCACCTCCGGCGCGACGAGATGGGTGGGGTGGGGAACCGCGGCCGGATCCTGATCGTCAGCGGGATACAGCGCGGCGGATGAACCATCGGCGACGGGTTCGCCGAGAAAGCGTTTCGCCTTCAACACTTCGGCATGCAACTCATCGAACGTGGGAATCCGAGCATCCCATTCCAGCAGCGTCGAAACTCCTCGCGTAAGCCCGGCTGCCAACCGGTAAAGCTGCCACACTTTATCGACCACGTGACCGTCGTGCGTGTCGATGCAATGTGTGCCAAGATCGGTATGCCCCGCCAAGTGGAACTGCACGACACGCTCGTGCGGCACCGAGCGAATGTACTGTTCGGCGTCGAAGTCGTGGTTCACACTCGATACGTAGACGTTGTTCACATCCAGCAGCAGCCCACAATCGGCCTCTTCCGCCATGTGGGTGATGAACTCCCATTCCGGCATCGTCGAAGCGGCAAAGGTAACGTAGGAGCTGGGGTTCTCCAAAACGATCCGTCGCTCGAGCGTCTCCTGTACGACGCGAATTCGCTCGACGACGTGCGCCAGCGATGCTTCGTTGAGCGGGATCGGCAGTAAGTCATGCGTGTTGCGACCCAACACGCCGGTCCAACACAAATGGTCTGACACCCACCGTGCCCCAATGTCATCGGCCAATTGTTTCAGCTTCCGCAGATAATCGAAGTTCAGAGGGTCGCTGCTCCCGATCGAGAGCGAAACACCGTGCATCACCACGGGATACCGTTCGGCGACCTGATCGAGCACGTATCGCGGACGACCGCCGGAGTCGATGAAGTTCTCGGAGATGATCTCGAACCAATCGACCGCGGGCCAATGTTCGAGGATATGCGAGAAATGCACGCTACGCAGACCGACGCCATAGCCGAGCGAGGCATGTCCAAAGAGCGGTTGTTTGACGGAGCGTTGGAGCATTGAATTCCGTTTGGTGATGTGCTGTAACAGGAGATTGTGTTCGCGTAGTCTACCATCAGACGAATCACAAACGCACCGTTTATTGAGGGTCACCCCGTGATATGACGTGCCACGGCTCTGGACACAAAGCGGACCTTCTCGGTTAGCGGGAATCGACCGAGGGTTGTCTTGATCACTCCTTTGGTCATCATCGTTTTCTTCGAGTAGTCGATATTCACGTCGACGATCACGGGCCGATTGTCGTTGGCGAAGTCGATCGCCTTGGTGATGCAGTCGTCGATTTGATGGTCGTTCTTCAGGGAGATGAATTCGGCACCGGTGGCGATGGCGAATCCTTCGGCATTGAAGTCACCCAGCACCGTGCAGGTTTTGCGATTCAGCGGTGTCTTCTGGAACTGGGAGATCTGCCCCAGCTCGCCATCGTGAAACACGAAAACCATGATGCCGACGCCCTGGTTGACGGCGGTCAGCAATTCCATGCCGGTCATCAAGAAAGCGCCATCGCCGACGATCGCGGCGACCATTTTATCGGGATGCGTCAGCTTCACGCCAATCGTGGCGGGAACACAATATCCCATGCAGTTGAAATCAGTCGGCGAGATGAAATGGCGCGTTTGATAAACGTCAAACAACTCGGCCGCCAAAAAGGTGTGTTTTCCGTCGTCGATCACAAGATAGACGTCGTCGGGAAGTTGCTCTCGCAGCGACTGGAAAAAGAAGCCCGGCGAGACCAGCCCATCGTGTTTCTCACCGCGCCATGATTCGGCATATGCCTGTTTTTCCTCGGCGATGGTTTTCGCTAGCGATTGGGCATCGCGCGACGATTTCCAGTTCTTGTTCGACAAGGCGTGGTTGATGGCCCGCACGACGTCGCTGGAGTCGCCTTCGATGGCGAGCTTGGCCGGATAGTTCTTATGAAATACTTCGGGATTGATGTCGATGTGGATCAGATTCTCGGGCACGGCGATGCCGTAGCTTCCCGTGGCGATTTCTCCGAAGCGAGCCCCCACGGTTAACAAGCAATCGCACCCGGCAAAGGTTTTCCGAGCCGCTGGCAGCCCGGTTGGCCCGAATCCAACGCCGACATGAAAGGGATGATTGGCGGGAAAGGCGCTTTTGCCTTGCAATGTGGTCGACACCGGCGCCACGAGCGTGTCGGCCAGTTTCGCAACTTCCTCGGCAGCATCGACCGCCCCCCAACCGACATAAATGCAAGGCTTCTCTGCCGTCAACAGCATCTCCACGGCTTGCGAAATGTCCGCGTCGCTGGGATTCGGCCGCGCGGGAGGAGCAGTGTACTCTTGGAGCGAAGCAAACTCGCCCTTGAACAGTTGCAACTCCACCGGCAGTTCGACAAACACGGGCCCAGGCTCGCCGGAGGTAGCCAAATCGTACGCCTTGTAGAGCGTTGGGATGATGTCTTCGTGCCGCTGGATCAGAAAATATCCCTTGGTAATCGGCCTGACCAACGGGCCAAGTTCGAGTTGATGCAACTGGTAATGGCGTCCACTGTCACGCCGTGTACCGCCGGAGATGATCAACAGCGGGATGCCGTCGAGAAAGGCTTCGCCGATGCCGCTCATGGCGTGCGTGGTGCCCGCGGCAGGCACGATCGTGAGCGTACCAATGGTGTCTGACGTGCGTGAGATGCCATCTGCCATGAACGCCGCGCCGCCTTCGTGCGTGACCAACACGGGGGTGATCTTGTCGGAGTTGTTCAGCTCGTCGTAGAGTTCCGTCGTGTGCGTACCGGGAATCCCGAACGTGAATTCGACGCCGAGTTGTTCCAGGGCGAAGACGGCTAGTTGAGCACCAGTTTTTTTCATGTGAATCGCAGTATCTCTCGTAGGGTGTTGGGGGAGGCAACGCTAAGCGGATAGTTTACTTCCGGTGATCGATTTTGCCGCGACCCGGGCCGTGATTATACAGCCGCTGAGGAAGGTTCCTTCCAGCGCGCGAAGCCCGTGCATGCCGCCTCCGCCGAACCCCGCGGCTTCGCCCACGGCATACAGCCCTTCGATCGGCGATTGTTGGCCATCGACGGCCTTTGAAAGCACGCGGCTTTCCAGATCGGTTTGAATGCCGCCGAGGCTCTTTCGGGAGAGGATAAACACGCGAATCGCGATCAGTGGCAATGCCTTCTTGTCGTTGATCTTCTGGAACTTGCAAGTCCGCATCTTGTCGCCACGATATTTCCGCGCCTGGGCGATCCGTCGAAGTTGGTCATCATTATGAAACGTTGGACCACGGTCGATGTTCTGGTCGTACGCGTTCACGGCGTCATTCAACACCTCAGGATCAATCGCTTTGTTTCCTTCCAGGGCATTCATCCGCTCTACCAACGCATCGAGTGTATCGGCGACGACAAAATCATGGCAGTTGGCGAGCATGTCGTCGACAAGTTTCTTGTTGCCCAGCAGGATCGTTTTTAAGAACTGAAACAGCTTTTTGTCGCGAATGGCCGTATTGTGTTCCGAGCCCGAGATGGCGAACTCTTTCTTGGCAATCTTCATATTGAGGACATGCCACGAGAACTTAACCTCTTCGGCACAGATGCGTTCCACAAGGTACCGCGTATCGAAGGCCGTTACCAATGGGATGGGTTTGAAACGCTGTCCCCGGTGATTCAACCACAAGGCCGATTTGGCCGGCACAAGGCTCAGTCCGTGGTTCGGCATGCGGGGGTTGGGGGCATGTACGCCCGCGGCGTAGTTCCATTGTTTGTCGAGATTGACAACGTTGCCGTTGATTCGCTCCGCCGCATCGTGCAGGTCGCCAATGGCGTACTGGTGCGAGCCGTTGAGCAGCGTCTCCGGTGGGGTGCCCCAGTCCTTGTACCAGTTCTCTTTCACGCGTTGGATGCTTCCACCAAGTCCGCCGGCGGCGATCACCACGACATCGGCGGCAACGGTGAACGGCGTGCCGTCGTCTTCACGCACGCCCGAGACACCTTTGATTGTGTGGTTCTCCGTATCGACATCAAGCACGCGATGCTGAAATAGAAGCCGAAGGTTGTTCGCGTTCTTGTGCCCTTTCAGGTGCTTGATCATGGTTTGGGCCAAGGCATGGCCGGTGCCCCACAGCAGATGAAACCGTGGCACGGAATTCCCCGGCGTGAACATTCCGCGTTCGACCCAATTCACCACGGGAAAAAACGAAATGCCGTGTTGCTTGAGCCACTGATAGCCGTGGTCGGTGGCGAGGTGGATGAACTGATCGGCCCACCTTCGCCCCCAGACTTCGTCATCGGAAAATTCAGCGAACGAGTACCAGTCGCGCGTCGCCAAGTCGATACTGTCGCGAATGCCGGTCTTCCGCTGCACTGGGGTGTTGACAAAGAACATTCCTCCGAATGCCCAATTCGCCAGACCCCCGAAGGCCGACGCTTCATCGCGATCCAGCAGCACGACCCGTTGGTTGGCATTCAACAGTTCCAGCGCCGTGACGATACCAGCGATGCCGCCGCCAACCACCACCACATCGGCCTGATAATCCCTTCCAGCCATGACACCCGCCACACGCACAAACGAGGAATCCGAAAAAGAATGTAACGGATTCCGGCGAGAAGGCCAGCAGGCCACCCGATTCAGATTCATCCCACTTAAGCGACAATATCGTGAACCACGTTACCACTGACGTTGGTGAGGCGGAAGTCGCGCCCGCCGTACCGGTAAACCAGTCGCGTATGGTCGAGGCCGAGCAAGTGGAGAATCGTGGCATGCAGATCGTGGAGGGGCACTTCGCCTTCGACCGCCTTATAGCCCAACTCGTCGGTCGTGCCATGTGTTAGACCGGCTTTCACGCCACCGCCTACCAACCAAGCGGTGTAGCCCGAGGCATTATGGTCGCGTCCGATGGTCTCCTTGCCGTTGAGGACTTGTGTTTCCGGTTGGCGGCCGAATTCACCCGTCCACAGCACCAGTGTGTCGTCCAGCAGACCGCGTTGGGCGAGGTCGGCCAACAGTGCCGCGATCGGCTTATCGATTTGTGTTGCTTTGTCCTTGAACTTGTCGAGGTTACTGTGATGATCCCAGCCGCTATTGTGAAGCTCGACAAAGCGAACCCCCGATTCGACGAGTCGACGGGCGAGCAGGCATTGTCGCCCAAAATCATCACTCGCGCTACCGTCGATGCCGTACAGGGCCAGCGTGGCCGCGGTTTCCTGGGTGAGGTCCATCACTCGCGGAACGGCCTCCTGCATCCGCTGGCTGAGTTCCAACGAGTCGATCACGCCTCGTACGCCTTTGGTTTGGTCTAAAAGCCGCTGGTTCATCGATTGAGCAAGTTCCAATGCCTCGCGGGCAGCGTCGGGCGAAAGACCATGATGCGAGGCGAGGTTGCTGATCTTGGCGTCCTTGACCGGTTGACCTTCCCATCCCAAACGCGTTGCCTGGAACGTACTGGGTAAGAACGCACTACCATAGTTCGAGGGCCCGCCGAAGGTTCGGGTAGGCTTGACGGTGAAGAACCCCGGCAAGTCCTGGTTCTCGGTCCCCAGGCCATACAGCACC
>Ga0114931_10004575_pt1 | contig 17257 bp, 17 predicted proteins | sample 2SBtaG_FD_89579 | JGI IMG/M metagenome (GOLD analysis project Ga0114931, IMG submission 89579) | Deep subsurface microbial communities from Kolumbo volcano to uncover new lineages of life (NeLLi) - 2SBTROV14_V59a metaG | ecosystem: Environmental > Aquatic > Marine > Volcanic | place: Kolumbo...
ACTCGGCCAGCCGGCTCTGGCGCACGGCGGTCTCCACCTTCAGCATCAGGTCGGCGGCGGTGGTGAAGCGGGTCTTGATGCCGGCGCTGGCGGCCTTGTGGCCGAGGGCGATGGCGAGATGGGCCTCGCCGGCCAGCCGGTCGCGCGAGTAATCGGCGCTGAGCAGAAACTCGATGTTCTCCTTGAGCCGGAACAAAAGCTGGGCGCGGGCACTGGTCGTATTCTCATCCATCAGCTTGTTGCCGGTTGACAGACTTAGCGTATGGCCGTCCCGTTGGCGGGAACTTAAAGCAATTTTTCCGAACACATTCTCGCTCAACGGCCCGCTGGCCATGCCCCTGACATCGATACGATTGAAATTGCCGACCGTGCCTTCAATCTTGGCCCGGAACTCGTCGTCGGGTTTGCGGGTAATAATATTGACCGCGCCGCCGATGACGTTTTTCCCATACAGCGTACCTTGAGGCCCGCGTAAGACTTCAACGCGCTCAAGGTCGAACAAATCGAAAACCTGGGAAGATCCGCGCGCCATGTAGACGCCGTCAAGGAAGACCGCCACCGAATTATCGCCAGCGGCGCCATCCTCGTTCGAGCCGATCCCGCGCATCGTCAAGCCTGGCTGGCCGACGCTGAATAGCGTCACATTGAATCCAGGCGTTCGCGCACCGATCTCATCCATCCGGTAGATTCGGGACTCTCGTAGCTCGTCGGCGCCCAGAACGGTTATCGAGATTGGCACCTTTTGGAGGTTTTGCGCCCGCTTTTGGGCTGTCACGATGATCTCCTCGATCACCGCATCACCACTGTTGTCGCCGACATCTGTCTGCGAGGCCAACGCCGGCGCCCAAAGGATGCCAGCGCTCATCAGAAAGAACGCCCACTTCGATATAACCCCTCTTTTGGCTGCCATAATTACCCCTCCCCAAGGCTGGTTTTTCCAAGCCTAATGTCAGTAATATTCGATTGTCAAGTAATGCTCGATTTTTATATACAACTCGATACCGACCTCCAGGCGACCGGCGATAACAGTTCTGAATGCATGTATCCAAGTGCTTGTAGCCGATACCGCCCGCAAATAAGGAACAGGGCGGCCAATCATCGGCAGACGGCGTTTGCGTGGGAGAGATGGCTTATATGCCGAGGAAAAAACCCTCAGGGTCGAAAACGCGGATCAGTTCCAACTCAGCCGCGGTCGCAGGCTCGATAATCTGCACAACCGGCGACGCTGGCATGTTCCAGTCGGAAATTGTTTGCATCTCCCTGACAAGTTCGTCGGCCTGTGCTCCCGCTTTTCCGACGACATGGGTAATTTGAAAACTGTTGTCTTCATCGCGCTCAAGAAGAGCGCGCCCGGTGGCGATTGTTCGCACCCTCTGGCCCGGACTGGTTATGAAATCCACTCGCCTGACCAGACGTCTTGACGAATGGGGTACGGTGACAAGAATCTCGGCAGCGGCCGAAGCGATATCATTGGCACCGCCGGATCCAGTCAGTAGCAAACCAGGCAAATGCGAAGAGTTAAGGTTGCCGTCTTGATCCACCTGGGCCGCTGCAAGAACGCCAAGCGCCTGATTCTGAAAGCCTCCTGTCATCACACCCAGCACTTGTTCGAGGTCACCCAGTGCCGCGGCAGTCTGAATATTCCGGTAATTGAACAGGAAGGGATCCATGGGCATCGGGACGTAGCCATAGCTTCCTGCTTCGACTAACAACTCGATTGCACCGCCTTCCTCCCACCACGTAAACGCCGCCAGCCATGCCGCCAAGGAAGACACCCCGAGCCCAGCCAACAGGACACGGTAGCCATACGTCCTGATGCGCTCCCGGATGGCCCGAGCAGCAATACAGATCTGTGTTTCAGCCTGCGTGGCCGGGGTTGTGCGCGGTCGCGATGAACGGGTGCTGACCTCGCGCTTCCACGTGTCAGGAGCAGTTTCGGCTTTGAGGCGTTTAACGCGTTCGGACCCAAGCTTCGCCAGGTAGGCAGCATGCCCGTTGCATCCGGTAATCCATTCCTCAATCCACGACTCCATGGCTTCAGGGCTTTCGCTCGCATCCCGGATATCTTGCAGAAAACCGTAGTCATCCAGATAGCCATCGATCTCAGGTATCGGCTCGCCATTCAGCCCCGTCGGATGCCCGCCGAGAGGCACTTCGCAGACAGCCGTAACAACTGACCCCGGGACTTTGGTCAGATGTGCGTAGCGGCGGATGAACCTTGGCTCGACGACGCGCTCAACGGTGACGATCACGCTACGCTTGGCGGCGAATGCGGCCGAGGTATTGTCGTAATAGGGTGGACATAGCACCGTATTGCCATGCGGGTCGGCAGCAAGACCGTGGATGATGGCGACATCGGGATGCAGGGCCCGCACGATGGTCAATTCGGCTCCGCCGACAGTATCGGCAATCCGGGAAACAAGCCCTTTTCTCTCAAGCTCCAAGCCCAGGTCCGACCCGATCAGGGATCTTGTCGGAAGGAAGGGCAGGCCCATCGCGCCGGCTTTGAGCCGTAAGGCGAAAGTCAGCAGGGACCAGCTCTCAAATTCGATCCGGCCCTCCTCCAACGCTCGGTTATAGACCGGATTAGGGCCGGGTGCCGGAAATATGGCGCCGTGAATCGCAGTAATCGCCTTGCGGACGAGGCCACTATGAACCAGCGGGACATGCTGATTGGCAAAAGCGGGCGTCGCAACCGTGAAGTCAGGAGATTGGCCGGCAAAAGCGCGGATCAATTCGAACATAGCGGCATTGGGCTTAGCCAGGGAACCACCCAAATAAATCAGATCGCCTGGTTCGACCGATTCCCGAATCGCCGCCTCCAAGGGCCTGACTTTCGGGTTTGTCGCCCTTCGATTCAGCGTATCGTCCCAGCGTCTGACAATGGCCGCCTTGTCCATGGGTGGTTCAGTCTGTTCCGCTTGTCTGACGCAGCCAAGTGGTCATATCGAAATAGTCCCGCCAGACCTTGATCCTGTCGTTTTCCAGCTCGAAGACGCCATTGCAGGGCAGCTTGACCTCTTTTCCGCCAATCACAAACCGGTCCAGGCGCTCGGCCATGACAATACTGCCAGTCTCGGCAACGGCCAGAATTCGCCAGTCGATTTCCTCTGCGGGGCCAACAAATTGCTCAATGACTTGCCGAATGGCTTCACGCCCCACGACCGGCTTCGCAGGCATGTTGTGATAAACCCCGTCGCTTGCAAAAACGCCATGACGGCGTCGATATCCTTTCGGTTAAAAGCGTCCACGAACGCTCCGATCAGGGTAATTTTAGAACCCATTCTTCCCTCCAACTTCGACCTCACAACCGTTCAAATCGACATTTTCCGTCAACGGTGCAGCCCGGCCTGATTTGTAAATGCGGCTGGCAGCGCCATGTGCATAATAGAAAACCGAGTATTGCTTGACAATCAAGTTATGCTCTCCATAAATTATGTTCGTCCGTTGGAAGGATGCCTGGCTTGCCCAGGCAACGCATGGGACTTTCGGGGAGATCTTCATGACCTTTGGTTTCATGGAAGACCACGACCATTTCCGGCGATCCTTGCAAGCCTTCGTGGAGCGCGAGGTAACGCCCCATGTCCTTGCTTGGGAAGCCGAGGGGCAAGTACCCCGGGATCTGTTCAAGAAGCTGGGTGATTTGGGCTTTCTTGGGGTTCGACTGTCTGAGGAATATGGCGGTAGCGGACTGAACTTCTGGTACACCACAGTGTTGGTGCAGGAACTCATGAAATGCGGCTCGGTCGGCGTGCCGGTGGCGGTGATGGCACATGCCGAGTTTGCGACCAAGATCATGGATCGCGCCGGCTCGGATGAGCTGAAAAAAACCTATCTGAGGCCGGCCATCACAGGCGATTTGATCGGCGCGCTGGGCGTTACCGAACCTGACGCAGGCTCCGACGTGGCGGCCATCCGCACCAGGGCGGTTCGAGACGGTGACGACTACGTCATCAACGGCGCCAAGACTTTTATCACCAACGGCACCATCGCCGATTTCATCACCACGGCGGTGCGCACCGGCGGCCCCGGCCATGCTGGCTTGTCGCTGATCGTTGTGCCGGCCAATACCCCGGGCTTGACGCGTCGGCGACTAAAGAAAATTGGCACGCATGCATCCGATACCGCGGAATTGTTCTTCGATGACTGCCGGGTGCCGGCACGCAACCTGCTGGGACCCGAGAATGGCGGCTTCAAGCCCTTGATGCAGGGGTTCGAAGGAGAGCGACTGGTTCTCTCGGTCATCGCCTGTGCCCAGATGCGCCAGATGTGGGAGGCCGCCCGCGCCTATGGCCACGATCGCAAGGCTTTCGGTCATTCCCTGCTGGAATTCCAGGTCTGGCAGCACCGGCTGGCCGATGTCATCGCCTATATCGAGGCGGCCGAGGCGTTGATGTACCGAGGGATTGATCTCTACGTCCGGGGTGAGCCGTGTAACACCGAAATATCCATGTCCAAGCTGTTCGCAACCGAGACGGCAATCTCGGTCGCGCATGAATGCGCACAGATATTCGGCGGCATGAGCCATATGGAAGAATGTCCGATGGCACGCCTTTACCGGGACTCTCTCGCCTTCACCATCGGCGCAGGCACCAGCGAGGTCCTGCGCACCATCATCGCCCACGAGAAGGGCCTGTCCAAACGGAGGCAGGGTTCGTGACACGCCCCCCCATAGTCATTGCCGGGGTTGGGCAGGTCGGGCCGGTCGCTCAGGATTCCCGCTCGATCGCCGAGTTCGTTCTGGAAGCGGTAGAGATGGCGCTCGACGATGCCGGCATCACGCACCGGCATGTCGAGGCCGTCGTCACCGCCTCGGTGGACTTGCTGGATGGGCTCACGGCCTCGAACATCGCCGTCACCGAAGTCGTCGACGCGGTCATGAAGCCCGAGACACGGGTGTCCATGGACGGGCTGGCCGCCGCGATCCACGCCGCCTGCCAGATCCGGGCCGGGGCCTATGAGACCGTCCTGGTGGTGGCTCATGCCAAGCCTTCCATGGCGCCCTACGAAGACCTTTCGCAGTGGGCGATGGACCCGATCTATCTGCAGCCCTTGGGCATCGACTTTTTGGTTTGCGCCGCGCTTCAAGCGCAGGCGATAGCCAACGGCGACGGCGCTGCCGAACGACGCTGGGCCGAAATCGCAGCGACACGGCGAACCGACGCCCGACCGGGGCTGTGTCCGCCACTCGGTGCGGACGATGTACTGGCCTCTCCCGTCGTGGCCTCGCCATTGCGCCGGGAAATGTGTGCACCCATGGGCGATGGAGCGTGTGCCGCCATTCTCCAGGCAGTCACCGACCGAAACATGACCAAGACGGCACCGCGTATTACCGGCCTAGGCCACGACCTGGCGCCACATTCTTTGGGTGACCGCGAAATCCGAGCGTGGCAGGGGCTGAAACGCGCCAGCAAACGCGCATACGCCATGGCTGGCATCAACACACCGCAGTCAGCTTTCGATCTTGTCGAACCTTCCTGCCTTTACCCGCACGAAGAAGAGCTGTTCCGGTCGGCCACGGGCATCGGGGATCAAGCCCGGTTTTCTCCCACCGGCGGTTTGTTCGCCGGCCATACGCCCGTGGTGGCCGGTCTGTCGCGGCTCGTCGCCGCCTGTTCGGCGATGCGGGCGGACGACTCCTGCAAACGCGCCCTCGCCCATGGGGCCTGGGGACCGGCCGGCCAGGGGCAGGCAGTCATGATACTCGAAACGGGGGAGCGATGAGCCAGGCGGCCGTGATTGGAACCGGGCAGACCCGGCACGCGCGGCAGCGCAATGACGTGTCCCAGCCGGAACTTGTTCGCGAGGCTGCGCGCCGCGCGCTCGAGGATGCCGGCATCGGGCCGGCTGACGTCGGTGCCGTCATCATTTCCAACATGGAACTGTTCGAGGGCCGGGCGCTGCCCGAGCTTTGGGTCGGCGAAGGCGCTTTCGCCACCGGCAAGCCCTGCATGAAGATCGCGACCGGCGGCACATCCGGCACCAGCGCCTGTATCGCCGGCTATCATCAGGTCGCATCCGACCTGTTCGAAATCGTTCTGGTGGTCGGGTTCGAAAAGCATTCAGAGGGCCATACCCAAACCGGCATGGCGCTCACTGACCCCTTCTGGGACCGCACAGTGGCCGCCGGTGCACTTGGCAATTTCGCTTTGTCGATCTCGCAATATGTCGTCGATCGCGGCGTCACCGAACGCCAGGCCGCCAAGATCGCCGTCAAGGCACGGCGCAATGCCGCCCGCAATCCGCATGCACATCTGCAAATGCCCGATATCACCGAGGAGGACGTGTTGGCGTCCAGGATGCTGGCGCACCCTGTGCGCATGCTGGACATGTGCCCGCAATCCGATGGCGCCTGCGCCATTGTCATTGCGTCTCCGGAGAAAGCGAGAAAACTTTCCGCTCGCCCCGCCTGGATCGAGGCCGCAGCGACACGACACCAACAGCCCTACATCGGCGATATCGATCACCGTCTGGCGCATATGGAAACTCTCCGGGATGCTGCCAGGACCGTCTATCAAACCGCCGGCATTCGCGAGCCGCTCAAGGAATTGGATGTCGCCGAGATTTACGAGCCCGTCACCTATGCGGAGCTTGCTTGGTACGAGGCGTTGGGTTTTTGCGCCGACGGCGAGGCCGGACGCCTGATCGAGGATGGTGTAACGACCATGAACGGGGAATTGCCGGTCAATCCGTCAGGAGGTGTGTTGTCGACCAATCCGGTCGGGGCTTCGGGCGTCATCCGCGTCGCGGAAGCCGCAGCGCAGGTCATGGGACGCGCCGGCGAGCATCAGGTCGAGGGCGCAAAAACCGCTCTGGCCACAGGCTACGGAGTTTACGCCTGGGCCGACGCCATGATTCTGGGAGCCAGTCCATGAGCCAGCCCGTCACCGTAACCATAGAGATGAGACAAGCCTGGCGGTATGCGTCTGGAGCTCCCATGGAGCGCTTCTCGAACAGCCTGAAAGAACGCCGGATCGAAGCGATGCGCTGCCCCTCCTGCGGACGCCGCTATCTTCCACCGCGGCCGGTCTGTGGCAAATGCAATATGCGTATGTCGAATTGGGTTCCCGTCCGGGACGAGGGCGTTTTGGTGGCGTGGACCGTGATGCAGTTGCCTATGCTCGACGGCCGCACGGGCAGGATACGCAAGGTGCCCTACGGCATGGGGCTTATCCTGCTCGATGGCGCCGATACCACGCTTAATCATTACCTGGCGGAAAACGACCCGGACAAACTGGCCATCGGCCAGCGGGTGCGGGCGGTGTGGCACGCGGACCTCAGGGGTGCAATGGATGATATCGAGTATTTCGAGCTGGTCGGATGATCCGGGTAGAGACAATCCAGATTCCTTTCGAATATGCAACCGGGCGGGCGGGAAGCCGCTTTCTTTCGGCACTTCGCGATGACCAGCGGATCCTGGGGTCGCGCTGTGACCGGTGCGGATATGTCAGCGTCCCGTACGGTTCCTTTTGTGCGATCTGCTCATCCAGCGATCTGACCGATATCGGGTTGGGTCCGGATGGAATGCTGGTTTCCTGGACCGATGTTCCGGACCGCGGTACGTACGCCCTGGTACAGCTTGATGGGGCGGACGCGGCTTTCGTTCACCGTCTCGTCGATCCGGCACCGGGGCGTCAAGCGGGGATGCGCGTGCGGGCCCGCTTCGTCGACCAACCGATCGGCAGCATCAATGACCTTGAAGGGTTTGTGATCGTCGGAGAAGAAACATGAGCATCCGATGCGAAGACAGCGACGGCATCCTGCTTGTCACCATCGACCGCCCCGCCGCCCGCAACGCGCTGAACCTCGCCATGACGCGTGAGTTATCCGAGATCTGGGTGCAATTCCGCGACAACGCGGAATTGCGGGTGGCAATTCTGACCGGAGCCGGGGAAAGCTCCTTTTGCGCTGGCGCGGATTTGAAGGAGGTTGGCAACCACTATCGCGCGACAACGCCGATCGAGCGCCGCGAAAAGGCGCAACGCGAACCCGGACTTGGAGGAATTACGCGTAATCTCGACCCCGGAAAACCGGTCATCGCGGCGGTCAACGGCCATTGTTTGGCCGGCGGTTTGGAGCTCGCGCTTGCCTGCGACATCAGAATTGCATCCGAAAACGCAACCTTCGGCTTGCCCGAAGTGCGCTGGGGATTGATGCCCGGTGCCGGCGGTACCCAAAGGCTGCCGCGTTTCATCCCCATGGCCATGGCCATGGAGATGCTCCTGACCGGCGATTCGATCGATGCCTCGACCGCCTTGGCCTGCGGGTTGGTCAATCGGGTGGTGCCGCTCGATCGCCTGCTCGACGAGGCCCGTACCTTGGCCCGCCGCATTGCGCGTGCGGCGCCGCTTTCGGTTCGCGCCGTCAGGGCCGCGGTGATAGGCGGGCAACATCTGTCGCTGGACGAGGCACTTCAACTGGAGCATCTCCACGCTGAATTCCTGCGCCAGAGCGAGGACGTTCAAGAGGGTCTCCGGGCCTTTGCCAAAAAACGCGAACCCGAATGGAAAGGAAAATGAAAAGAGAGTTCGAAACCATCACATGCAGGCAAAGCGGACGGTCGTTGCGCATCACGTTCAATCGCCCCGATGTCCTGAATGCCTTTAACCAGGTGATGTTGAGGGAAGTTCGTGCCGCTCTCGCCGCCGCTGCTGACGACAAGCAAGTTCGTGTTTTCCTGGTTGACAGCAGTTGCGAAAAGGCCTTCTCCGCCGGCATCGATGTCGCCTACGTCAAGGACCTGGATGGCTGGGGAACCCGCGAGGTTGGACGTGAACTACACAAGACGTTCCTGGCTCTCAGGACAGTCGAGAAGCCGGTGGTATGCCAGATCGACGGTCTTTGTCTGGGGGCCGGTCTGGAATTTGCGCTTTCCTGCGATTTCATGATCGCCACCGACCGTTCGCGCTTCGGCCTGCCCAATATCCTGCGCGGTATACCGGCCATCGTGGAAGCCGCGATCCTGCCGATCGCCATCGGCATTCAGGGCACGCGCGAACTCGCCTATCTCGGAGAATTCTGGGATGCGGAGAAGGCCGTGCGCCGCGGCCTGGTCCAGAAGGTCACGACGCCCGAAGAGCTGTCGTCCGAGGTCCAGGCCCTGTGCGCCAAGCTGGCCGAAAAGAGCCCGCAGGCGCTGAGCACGCAGAAAGAGATCATCCACAAATGGATGACGACGGATCTGGAGTCGGCCATCGACTTCTCGATCAACACTGTCGTCCTGAACTGGCTAACCAAGGATCAGAAAGAAGGAATGGGTGCCTTTCTGGAAAAGCGTGGCGCCACCTTCACCGGAGAGTAAGCATGGGAAACACCATCGTCACATGCGCGCTTACCGGCGCCCAGCAGGGCAAAGAGGCCAACCCCGCCCTGCCGGAACAGCCCAATGAAATCATTGCACAAGGCCTGGATGCCTGGCGGGCCGGCGCCGCCATTTTGCACATTCACGCGCGCGACAAGGACGGTAAGGCGGCATGTGATGTCAACATTTTTCGACAGATTGTCGGGGGATTGCAGGACGCGGGGTGCGACGCCGTATTGAATCTGACGACCGGCGGCGCGGTTGCTGGCCTGAGCATCAATGAGCGCCTGCGGGTCATCTCCGAACTGAAGCCCGAGATTGCCTCGTTCAGTGTCGGCGGTGGCAGCATGCTCGGCCGCTATAACGTCAAGGCCGACGCCTGGACGGGCGACCGTTTTGTTCAACTGTTCTCCTCATACGCGGAACTTGAGCGTGTGGCACGGCTTTTTCAGCAGAATGGCGTTCGGCCCGAGCTCGAGGTCTATCACTCCGGTATGCTCAACAATATCGCCACGCTTGACGCCCTGGGCGTGTTCCACCACCCGTTGCTGGTGAATGTCGTCATGGGCATCCCCGGCGAATGTCTGAAGCCGACCGTCAAGACTCTCGTCGGGGTCGTCGATGAACTGCCGGACGGTGCCCAATGGCTGGTGTCGGCGATCGGCGCACGCAACCACTTCCGCATGCTGGGCGCGGTCCTCGCCATGGGCGGACACGTTCGTGTCGGGCTTGAAGACAACCTCTATCTCGGGCCGGGCGAACTGGCGCCGTCCAACGCCGCCATTGTCGAAAAGGCGGTCCGCTTGATCCGTGAACTGGGAGCCGAGCCGGCCAGCCCCGAGGACGCCAGAGAAATCCTTAGAATACGTGGAGGACAATAGACATGACACGCGAACCGATCGCCATCGATGCGTGGGCGACATACATCAGTCCGGAAAGCGCGAAACACTGGCCGCCCGAATTCATCCATATTTTCAAGAAATACAAATGCCCACGCCATATGACCGAGGGCCAGTCGGTTGACGACCTACTGAAGGAAATGGACAGCGCCGGCGTCGACAAGCTGATCCTGTCATCCTTCTACTATAAGGGCGAGCCGGTGGTGACCAACGAAGAGGTTTCAAAAATTGCCAAGGCGCAGCCCGACCGCTTCATTCCAGCCGGCACCGTGAACGTCATGGAAAAACCGATAAAGGTCGCGGCGGATGTCGAATATGTCGTCAAAGAGCTAGGCCTGTGCTGCATCCGTCTGGAGCCGTACATGTACGGCGACGGCATGACCGGCCTGCCGCCCAATGACAAGCATTACTGGCCAGTCTACATGAAATGTACCGAACTTGGTGTGCCGGTCGCCTTGCAGGTCGGCCATACCGGGCCTTTGCTGCCATCGGAGTGCGGGCGGCCCATCTATCTCGACGAGGTGGCGTTGACCTTTCCCGATCTTACGATTATCGGCTGTCATCTGGGCCAGCCCTGGCACGAGGAAATGATGACGCTCGCCTGGAAGCATCCCAACGTCTATGTGGAAACCTCGGCCCGCGGCCCGCGCCAGTGGCCACAGAGCTTCGTCGACTATGTAAGGAGTTGGGGCCAGGACAAGGTGATCTGGGCCACGGATTATCCACTCCTTTCTTTCGACCGCACGCTGACCGAACTCGAGGATCTGGGATTATCCGAGGACGTCTACCGAAAGGTCGTGCGCGACAATCTGGTGCATGCTTTCGGACTGGATCTTTGACATGACCCTCGAAACGCTTCTCGCATCCATCCCCTATGTCGTCTGGCATAAGCTGACGGTGGATGTCGATTGCGGCAATGAAGTGACGCTATGTGCCCCGTTCCGTCCCGAGCTGGCAAATTATGTCGGCACGTTCCATGCCGGGGTGTTGTTTACATTGGCCGAGACCGCCGCCGGCGTCGTTGCCGATCGTGCGATTCCGGACAACCGGGCATTCGTGCTGCTCCGGAGCGCCAGAGTCCGTTACACGCGCCGGCCAGAAGGGGACGTGCGCGCCACCGCACATACGACGCCGGCCGGTACCACAACGGCCCGTGCCGACTTCGAAGCAAACGCTCGTGCCGATATTTCGGCGCAGGTGAGCATGACCGACGCGACGGGCACGACGGTTTTTGACGGTGAATTCGACCATGCCTTGAGGCCGAGAAAACCATGACCGACAAACTTTTGGTCGAGACCGCCGGTGGCGTTAGAACGCTGACGCTGAACCGGCCCGAAAAGCTTAACGCCATCGATATCGAATTGCTGGACGCATTGGTCGATGCACTGAATGACGCTGGCGCCGATAACACCGTGCGGGTGGTGGTGCTGGCCGGTAGCGGACCATCGTTTTGCGCCGGCGCCGACATCGGCCAAATGCTGGAGCGCCGCCCGCGCGAATGGGAAGAAATTGTCGGTCACTATCTTGACCCTATTCGAGCGATATCGGCGCTGGACAAGGCGGTCATCGCCCGCTGCCATGGCCACGTCTTCGGCGGCGGGCTGGGGCTGGCCATGGCTTGTGACTTTCGGGTGGCAAGCCAGACGGCCAAGTTTTGCGCACCTTTTGTCAAGCTGGCCCTGGCCGGTTGCGATATGTCGGCGGGGTACTTCCTGCCACGTCTGATCGGTCTGGGCCGTGCCACAGACATGATGATGACCGGGCGCACGGTCGATGCCTCGGAAGCGTTGGCCATGGGCCTGATCAGCCGCGTTGCGTCCGAGGAAAGCCTGAACGCAGAGCTTGCGAAGCTTGCTGGGCTGCTTGCCAGCGGCGCCCCGAAGACCACGGCGTTTACCAAGCGCGCCATCCGTAAATCTCTCGACCGCAACATGGAAGCCGAGTTCGACTACGAAATCTTCGCCCAAGTTCAGTGTCTCCAAAGCCATGATCACAGGGAAGGGATCGCTGCCTTCCGGGAAGGCCGAAAGCCGGAGTTCAAAGGATGAATGATCCGACGCTCGCCCCCGAGGAAATCCAGTTCCGCGAGTCCGTGCGGAAATTCGTCGCCCGGGAAATCACACCCCACGCGACACGCTGGGACTTAGACGAAAAATACCCGCAAGAGCTCCTTAGGGAATTTGGAAAATTGGGCTGGCTCGGCATCGCCTTCCCGGAAGAATACGGGGGCAGCGGTGGCGGGTCGGTGCTTTATGCGCTGCTGTGCTCGGAGTTGGCCGAAGGTTCCGCCGCGATTGCACTGGGCGCCTATGTACACGCTGCGCTGGCCAGCGCAGGCATTTTCTATCTGGGCACCGAAGAGCAGAAAAAACGCCTGTTGCCTGCCGCCCTGTCCGGCCAGAAAATCGGTTGCTGGGCCTATGCCGAGCCAGGCGCTGGGGCGGACGTTTCCAGCGTTTCAACCCGGGCGATCCGGGACGGCGATGAATACGTCATCAATGGCACCAAGCTCTATATAACCAACTCTACCTTTGCCGATTTCATGGTCGTGTCCGTCTCGACCGATCCGGGTAAGGGCCTGAAGGGCATGTCGCTGTTTCTGGTCGAGGCCGACAACCCCGGGGTGACCGTCGGCAAGCCGCTCAAGAAACTCGGCATGGGGGCGTCGGAGATGGCCGAAATCGTCTTTGACGATTGCCGCGTACCGGCGGCCGCCATGCTTGGTCCCGAACACTTTGGCTTTGTTCAGGCTTTGAAGGTTCTGACACTCGGTCGCATTGCCAGCGCCGCCTTTGGCGTTGGGCTGGGCCGGGCGGCGCTGGCCGAGGCGCTGAATTATACAAGTCAACGGGTGCAGTTCGGCGGACCGCTGACCAGGCAACAGTTCATACGTTTCACGCTGGCCGACATGGCGACCCGGCTGGAAGCGGCCTGGCAGCTTACCCTGCATAGCGCACGCCTTGCCGACGCCGGTCTGCCCCATGACTGCGAAGCGTCAATGGCAAAGCTGTTTGCCAGCGAGACAGCAACCTGGGCGGCGGAGCGCACACTGCACCTTTGTGGCGCCCAAGGTTACATGCGGGAAAGCGCACCTCAACGCTTCTATCGCGATTGCAAGGTGTTAGAGTTGGGCGAAGGCACCAGCGAAATCCAACGCGAGACCATCGCACGCACCTTGGGAGCTTAGTGAAACATGGGAATACGAGAACGCCGGGAGCGCGAACGGGAAGCCCGAAGAGCGGCAATTCTGGATTCCGCCCGAACACTCTTTCTGGAGCGGGGCTTTACCGGCACCACAACCAAGCAGATCGCCGAACGGTGTGAATTGTCCGAGGCAACTTTGTTCTTCTATTTCCAGAGCAAGAACGAGATTTTCATATCCCTGCTTTTCGAGGGCATCGATTCCTGGGCCCGTGGACTTGAAAAAATTGCGTCTCTGGATTTGCCACCGAAAAAAAAACTGGCGCGCCTATGGAAATTTTACGGCAAAGGGCGTAGCGAACATCCCGAATATTATCATCTGTCGGCATTCCTGGCGCGGCCGTTATCGACAGTCGACGTCTCGGACGACGTGAAAGCCGAAATCGTTCGCCGCTCCGGTGAGAACTTCCAGCGACTGGCGGAGATTCTCGACGACATACTAGGGGATGGCAACGGTCGGATCGGCGCCGACCTTTTGTGGGCAACCTATCTGGGCCTCGTTGTGCTCGGGCAATCACGTGCCAATCTCGGCTTCTCGCTGCATCCGACCGACAAGGAAATGAATGCCGTTTTGGACCTGCTCATGCAGGGGCTCTTGCCGGATCGAGCTGACGGAGATGATGAATGACCGACATGCTGGCAGCCCGGCTCATCAAGGCGGGGGAACCGCTCCGGATTGAAAGGGTCGCGGTTCCAGAACCGGAGGAGGGCGAAATTCTGGTGAAGGTGGCAGCCTGCGGGCTTTGCGGCACGGACCTTCATCTGGCTGTCGACGGCGATATCCCGGTCGAGCGAACGCCCATAACACTTGGTCACGAAGCGGCGGGCACTGTTGTATCCGTGGGTGCCTGCGTTACCGGCTGTCGCGCCGGAGATCAGGTCGCAATGTTCCCGTCCGCCTTTTGCGGCGAATGCCGGTTTTGCCGTGTTGGCCGGCATTCGCTGTGCCAGAATTCAAAAGTCTACGGCATGGCCCGGGATGGGGCACTGGCAAACTATGTCACAGCTCCGGCCCGATCGGTGGTCCCGATCCCCGATGGGGTCGCGTTCGATGTTGCCGCCATTATCACCGATGGCGTTTCGACACCCTTCCACGCGCTGAGAAGACGCGGTCAACTCCGGACAGGCGAGACAGTCGCAGTGATCGGCTGTGGCGGCCTTGGCACACATGCGGTGATCCTGGCCCGACTGATGGGCGCGCGCACGATCGTTGCCATCGACACACAGCCCGAGGCCCGGGAACGCGTCCTGGATTTGGGGGCGGATTTGGCGCTCGATCCCATGAACGAAGACGCGATCAAGGCGATACGCAGCCATTTGGGGCATGCCGGCGTTGATCTGGCGCTCGAATTCGTCGGACGAAGAGAGACTTCGGAATTGGCGATTCGGCTTCTTGACAAGGCCGGGCGCGCAGTGCTGGTCGGTGTTGGCATCGGGCGTCCTGCGCTGCCGCCTCTTCTCGCCTTTGTGGGGCGCGAACAATCAGTCATAGGTTCATTCGGGATGGATCGCGAGGATATCGAAGATCTGTTTTCTCTGGTTGCGGCAGGCCGGCTAGATCTCTCAAAATCCGTCACAGCTCGCTACCCGTTGGGCGAGGCCAACGAAGCTCTTCAGCGCCTTGCCAGCAAGGAAGCGGGTGTGATCAGGCTGGTCGTCGAACCAGGGATATGAAAGCGAGTCTTATGCCGGAGCAGGACCCGTCCATTCACAAGGTCGAAGAGACAACGCTACCCGCCGCCTTTCTACGGGTGACGGACCAGCGCAGCGCACGGCCAGCCATACGCGAAAAGAAGAACAGCGCTTGGTGCACTATCAGTTGGGCGGATTACGCTAACCAGGCCCGGCATGTGGGCCTAGGGCTCATTGCACTTGGGCTCAAACAAGGCGATCGAGTGGGTATTCTCAGTCACGGTAATCCGCAGTGGCTTTTTTCCGATATGGGCACCCTGGGCGCCGGTGGCGTGACCGTGGGGATTTACACGACAAGCGCGCCTGCCCAGGTCGAATATTTGCTCCGAGATTGCCAGGCTCGTTTTCTTTTCGTCGGCAATCGGGATCAACTCGAACGATCACTTGCCGTTCGCACCAAGACGCCGAGCCTTGAGAAAGTCATCGTTTTCGACCCGGTTGATTTGTCCCCGGCAACCGATCCAATGGTTATCGGTTTCAACACGGTCATCGACCTCGGCAGATCACTTGACGAAAAGGATCCCGGTCTTTGGGATCGCAGGGTGCACCAGATCCGTCCCGACGACCTCGCCATTCTGATCTACACATCGGGAACCACCGGCCCGCCAAAGGGAGCGATGATCAGTCATCGCAACATCATGTTTCAGGCGTCGGTCCAGGATGAGCTTCTGCCCATCGGACAAGACGACGAACTGATTTCCTTTCTTCCGTTGAGTCACATCGGGGAACGACTGCTCGGAGATTTTCGACCTATGCTCTGCGGATCGGTCGTCAATTTTGCGGAAAGCCAGGATAAGCTCTTCCAGAATATCCGAGAGATATCGCCAACTGTTTTTTTCGCTGTCCCGCGCATCTGGGAGAAATTCCACTCCGTGATCAGTGAAGCAATGGCCAAGGCCGCGCCGTTGCAACGACGGCTCTATCGGACAGCACTTGTTGTCGGTGACAAGGTGGCGCGATATAGGCTCGCAGACCAGCCTGTCCCTCGCGTTCTTGCGGAAATGCACCAGCTTGCGGAGAAGCTGGGTCTGAAACCTCTGCGCGGTATGATCGGCATGACGCGTACCCGTTTCGTCATTTGTGGGGCCGCGCCGGTCTCGCCTGAGATGATCCGGTGGTTTTTGGCGCTTGGCCTTGACATGCGGGAAACCTACGGGCTGACCGAATCCTCGGGCGTCGTCAGCATCACGCCCATCGGATGGCACAAGCCGGGAACTGTTGGCAAGCCGCTTCCCGGTACCGAGCTTCGAATCGCCCCCGACGGCGAGATTCTGGTCAAGGGCGATCATGTCTTTCAGGGCTACCTAAACATGCCGGAGGAAACGGCCAGGACAATCATCGATGGCTGGCTGCATACCGGCGATCTCGGAAAACTCGATGAAGATGCGTTCCTTACGATTACCGGCCGAAAAAAAGACGTCATTATCACCGCGGGCGGCAAGAACGTGTCGCCTTCCGAGATCGAGAACCAACTGAAGTTCAGCCCGCTGATCGCGGACGCAATGGTCGTCGGCGATGGCCGAAAATATCTTGCCTGCCTCATTATTCCCAATCAGGAAAACGTGAAGACTTTGGCCTCCCGTGCAGGGGTGACTGCAGATAATTTAGAGGAACTATGCCGTTCACGTCCGATAATGGACACCGTTCAGGCGGCCGTCGATGAACCCAACGCCCAGTTTTCGCGTGCCGAGCAAATCAAAAAATACCGCCTTCTGTTTGCCCCCCTCGTACCGGGTTCGGACGAGGTGACCGCCACCATGAAGCTGAAGCGGGAAGCCATGGCCCGGAAATATGCCCATCTGATCGAGGAAATGTACAAGGCCTAGACCGGGCCGCGAATCGAAGCGCAAAGGCGGCTCCCGAGATGCATTCCGGCTGTGGCAAGCGCCTCGCGTGAGGTATCGAGCATTCCGGTCATGCCGATGAAGCCGTGGATCATGTCCGGGTAGTGGTCGTGGTGCACTTGAACACCGGCGGCGCGCAGCCGCTGGGCATAGGCTTTCCCCTCATCCTGCAACGGGTCGAAGCCGGCAGTCAGGACATGGGCGGGGGGCAGGCCCGAGAGGTCGTCGGCGAGCAGCGGTGAGGCCCTCGGGTCGAGAAAATCCCGTCCGTCACGCATGTAATTGACACTGCACCAGACCATCAGCGGTCGGGTCAGGCG
>Ga0114931_10004576_pt1 | contig 17257 bp, 18 predicted proteins | sample 2SBtaG_FD_89579 | JGI IMG/M metagenome (GOLD analysis project Ga0114931, IMG submission 89579) | Deep subsurface microbial communities from Kolumbo volcano to uncover new lineages of life (NeLLi) - 2SBTROV14_V59a metaG | ecosystem: Environmental > Aquatic > Marine > Volcanic | place: Kolumbo...
GCAGAAGCGATTCACCCTTGCGTAGCGCGACCTCGACGGTTTCCCCGTTGAGTCGAAAAGAAATCGTGTTGCTGCCCATAATCAGGCCAGTGTAACACTTGCCCCCACTTCTACGGTACACTGCGCCGCTCAAGGGGGCCCTCATGGCGCTAACGAATGACCAACTCCGTAGTATTCCTCTGCTCGCTGGTCTAGACGACGACCAGTGCAAAGCTATCTCCGAGCTGTTCGAGCGCGTCGAGCTGCAAGCGGGTACCAAATTGTGTATCGCCGATGCGCTGGCGAGTGAGTTCTACATCCTCGAAAGCGGCAGCGTGAAGCTGACCGACGGTGACCGCGTCGACTTCGAGCTGGCGCCACCCGCGCCCATCGGTGAGCTCGGCGCGCTGGGCGGCATCCACCGCACCGTCAACGTGATCGCCGGCGCCGACTCGGTGGTGTGGCGCGTATCCCGCGACGCCCTGGCCAGGTTTCTCAAGACGCACAGCGACATCGGCTTGATCGTCTACCAGAACCTGACCTAGGTGGTCGCCGACAAGGTCCATCGCGATCAGCTGCGCATTTCGGACATGCGCGCCAACCTGATCCGCACGCAAAAGCAGATGAAGGCGCTGCGCGAGTTCGTCCTCGAGGCCGAAGAAACACCGCTGTCGGCGCGCGTCCACGACGCCCTGGAAGAGCTCATCGACAACAACCGGCGCATCAACTACCGGATCGCGCCGCCCGCGCCCCTGCCGGTGCGAATGCGTGAAGACGCGCTGGGCGACTTGCCCGTCGAAGAGATGTCGCGCACGCACTTTTCCGTTGTGGTCGACTCGGATCGGGTACCGACCGACGGCGCGAGGATCAGCGGCATCCTCGCTTTGGCAGGCCCCGAGATTCCGTTCAGCGGAAAAGTATTGCGCGTCGACGACCAACGCGTGACCGTCGCCCTCGATCCGCTCATCGACGAATACGCCGATCGACTCGAGGGCTACCTGTCACGCGTTCAGATGGTCGACTTCGTGGTGTAGCTACTTCTTTTTGCCCGCGATCATCAGCTTCCTGAAGCAAGTGCCCATCTTTTTCCTGATGGGCATCATCGCTTTCAGCTCGGCCGCGGAGGCCTTGGCCTTGGCCTTGGCCTGGGCCATTCCCCAGGTCTGCATCTGTTTTTGCACAGCCTGGGCGCATTTCATGTCCTTGCATGCGCACACCTTGTCGGCGAAGCCGCTGAGCTTCTTCATCACCGCCGGGCCCAGGCCGGTGGACTTGCCTTCGGCGGGCTTGAACTTCTCGGCGCACTTTTTGGCCCGATCCATGTCGGCCTTGTGATCCTTTTGCAGCTTCATCATGAAGACCATCTTCTCCTTCGCGGGAAGCGCCGCCATCTTCTTCGTGACCAGGCTGCGCATGCGCAAGTTGATCGCCTGTGCGCACTTTTCGTCCTTGCACTTGCAGACGTCGTCTACGGCTTTTTTGATCTCGGCGCCGATGTCACCGGTGGCCGCTGTGGCGCCCGGGGTCACCGCGGCAGCCTTGGTGGTAGCGGCGCCGGCCGCGGCCTTACCGCCGGCCGCGTTCGCCGCGTTGTCGTCCTTTTTCTGGGCGACGTCGGTGGTCTTTTTGTCCTTGTCGGCCGCGTCGTCCTTTTTGGCCCCGCTCTTGGAAGACTTGTCGTCTTTCTTGCTACAGCCGGCTGCGCCGGTAGCCAACATCAATCCCAGCGCGCAAACGCCGACACTCAACAGCTTGGTCATCTGATTTCCTTGGTTAGAGATAGCCGCGACGTATAGCACGGTGCAGCCAGTCACAAGACCGCCGACTGGGACAGCAAGACTGCAACCTGACGTGTGCACGCACCGAGGTCTAGCCCTTAACCACTTTGAATCATTAGACCGCCTGGTCGGCATGCAAGTTGAAACGGATTTCAGCTATGAAGCCGGGATTCGCGATAGCCACCGCCTGTGCGATCAGTCTCTCCGCCGTCTGGGTCCACGCCCACACCACTGAGCCAGTGCCGGGCGCCGTTGCCAAGCCCGCGGACTTCGAGCTCGGCCTGCCGTTCGTCGCCGGCGAACAGATCTACGTGACTTCGGGTTACGGCCCCAGGACGAGGCCAGCGGCTGGGCCGATCACAGCCTGTGGACCTACACCATCGACGCGGCCGAGCCGGACAATTGGGTGCGCTGGAATCTGGACTTCGAACAAGCCGGCGACTACGAGCTGTGGGCGTACATTCCCGGTGGCCGTGGCAAGTCGACCCAGGCGCGCTACGAAATCCACCACGCCGGTCAGACCGACGTGGTCACCCGAGACCAGACCAGCGCAGCCGACGACTGGCTGAGCCTGGGCACGTTCAGCTTCACCGCCAGCGGTGATCAATCCGTGGCCCTGGCCGACAACACCGGCGAGCCGTACACAAACGCCGACGGGGTGACCATTGCCTTCGATGCGTTGCGCATTCGCCCCGCGGCGGGACCGGGCAACCCCGATGCAGGTCCCGGGACAACCGACGGTGGACCGACGGCAGCCGACGGTGGCAACACCGACGGCGTGGACGCGGGCCCGGGCAACGGCGCCGGCGGCGACAAAAGCGGCGGCTGCAGCAGCACGGGCGGGGGCGCGAGCTGGTTGCTGGTTTTGCTCGCCGCGTTGTGGCCCGCCGCCGTCGCTCGTGGCATACTGAACATCTGTATGGGTAACCGCACCGGTCGCGCCGACTTGCCGCTCCATGGCGGCCGTGTTCCCGCATGGTTATCCGGGCGAATGAGCCGGCTGGGCCGCGTCATCGTCGAGGCCATCGCCTGCGAATACGGCCGCGCCGAGGTGCTGCGCCGGTTGTCGCATCCGTTCTGGTTCCAATCGTTCGGCGCGGTGATGGGCATGGACTGGCACTCGTCGGGTATCACGACCAGTGTCGTCGGTGCGCTCAAGCGCGGCCTCGAGCCGGTGCGCTGGGAGCTGGGCATCCACGTGTGCGGCGGTCGCGGCAAGCAGTCGCGCAAAACTCCGGCCGAGCTGGTCACCACGGCAGAGCGGGTGGGTTTCGACGGCAACGCCCTCACCCGCTGCTCGCGCCTGGTCGCCAAGGTCGACAACGCCGCGGTGCACGACGGGTTTCAGATCTACCTGCACAGCTTCGTGGTCACCGACGAAGGCGACTGGGCCGTGGTGCAGCAAGGCATGAGCCCCGAGCGCAAGCTGGCGCGGCGCTACCACTGGCTGTCGACGAACCTGCGCAGCTTCGTCGACGATCCCCACGCGGCCATCGACGGTGAGCCCAACCGGTCCACCATCATCAATCTAGCCGACCACCGCGCCGCCGCTTCACGCGATGCCCAGGTCGAGCTGGTCAATCGCGGCCCCGACGCGGTGCTGCCTCACCTTCACATGCCTGGCCACCACGACATGCGCCAAAGCAACGTGGTGATGTCGCGGCTGCGCGGCGCACTCACCGCCGCCGCCGATCGCGCGCCCGTCGACTTTGCCGAGTTGTTGTTGACGCCGGGAGTCGGGCGACGCACCGTGGAGTCGTTGGCCCTGGCCGCCGAGGTCATCTACGGCGCGCCTCACCGGTTTTCGGATCCGGCGCGATTTTCCTACGCCCACGGCGGCAAAGACGGCCACCCGTTCCCGGTGCCGCTGCGCGTCTACGACAAAACCATCGGCGTGCTGCGCGCCGCGGTGGATCGCGCCGAGCTCGGCAACGACGACAAGCTGGCGGCGATCAAACGCCTCGACCGCGAAGCCCGCCGCGCCGAGCGTGTCGCCCGCACCGGCGTCAGCTTCGACGAGCTCATCGCTCGCGAGCGCGCACGTTCCCACCGCTACGGCGGGCGCACCGTATTCGGCCCGACGAAACCGCCACGCGACCGGCCCGAACCCCAGGCCAAACCGCAACCGCGCCAGCTCGACCTGTTCAGCGACGGTCGCGCTTGATCTGGTGCAAATTGGAGTGGAGCTTCTGCGGCGCCGAGCGCAGCATCGCTTTGCGTCCGACCCAGCTCATGGCCCGGCTCAGCTTGTCCAGCTGACCGAACGCATCTTGTTCCAGATGCACCCGTGCCGCGTGGGCTGCCAGCATGCCGCTGTTCATGCACGACATCACGCCGCCGCCGAGCACGCTGGCACCGGCCAGAAACATGCCCGGAATGCCCACCTTGATGAACAACCGCGCGAGCACCGACTGCCCGCGCGCATGATCCGGCCGCGGAATGATCGCCGTCTCGCGGAACAGGATGTGGTCGCGCAGCCCGGGCACGTAGGTCTCGGCCCCGGCGATCATCCGCTCGGCGAGCTGGCGCACCGCCGTGTCACTGGCCGCGGCCGGGGCGTACGTGAACAGCTGAACGATCTGCTGGCCGCCCGGCGCCCGCACGGTCGTCGGATCTTTGCGCGTCGCCGACGTGAGCCAGAAGCTCGGTTGCAGCGGCACCCCCCCGGCGGCGAGGACCTTGTAGTCAGATTCGAGATCGGCGCTGGTGTAGTGGTACAGCGTGGACGAGCCGATGCCGGCCTCGCGCAGATCCAGATCAGTGGCCAAAAACACGCAGAACGCGCCCGGCGTGGTCACCAGCTTGTCCACCCTGCGCCGTGCGAACAACCCGGGACCGCCGTTGTCCAACATGGCCATGGTGCGTTTGGCGTTTACGTCGGAGATCACCGACCGCGCCTCGTAACGCTCCTCGTCGGCGGTGAACACCTCGAAGCGTTTTTCGCCGAGCACCCGGATAGTCGTGACGCGTTTGTCGTGCTGCAGGTCGCCCCCCTCGGCGCGCAACGCGTCCAGGAACGCATCGCGGACCGCGGCGCTGCCGCCCACCGGATAAAAGCCACCGGCCAGGTAGTGATTGAGCGAGTTGATGGTGAAGTACGCACTGGCACGACCGGGTGGTAGCCCGGAGTCCGCATTGCCGGCACCGAACACGCTGCGCAGCAGCGGATCCGAGAAATAGCGCTCGGTGAGCGCCGCCATCGGGAGCCGGGACAGCCGGGTCAGGTCGCCGCCGTAGCGCAGCATGCCGGGCAAGTCGCTCAGGCTCAGGCCGCTGGCGGCGACGCGGTTGAGCTCCCTGCACTCTTTCATCAGCTCCACGAATTGGCGAATGTTGTCTTGTTCGCGCGGGAAGTCTTTGACCAGATTGTCGGCCCACCGATCCACGCCTTTGACCAGACGGGTCTCGTAGTCGGGGAAGCGATAGCGGTCGATGCAGTTGGGATCGATTTCGCGGAATTTGAGGTCGACCAGCCCCAGGGCATCGAACAGGCGGCGCAACGACTGGCCCTCGCCCAGCTCGCCCAACGCGTGCACGCCGATGTCGAACGAATACCGCCTGGGCGCAAACGGATCGAGCAGCCCGCCGAACCGGGACGCCTGCTCCAGGAAAAGCACCGAGTGGTCCTTACGAGCGAGACGCAGACCCGCCGTGAGCCCACCAATCCCGCTGCCGACGATGATGCTGTCGTAAAGGGGGGTCATTCCCGCGGTATAGCGCCAATGCCACGCCGGTTGCAAACCCCGTGGTTGCACCGTAGGTTATCAGGATGAAACGCTCAGTAGTGGTCATCGCAGCGCTGGGGCTCCTGTGGTCCGGCTGCAAGTGCGTTGCGGGCGAAGACGACGCCAAAGAGATGGCAAAAAATGCGCCGCCGAGGGGCATGGCAAAAAACGCGCCGCCGAGGGGCATGGCAAAAAATGCGCCGCCGAGGGGCATGGCAAAGAACATGCCCAGGGGCATGGCAAAACCCGGAACCGCCGGCAAGGCATCTCCGAGTCCGACTCCGGCACCAAATACGGCGTCGAAAGCGTCCGGCAACGTGGCGGGCAAGACACCGGCTTCGACTGCGAAGACCACGGGCGCGAAACCAATCGATGCCAAGGCCATGGCCGAGGCGCGCCAGATTTTCCGCGCTCGTTGCGCCAACTGCCACGGTATGAACGGCCACGGCAACGGTCCGGTCGCGCGCGCCCTGCGGCCCAGGCCGCGCAACTACTCGGACGTGGCCTGGCAGAAAAAGACGTCGGACAAGACCATCGCCACCGCCATCGTCAGAGGCGGTCCCGCGGTCGGCCTCAGCCCCACCATGCCGCCCAACTCGGACCTGGAACAAAAGCCCGAGGTGGTGCGCGGGCTGGTCCACATCATCCGCGGCTTCGCGGGCAACTAGGAGGGTGTTGTGGATAGACGTCGTCGCGAGGATGGTGAGATGCGAGGCGAGGTCGGCCGCACGCCCGGAGCGGTCAAGGCGTGTATCGAAGTACATAACCGCAGGCCGCGAGGACGTACGGCCGAGATCGACCGCAGATTGCCACCGCAGCAGATGGCTATTCGCAACACCCTCCTAGCCCGCCCGGCCCGCTCCGCTCCTACCAGGGTTTGTGCACGAACGTGACCTTGCCGTCGGGCGCGCACGCCCAGCGATGGTCTTGTTCGTGGCACATCAACGGCACGTCGCCCAGCCGAGCCTTCACCGCGCCCGACGCGTCGTGGCGCATCAGCGCATTGCCGACGGGTGCGCAGTCGTCGAGACTGTGGTTGCACACGAACGGCACCCGCTGTGCGCGGAACGACTCGCGCTGTTTGTGGCGCAGCTCGCGCAACTCCGCGCGCAAGTACGACACCTGCGCCGCCAGACTCCGCGCCTGGGACTTGGCTTGTTGTAGCTCGAGCTCCGCGTCCTGGCGCACGTGAGCTTGCTGCCACAACATCGCATCGAGAGACGCGGCGAGACACAGTGCTACCAGGCTCAGGCCTACCAACATACAGGGTCTGGCGGGCCCGGAGCTCGGCGGTAACACCGCTTCGCGCCGCAGCGAAGACGACTGGTTATCACGCTGCAACTGTTCCATATATATAAGGGTAGCAAACACGGATGTAGGGTCGCGAGGGTCATTTTCACCGCGACCGAGGCGCAGGCCCGAAACGAAAACACCCCCGCAACTCGGCGGGGGTGTGAGAGTTGATGAGTTTTAGCTCAGCTAATTATTGCACAGCGGGTTGTTCTTACACTCTTCGCTGACGTTGAAGCCCTTCTTCTTCTTCTTTTTGTGTGTCGCGCGACGTCGCCAACGGCGCTTGGCGTCGTTAGCCTTGTTGAACCGTTTCTGCAACCGATTCAGGCGCTCCTTCGCAGCCTTGCGATCGGCCTCGGTTTTCGCATTGGCGATCGCGGTTTTTGCCGCCTGCATGTCCTGCGTGAGCGTGGCGAGGAGCTTCTCCTGCTCTTTGGCCCGCGCCTCTGCTTCCTTGCGCTTGCGGGCTTCTTCGTCGGCCTTGAGCGTGGCCGCCTTGGCCTCTTCTGCTTTCGCCTTCGACTCCTTGACCTTCTCGTTGACGAAGTAGATGAGCACCCCCACCAACACAGCGAGAACGGCTGCGACTGCAATCAACTTGGTCGGGCGCTTTTTGGACGCTTCGACCCGACGAATTTCCATTTCTTGTTGCAGGCGCTCCCGCTCGATGGCCGCCTGGTGCTCGGCGCGCGCCTGCGCTTCGGCGTGCTTGACCCGAAGCTCTTCTTCGCGGCGTTTGCGCTCCGCTTCTTCGATGCGGGCCTGCTCGGCCTCTTGCTGGGCGCGCTGCTGTGCCTCTTCTGCTTCGCGCTTACGCCGCTCTTCTTCCATTTGCCGCCGGATGCGCTCTTCTTCAACGAGACGTGCCGACTCTTCTTCGTCGGCGACGCGCTCCTCTTCGATCCGTTGCAGCTCGCGGAGTGAAAACAGTACTGAGTTTTCGCGCTTTTCGGTTTCGGCCATGTGTTCCTCTGGACAGTCGGGGTCGGGGCGATGGCTCGGGCAGCCCCCTGAATTTATTGTTTTAACATGCAGCTAGGGATCCAGCAACGGTTCCCTCGCCTATGCATGACACTCCCTTGGACACCATAGTTGTAATGGGTGTTGGGGAGCAACTGCACATGGCCACCACCGGTGTTTTTTCGGCCCTCCGAGCCACGCAAGCATCGAGAAATGCCACCAAGTTGCCCACCAGTGACTGGCTGAGGTATTTGGGTTATTGGGTGTACATCCTCCCACAGCAGTGCCGGGCATGCCCCCCTGATGAAGCTCGTCGTAAATATCCTTTTATCCCTTGCCGTGCTCGCCGTCTGCCTGAGGCTGGTGTGGCCAACCGATCAAGCCCAGCACGACCTGCGCCGGGCGATGGACACGCTGAGCTTCGCCGAGTTCTGGCCCTACCTACTCGGTTATGTAGGGCTGCTGGCGACGAATCACTTTTGTCGCGCCTGGCGCTGGAACAACCTGCTTCACCCCATCGGCGTCAAGCTGCCGCCGGGGCGCTTGCTGGCGATCTCGTCCGTCGGCTTCATGGCCATCCTCGTCCTGCCCGCACGCCTCGGCGAGTTCGTTCGGCCCGCGTTGATTCGCAAAAAGGGCGAAGTATCCGCGTCGGCAGCCCTGGGCACGATCGCCGTCGAGCGCATCGTCGATGGTCTGCTGGTGTCGCTGTTCGTGTTCGGCGCGTTCTTCGCGCTGCGCGGTCCGAACGCGCCGGGCTGGATGATGCCCACCGCGTACACGGCACTGGGCGTGTTCGTCGCCGCGATGCTGTTCTTGACGTTCGCCCTGCGCTGGCCGGAACAAACCGTGCGCATCGCCGTGCGCATGACGTTCGCGCACCTGTACGCGCCGCGGTTCGCGCGCGTGCTCGAAGAGAAGCTGCTCAGCATGATCAGCGGCTTTCTGGTGCTCAAGGACCGGCGCAACCTGGTCATTTTTTGTCTGTGGAGCGTGGTCTACTGGGTGGCCAACGGCATGAGCGTGTACGTGCTCGCCCACGGGTTTGGACTGCAGCTGTCGATCGTCGGCGCGTTCGCCACGATGGGGCTGGTCGCCGTCGGCATCACGTTGCCCAACGCCCCGGCGCTCATGGGCCAATACCAGTGGTTCACCACCCTGGGCCTGGGGCTCTATCTGGACAAGGCCACGGCCGCGGGCGACGGTCTGCTGTTCGCCATCGCGCTGTGGGGCATTCAAGTCATCTGGTACATCGGCGTGGGCGTGCTGGCCATGTCCACCCGCTACGTATCGTTCCGCGAGGTCCTGCAATCCCGCAAGGACGCAACGGCCGCGGACGCAACGCAGACCGACGGGGAGGAATGAGATGAAGCGCGCAACCAAACTTGCCCTGGCCGCAGCCCTTGCGCTGGGAACGCTCGCCGCGCAACCCAGAGGCGCCGAAGCCCGCGCCGAACGCACCAGCTACTACGACTACGCCCAGGTGTGGCGCGCGGCGGTGCGCTTTCTGCGCCTCGACGAAGGGCACAAGATCGTCGAGCGCGATCTCAAAGCCGGCTATGTGATCTTCGAATACAAGCTCGGCGGCAACACCTATACCGGCTTTCTCGAGCTCATCCGGCTGCGCGACCGCAGCGGCCGCAAGTCCGTGCGCCTGGTCATGCGCGTCAAGCGCCTGCCCAAGTACACGGAAGCGGGAATGCTCTACCGCCTCGAGATGAAACTGCGCAAAGAGCTCGGCCCGTACCGGCGCAGCGAGCCCGTCCGCCCCCCCGCGCGCACGCCCCCGCCCGCCAAAAAATCGCCTGCGAAAAAGTGATACCCTGAACGGGTGAACCTGTTGCGAATCGCGGTCTGTGCTGCGGCACTGTGCGCGTGCAGCTTTGACCAGACCGGCGTCGCGCCACTGGACGGCGCCGCGACCGACGGCCGCGCCAACGACGCGCCGGGGGCCGATGCCGCGCCGTGTGAACAGGCCCTCGTCGCACGCATCAGCGTGAACGGCATCACCGAAGGTTCGCCGTTCACCCGCGTGCTCATCGGCGACACGGTGACCCTGTCCGCGGCCGGCTCGTGCAGCGATTCGTCGGGGCCGCTCACCTACGAATGGCAGATTTCGCCCATCGACGGCACCCGCGAAACCGCCGAGCCGACCCTGTTTGCCGAGACCATCACGGTCTACCCGGTCAACGCCGAGCAGTACACCATCAGCCTCACGGTGCGCGACAACGCCGGCCACTCCAACACGGTGCAGGTCTACGGCTTCTCCGCCTACGGCTGGCAACCCCTCGATGGCCTCATCCCGAGCAACATCCGCGGCCTGGCGGTCGGCCCCGACGACTTGTTCATCGCGGCGAACGCCGGCGGCTACCGGCTGCCGCTCGCCGCGCCGACCAGCGGCTTCATCAATCTGGACAACGAGTCGGTCGGCGACCCCATCGCCACGAGCCTGGGCCGCGCGCACTGGGACAGCGACAACCAGCTCGTATGGCTGAGCGCGACCAACAGCGCCGACACCGTGTGGAGGATCACCCGCACGCCACCGTTCACGGCGACCCAGGTCGACTTCGCCACGTCCCTCGGCGGCAGCGCCACGGTACACGACCTGGGCAGCATCCCCGGCGGCATCGAAATCGCCAGCAACCGCGGCGTGGCCGAGACCAGCAACACGATCACCTTCACCAAGACCTTCGACGGCGATCAGTACGCGGTCGCGCGCGGCGCCGGCCAGCGCTGGGTCGGCGGGCAAAAACTGTTCGACATCGACAACTCCGGTGCCCAGCTCGATCCATTCGACACCGGTGACAACAAGATCCGGCGGATGCTCGTAGATGTTCCCAACAACGAGCTGTGGCTCGCCACCGACAACAACGGCATCGCGCGCGTCGTCAACTCCAACGGCGCGCTGCTGCAGATCTACAAGACCGCCGGCTCGAACCTCACCGACAACCGGGTGCGCGACATCGCGATCGAGACGACCGGGCCGTTTGCCGGCGACATCTGGGTGGCCACCGGAAACGGTATCTCGCGCTACAAGCGCGACCGGGGCGTGTGGGTGCCCATGGGCATCGCCCACGGCCTCCTCGGCAGGACCGACGTCAACGCCATCGTCATCGACGAAAACGGCGGACGCCGGCGGATTTACGACGGCACCACCGGCGGGCTGGTATACAGTCGCGTCGAATGATCATCGACCTGCGCTCCGATACCGTCACCAAGCCCAGCGCCGAGATGCGCCGCGCCATGGCCGAGGCCGAGGTCGGCGACGATGTGTTCGGCGAAGACCCCAGCGTCAACTCGCTCCAGCGCAAGGTAGCCGAGCTGCTCGGCGTCGAAGCCGCGCTGTTCGTGCCCACCGGCTGCATGGCCAACCAGATCGCGCTCAAGTTGCTCACCCGGCCCGGCGACGAGGTGCTCGTCGGCAGAAACGCCCACAACTGGTTGTTCGAAACCGGCGCCGCGGCGGCCATCTCCGGGGTCCAACCGCTGCAGATTGGCGGCGACGGCCGGTTTACCGGCGACGATGTGCGCGCGGCGTTCAAGCCCGACAATCACCACCAGCCACCGACGCGGATGGTCTCGGTGGAAAACACCCACAACATGGGCGGCGGCCTGGTGTGGGACGGCGACGCCCTCGCCGGCGTGCTCGACGCCGCCAACCAGCTGGGCCTGGCCACGCACCTGGACGGCGCGCGGTTGTGGAACGCCGCCGTCGCCAGCGGCCGCAGCGAAGCCGCGCTCGCCCGCGGCTTTCGCACCGTCGCCGTGTGTCTTTCCAAAGGCCTGGGCGCACCGGTCGGCTCGCTGATCTGCGGCAGCGAAAAGGACATGCGCGAAGCCCACCGCTACCGCAAGATGCTCGGCGGCGGCATGCGCCAGGCCGGCGTGCTCGCCGCAGCCGGGCTGTATGCGCTGGAGCACAACCGCGCGCGACTGGCGCGCGACCACGACAACGCCGAGCTGCTCGGCCGCGGCATCGACGCCATCGCCGGCTTCTCCGTCGACCTGACCGGAGTGGAGACCAACATCGTGATGGTCGAGGTCGACCCGAAGCTGGCCAACGCCGCGACCGTGGCCGACCGGGCCAAGAACCACGATCTGTTGTGTATTCCGGCGGGCCCTGCGCGCATTCGTCTGGTCACCCATCTGGACGTCGACCGCGCCGCGTGCGAGCGAGCGGTGGAGATTTTTGCCGACGTCGCCCGCGCCGCGTGATACGTGCCGTTGCCATAGTCGTTGCCCTTGTCGCAGCCTGTTCTGCGCCCACGCTGATCCCCGACCTGGCCCGGGCCGAAGAGTACGAACGCGCCGGGCGCAACGACGAGGCCCTGGCCGAGTACGTACGCGCGCAGACCTCGTGCCGCCGCATCGAGAACAAACAGCGCCGCCGGGTCATTTGCTCTGGCGCGTATTTGCACCGCGCCGAGTTGCTCGACCGCATGGGCAAAAAGCGCGAAGCGGCGGCGGCGTACGAAGCGGTGCCGGCGGCTCTGCCCGGCGACAAACCCAGCGACGCCGAGGCCACGTACCGGGCGGGCAAGCTGCACCTGAAGCTCGGCGACGACAAGCGCGCCTACACCCTGTTGTGGCGCACGATCACCGATTATCCCAACGAGGCGTTTGCCGCCGACGCGCTCAAGATCATCCTGCGCGACGGCCGGCGGCGCAACCCGCGCCAGCTGTACAAGGTGCTGTGGGACCTGTTCGCGGTGACGAAGAAAACGCGCATCGGCGACAACGTGCTGTACACCATGGCCCAGATCGCCGAGAAGGACTTCGGCGACCGCCGCCGCGCCCTGCAGCACTACGACGAGCTGGCCAAGCGCTACCGCAAAAGTGGCCTGTACGACGACGCCTTGTGGCACGGCGCCCGCCTGGCCCGGGCCCTGAGCGACAGCAAAGGCGCTGCCAGGCGCCTGCGCAAGCTTCTGGCCACGCGCGAAGTGGCTCGCGGCGTCGGCTCCTACTTTTCCATCTGGCTCGACAACGCGCAGCTACGCCTGGGCATCGTGCTGCGCGACGATCTGAAAGACATTCGGGGCGCGGTCGAAGCATTTCGCGACCTGCCGAAGCTGTATCCGGCCTCGGTGCTGCGCGACGACGCGCTGTTTGAGCTGGCGGTCGCCTGGCAGGACGCCGACGACCGCGCCAAAGCTTGCCACACCCTGGCCAAACTGAAGAAAGACTGGCCCGACAGCAAGTACGAGCTGCACCGGGCCCCGACTCTGCGGCGCAAGCTGGGCTGCAAATAACTTAGAATAAGCCGCCGCCGATGATCGAAGTGCAGGACGTCCACAAGGGCTTTGGCCACACGCCGCTGCTGCGCGGCGTGAATCTGTCGATACCGGCCGGCGCCCGGTACGGCATCATGGGGCCGGCAGCATCCGGCAAAAGTGTGCTGCTCAAGCTGTTCTGTGGTTTGTTGCCCGTGGACGCCGGGACCATCAGCATCGACGGGCAAACCGTCACCGGGCTGAGCGAGTCCGAGCTGATGCCCATCCGCAACCGCATCGGCATGCTGTTTCAAAACTATGCTTTGTTCGACTTCATGACCGTGGCTGACAACGTGGCGTTCCCGCTGCGCCGCCGCGGCCAGCTGGACGAAGACGAGATCGCCGCTCGGGTGAGCGAGCGACTGCGCCGCGTCGGCCTGGCGGGCTCGGAAGACAAGTTTCCGTCGGAGCTGTCCGGTGGCATGAAAAAGCGCGTCGGCATCGCCCGCGCCAGTATCGCCAAACCCGACCTGGTGATTTACGACGAGCCCAGCGCGGGCCTCGACCCGGTGACCACGTCGAAGATTTACGATCTGCTGCTCGCCGACCAGGCCGAGACGGGCGGCACGGTCATCGCCGTGTCGTCGGACATCGAGGCGCTGGAGGGATTCTGCCAAACCATCGCCATGCTCTATCAGGGCACGATCATCTGCGAAGGTGACGCCGGCAGCATCCGCGACGCGGACAATCCAATCGTGCGCCAGTTCGTGCGCGGCGACTTGAAAGGACCGCTGTAGTGGCGAGCCGCGCACGCGAGTTCTTCATCGGCGTCGGCGACACGGCGATGAATGTGGCGCGCCAGGTCGGAGGCATCGTCATTCTGTTCTACGAGGTCGTACGGGCGCTGCTGCCGCCGCGGCTGGATTTGCGCGAGCTGATGCGCAACATGCTCAAGATGGGCTACATGTCGTTGCCCATCATCGCGCTGACCGCGTTCTTCACCGGTGGCCTCATGGTGATTCAGTCGGGGATCTACGTAAAACAGTTCAACGCCTCCGCGCTGGTCGGCTGGGGCAGCGGCTACGCGGTGTTTCGCGAGATTGGCCCCATCCTCATCGGCCTGATGTTCTCGGGCCGGGTCGGCGCCAACAACACCGCCGAGCTCGGCACCATGACCGTCACCGAGCAGATCGACGGCCTGCGCGCGCTGGCGATCGAGCCCATCCGTTATTTGATCGCGCCGCGGGTGGTGGCGATGATGTTGTCGCTGCTGTGCCTGACCATCATCGGCGACCTGATCGCGCTCGGCGGAGGCCTGCTGTTTTCCAAGCTGATCCTCAACATCGAGTACTCGACGTTCTATTACAGCCTGGTGGACAACCTGACACCGGCTGATTTCATTCAAGGCCTGGTCAAGTCGGTGGTGTTCGGCACGTCCATCGCGTTGACCAGCTGTTACTTCGGCATCACCGTGCGCGGCGGCGCGGTGGGGGTCGGCCGCGCGGTCAACGCGGCCGTGGTCTCTGCCGCCGTGTCCATCATGTTGCTCGACTTTGCCGTGACCTATTTACTCGGATGAACCCGCGCCGCCGCATAAAGCGCGCCATCGAGCGCGTCGGGGCTCGCACCCTGGACTTCTTGTCCGCCGCGCTGTTCTTGTGGAGCGTGTTTGCCCACACCCTGGTCGGCACCATCCGCGGCAAGCGGCCCAAGGGCGAAGTGGTCAAACAGATGTACATCATCGGCAACAAGTCGCTGGTGTTCGTCGGCGTCACCCTCGGCTTCATCGGTATGGTGATGATCTACCAGACGTGCCTGCAGTTCGGCCGCATCACCGGAGACCTGTCGCGCATCGGCCACGAGTTCGCCAAGATCCTGGTGCACGACTTTGCGCCCACGCTCACCGCCATGATGTTGTCGACGCGGGTAGGCGCCGGCATCGCCGCCGAGGTGGGCTCGATGAAAGTGACCGAACAGGTGGACGCCCTGCGCATGTCGGGCGTGGCGCCCATCGACTATTTGATCGTGCCGCGGTTCATCGCCTGCGTGGTCATGATGGTGGTGCTGTCGATCTTCGGCGCGGTGGTGGCGTTCGTGCTCGGCGGCCTCACCGCGGCCAACGCCTTCGGCGTCAACACGCACACCTATTTCGATTTGAGCGGCGTAAACTTCACCCACCTGGGACTCGGCCTGACCAAGGCCGTGGCCTACGGCATGGCAATCCCCATAATTTCGGGATATTGCGGCCTGCGGGCCCAGGGCAGCTCCGAGGGCGTGGGCTCGGCGACCACCGCCGCGGTCATCGGCAGCTCTTTTGCCGTTATCGTTTTAGACTTCATCATCTCCGCGTTCGGGTTGATCGTACTCGGAGAGGGGCTGTGATCATCGAGTTTCGAGACATACACAAGGCGTTCGGGCCCAAGCAGGTCCTGCGAGGCGTGAGCCTTGGCATCGAGCCGGGCGAGGTCATGTTCATCATCGGCACGTCCGGTGTGGGCAAGAGCGTGACCATCAAACACCTGATCGGGTTGCTGCGCATCGACACCGGCGAGATCTGGTTCGACGGCGAGCGCATCGACAAGCTCAGCGAGCGCCAGTTCTATCCGGTGCGCGAGCGCATCGGCATGGTGTTTCAGCACTCGACGTTGTTCGACTCGATGACGTTGCGGGAAAACGTCGCCCTGCCCCTGCGCAAGCACAAGGGCATGCGGCAAAACCGCGCCCTGCGCGAGGCGGACAAACGCCTGGAGCAGGTGCACATGGGCGAGTTCGCCGACCGCTACCCGGCAGCGCTGTCCGACGGCATGCGCAAGCGCGCCGCCATCGCGCGCACGCTCACCCTCGAGCCGGAAGTGGTGCTGTTCGACGAGCCGACCACCGGCCTCGATCCGGTGAGCGCGCGGCGCATCGACCGGCTGATCCGCGAGCTGGCCGATACGGTCGGCTGCACCTGCATCGTGGTGTCCCACGATCTGACTTCGATCTTCACCATCTCCGATCGCATCGCGTTCATCTACCAGGGACGGGTGCATCTGTGCGGCGACCAGGATGCGTTCCGGCACTCGTCGGATCCGGTGGTCCAGCAATTCATCAGCGGGCAGTCGTCGGGCCCGATGGAGACCCCCGGGTTTTAGCCTGAAGGAGTAGTTAGCAATGCGCGACCGAGCAACAGAATTCAAAGTCGGCCTCTTGATAGTGGCGGCGCTCGTGATCCTGGGCGGCTTCATCTTCGTGCTCGGTAACTTTTCGTTGCGCTCCGGTTACACGGTGTACGTAGACTACGATTTTTCCGGAAACCTGCGCCCGGGCGCGCCGGTCAAGGTCTCGGGCATCAAGGTCGGCAAGGTCAAGAGCATCAAGTTCATGGGCGGCAAGGTGGACGAAAAGACCGGCCGCCGCGTCTACGTCCGGGTCAAGGTGTGGATCGAAAACCGGGTCAAAGACACCCTGCGTGAAGATGCCGAGTTCTTCGTCAACACCGCCGGTGTGCTGGGCGAGCAGTACCTGGAAATCGTCCCGGGCGACCCCAAGAAAAAACGCCTGGAGCCGGGCTCGATCGTCCGCGGGGTGGATCCGCCGCGCACCGACCTGATCGTCGCGCGCCTGTACGAGGTGCTCGATTCGCTGTCGAGCGTGCTCCACGACGACCGCGACATGATCCGCAACCTGCTCAAGAATGGCGCCAGCGCCGTGAGCGAGGTCAACAAGCTGCTGGTGGACAACCGCAAACAGCTGGGCACGCTGATCGCCAACACCAACTCGCTGGCGGGTGAGGCCAGCAAGGTGCTGGGCAAGGTCAACGAGGGCCTCGGCGATCCCAAGGTCATCGCGCGGACCATCCGAAACACCAACTCGCTGATCAGCAACACCAACCACGCCGTGTACACGCTGACGCCGCCGGCCAAGACCCTGCTCACCGACGCTACCCGGGTGACGCGTATCTTCACCGCCAAGCGCGTGGACAAGGCCCTGACCGTGGCCGACCGCGCGGTTGCGGTGGCCGGCAAAGCGGGCGGGCTGATCGACAACGTCAATGGAATGGTCACCGACCTGCGCCACGGCAAGGGCACGGCTGGCAAGCTGTTGGTGCGCGAGGAGATCTACGCCGATCTGCGCGAGATGATCCGCGACCTCAAGCGCAATCCATGGAAGTTCTTCTGGAAGGAGTAGCGTGGGTCTCGCGGTAAACAACGACCGTTTGTGCATCCGCGTGGGCACCGCGGTCATCGCCGTGGCACTGGCCGTGGTGGCGGTGTTGTTGGTGGCCGGCGACTGGCACTGGCACGCCGGCTTCAAGATCAAGCTGTAC
>Ga0114931_10004577_pt1 | contig 17256 bp, 17 predicted proteins | sample 2SBtaG_FD_89579 | JGI IMG/M metagenome (GOLD analysis project Ga0114931, IMG submission 89579) | Deep subsurface microbial communities from Kolumbo volcano to uncover new lineages of life (NeLLi) - 2SBTROV14_V59a metaG | ecosystem: Environmental > Aquatic > Marine > Volcanic | place: Kolumbo...
CGCGCGCTGCGTTCGTGCTGCCGGTCGTAATATCGCGGTCTGCGACTGCGGCCGCTCAGAGTGCCGGCGATTTGCAGAAACTTGTAACCCCCATACACGGTGACGACCATGCGTGCGACGGACAAGAATCGAAGGATTCTAGTGTGGAGGGGGAGAGACGCGGAGGTCTCTCGCGAGGCGTTGTGCGTGGGCACCGAGTCAGGAGCCGGCGTCTCGTCGGTCCGTACGTTCGAGTTCATCAAGCCGGTCCGAGAGCTTCCGGGTAGCACGCGAAAGTCGCCAAGCGTAGCCGAAAATCAGCAACCAAACCGCCGCGTACGCCGCGCCCAAAAATTCCAGGTGACTCATGATGCGAGTGCCTCGTCGTTTCGGTATTCTAGCTCCTCGACCGCCTCGGTCATACGCAGAACGCTGAATCGCAGCGTCCACAGCCAGGTGAACAACAGCGCGAAAGCGAGCATGCAGATGGCGAGAGTGATCCCCATAGCCGGATCCTTGAGGCCGGAATCGGCCTTGGTGGACTGTAGAACCGCGGGGTGCGCACCCTGCCAGAGCCTGGTGGCAAGGACGATGAGCGGGATATCGAGGGTCCCGATGATGGCCAGTACCGCCGCGAAGCGCTTGCCCATCTCGTCATCGCGCGAAAACGCGCGCAGCAGCAGGTAGGCGAAGTACACCAACCAGAGGACGAACATCGTCGTCAGCCGCGCGTCCCAGGTCCAATAGGTGCCCCACGACGGCTTGGCCCACAACGGACCCGTGATCAGGACCATACTTGCGAACAACATCCCGACTTCGACGCCGGCCCGAGCAAGGTGGTCGTAGACCTGTTTGCCACGAGCCAGATACGCGATGCTGGCCAAGGCGGCGATGATGAATCCCACGTAGCAGGCCAGTGCGGAGGGGACGTGGTAGTAGAAGATCCGCTGCACGATCCCGAGGTTTCGTTCGGTCGGTACCCACAAAAATACCGCCCACAGGCTCGTCAGAACCGCGAGGCTGGTCGGTATCGGGATGAGCGCGAGAATGAGTTTCTCGAACCGCTTGGTCAGCGCGTTCATGTCGCCGGTCATCTTCACGTCGTTATCGAGTTTCCGCTTGTTATCCGTCGAGATCCAAGTATTCGAACATAAGCCATGCGCTGATCACGAACAGGACGTCAAACCCTACCAAGTAGACCGCCCATCTGCCAACGGAGGCGAGACTCGCCCCCCGCAGCACGGCTTCGGTGGCGTGCACACAAGCCAGCAGAAGGGGAACTTCCAGCGGCAGGACCAGCACCGGTAGCATCAGCTCGCGGCTGCGCGTATTGAGCGCCGCCAGCGCAAACAGGGTGCCCGCCGCGGCCAGCCCGATCGATCCGGCCAACAAAACGGTGCACAGTTTCGGCAGCGCCGGTAGGACGTCGAGAGCGAAGAACAGCGCGAAAGCCGGCAGCAGCAGCGCCTCGAAGGTGAGCATGAGAAGCAGGTTGACGAGGAACTTGGCCAGAAAGATCGAACTACGGTCGATCGGCGCCAAGAGCAGCGCTGCAAGACAACCGTTTTCGCGTTCGATGAGGAACGTCCGGCCCAAGCCCAGAAGGGATGCGAGCACGATGGCGGCCCACAAAACTCCGGGTGCGACTTCGAGAACGCGCGATTGTTCGACGTTGAGAGAGAGGATGAAGATGAACAGTATCAACAGTCCGACGAGGAAAAGCGACGCTATCGTCTCTTTGCTTCTCGTTTCGAGAAGGAGGTCTTTTCGGATCAAGGCGAACACGGTCAATTCGTTTCGCTTAGCGACGAGGAATCGCTCGCGAGGGTATGCCGGTAGATCTCGGACATGTCGGTTGCGCACGGCAAGCGCCGGTTCGATTGCCACGCTGCGCGGCCGCGGTGAATCAACACGGCGCGGTCGGCCACTGAGAGGCCGCGTTCGAAATCGTGGGTGGTGAGGATCACCGTTCGCCCGCGGCGCTTCTGCTCCTCGATGAGTCCGCCGAGGAGGTCGCATCCACCGGGGTCCAGGCCGCTGAAGGGCTCGTCGAGCAATAAGAGTTCCGGGTCGTGCAGAACCGACCGTGCGAGCGAGAGTCGCTGCAGCATGCCTCGGGAGAACCCGCGCACGGGCCTCTCGGCGGCCTCATCGAGACGTGTGCGTTCGAGCACTTCTTGTACCCGAGCGCGATTTCGTACTCGATACAGTCGCGCATAGTAATCGAGGTTCTCGCGCGCGGTAAGATCCGCGTACAGCATGCTTTCGTGAGCCAGCATGGCCACCCGATTGCGAAATTCCGCGTGGGTGGGGTAGCTCTGGCCGAGAACCCGCAGCTCTCCCGAGTCCGCACGAAGGAGCCCGGCGAGAACTTTCAGCAGCGTCGTTTTCCCCGACCCATTGGCGCCGAACAGCACCACGGTCGTCGCTTCCGGCACACGCAAATCGAGCCCGCGTAGCACTCGCAAGCGCCCGAAGTTGCGAACGAGTCGATCGGCGTGGACGGCCTCGGACTGTCGGGTCGACTTTGTCACGGGGTCCCGAGTTTGGCGGAGGCCGCTTGCCGCCCGCGCAAGCGGAGAAGAACAAGGTAGAACAGGTGACTGGCGAGCGCAGCCGCCCACAGGAAAAGGTCGAGCCTGCCGATCAGCACGGCGAGAACCAGGCCATAGGCCGCTCCGCCACGGTTGGTGAAGCGCGAAGCGAAGTCTCGAGCCGGTGTGACCATATAGCCCGATCGGTCGAGTCTGTGCCAGCGCTCCCGCATGACCATCGCGTACGCTGTTGTGGCACTCGCGAGGATGCCGAGCACTGTAATCACGGCCAGAATTCCCGCTCGAGGGCCCACATCCGGACGCGCGGAGAGCGCGACGACGGCGAAGACGAACACGAGGACGTCGCCGGCGAAATCGATTTTTTCGACCACGGTCCTCGTTTCGATCCTGGCGCGCGCGATCTCGCTCGCTCCACCGTCGAAAGCCCGGAGCAAGCACAAGAGCAGCGCTCCGAACAAAAGGCTCGTGAATCTCGAACTCGCGAGCATCGAGGCCGCCGCCGCCCCCAAAAAGAGCTTGAGTAGGGAAACGGTCACGGGGCGGAACCCCGCCCGGGCCAAGCGGGGTACGATGCCGAGCGACAGGTATTTGTGGAGGACTTGGACAAAAGGCGATTGCCCCGGCCGTTGGAGCGCCGAGAACAGCTTTGCTTCGGCACGCCCGATTGCGATGTTATCGCTCAGGCGGTGACGGCTCTTTACGTCGCAACGGAACAATTCGGCGTCGGGGCCCGCCGCTCCGCTGAGAACGGCTCCTGCAGGCCGATCTTCGAGTTGTGGCAGCAAGGATCGGAGCCGCGAGAACGGCAATCGTACAATCGGTGCCACGAGGCGCCCGCGGTCTTCGAATCGCATCGCGGCGCGGCCCCCGCCGTTGCGGCAAAAGTCAGCGATCGCACGGAAGGATAGGTACCAATCCGCTGCCAGCGCTGTGACCATGGGTTCGGCTGTACCGGTCACCGATTCACCGGCCTCGGCCGTGACGTCGTCGTAGGAGAGTACGCGCGCATCATCGGCGATTTGCCCGCGAATTTCGGCCCCCAGGGTACGCATGCGAGGCGGGTATAGGACGACCGCTTCCATTCCGATGCGGTTGACCGTCGCGACTTGTCGCGCCACCGACGGGAGCCCGGCCATGCGCGCCATGGCGGTACGCCCGGTGACGAGGATGAAGACCGGCTCGCGTTCGACCGTGCCGAGTACAGGCGGTAGTTGCACCGGGACGCTTATAGCCAGGTCCTGAGTGGGAATCGAGCCGGAGCGGCGATCACGTACGCGGTTGCTTCGGACCGGCACCTCTGCGAACCTCGCGCATCGCTCGGAGGCCGATGTCCACGGCTGAAGCGGAGTTTCGACCCGCGAACCGTGTCGCAGGACGGATCTATCGGGGCGCAAATCAACAGAAGAATGAAGAGGTCAAGGAAATGCCAGAAGCAGTAATTGTTGCCGGGGCCCGCACGGGTCTGGCGAAATCGTTCCGCGGATCGTTCAACATCACGCGGCCGGACGACCTGGCCGCGCACGTTCTCGATGCAGCGATGAACCGGGTCCCACAAGTGGAAAAGAAAGAGGTCGAAGACGTCATCCTCGGTTGCGGAATTCCCGAAGGCCCTCAAGGGAACAACGTCGCCCGCGTCGCGGCCTTGGGGGCCGGTTTCCCGGCTTCCGTCGCCGGCACGACCGTCAACCGTTTTTGCTCCTCCGGGCTGCAGGCAGTCGCGATGGCTGCGCACCAAATCCAGAACGAGGGTGCGACGGTGGCCATCGGCGGAGGCGTTGAAAGCATTACCCTCGGCCAGGGCAAGATGAACAACGACGGCATCGTCAATGAGCGTATTCAAGAGGAGTGGCCGGGTCTCTACTACCCGATGGGCCAGACCGCCGAAATCGTCGCTGAGCGCTACAAGATCGCCCGCGAAGACCAGGACCGCTATGCGCTCATGAGCCAACAGCGCTACGCAAAAGCGCAAGCGGAGGGATGGATCGCCGAAGAAATCGCACCGATGAAGGTCGTGTGGGCGCGTAAAGGGGAGGACGGCGAAATGACCCAGGAAGAGAAGGTCGTGGACCGCGATGAGTGCAACCGGCCTCAGACCACCCTCGAAGGACTCGCCGGTTTGCCGCCCGCGTTTTCTCCGACCGGCAGCGTGTCGGCGGGAAACTCGAGTCAGCTGAGCGACGGCGCGTCGGCAACCGTTTTGATGTCCGACGCTCGTGCGAAAGAGCTCGGCATCGAGCCGCTGGGAATTTTCCGTGGTTTCGCCGTCGCCGGATGCCGCCCGGAAGAAATGGGGGTCGGCCCGGTGTCGGCTGTACCCAAACTCCTCAAGCGCCAAGGCTTGAAGATCGAGGATATCGACGTCGTCGAACTGAACGAGGCTTTTGCCTCCCAGCTTCTTTATTGCAAGGGCCAACTGGGCATTTCCGATGAGCAGATCAATCCGAACGGCGGGGCGATCGCGATCGGCCACCCCTACGGGATGACCGGATCGCGGATGGTGAATACCTTGTTGCTCGAACTACGCCGCCGCGGGAAAAAGTACGGTATAGTAACCATGTGCATCGGCGGTGGCCAAGGAATGGCGGGTCTGTTCGAAGCCTGCAACTGAGACAATGGGGATCCGCGGGGGGCGGAACGGCCCGGGGCTCGACGGCAGCGGTTCGAGGCCGCCCGCGGAAGTCGCGACGCTGCGATGCTCTCGGCGGCGATTACGGCGATGCCTGACCACCCCAAGGATCTGAAGAGTCTGCTCGATGCCTTCCGCGATGGAACCGTCAGCGAGGAAGCGGTGCTCGAGCAGATCGGCGGCGGGCGCATCGAAGCCGCGGGCGGAACCGACAGCCGCGACGAAGCGGCGCGGAGGCGAACGAGCGGTTCGGGTGTAGAGGAGGCGGCGCTGTTGGCGCAACTCGACGCCTGTCGTGCTGCAGAAGCGTCAGGGTCGACGACCATGGAGTCGTGGGCCGATCTTAGTTCCGACCCGGTCCTCGCCGGCGGGCTGCGGACGGCGGCGGCTCGCGAAGCGACCCACGCCTTACTTCTAGAGCGTCGGATCCGTGAACTCGACGGTCAGCTGGAGGCGGAGCTGCCCGATTGGCTGGCACGCTTCAATGCCGCGATCCTCGATCCCAAGGCGCGCGACGTCGATCGCCTGGGTGCTATCGTCGCCGAGTTTCCCGACCCCGAAAAAGCCCTCGAGCCGCTCAACGCTCTCATAGAGGCCGCCAGCGGCGATCCCCTCACCCATGAGTTATTGTCGACGATACGCGACGACGAACGCGTGACGTTACGGTGGATGCACGCGTCCTACAAGCGCGTGCGGCAGGCGACTTTAGACGATACGACGCGGTGACACGGACATCGAGCCGACCGTCTTCGGTCGGCGTGGGCGACCGGGATCCACTGCGTAGGCATCGGGGCTCCGTTCGAGCTTTGCCCGCTTCATGGACTTTTGCTCGTGGTCGAGAAGCCACCGTTTCATCCTGAGGCCCCCTTCGTAGCCCACCAGCCGACCGTCCGACCCGATGACTCGGTGACATGGGACGAGAATCGGGAAAGGGTTTGCCCTTTGCGCGGCACCGACCGCACGCACTGCCTGCGCTTCGTGGATCGCTCGTGCGATGGTGGCGTAGGTGCTGGTCACAGCGAATGGAATCCTCGCGACCTCCTGCCAGACAGCGAGCTGAAAACGGGTTCCGACGGGAAGCAACTGTATCGAAAACGTCCGGCGCCGACCGGTAAAATACTCACCCAGCTGGGCCGCCGTCTTCTTCAGTACGAAGTTCATGCCGCGGCTACACTCCGCGGCTGGAAAACGATTTGCCAAGCGATGGTTGAGCCTGACTTCACTGTTGTTGCCTGGTAGCTGAACGGCTACCAATGCCGCCGGCGTGGCTGCCAAGTACACACGTCCGATCGGAGTGGGTACGGCGGCGATGATGATGGACGGCACGTCCGACGTCCCTATGACCTCGCTGGTTCGCCCCGAGTCCTCACCGGCCGTAGCCATCAAAGATCGGTTGTACCCTGACGGACGGTGCGCGCAACCGGCGTCCGTTCGGGAGTGATTTTTGTCCTTGACAAAACCCGCTCCGCGGGGCTCCGGCCTTGTCCGCGCGACCCGCGAGCGGCAAAGTTGTGCCAAGCGAAGCGGCTCGGGCAACCGACCGAGAATCGCGGCGTCGTTGGCAAGTCGATGGTGGGACGGGATAGGCTGGGCCTATGAAACAGGTTGCGATGGTGGGGTGCGAAGGACCGGGCCGGACCGTTCTGTTGACCGCGTTGCTGAGGGATTGTGTCGAACGCCACGGATGGGGGCGGAGACTCCGGGTGAGCGCGTTCGGGATTCTGGGAGGATGCGGCGCGCCGTCGCCGGCCGAGGTGGAAGCCGCCCGTCGGGCCGGTCTCGAGCTGCAGAATCTTCACTGTGGACCTGTAAGCGAAATGATCGATGCGTGCCAACTTATTGTTGCTGTGTCCGACTTCGCCGCCGACGTCGTTCTCGAAACGAGCGGGGCCGACGGCAAACCAGTGGTGTGCCTAGAGGACCTGGTGGACCCGCAGACGGCCGGGCTGTTGCAGAAGCCCTGCGAGCCCGCCGAATTGATCGAAGCCTTGGCTCCGGAAATGCCCGAGCTTCTTCGCAAGCTGATTGCTGCATGACGGTGACGGCGAAACGGTTGTCGTCACCAGACGGTTCAGGCTTCCAATAGTTCGAAGCCGAGTGTCGCGCCCAATTTGTCGAGGGGTGTTTCGGTCGGACGCGACGGGAGCAGCGCTCGCCGTCTCTTTCCGATCACCACGACTGTGGGGCGCAGCCTGGCGAGGAGCGCGGCGACGCCGTCCGCAGCGCTACCGGTGCATACCTCGGAACGAGCCTTGACGCCTCGGCCCACAGCTTTGCGAACGATCTCCTCGGCTCGTTGCGCGGCCAGCGCCTCTTGGCGACGGTTCAACGAGTCACACACCCCTTCGGAAGGACGCGCCCCCATGGTGCCGGAGTCCATAAAGCGTTTCGCCATTTTGGCCGGCGTGCTGCGGTCGAGAATCGATGCAACGACGAGTTCACAACCCAGTTGGACCGCGCGTTCGATACCCGCGTCGGCGACACTTTCCGGTGTTGCGGCGTCAGCGAGGATCAGCACTACCGTCGACACGGTGGGAACCTATCACCGTAGTGAGGTGATCCGCAATGGGTTGGTCGCCTTTGACGATCAGCACCGGCGTGCCGACGCGGACCCGTGCACGCAGGTCGTCGATGTCGGAGTTGTACATGGCGATGCAGCCCCGCGTCCAGTCTTCGGCGGCTTGCTGTTTGACCGGCTTGTCGGTGCCGTGGATGCCGATCCAGCCTCCGATGCCGACGGCCCGTCCGCTGAGTGTAGGGATGAGTCCTTCGCGGAGGCTGCTCTCGTAGGCGGATCGATCTTGCGCGTTCGGATAGTTGATGCTGAGGAAGTACCGCCAACGCTTGTGCGGGCGTATGCCGTCGATACGGTACAGACCCTCGGGAGTGCGGAGGTCGCCCTCGAAGCGTTTGTCCCCGTCCGGGTTGGCACCGAGGACGACCGGATATTCGCGCTTGCGAGCGCCGAACTCGTAGACCACCAGCGCCCGCTGACGTTTGTAGACGACCAGCGAGACCGACTCGAAGCCGAGTCCGGCGAGGGTATCCTCCGAGGTGATCGGGCGCGCGGTGCCGCCGGCCGGATTTGCCGCGGGAGCGGTGCCCACGGGGGCGAAACAGACGATCACGGCGAAAAACAAGGCCGAGGAACGCGAGACGACAGAGCGGGTTTTTCTCATTATGCGCCGGGTAAGATCGCCGAGCCGTCGTTATTGACGGCATAATGTACCATGCTAGCGTACGATGGGTCGCGCGGCTACAGCGGAATCGGACGGCCAGAGACGGGTACCCTCACGATTGCGTAGAGGCACAGCCATGTTTTTCGGATGCCTCGTTGCGGGCATCGCCGTCCACAGCGCCCGTGCCGCTCCCCGGCACGGCAGCGTCGAAGAGTGGCCGGTGACCGGCTTGGCGGAGCCTTCCGGTATCGTTTACCACCCCCGGCTCAAGAGTCTTTTCGCGGTCGGCGACGAAGGCGACGTCGCCGAGATTGATCTCGCCGGTAAATTGCTCCGGGTCAAGCGCATCCGTGGCGATCTGGAGGCGATCACCTGCGATCCGGCGACCGGCAAGCTCTACGTTGTACGCGAGGGCCACGAGATCATCTTCGAACTCGATCCCGCCACGTTCAAAATGCTCCGTCGATTTGATATCGACCGTAGCTACAAGGGGGATCCGAATTTCCTCCAGCGAGGAGGCGACGGTGTGGAAGGGCTCGCCTTCGTGACCGATGAGCATAACCCGGAGGGCGGTCGCTTCTATGCCGTGAACCAATACGACCCACCGGTCCTGGTTGAACTCCACCTACCGTTGCGGACTTCGAAGGAACGGTTCGAGCGGGCCAAGGTGGTCGGAGCATGGCCGATCGAAGGCGCGCCTTTGTCCGACGTAACCTGGGATTCACCCGCGAATGGGTTCTTGATCGTTTCGGCTTTGTGGCGTTCGGTTTACATTGTGGGTGCTGACGGGCACAAGCTCCGCTCGGTACGGATTCCGGGATTCATGCAGGAAGGCATTACCCGTTTGCCCGACGGTTCGTTTGTCATCGCACAAGACACCGGCGGGCTGATAAAATGGAAGCCCGATTCGGACCCGTTCGCCGCGAAGGCCGATGACGGGAGCGATAACGATCATGCGAAATAAACACCGCAAGGCTTCCCGACCCCTGGCTTGTATCGTCCTAGCCGCGGGCGAGGGCACCCGTATGCGGTCGCAGGCGGCTAAGGTGCTGCATACGGTTGCCGGCCGGCCGTTGGTTCGGCATGTTCTAGACGCGGTAGCCGGCATGCGCCCGGATTCCGTGGCGGTCGTTGTCGGCCATCGAGCCGATGAAGTGCGGGCGGTCGTGGGCGAGCGAGGCCGATGTGTGCTGCAAAGCGAGCAGCTTGGTACGGGCCACGCGGCGCAACAGGCGATGGCGGCTCTCCGCGACTTCGATGGAGACGTCCTCGTCGTATGCGGCGACGTCCCGCTCATCACCACGGCAACGCTTCGGGCACTGGTTCGCGAACACCGTAAGTATGGTGCCGCAGCGACCGTACTGGGCATGGTGGTCGAGAACGCCGACGGTTACGGGCGTCTCATCATCGACGACGCAGGGGGAGTGAGAATCGTCGAACACAAGGATGCCACGACCGATGAGCGGGCCATCGCCGAGGTTAACTCGGGAACCTACTGTTTTGATGCGGCCTTCTTGAGAAATGAGATCCGCAAGCTCGGTCGCGACAACGCCGCAAACGAGTTCTATCTGACCGATCTACTGGAGCGCGCCTCTTCGGACGGCCGTGCCGCGGCCCTCGTCCTCGACGATGAAGTCGAGACCATGGGTGTCAACACACGTTTCGATCTAGCTCGTGCCGAAGCTCTCATGCAGGAGAGGATCCTCATGGAGTGGATGGAAAAGGGGGTCGGGTTCCTCGATCCTTCGGCGGTGTGGGTGTCAGCGGATACGAAACTGGCCGCCGACGTATGGATCGGTCCCAATGTCCGCATCGATGGCCATACGCGAATCGGCGCGGGTACGGTGATCGACGGCTCCAGCCACTTGATCGACACATGGATCGGTAGCAACTGTCACATACGGTGGGGAACCGTTACGCGTGAAGCGCGAATTCGAGACGGCTGCATATTAGGTCCGTACGCTCACTTGCGCCCACAAGCCGACTTGGCCGACGATGTGCATATCGGCAATTTCGTCGAAGTGAAAAAAAGTCGGATCGGACACGGTTCGAAAGCCAACCACCTTACCTACATCGGCGATACCCGTATCGGGCACGATACCAACATCGGTGCGGGCACGATTACGTGCAATTACGATGGATTCGACAAACACGCGACGACGATCGGCGATCGCGTACAAATCGGCAGCGATACCCAGTTGGTGGCGCCTGTCAAAGTGGGCGATGATGCGTTCGTGGCGGCCGGAACGACGGTGATGAAGAACGTTCCGGCGGGCTCGCTCGCTCTGAACGAAAGGCGTCAACTGTTGCGCAAGGGGTAGGTCGAATCTTTTCGGCGGCGTAAGAAAAAAGAGGACAAGGCGAAGAAATAAACCATGTGCGGCATCGTCGGATACGTCGGGGAGCGAAGTGCCGATGCGGTGCTGATGGGGGGGCTGCACAAACTCGAGTACAGGGGGTACGACTCGGCCGGGCTGGCGACCATCGTCGACGGCGACATCGAGGTGCGCCGCGCTGTCGGCAAGTTGCGCAATCTCGAGCCGGTTCTTCGCGAACAGCCTCTAACGGGAAGCGTCGGTATCGGGCACACGCGCTGGGCGACCCACGGGCGACCCTCCGAACACAACGCGCACCCCCACCGCGCGGGCGACGTCGTCGTCATCCACAACGGAATCATCGAGAACTACGTATCGTTGCGTGAACGTTTGACGGCCAACGGGCGTACTATCGTTTCGGAAACCGATACCGAAGTAATCTCGCACCTGATCGACAGCGAACTCGCGGAAGCGGGTGACGTTCTTGAAGCCACCAGACGGGCAATCGCGCAACTCGAAGGTTCTTTCGCCATTTGTGTTCTGTGTCGAACCGAGCCGGAACGCTTGATCGCGGCGAAAAACGCCACACCGGTCGTGGTAGGTCTGGGGGAGGGCGAGAACTTCGTCGCCTCCGATGTGCCGGCTCTCCTAGACTACACACGTGATGTAATCTTCCTGGAAGACGGCGAGATCGCCGACGTCCGGCGGGATCGAGTAGACGTGACGGCATTCGACGGGACCCCTCGGGAGCTTCGCCAGGTGAGGATCCAGTGGGATCCCGTGACCGCGCAGAAGGGCGGCTACAAACATTTCCTGCTCAAGGAGATCCACGAACAGCCTCAGGCGATCATCGACACGATGAGGGGTCGGATCGCACCGGACAGCGGCGAGGTCGTATTGCCGGAACTCGAAGGCCTGGCCGCCGATCTCGCGTCGATCGAGCGGATCGTCCTGGTCGCTTGCGGGACCGCGTGGCACGCGGCGTTGGTGGGGAAATTCATTCTCGAACGCTTCGCGCGAGTGGCGACCGAGGTCGATTACGGCAGTGAATTCCGTTACCGAGATCCTCTCATCGATGCCGGCACTCTCATGATTGTCATCTCACAATCGGGGGAGACGGCCGATACACTGGCCGCGATCGATGAGGCCGGGGCAAAGGGCGCGAAAGTGGTCGCCGTTTGTAACGTGGTCGAGTCTTCGATCGCACGCAAGGCCGATGCCGTGGTGTACACACACGCAGGACCCGAGATCAGCGTGGCATCGACGAAGGCGTTTACGACCCAGCTCACGGCTCTTTACCTCATCGGTCTCGAGCTCGGCCGCAAAACCGGCCGTATCGACCCGTCTCTGGAGCGAGAAACGATCCGTGCGCTCGTACAACTACCCAAAAACGTAGATCGGATTCTCAAAAACGAGGAAGCCATCGCCGCTACGGCTCGAATCATGGTGGATGCCGCCGATGTCTTATACCTGGGCCGAGGCATCAATTATCCGATCGCCCTTGAAGGAGCGCTCAAGCTGAAAGAAATCTCCTACATTCATGCGGAAGGCTACCCGGCGGGTGAGATGAAGCATGGTCCGATCGCGCTGATCGACGACACGGTTCCCGTGGTCGTTCTGGTGCCGAACGATGAGGTTTACAGCAAGACGTTGTCCAATCTCAAGGAAGTCGAGTCGCGAGGGGGGAGGATTATCGCAGTCTCCGACCGCGTCGACCCCGAACTCGCCGCGATCGCCGAGGCGATTATCGAAATACCGTCGATCAGCACGACCCTGATGCCGGTACTGCTGGCGGTTCCCCTGCAACTGTTCGCCTATCACGTAGCGGTCGAGCGGGGTACCGATGTCGACCAGCCGCGCAACCTGGCAAAGAGCGTCACGGTGGAATAAGAGAGCGCGATTTTCCCCGTCGTGCCGAGCGAGTATATTCACGCCGGTGTTTGCCGACGCTCCGCAATTGAAGAAGAAGCCCTCGCGCGAGGGAACCGTGGTGTCGACGATCGAATCGGTGGTCGAAGACCTCCGCGCCGGGAAAATGATCGTTCTGATGGACGATGAGGACCGCGAAAACGAAGGCGATCTGGTGGCCCCCGCGCAGGGCGTCACCGCCGATCAGGTCAACTTCATGGCCCTCCACGCGCGTGGATTGGTGTGTATGCCGATCACCGCGAAGCGAGTGGAAAGCCTAGGATTGCGTATGATGGTCGCTGAGAATACCGCGCCGCTGGGGACGGCCTTCACGGTATCCATCGACTCTCGTAGTTGCCGGGGGGGCGGCGTATCGGTCGCCGACCGTGCCGTCACCATTCGAGATGCTGTGCGCGAGGATGCCAAGCCGGACGACTTTATCGTTCCCGGCCACGTGTTCCCTCTGCGTGCTCGCGACGGCGGCGTACTCGTGCGCACCGGGCAGACGGAAGGGTCGGTGGATCTTTGCCGTTTGGCGGGATTGCAACCCGCGGCGGTGATTTGCGAGATTCTCAACGAGGACGGAACGATGTCGCGTTTGCCCGAACTCGTAGATTTCGCGGCGCATCACGACCTGAAAATCGCGACCGTCGCCGATCTCATCGAGTATCGGCTGCAGAACGAAACGTTGGTGACAAAGGTTGCCACGGCGCGCCTACCCACATTGGTGGCGGGGGAGTTTACCGCGCACGTCTTCCGCACGGAGGTTGAGGAAGGCGAGCATTTCGTCCTCGTCAAGGGGGATATTGCCCCGGATACTCCGACTCTTGTACGCGCGCACGCCGAGTACCTGCCCGGGGATGTTTTCGCTTCGCTTCATCGCAACACGAGTGCTGTGCTCGAGGCATCGATGCGCACGATCGAAGCAGCCGGTTCCGGCGTAGTCTTGTACGTGCGCCGTCCCGGACGCGGAGCCGAGATGTTGGCGGGCGACGTCGGAGCCTCGGCGAGTACGAACCCGTCCGCACGGCTCGCCAACTTCAAGAATTACGGTATCGGCGCACAGATTTTGCGTGCGTTGGGCGTTCGCCAAATCCGCTTGCTCACCAACGGGCGACCTCGGCTTCCCAACCTTGCCGCCTACGGCCTCGAAGTCGTCGAAACCGTTCCCGTCGACGTCGGCTAGGGAGCCGGCGAAAAAGTAACGGTCAGGAAGCTCGTCTGGAGTCCGCGGTTCGACCGCGCCCACAGTTTGGCGTGCGAGATATGGCGAAACCGATATCCGATGCTCCACAGCCGACCGCCGGCGGTGGGAAAAGACCAACCGAACCCGATCGAATCGTTGAACAGAATTTGTGATCCCAGACGAATTCTCCGTATCTCGGAGTAGATCAGGCCGATTCCGCCCTCGATGTAAAAGTCGGGCAGACGATCGTTGGTGCGCTCCAAGCGCAACATCGGCAGGACTTTCATTTCGAAGGTGTCCTGATCGCCGCCCACGAGATTGACCGACGGTTCGACCACCAGTGAGCCGCGCCAGCGTGTGTCGCGCAAGAGGCCGTTGATCCGGTCGCCGGCATCGTAGAGAAAGCGCCAACCGAGCATAAGTGTAAGCAACTCTTGGTTGTTCGTGTTGGCATCCGAATACCCCAGGGCAACCACGGGTGCGCTCCCTAGAGATTCGGCCGCCGCCGGCATGAGACGAAACGAAAGCGTACACATGATCGCCGCCGCGAGGACGAGCCACGGGGACGGGCCGCATCTGCTTCGATCATGGAATAGGCGGCGGCCGGCTGGGGCGCTATCGATGGATTTGGCCATGGGGTGCTCCTTGGTCCCCGAAGGGCTCCGACCGGCGACCTCACTCCCCGCTGCCATCGGCGAAACCGTATTGGATTGCACTTCTACGCCCGGCCGCCGGGACCCGCAAGCGCGGACTCGCAAAGTCCCCGTCAGTCCGGTAAGTTATCTCACGTGTTCTGCTACCCTGGCGCTCTACTTCGGCGTGTTTTCTCGGTTCTGTCGGCGATCCTCCTGCTTTCCGCCTTGCCCGCCGCGGCGAATCAAGAACCGGTGACTGCGCGGTTGAGTACGAGCCAAAACCGTTTGGCTGTGGGCGACGAACTCACGGTGAAGCTGAGCATCGATATCGCTGAGGGCTGGCATATCAACAGCGACAAGCCCGGCCAGGACTTTCTCATACCGACCAAGGTCCGCTTCGAGCTGCCGCCGGGGTTGAAGACACTGGACGTCCGCTATCCGAAGCCAACCGTGGAAAAGCTCCGCTTCGGCGGCGACAAGCCGTTGCGGCTGTTTACGGGGAAGACGGTCGTAGGGGCGACGCTGCGTTACGAAAAACTCACCAGCGTGAGCACCGAGCCGGAACTCCTTTTCGACTATCAGGCCTGTAACGATACTTTGTGCCTGCCCCCGCAAACGTTGCGTATTCCCATACACGTCAAGCTCTCGATGGTCGAAGGAGTCGCCTATGCCGGCGTAAACGAAGAAGCGGCCGACTACGTCGCCGGGCTTCTCTCGCGCGGTTGGTGGGTGGTGATCCCGGCCATGCTGCTGTTCGGGTTGGCGTTGAATTTGACCCCCTGCGTATATCCACTCGTTTCCGTTACGCTCGCCTATTTTGGCTCGCAGGCGGGTCACAGCAGAGCCAGGCGCATCAACCTCGCGATAGCGTACGCCGCGGGGATCGTCCTCACGTTTTCGGCTCTCGGAGTGTTCGCGGCGGTTTCCGGTAGCTACTTTGGGAGCGCGCTCGGCAATCCGGTGGTAAACGTCGCGATCGCGGCACTGATGTTCGTCCTTGCGCTGTCGTCTTTCGGAGTGTTCCAGTTGCAGATGCCCGCAACGGTCACCTCAAAGCTGGGCGGAAGCTTCGGAGGAGCCGCCGGTGCCCTGTTCATGGGGGTTACGATGGGGCTCGTAGCGGCACCGTGCGTTGGTCCGTTCGTGGTGGGCATGTTGTTGGTCGTCGGCAGCCGAGGGGATATTTCTCTAGGTGTAGAGCTATTCTCACTTCTCGCTCTCGGCCTCGGTCTTCCCTACGTGGTTTTGGCGATGGCCGCCGGGTCGATTTCGCGCCTTCCGCGCTCGGGGGACTGGCTGCGATGGGTTGAACACGTATTCGGCTGCGTCTTGTTGGGCATGTCCGTATATTTTCTCGAGCCTGTTTTGCCCGACTCGGTGCAGCGCGTCTTGATGCCCTTATTCCTCACCGGCGCGATCGGTTATCTTGCGTTTCTCGACCCGGCAGGAAGGTCGAACCGTGGCTTCGGTATCGCGCGCACCGCGGCCGGCATACTGCTTATTGTGTTGGTTGCGGTCGAGTATGTGCCCGCGCGAGGTACGCAGCCGCACCTGGTATTTCAGGACTTCTCGGGCGCACGGTTTCTCGCGGCGAAAAAAAGCGGCTCTCCCTTTGTCGTCGACTTCAGCGCTGAATGGTGTCTTCCCTGTCAAGAGATGAAAGAGAAGACGTTCAACGATACGAGGGTGGTCGAAGTTGCCTCGGGCGTGACGTTTCTGTCGGTCGACATGACCCATTCCAGTGATCAGCTGGCGCGCGTCCTCAAGAGCTTCGAAGTCCTCGGAGAACCGACAATCGTATTTTTCGGCGCGGACGGCGAGGAATGGACCCGGCGGATCGGTTTTGTCGGTCCGCGAGAGTTCGCAAAATTATTGCAGCAAAGCAGAGTAGGTAAAGCCGGTGAATCCGACAAGGCGATCGGCGCTTCCTGAGGAGACATTCCATAAAATTCAAAGAACTTGACCTTCCCGAGCCGGTACGACGCGGGATTCATGAGGCGGGGTTTGTCGATTGTACGCCGATCCAAGCCGCGACCCTCCCTTTTTCTCTCGCCGGGCGCGACATCGCGGGGCAGGCGCAGACCGGTACCGGGAAAACCGGGGCCTTTTTGATAGCGGCCTTCACCCGTCTTCTCCGCCAGCAGCGGCCTCCGGCCAGGGGAACGACCCCGAGAGCATTGATAGTCGCGCCGACGCGAGAACTCGCCATCCAAATCCGAGAGGAAGCGGAGCTTCTCGGACGCCACTGTGGTTTTCGCATTCACGCGGTTTACGGCGGTATCGATTACGAAAAACAGGCCGCCGTATTCACGGAACAGGTCGACATTCTGATCGGTACCCCCGGAAGGCTGATCGACTACTTCCGGCAGAAGCTCTTCAGCGTGCGGCACACCGAGATTCTGGTCATCGACGAGGCCGACAGGATGTTCGACATGGGCTTCATCGACGATATTCGTTACCTGATCCGCCACATGTCAACGCCGAGTGAGCGTACTTCGTACGTGTACTCGGCGACCTTGCCGTACAAGGTGTTGGAACTTGCGTACGAACACATGCACGACCCCGAGCGCGTAGTGATCGAGCCGGACCAGAAGACCGCGGCGAACATTGACGAACAGCTCTATCACGTTGGGATGCGTGAAAAATTCGCCACGCTCTTGTGTATTTTGGAACGCGAAAAGCCAGAGAGCGACCTCATTTTCGTGAACACACGAAGCATGGCGTCGGAGCTTGCGCGTAAGCTCAATCTCATGGGTTATCATGCGATGGGGCTGGCCGGTGATGTCGACCAGAAAAAACGCCTGAAAGTGATCCGCGGCTTCAAGGATCATGAGATCAACATGGTGGTTGCCACCGACGTGGCGTCGCGCGGA
>Ga0114931_10004578_pt1 | contig 17253 bp, 9 predicted proteins | sample 2SBtaG_FD_89579 | JGI IMG/M metagenome (GOLD analysis project Ga0114931, IMG submission 89579) | Deep subsurface microbial communities from Kolumbo volcano to uncover new lineages of life (NeLLi) - 2SBTROV14_V59a metaG | ecosystem: Environmental > Aquatic > Marine > Volcanic | place: Kolumbo...
CCCCTTCCAGGGCGTGCCCTTCCTCGTCAAGGATGCCGTCTGTCAGACCGCCGGGGATCCCTATCACCTGGGGATGGATTTCCTGAAGCAGCGGGCGCACCGGGCGGACCACGACACCGTGCTCGCCCAGCGCTTCCGGGCGGCGGGCTTTGTCTTCGTGGGCAAGACCAATACGCCGGAGCTTGCCATGTCCACCACGACGGAGCCCCGGGCCTATGGTGCGACCCACAACCCCTGGAGCCTGGACCACTCCCCGGGCGGCTCCAGCGGGGGCACGGCCGCGGCGGTGGCCGCGGGCCTGGCCCCGGTAGGCCACGGCAACGACATGGGCGGCTCGATCCGCATTCCCGCCAGCTACTGCGGGCTCGTGGGCCTCAATCCGACGCGCGGTCGGGGCACCCTGGCCCCCGACTTTGGCGAGTACTGGGGGCCTTTGACCCACGAGCACGTGCTGACGCGCAGCGTGCGCGACTGCGCTGCTGTGCTCGACGCCGTGGCTGGGCCTGCCCCCGGCGATCCCTACACGGCACCGCCGCCGCGGCGCCCCTGGAGCGAGGAGCGTGCTTCCGACGCTGGGGCGTTGCGCGTGGGCCTGGTGGAGTGGGGCGAGGGAGCGCCGCACCCCGAGTGCCAGCAGGGGACTACGCGCACGGCGGAACTTCTCGAGACGCTGGGCCATCACCTGGAGCCGCTGTGCCTCGAGGCTCTGGATCGCACGGATCCGGGCCCCTGGATGGCGTCGGGCCTGGCCCGCGAGCTGGACCGCTGGTCGCAGGCCGTGGGCGTTCCGATCCGCGAAGAGGATGTGGAGCCCTTCACCTGGATGCTGGCCGACGCCGGGCGCCGCATGCCCCTCGCCGAGTTCGTGGCGGCGGAGGAGCGAGCGTGGCGCTGGGCGCGGGATCTGGCCCGCCCCTGGGCCGAGGGCTTCGACCTGCTGTTGATGCCCACTTCGCCCTTGCCGCCGCCGCGCCTGGGCTGGCTCTCGCCGGAGGTGCCGTTGGCGGAGCTGATGCCACGCATGGGCCGCACGGCGCAGCTCACGATTCCGTGGGATGTCACCGGCCAGCCGGCCCTCTCGCTGCCGCTGCACTGGAGCGCGGAGGGCCTGCCGATCGGCATTCAGCTGGTGGCAGGGGTGGGGCGCGAAGACCTGCTCTTCCGCGTGGCGCTCCAGCTGGAGGAGGCGCGGCCCTGGGCGGGGCGTCGGCCAGCGCTACACGCTTGAACGCTGGAGGCGTGGAGGCCCGCTGCGTGGCGGTACTGACCGCATCTGTCACGCATGAGCGGTAGGGTGCTTTCCTGATGGCCCACCTTCCGTGCATTGCGAGCGGCCCCCGCGAGACGGAGGCGGCACTGCTGGACGCCCTGAAGCGGCTCCACCAGGAGGTTCGCGCCGAGCCCACACTGCTCCGCCAGCCCGTACGCGTGGTGGTCCCCTCCCGGAGCCTGCGCATGCACCTGGCCGCGCAGCTGGTGCGGGAGCAGGGAGCGCAAGCTGGAGTCGTGCTGCAGACACTCCAGAGGCTCGCTTTCGAGGTGCTGCGTGTCACGGGCGCTCCCAATGTTGGACCGGGCGGAGAGCGGGTCTTTCCCATGTTGGTGCGGCGTGCGGCACGCCGGGAGCCCGTGCTGCGTGAGGCCCTCGACTCCCTGGAGGACGGCTACGGCTGCGTAGTGGCCACGTTCTCGGACCTGCTGGACGCGGGCTTTGTCCCCGCGCTGGAGGAGCCGCTGGTCGAATGCCTGGAGGCCGCGGCCTCTGGGGAGGAGCTGCGTCGAGCGCTCGCCCTGGTGCGCGCAGCAGCGGGTGTGGTTGAGGAGCTCGCAGAGCTGGGCTTCGAGCATCGCTCGGCGTTGTTCCGGCGCGCTGGGGAGGCGCTGCGCGACCGCCCCGGGTGCCTGCGCGCGCGGGCGATCCTGGTCCACGGCTTTTCAGAGGTGACCGGCGTCCAGGGCGATTTCCTCGAGGCGCTGGTGCAGCAGTGTGGCGCCGAGGTCTGGCTCGACACTCCGGAAGATCCGGAGGCGCCCGGCCACAGCGAGCCGGGCAGCGTCTTCAGCGCTCGGCTCTGTGAGCGTCTGGGTGGTGTGGGAGCGCGCGTGGCGCCCAGCCTTCCCCCGAGCGAGCTGTTGCTGCTGAGGGCTCCAGGAGCCCAGGCAGAGGTCCGCGCCGTCGTGGAACGGATCCGCCAGGCGTTGGCTGAGGGCGTCCCGCCGGAACGGATCGGGGTGGTGTCGCGGGATCTTGCGCCCTACCGCCTGGCTCTCGCGACGCAGCTTCGTCGCCTGGGCGTTCCCTTCTCAGGGGGAGAGGGCTTCTTGCGCCCCGAGTCCCGTCGACTCTTCGCGTTGCTGGAGTTGCTGGAGCGCGGCGAAGCCTGTGCGGCGGATCGCTGGCTGGACGCGCTGCAGCGCCACACTGGCACGCAGCTGGCAGACCTGCGGCTCGCACTTCACAGCATGGGAGTGGGGTGCCTCGGCGATGCCGTAGATCTCGCGCTCCCAGATCGCCTCGGCGCCAAGCTTCGCTTCGAGCTCCCCACCCGGCGGGGCCTGGTGGCCGCGGAGTCCGGGGAAGAAGCGCTCGATGCTGCGCCCCCCCTATCTCGCGTGGCCACTCTCCCACGGCGCCAGGTCGCGCGGAGCCTGCTCGAGGACCTGGAGCGCGCCGCTGGGCATAGCGCCCACGCGCTCGCACGGCTGCGCGGAGTGAGGGACCTCGGGGAGTTTCTGGACGGCCTTCGCGACCTTGCCGAAGGCGGCCTTGGCTGGAAGCCCAGCTCTCTGGAAACCTCGGACGCGCGAGCAGCGCTTGCCATGCTGGCGTCGGAACTCGATCGGTCGCTGCCGCTGGACTTCGAGGAGGGGCGGCTGCTGGTCTCGGCCCGGCTGCGTGAGTGCACCCGTTCGCCGCTGGGTGGCGAGGGCGGCGGGGTGCAGGTGCAGCCGGTCAGCGAGGCGCGCGGGCGCAGCTTCGAGCGGCTCTTCGTGCTCGGCATGAACCGCGACGTGTTTCCGCGCGTGCCCCGCGAGGACCCGCTGCTGCCCGATGCTCTTCGTCAGAAGCTCTTTGCGGTGCTGCCGGACCTGCCCATCAAGCAGCGAGGCTACGACGAAGAGCGCTTCCTCTTTGCGCAGCTCGTGGCAGCGGCACCGCAGGTGGTCTTCTCCTGGCAGCAGGTAGATGACGATGGCAAGGAGCGGCCGGCCTCTCCGCTGGTCGATCGCTTGTGCCAAGGCCGCGAGCTCACGCACGAGCAGGTACCGTGGGTCCTGGCAACGCCGCGCAGCACTGGGCCCCGTCCGCTGGTCGAACACCTGGTGCGCGCCGGTCTGCAGCAGCAGCGTCGCGACCTGGCCGCGCTGTTGGCGCTGGCGCCAGGCGTGGAAGCGGCCGCTGCTGCGCGAGTCGCGGTGCTCGACGAGATTGATCCCCGCCATGGCGATGCCCGACGAAATGAGCTGGGCCCCACTTTCGGCCTGGTCGGTCCTCCCAGCGGCCCTGACCCACGCCTCGCGGATCTCTACGTGACCCGTCTCGAGGGGCTCGCCCGGTGTCCCTGGCAGACCTTCCTCTCACGGGCTCTCGGGCTCGAGCCCGCGCCGGACTCGTTGGCTGAGCTACCGGGGCATTCTCCGCTGCTGCTCGGCAATGTCGTGCATCGGGTCATGGAGGCGGTGGCCAACGAGGCCGGCGTGCCGAGCGGTGGCTCTCTCGAGGAGGCCATCGAGCGGGGTCCCGCCCGTGTCGTCTGGCCCGAGCCTGCCCGCCTGCAGGAACTGCTGCACGAAGCTGCACGGGTGACGGCGCGTGAGGCCGGGATCGTGCTGGGCGGCTTTGCACACATGCTGGCGCACCTGGCGGCACTACCGGTGGACGCCCTGCGTGCCCTGGATTGGCCAGCGGGGGTGCGCAGCGATGTCCTCGGCGTGGAGGTCCTGGGTGAGGTGGCCATCGACGTGCCCGACGTCGGGCCGCAGGTGCTGCGCTTTCGCGCCGATCGCGTGGATGCGCTCGCGCAGGGGGGCGTCGTCTTCACCGACTACAAGACGGGCAAGCCCCTCTCGGATGCCAAGCAGACGAAGACCCGCCGAGCGCATCTGCTCAAGCAGCTGGGCCGAGGCGAGCGGCTCCAGGTCCCCGCCTACGCCCTGGCTTCTCCCGGGAATTCCGGCGAGGGGCGCTACCTCTTCGCCCGCCCCGGGCTGGATCCCGCGGTGGCCAGCGTCACCATCGAACGGTCAGACCGCGAAGTCCGCACCGGCTTCGAGACCGCGAGCCAGCACCTGCTGTCGGCTTGGCTCCAGGGTGGCCTGGTGCCGCGCCTCCTGGAGTGGCCCAAGCGGGACGCTTCGCCCGTCTGCGCCTACTGCGAGCTTGCCGAGGCCTGTGTGCGCGGAGACTCCGGCGGTCGCCGCCGCCTGGAACGCTGGCTGGCCACCCGCGCGAAGGATCCCACTTCCCTCCCCCCGGTGGAACGCGCTGCGTGGAATGTGCTGACCCTCGGTCGGAGCGAGGCATGAACGCGGCGCTCGAGGCTGACACACGCGCGCGCGAACACGCCCAGCGGGAGTTTCGCCTGCCGCTGCTTCTCGAAGCCGGCGCGGGTACCGGCAAGACGGGGGTTCTGGTGGCGCGCATCGTGGCCTGGTGTCTCGGGCCGGGCTGGGAGCGCAATGCGGCGCGCCTGGCCGAGACGGGCGGCAAGGGGTCCGAGGAGCGCGTGGCAGCCGAGACCTTGCGACGGGTGGTGGCCATCACCTTTACCGAGGCCGCAGCCGCGGAGATGGCCAGCCGCGTGAGCGCCGCGCTGCAGGAGATCGTGGCTGGCCGCCTGCCGCTCTCCGTGAGCGCGCGGGCGTTGCCAGGCGATGCGGCCGTCCGCGAGGCGCGGGCGCGCCGGCTGCGGGGCGCCCTGGATCAGCTCACCGTGCGTACCATCCACGCCTTCTGCCGGCGGCTGCTCGTGGCGCATCCCCTGGAGGCCGGGCTGCACCCGCACTTCGAGGTGGACGCCGACGGGCAGATCCGGGCCGAGGTGGCTCGTGAGGTACTGGAAGCCGGGCTGCCCGAGGCGTGGGGCGAGCCATTGGACCCGCGCTACGAGGTGCTGGCCAGCGCCGGCCTGGGCCCGGCCGACCTGGAGCGGGCGCTGATCACCTTGTTGGAGGAAGGCGTCGTCCCTGCGGAGCTGGACGCCCCGCTGCGTGGGGAGACCCTGCGTGCTTTCGTAGCGCCCCTCCGGGAGTGCTTCGACGCCTTCCTGCGCTGCGAGGCTGGCCGCCTGGCCGCGTTGGGTGGGCGGGCAGCGCGTCAGGCGGAGGCGGCCGGCAGCGTGGCGGCGCTGGGTGCGAGGCTTGGGCAGGTCTCGCCGGACGATCCCGGCAGCCTCGAAGAGTTCCTGGACGAGCTTCGGGAGGTGCTTCCGGGGCTCGCGTACTACCTGAAGAAATGGGAGGAAGGCGACTTTGGGAAGAAGGGTGCCGAGGCCCTGGGCGAGGATGCATCCGAAGTCTCCGCGGCCGGTGGCCCGCTTCGCAGCGCGCTTCTTCCGCTCCCCAAAATGGACCTCGCGGCCCTGGATGCAGGTTTCCAGGTGCTTCGGGATCTCCTGGTGGAGGCCACCGCGCGTCTGCGCGCGCGCGGCGCGTTGAGCTTTGGCGGCCTGCTCTGCGGCGCTCGGAATCTGCTTCGGGACCGGCCGGACATGGCGGCTCTCGAGCGCCGCGGCATCGACCAGCTGCTGGTGGACGAGTTCCAGGACACCGATGTCACGCAGTACGAGCTGCTCGAGGCGCTGGGCTTGCAAGGGCCGCCCGAGGAGCGGCCCGGTCTCTTCCTGGTAGGGGACCCCAAGCAGTCCATCTACGGCTGGCGCAACGCGGATCTCGCTGCCTACGACAGCTTCCAAGGGCGCCTCGAAGCCGCCGGCGGCGCCGTCGAGTGCCTGGTGGTGAACTTTCGCTCGGCGCCGCCGATCCTGGACGAAGTCACGCGCCTGATCGCTCCGGTGATGCAAGAGGAGCCCGGCCTGCAGCCATGCTTCGAGCCACTTCTGCCCAGCGCCCAGACGCGGGGGCAGGCGGGCTTCGAGGAGGGAGACTTTGCGCCGGTGGAGCAGTGGCTCTCTGCAGACCTCGACGAGGCAGGGGGGATGCAGTCCGGGATCGGAAGCGGGGCGGCCAGCCAGATCGAGGCCCGCGCCGTGGCGTCGGACCTGCTGCGCCTGCGGGATCAGCACGGTGTGGCACTGGGCAAGGTGGCGCTGCTGCTCCGCACCACCGGAGACCTGGACGTCTACCTGGAGGCCTTGCGTCGCGCCGGGATTCCCTTCTTTGCCGCACGCGAAGCGCACTACTATCAGCGCCGCGAGCTGATCGACGCCCTTGCCCTGGTGCGCTGCGTCCTCGATCCCCACGACCACCTGGCCCTCGTGACCACCTTGCGCGGACCCTTGGTGGGCGTGCCGGACGCGGCCCTGCTGCCGCTCTGGCGCCACGGCCTACCGGAGCTCGTCGGGTTGCTCTGCGGTCCGGATCTTCCGCTGCAGCGCCGCCTCTACGCGTGCGTCGCCGCTGCGGCGGAGGAGCTTCCCGAGGAGGTGCCCGGGCTCGCGCGGCTGGCGGAGTTCCCGGCCGCCCTCGAGGCCTTCTTGGGCGCGCTGGCCGAGCTGCGCGGGCGCCTCGAGACGGACTCGGCGGAGACGTGGGTGGAATGTCTTCGACGCCGTCTGCTTCCCGAGGTGAGTGAGGCCGCGCGCACCCTCGGTGCCTACCGTGTGGCAAATCTCGAGCGCTTCTTTCGTGACCTCGTCCAGGCCCTGGAGGACCATGGGGGCTCGGCGTCGGCGGTGGCGGCCTTCCTGCGTCGCGCCGGCAGTGAAGCCCGCGAGCAACACGAGGGACCGGCCCGGCCCCTCTCCGACGATGCCGTCCAGGTGATGACCATTCACCAGGCCAAGGGGCTGGACTTCGACCATGTCTATCTACTCCAGATCCACAAGCAGGGCGGAGGGAGCCGGGGCGCAAGGAAGACCGAGGTGGATCGGCACGGCGGGTGCGTGGCGCTCCAGGTGATGGGGATCCCGAGCCCCGCTTTCCTGGCCCGTTGCCAGGAGCGCGAGGCGGTTCGGGCGTGTGAGGTCGTGCGGCTGCTCTACGTGGCGACGACGCGCGCGCGGGAGCGTCTGGTGGTGGCCGGCAATCGGGGGCGGCGCCCCGCAACACACAGTCTGGCGGCACTGCTCTCCCAGCGTGCGGAGACCCCCGCGGATCTGGACCTGAAGCTCCGGCCGGCGGCTGGCGGCGGTGTCACTGCCTTCCGGGACGGGCTGGGCGTGCGCTGGGTGCTTCCGGCGACATTTCCCGAGACGACGGCGGAGCCAAATCAAGAAAAGCCCGCCGCAGCTTCGGTTTCCGCGGTTCGCGCCGACCGGGACCAGCTCGCCGCAGACCGGAGTGCGGCTGCGCTGCGCATGGCCCGGCCCTTTGCCGGCGTCGCCTCTCTTCACGCGGAGGCCTTGCCGCGCACCGAGGAATCTGGCAACGCAGACGATGCGCTGCCCGGGGCGCGCGCGTCCGCACCGGATCCCGAGCGGCGCCTCGCCATGGCCGCGGGGACGGTGGTGCACGCGCTGCTCGAGGATCTCGAGCTGGAGGCATCCCCCGAGGCGTGGCAGGGCGCGGCCAAGATCGAGCGGGCCGTGACCACGGTGCTCGGGCCTGCGGAGCGGGAGGGTGCGGGCGCACGCGCCGCTGCACTGTGGCAGGGCTTCTGCACCGGTCCCCTTGCGGAGCGCCTGTGCGGCCTCGCGCCCGCTGTCGTGGCGCGCGAGCTGCCCGTGCTGCTGGATCCCGACGCGTTCCCTGGGGAGGTGGCGCAGAGGCCGCTGGGCTACGTCAGCGGCGCCATCGATCTCGTCTACCGCGACCCAGCCGATGGCGCCTTCGTGGTCGTGGATTACAAGACCGACGCGCTCTCCGCGGACGAGGATCTCCAGCACCACTCCGAGCGCTACCTCGCACAGGGGGCGGTCTACACCCGCGCGCTCCAGCAGGCGCTGGGCATGGCCCGCCCGCCGCGCTTCGAGCTGTGGTATCTGGCGTCGGGGCGGGTCTGGAGCGGCTCCAGCGCCGGCTGAGCTCGGGGCTCCTGCCGCGGGTCTGCCAGCAGGGTCTGCGTCCGACAACCCGGCTTGTGCTTCAAGTCCGGCCAGGGGCCGGCCGATCCACAGCGTGGAGGCCACCCCATGAAGAAATTCCTCCTGGCCGTTCTTCTCGTCACGCTCGCGGGGCTGGCCGGGCTCACGGCGTGGTCCCGCATGCGCTGCCAAGCCGCCTGGCAGGCGGGTCTGGCGGCGCTGGCAGGGACTCGAAACGTCGCGGTCCTCGAGGAGCACTTCACGCCGGGATGGTTGGCCTCCCAGGGCCATGTCAACCTGGAGCTGCGCGGCGCGCCGGGTGCGGCCTTCCGCCGGCGCCTCCAAGCCGCCGGTCAGGAGGATGTACGAAGCCGCATCGGGTTCATGCTGGGGTTGCACGTGGAGTATGGGCCCGCACTGCTCTGGGAGTGGCTCCGGGCCGGGGCGACCGGCGCGCCAGTGCTGGCGCGCATCGAGAGCACGCTCAGGTTGGATGCAGAGACCCGTGCCGACCTGGGCCTGGTGCGGGGCCGAGTTCCGGGTCTCCAGGTCTCGACTCGGCTGCCCGCGACGGGCCCGGGGGAGATCCTGCTGCATCTGGCACCCGCCCATCTGGAGCCCTCCGGGACGGAGCCGCGCGAGGGCGAGGAGAGCGACGCCACCCGCTGGACCCTGACGTGGCAGGGCCTCGACGGACACCTGCACTTCGGACGGGATGGCGCTTGGCTCACCGGGGTTTTGCGCTCTCCCGGCTATCGCTATGCCAGCTCGAACGGCGCCCTGCGCATCGTGGGCTGGAGCGCCCGTCTCGACTGGCGGCGCGACGAGAGTGGCCTCCCGGTGGGCAGCACCCAGTGGCAGCTGCAGCGTCTCGCGCTCCGGCGCACTGCCGGGGACCCGGCGCGCGCGCCACGGGTTGTGGAGCTCAGCGGGCTGACCGGAAACCAGGAGATGCAGGTCTCTGGCGAGCAGTGGTGGTCCGACACCCAGCTGGTCCTGGGAGGCGCTCGCTTGGGAAGTACCCAGCTCGGACTGGGACCCGGGACCGCGAGTGTCGCCCTGCGTGGCCTCGACGTGGCACGGCTGAAGGCCCTGCTGCCGTTGCGCGGCCCAGGTGTCGCTGGAACGGAGGAGCTGCCGACCGACCAGGCGCCGGGGGGGCGCGCAGGCGCTTCCGGGGACGCGTGGTCGGAGCTGCTGGCGGCGCGGCCAGTGCTGGACCTGGCGTCCCTCTCCCTGCAGACACCCGAGGGAGAGCTGATGGCGCAAGGCCACCTGACCCTCGGACCGGTTCCGAAGGCGGAGCCGCCCGCGGGCACGCGAGGGGGCCGTCACATCGTCGACGGTTCCCTGGACCTTCGGGTGCCCGGCGGCCTGGTTGCGGCGGCCAGGAAGGAACGCCGGAGCGCGTGGACGCCGCTGCTGGATCCGGGCCTGTTGGTGCCCGAGGGCGAGTACTACCGTGCCCACCTCTCCCTACGGCCCGGCTCGTTCCGTACGGGCGACCGGGCAGTGGATGCATCGCTGGGGCGGGCCCTGCGGTCCCTGGCCGAAGCGCCTCCGAAGGCAGCGGCGGCGAGCGCGCCCCCCGCCGCTGCGTCTGCGAGCCGGGGCCCTGCCACGCGGCGCGTCGCCGAGCCTGCCCGCCAGAAGGCGGCACCGGCGCCAGCGGTGCCGCCCGATGCGAGCCTGCCGGCTGCACAAGCGCCCTGACCGGCCTTCAGCCTCGGACCGCCTGGCGTCCTCGGGCCACCCGTCGGCGTCAGGGGCGGATGCTGTAGGAGCGGGGTCCGCGCTGTGCCTCCAGCAGGGGACGGGTCCAGCGCAGCCAGTCGCACAGGGCGAGGCGGGTGTCGCGAGGATCGATGACGTCATGGAGGGAGAAGCCCTCGGCGGCGGCGTAGGGATTGCGCCGCCCAGCGAGCTTCTGCTCCAGCTCTGCGCGCAGGGCATCGGGATCCTCCGCCGCGGCCAGCTCGCGCCGGAAGGCCACCGCGACACCTCCTTCCACGGGCAGGGCGCCGCTCTCAGCGGAGGGCCAGGCCAGCACCAGGCCTTCCGGACCGAAATGCGCCGCCGCCGCGACGCCGTAGGCCTTGCGCACGATCACCGAAGCCATGGGCACCTGGGTCTGCTGCACTGCCAGCAGCGCGGCGGTGCCATGTCGGATGGTGCCGGCCCGCTCTGCCTGCGAGCCGATCATGAAGCCCGGCTCGTCCACGAAGGCCACCAATGGGAGGTGGAAGCTGTCGCAGAGATCCACGAAGCGGCGCACCTTGTGGGCGCCATCGGCAGTCATGGCACCAGCATAGAAACGGGAGTCGTTGGCCCAGATCCCGACCGGCTGGCCCGCGAGGCGAGCCAGGCCGGTGACCTGGGAGCGGCCGTAGCCGCGGGTCATCTCGAAGAAGGAGTCCCGGTCCACCACCGCCGCAATGAGCTTGCGGGGATCGAAGATCTTGCGCCGGTCGCGGGGAACGAGGTGGAGCAGGGATTCCTCGCGGCGGTCTTCGGGATCGTCGCTGGCGAGGACCGGTGGCAGATCGTAAACGTGGGTCGGAAGATAGGAGAGGAACCGGCGGATGGCATCGAAGGCCGCGGCTTCGTCCTCCACGACGTTGTCCACCACGCCGCTGCGGGCATGGACCTTGGCGCCGCCGAGCTCATCCTTGCTGAGCTTCTCGCCGGTGGCGCGCTCCACGAGGGCCGGGCCGCCGATCAGGATCTGTGACGTATGCCGTGTCATCACGGAGAAGTGGGATGCGACGAGACGCGCCGCCGGAAAGCCCGCCACGGCTCCTAGAGCCGCCGAGGCCACCGGTGCCGTGGCCATCGCCTGCATGAGGGAACGAAAGCGTGGCGGAGCATAGAGCGGCTCGCCCAGTGGGCGACGTCCGCCCTTTCCGCCACTGCCGGTGACGCTACCGCCCGCTCCCTCCAGGAGGCGCACCAGGGGAAGCCGGTAGCGAACGGCAAGGGTCTCCGCATAGACGCTCTTGCGTAGGCCGGCCGGCGAGGGGGAGCCTCCGCGTTGGGTGAAGTCTTCGCCGCCTACCACACAGGGTCGGCCGTCGATCCGGGCGAGCCCCAGCACGTAGTTGCCCGGGACAAAGGAGCGAAGCTTGCCGGCAGCGTCCAGCTCTGAGTGCCCGGCGATGGGGCCCTGCTCCTGGAAGCTGCCGGGGTCGGTGATCTGCTCCATCCGCTCACGCACGGTCAGGCGGCCGCGTTGGTGCTGGGTTTCGACGGCGTCGCTGCCGCCCATTTCCAGTGCGCGGCGTCGGCGCTCCTCGATCCCCTCGACTTCCGGCTGCCAGCTCATCGCATCTGCTCCTCGCTGCGAGCGGGCTATGGTATCGCGCTGTCTCCCACTCTCCCCATCTCCGAACGAGGTCGCCGATGCCCTACCAGGACGTCTATCTGCGCTCCCTGCGCGATCCGGAGGCCTTCTGGGGCGAGGCGGCCGAGACGATCCACTGGCAACGGCGCTACGAGCGCGTCTTCGACGACTCACGGGCGCCCTTCGTGCGCTGGTTTCCCGGTGGGCAGCTCAACACCTGCTACGAGGCACTGGACGTCCACGTGGCGGAGGGCCGCGGGGAGCAGGCGGCCCTCATCTACGACAGTCCGCTGGCGGGCTCCCAGCGCACGCTGAGCTATCGCGAGCTGCTGGCAGAGGTTGCGCGGCTGGCGGGCGCCCTGCAGGGGCTCGGAGTGCAGTGTGGGGATCGGGTGTTGATCTACATGCCCATGGTTCCCGAGGCGGTGATGGCGATGCTTGCCTGTGCGCGCCTCGGCGCCATTCACTCGGTCGTGTTCGGCGGCTTCGCGCCGGCGGAGCTCTGCACGCGCATCGATGACGCTCGGCCGCGCTTGGTGCTGACGGCTTCCTGCGGTCTCGAGCCCGGGCGCGTGGTCTCCTACAAGCCGTTGCTCGACGAGGCCATCGCCACGGCCAAGGCGCCGCCCGAGCGCTGTCTGGTGCTGCAGCGTCCCGAGCAGCGCGCCGAGCTCCTGCCGGGCCGTGACGTGGACTGGGAGCAGGCTGTGGCTGCCGCGGCGCCAGTGGATCCGGTTCCTGTGGAGGCCACGGACCCGCTCTACATCCTCTACACCTCCGGTACCACCGGCGTCCCGAAGGGCGTCGTGCGGGACAACGGCGGCCACGCGGTCGCCCTCAAATGGAGCCTGCGCCACATCTACGGCATGCAGCCGGGGGGCGTCTTCTGGGCCGCCTCGGACATCGGCTGGGTCGTGGGCCACTCCTACATCGTCTATGCGCCGCTCTTGCTGGGCTGCACCACGTTGCTCTATGAGGGCAAGCCCGTAGGGACCCCCGATGCGGGGGCCTTCTGGCGGGTGGCGGCCGAGCATGACGTCGAGGTCCTCTTCACCGCGCCCACCGCGATCCGCGCCGTGAAGCGCGAAGATCCGGAAGGCAGGCTGGTGGCCCGGGACGCGATGCATAAGCTGCGCACCCTCTTCCTGGCGGGAGAGCGCTCGGACCCGGATACCCTCGCATGGGCGGAGCGCATCCTCGGCGTACCGGTGATCGACCACTGGTGGCAGACCGAGACGGGCTGGCCGATTGCGTCCAACTGCATGTGGCTCGAGGTGCTGCCCGTGAAGCCGGGCTCTCCGACGAAGCCGGTTCCGGGCTACGACGTCTGCATCCTGAGCGACGACGGGAAAGAGCTGCCCGCTGGAGAGACCGGGTGCGTGGCGCTGCGCCTGCCCCTGCCGCCGGGCTGTCTGCCCACTCTCTGGGAGAACGACGCGGGGTTCCGGAGCTCGTACCTGGAGCGTTTCCCCGGCTTCTACGAGACCGCCGACGCCGGGCACAAAGATGAGGACGGCTACCTCTTCATCATGGGCCGCACCGACGACATCATCAACGTCGCAGGTCACCGCCTCTCGACCGGGGCCATGGAGGAGGTCCTTGCGGCTCACCCCGACGTGGCGGAGTGTGCGGTGATCGGCGTGGCCGACGCGCTGAAGGGACAGGTGCCTGTGGGCTTTGCGGTGTGCAAGGCGGGAGTCGCTCGTCCGGACGAGGTGCTGGTGGCCGAGCTCGTGCAGCGTGTGCGCGACAGGATCGGTCCCGTCGCGGCGTTCAAGCAGGCCTGTGTGGTGCCGCGGCTGCCAAAGACCCGCTCGGGCAAGGTGCTGCGTGGGACCCTGCGGAGCATTGCCGACGGCACGCCCTGGCGTATGCCGGCCACCATCGAAGAGCCGCAGGCCCTGGAGGAGATCGGCCTGGCCCTGCGCCGCCTCGGCTACCCGTGCTGAGGCCGGTCCCCCGGCCCCTGTCCCTCGCGGGTGGGAAGGGCCAGCAGGGCTGCGATCCACGCCGCGGGAAGGCCGTGTTCACGCGCACCCTTGACGATCAAGTCGAGGTACCAGCGGGCCGGGGTAGGGTCCGGGGCCAGGCGCGTGGAATGGTAGGTCGTGGCGTCCAGAAGGGTGCCGTCCCTCTGCTCGACCCGCACCGCGAGGCGTTTGTAGCCCACCTCTCACGCGTCGAGGCGGGGCCACTGCTTCGCGTCGAAGCGGTAGAGAGCTCCCCAGCTACGCGCGCCCGGACAAGGCTCCAGGTTTGCCTTGCCGGAGCCGTCCGCTCCGCGCTTGCTGCAGGACCAGTGCTGATCGAGGAGCAGGGCCACCCCTGCGGGCCGTGAGGACGGGACGCGCGCGCGCATCCGCGCCACGTGGAGATTGGAGCCGTAGGCAAAGTAGAGCGCCGTCACGCCACGACGAGGGCCTGCACGCTGAACCACCCGCGCCGGTCGGTCCACACCTGCTCGACGCGGAAGCCTGCCTCTGCGGCGAGGGCTGCGAAACCCTCCAGGGTGTACTTGTGTGAATGCTCCGTGCAGATGCGCTCGCCCGCCCGGAACTGAATGGGGTGACCACCCACGTGCACTGTGCGCGCGTCCAGGCTCACCAGGTGCATCTCAATCCGGGCGGCCGTGGGCTGCCAGACTGCCCGGTGACGGAAGCGGGCCAAGGGAAAGTCACAGCCGAGCTCGCGGTTCATCCGGGAGAGGAGGTTGAGGTTGAAGGCCGCGGTCACGCCGGCGGCATCGTCGTAGGCGCGTTCCAGCAGCGCCGGCTCCTTGACCAGGTCCGCACCGATCAAGAGGTGCCCGCCCGCGCCGCACAGCCGCGCCACGCTCTGGAGCAGCTCTGCGGCCGCCTCGTGGGTGAAGTTGCCGATGGTCGAACCCGGAAAATAGACCGCGCGGCTGCCTGCCCGGTGCCGCGATTGCGGCAGCTCGAAGCGCTCGGTGAAGTCGGCGCAGACGGGAAGTACCTCGATTGCGTAGCTCCGGGCCAGGGCGCGGGCGGCCTGCAGCAGGTGCTCGCGCGAGATGTCCACGGGCACGTACGCCGCCGGCCGATCGAGGTGGTCGAGGAGCAGGCGGGTCTTGGTGCTGCTGCCGCTGCCGTACTCCACCAGCAGGCAGTTCTGGCCGAGGCGCCGCGCCATCTCTGCAGCGCCGCTCTCCATGATTCCGAGCTCCGTGCGGGTCGGGTAGTACTCGGGCAGCTCGCAGATCTGCTCGAAGAGGGCTGAGCCCCGCTCGTCGTAGAGGAATTTGCAGGGGAGCCGCTTGGGCTGTGCCTGCAATCCGGCGAGCGCTTCCTCGAGGAAGCGGCTCGGCGCGGGCTCCTGGTCGTGGAGGCTGATGCGGGGTTCCGAAGCCAAGGGATTCTCCAGTTGGCGTTTCCTGCGGGTGGCCGGCGGCGCTCCTGGCACGCCTTGCGCGAGATGGGGAGGACCGACGGTAGCCGCACGCAGGCGGGGGCGCAGGTCGAGGGGGAGCCACGGCGGGGCCTGGCGCTATTCTCGCCACCCCTTGCAGCCTGGGAGATGCCGTGGCCTACGAGACCCTCGAGACCGAGCTTCGCGACCGCATCCTGACCGTGACCCTGAATCGACCGGAGCGCCTGAACGCGCTCAACGCCCAGATGGCGCGGGAGCTGCTGGAGGTCCTGGACGAGGTGGATCGGAACGACGGGATCCGGGCCCTGATCGTCACCGGCGCCGGCCGGGGCTTCTGTGCCGGCGCCGATCTCGGCGGGGGCGGCGGCACCTTCGATCACTCCGAGCGAGAGAGTGCAGCCGCGCACCGGGACGGCGGCGGCCTCATCTCCCTGCGGCTCTACGACCTGAAGAAGCCCGTCATCGCCGCCATCAACGGTCCGGCCGTGGGAGTCGGCGTGACGATGACCCTGCCCATGGATGTGCGCATTGCCAGCGACAAGGCGCGCTTCGGCTTCGTCTTCGCGCGCCGTGGCATCGTCCCCGAGGCATGCAGCTCCTGGTTCCTGCCGCGGGTGGTGGGGATCAGCCAGGCGATGGAATGGGTGGCCAGCGGCAGGGTCTTCTCCGCGCAGGAAGCCCTGGCAGGGCGCCTGGTCTCGAAGCGGGTGCCCCCTGAGGAGCTGCTCGGGTGTGCGCGGGCGCTGGCCCTGGAGATCGCGGAGAATACCAGCGGCGTATCCGTGTGCCTGGCGCGCCAGATGCTGTGGAAGATGCTGGGCGCCGATCACCCGATGCAGGCGCACCGCATCGATTCCCAGGCAATCCACGCGATGGGCAGCTCGCCGGATGGCTACGAGGGTGTGCAGAGCTTCCTCGAGAAGCGCCCTGCACACTTCGAGATGAGTGTGTCCCGGGATCTCCCGGCCTTCTACCCCTTCTGGCGGGAGCGTCGCTTCGAGGACTGAGGGGGGACCTCCCCTGAGTCTGCCAATGCGGGGAGCTCGACCGTAAAGGTCGTGCCGCGGGTGCTGGTCTCGACGGAGATGTGTCCGCGGTGCTTCTTCACCAGCTGCTCAGTGACGGCCAACCCGAGACCGGTCCCCTTACCGTCCTCCTTGGTCGTGAAGAACGGGTCGAAAATCCGCAGCAGCACGTGCTCCGGAATGCCGGAGCCCGTGTCGCTTACCACGAGCCATACGCATCCGTCTCGGCAAGAGGTCGAGACGCAGACCCGGTTCTCCTCCACCGCGCCCTCGGCAATGGCGTGCAGGGCGTTCACGACGAGGTTCAACACCACCTGGCCCAGCAGTCGGTCGTCGCCCTGCACAGCGGGGACCGGCTCCAGGCGGGTCTCGAGGCGGGCGCGGTTGCGGGCTTCGTGGCGCAGGATGGGGAGCACCGACTCCACGACCTGGGGAAGGTCCACCGGGCCATGCTCGCCCTCCCCGCGGCGAGCCAGGCGCAGCAGCTCCGAGACGATCGTGCGGATCCGTTCGACTCCCTCGCGGCTTTCGAGCAGTACCTCCTCGAAGAGTCCCTCGGCGCTGGGATCCTTGCGCAGCCCGTCGAGCTGGTTGAGGTTGCTGGAGATGAACGCGATGGGGTTGTTGATCTCGTGGGCGAGGCCCGCTGCGAGCGCGCCCACCGTGGCCATGCGTTCGCCATGAGCGAGCTGGAGATCCTTGTCTCGCAGCTCCTGGGTGCGCGCTTCGACGCGCTGCTGGAGCAGCTCGGCGCTGTACTCGGCCCGCTCGATGGAGGCCACGAAGCGCCGCACGAGCACCCCGGTGAAGGCCAGGGCGAAGCCGACGTAGCCGAGGGCCATCAGGTAGGGGCCGTCTGCCAGGCCCATCGAGACCACCACGTCGTTGGCGCCGCAGGCCAGCCAGAGCGCCAGGGCCGGGAGCAGAGGACGCGCGTGGCGGAGCTCCCGGCGGTGTTGCCAGTAGACGACCACGATGGCTCCCAGGACGAGGAGGAAGCCGAGGTGCAGCAAGCTGCCCGCCGTGCTGAGCTCAGGGGAGATGTAGGTTTCGCCCCAAGGGGCCAGGGAGCGGCGGATGGACTCTCCGCTTAACATCCAACCGGGATTCAAGTTCATGGCAGCGACCAGGGACACCAGAAACGCGAGGTTCGCCCTTTCGATGCGGTGGATGTCGACGGGCAGGAAGTGGTGGGTGAAGCGCAGGAAGCCCACCATCAGCGGCAGGGAATCCGTGAGAGCCAGGAGCCTCGCCGATTGCGCTGCCGCGAGATCATTGGCCTGGTAGAAGAAGCAGATCGCCGTGGCAACGCCCACATTGCCCAGCGCGGTGACACCGAGCCAGAGGTGCTCGGCAC
>Ga0114931_10004579_pt1 | contig 17250 bp, 15 predicted proteins | sample 2SBtaG_FD_89579 | JGI IMG/M metagenome (GOLD analysis project Ga0114931, IMG submission 89579) | Deep subsurface microbial communities from Kolumbo volcano to uncover new lineages of life (NeLLi) - 2SBTROV14_V59a metaG | ecosystem: Environmental > Aquatic > Marine > Volcanic | place: Kolumbo...
GAAGACACTGCGCGTCCATCGACCAGCTGGGGCTACGGCCCTTCTGCCAATGGGGATCGATGAGATCGCCGTGGGGGCCTCCGGGATGCCCGGCGCAGTACTGCAGCTCGCTGCCGAAGCATCTCCAGGTGTCCGCCGTGCACGAGTCGCCCGCGCTGCAACCCGTTTCCGCCAGGCACAACACCAGCGTCAGGATCAAACCAGGGATCTCTATCCGCATGCTGCCTCTCGAACCGCTGCGGACGCTACGTTCGTGCGGCGACTGAAGCAAGCGCCCGATCGAATCCGCTGCAGAATCGGCTACTTCTTGATGATGCCCCAGCTCGAGGTCGCGCCCACGCATCCGTCCTGACCCGATCCGGTGATGTGGGCCGGATCGGTGGTCGTGAACTGCGTCGGTATGCCGGGACACCCCGGGTAGAAGGTCAGGCCAACCCGGAAATTCGGCAAGTCGAGGACCTACGGGGGATTCGTCGACGAGTCGGCGCGTAGGTGACATGAGCGCCTGCCGTCGGGTCCCGGTCGCGGCTTCTAGCGTGCTCCACGCGCACCCGTGCGCCGACGACACGCTCGATGCGTGTCGAACAGCTCCGCCTGCACGAGCTCTCCGGGCTTGCGGCGGATGGCGACGCTCAGCGGTGACCGCGCCCGAGAGCCCGGCATCGTAGGCGAGCACAGGCCATCGATGCCCTGTGGAACATCAAGAAGGTGCAGCGCGACTACGACTACACGGGCGTGCTCAGAAGCTCGCGTCGTGAGCTGCCGCGCATGGACGGTCAGCGCTTCCACCGTGGAGTGCTAGAGGCGGCAGCCGAGGTCGGGGCGGATGTGCTTGCCCGGCGCCGGGCATCCAGCATCGGGGAGCTCCCGCGTTTTCCTCAGCACATGAAATTATGCTAATGAATCCAATGTATTATGGCATAAAATGTCAGGATCGTGGCAGGATGTACCCCTCGTCCTCGCGCGTGTTTCCGGCTAGATTGGATCGGATTCTTCTCCGGAGGCTGTGCTCATGACGATTCGCTGGTTCTTCGCGGCGGCGGTGCTGCCCTTGTCCATTGCCATCGCGGCGTGTGGTTCGAGCAACGATGCGGGAGGCACGGGAGGCACGGGAGGCGCCGGCGGGACAGCGGCCGGTGGCGCGGGCGGAAGCGCGGGGGCTGGGACCGGTGGCGGCGCGGGTGCCGCGGGCTCCGGCGGCGGCCAGTCGATGGTGTGTCCGACGTCCGTACACAAGACGCTCGTCGTCGTGGGCGACTCGATCTCCGACGTGGGCGGCAGCGGCGGCCCCGACGACCAGAAGCCGTTCTACCGCACGCTGCTCGCGAAGAACGACGACTCGCTCTACCCAGCCTGGAAGGGACTCGACCTGGCGACGTGCTGGGGTCTCGACCCGAACGCGAACGTCGTGAAGGCGTCCGTCGGCGGAGCCGTCGCGACCGAGGGCGGCAGCAGCGGCGCGTCGGTGCTGCTCGAGCAGGTCAAGGGCCTGCCCGCAACGCTAGAGGGTCCGGTGCTCGTGGTCGGCACCATCGGCGGCAACGATGTCATGGCCGGCTTCATCGACTTCCTGGCGAACAACACGGCCAAGCAGCAGCAGGACGTCGCCGACTTCGTCAAGGGCTGGGACGACGCGATGGACGAGCTGACCAGGCCCGATCGCTTCGGCTCCGGTGTGAAGGTCGACGTGCTGATAACCAACATCTACGACCCGAGCGGCGGTACGGGCGACTTCACCTATACGCCCGAGTCGAAGTCCTGCCCCGGGGCACTGGCGTTGTGGCCCAAGACCCAGTCGACCGACCCTGCGCTCAAGCCCTGGAATGACGCTCTGGTGACCGAGGCCGGCAAGTATCCCGAGGTGCACCTGCTGGAGCTGCACGGCGCCTTCCTCGGCCACCAGGTGGACACCACCGCCGCGGACAACTGGTTCCACGACGACTGCATCCACCCCAACGCGATGGGCCACGAGCACCTGCGCGAGCTGTTCTGGGGCGGCATCGTCGCCCTGCCGTAGCGGGCGCGGTTCGTCTGCTACTCGCCCGGCGCGGGCGCCGGCTTCGCCTGTGCCCGGCCGAGTCCCAGGTGCCGCACGGCCCAGCGCGCGTACTGGATGCGTCCGGATGCGGCGTCGCCCCGGACCATGAGGCGGAAGGTCGCCAGGCCAGAAGCTCGCCAGCACCAGCACCGCGCGGAGAGCGCGGCGAGTTCCACACCTTCTGCTTCGCCGGACCGATGTTCGCGCGCGAGATCGACATCCGCGTGGGCGAGGTCGTCACGCGCGACGGATTCTGCTTCGCCGACGTGACGCCCGGCGCCTGGACCGCCGCTACTTCACGTGATCCCACAGGAACGTGAACGCGAGCGCGTGCATGAAGGCCTCTTCCTTGTGGTCCGCTCCGGCGCTGTGGCCGCCCTCGGTGTTCTCGTAGAACCACACCTTCTTGTGGCCCATCGCTAGCATCTTCGCGTCCATCTTGCGGGCCTGCACCGGCCCCACGCGGTCGTCGCTGGTGGACGTGTAGAACAGCACCGGCGGGTAGTCCGTGCCCTTGTCGAGGTTCTGGTAGGGCGAAAACTTCTTGATCCACGCCCACTCGGCCGGCTTGTCCGGGTCACCGTATTCCGCAATCCACGACGACCCCGCCGACAGGTGCGTGTAATGCCGCATGTCGAGCAGCGGCACCTCGCAGGAAATGGCTCCGAACAGCTTCGGCCAACCGGTGAGCATGTTGCCCATCAGCAGGCCCCCGTTGCTCGCCCCCTCCGCCGCCAGGTGCTCCGGCGAGGTGACCTTGCGCGCGACCAGATCGCGCGCCACCGCCGCGAAGTCCTCGTACGCACGCGGGCGATTCTGCTCGAGTGCAGCCTTGTGCCAGTGCGGACCGTATTCGCCGCCCCCGCGGATGTTCGCCACCACGTACACGCCGCCGCGGTCGAGCCACGCGCGGCCGACCGTTCCGCTGTAGTACGGCAGGAGCGAGACCTCGAAGCCGCCGTAGCCGTAGAGCAGCGTCGGGTTCTTGCCGTCGTGCGGGAGAGCCTTCTTCGCCACCTCGAAATAGGGAACGCGGGTCTTGTCCCTGGATGTGGCAAAGTGCTGGGTGACGGCAAATCTCGCGGCGTCGAAGAACGCGGGCTCGTGCTTGAGCATCCGCGGCTGGCCATGACCGACGACGCCTCGCAGCAGCGATGACGGCGTCAAGAAGCCCGTCACGACGAGCCAGTACTCGTCATTGTCGTCCGGGTCGGTATTCGCGATCGAGACGGTGCTGAGCCCCGGCGCGCCCTCGAGGTCCTTCTCGCTCCACTTTCCCTTGCGGAAGGTGAGCACTTCCAGACGGCTCTTCACGTCATCGAGCACGTCGAGAACCAGGTGGTGGCGCGTCCAGCTCTGCGACGTGAGCGCGGTATGCGCGTCGGGGCGGAACAGCACCTCGAGCTTGCGCTCGCCCTTCATGAACTTCTTGAACGGAGCGGCCAACAGCGCCCCGGCCGGATAGGTCGTCTTGCCCACGGTCCAGGGCGAGCGCAGCTTGACCATGAGCCACTGGCGATGTGCATAGGCGTCCGAGTCGTTCGGCACCTCCACCCGGATCAGCTTGCCGCCCACGCGTTGGTACAGCTCGCTATGGTAGTAGTCCTTTGCCACGGTGACGAAGTCGCGCTCGAAGCCCGGCGTGCGGTCGTGCATCGCGCCCACGCCCACGTCGGTCGGCTTGCCCTCGTAGATGGTCTTGGCCTGGTCGAGCGGCGTGCCGCGCTTCCACTCCTTGACGATGCGCGGGTAGCTCGACTTCGTCATCGTCCCGGGCCCGAAGTCCGTGGCCACGTAGATGTGGTCGTGATCGATAAAGCCGACCTGGCTCTTCGCCGACGGCAGCTGGAATCCGCCCTTGACGAAGGACCGGCTCGTCACGTCGAACTCGCGCACCGCGTGCGCGTCGCCTCCGTCGGGCGACAGGAAGACGAGACAGTCGTTGTACTTCGGCTTCATGCACTGGACGCCGGCGTAGACCCAGCGCTTGCCCTCGGCCTTGTCGAGTGCATCGAGATCCAGCAGCACGTCCCACCTGGGATGCGGCTTCTTGAACTCCACCAGCGTGGTACGCCGCCACAACCCGCGCGGGTGCTGCTTGTCGCGCCAGAAGTTGTACAGGTACACCCCGCGGTGGTTTACGTAGGGGATGCGCGCATCGGAGTCGTAGACCTCGAGGAGCCGGCCCTCGAGCTTCGAAAACGCGGCGTCGCTGGCGTAACGCGCCTTCGTGCGCGCGTCCTGTTCATGCACCCACTTCATCGCGCGCGCGCCGTGGACCTCGGCGAGCCAGGTGAACGGATCGGCGGCGGGCTGGTGCGCGACGAACGGCGCAGCGGAGGCCGACGGAGCGGGCGAAGAAGTGGGCTTCGCAGGCGGGGAGACCGACGGCGAGGGCGCGCGGGCGCAGCCGGACACAGCGACGACAGCAGCAAGAAGAAGCGAGGCCGACTTCATGGGACCCCGAACCTAGCCGCTCCCCCCGCTGGATGCACACGCGGCCGGCGCCTGGCACGCCGCCTGGGCGCCCCGGCCGACTCAAGCGGCGTGCGAGGCCGTGTGCTGGGCTTGTCGAGGGACCGGCATGTGGAGCGCGACGGCGCTGGGCTCGAGCGAATCCAGCTCGCCGGGCGGAACGCCAACCAGCTCGCGCACCGCCGGCAGAGCCTCGGCGATGCGACGCCGTGCCAGGTCCCGCAACAGATCGACATCCCCTACGCCCAGCCCACGCGTCGTGATGGGTTCCAGCACGCGCGCATGCGCTCGGGCCTGGCCGAACCAGCTTGAACCCTTGGGCCGGCAGTTGCGGGTTCCGGCCAGGGCCACCGGCAGCACGGGCACCTGGGCCTCGAGGGCCAGCTGGAACGCGCCGTTCTTGAACGGCAACATCCGACCATCGGGCGAGCGCGTCCCCTCGGGAAACATCATGATGGGCATGCCGGCGTCGAGCGTCCGGCGACACTCGGCCAGCATGCGTTCGACGCTGTCGCGCACGCCGCGCTCGAGTGGGATGTCGCCCCCGAAGCGCATCAGCGCGCCGATCAGCGGCAGGCGGAACAATTCCGCCTTGGCGATCCAGCGCATGTCCCACGGCAGCCACGAGAGCAGGAACGGATCCGCCGTGGACTCGTGATTGGCGATGACCACGTAGGCGTTCTTCATGATGTCGGGCGGCGGCGTACCGTCGACCGAGAACTGCCAGACCGGCGTCAGCCTGGAGGTGGTGCGCCCGAAACGCCGCATCCAACGACCGGGCATGCGCTGCGTGGGGTCGTGACGGTGCCGCAGGTGGGAAACGCCCAGCGCGGGCAGAAACGCCAGCGAAGTCCCGAAAAATTCCGCGTAGGAATAGCTGCCGAGCAGAACGCCAGTCATGCTTCCGGCCTAGCAGCTGACCCGTCGGGATCGCCTCACGCGATGGTCAGCATCCGGTCATGTTGCGGCCCTGCTTTGATCGCGCTCAACGCGGCGGGCGGATGGCACCCTGCTGGAAGCGGACGTGGTGAAACCGGCGTGCGAACCGGCCTGACGCCTCTTTACGTGGCCGCCCCGAGCCGCTCTCATGCGGCTCATGGGCATTCACAAGGGCTGGGTGGTGTTGCTCGCGGCAGCGGGACTCTGCGCTGCGCTACCGGCGCGCGCGCAGAGCGTCGCCATCGACGCGTCCCAGGCGGGGCGCGAGCAGACGATCGACGGCTTCGGCACCTGCCTGTCCGGCACCGAGGGACAGCAGGCGTGGTTCCAGCAGCTGTACTTCGACGACATGCAGTGCTCGATGCTGCGCTTCGACCTCGTGCCGCACTTCAAGGCGCCGTATTCGGACCTGCACTACAACTCACCCTGGTTCGGGCAGGCGGCGCCTATGGACCTTCCTGGCCCCGACGGCAACAACGTGCGCACCTACACCAGCGCGTCGGACTACACGGCGAGCTTCGGCGGGCGGAAGGCGCAGATCGCCGTGATGGGTCCGGACATCGACCAGAACGTCCAGTCCTTCAACTACGACGACGACGGACCCAAGACGGCCGGGCTGCTCGCGCAGATGGGCGTGGGCAAGAAAAGCCAGCTCGGCGACTTCAAGCTCTTTGCTTCCATGTGGTCGCCGGCACCCTGGCTCAAGCTCTCGAGCGGCAGCACCATCAGCGGTCAGAGCGACCCTCTGCCGAAGAACGGCACGGCCTGGCCGTTCGTCTGGGGCGGCAACTTCTCGGGCGGCGTGCTCGACACCTCCGGCACGCCGCGCGCGGCGTTCGACGACTCGTCGCTGGGCGGCACCGGACCGACCAGCGCCCTCACCCAGTTCGCGCGAGGCCTCGCAGCCTATCTGCGCGGCTTCCAGCAGAAATACGGCGTGAAGCTGTACGCCGTCAGCATCCAGAACGAGCTCGACTTCGAGACCTTCTACAACTCGTGCAGCTATCCGCTGTCGGCCGGCTACATCAAGGCGCTCGAGGCCGCGCGCGCCGAGCTCGACAAGTACCCGGATCTGAAGCCGATCCGGATCATGGGTCCGGAGGACCTGCTGGGCGGCGACGGCTACGGCATGTGGCAGTACGGCGGCGGCAACAACATCACGCACAAGAATCTGCAGTATCTCGCCAACATCGCCGCCGACCCCGATGCCGACAAGGCCCTCGATTTCTTCTGCCTCCACGGCTACGCCGCCGACGGAGTCAACAGCGCCGGCGCGACGCCCCAGCAGTGGGACTGGTGGGTGAACGGCTGGAGCTCGAGCCCCGCCGCAGGCCTTCCGGCGAACGTGAAGGGCTTCGCGAGCTACGGCAAGAAGAGCTGGATGACCGAAACGAGCGGCGAGCAGCCGGACTGGCTCTCGCCGGCGAGTGGCTTCCCGGGCAAGGGCGCGTGGAGCATCGCCTTGAAGATCGAACAGGCGCTGACGGCAGGGCGGGAGAGCGCCTGGGCGTACTGGCAGATGAGTGACGGCAAGCCCGTCGGCGCCCAGACGCTCACCGACAGCACGTTGAAGGGAACCAGCCCCAAATACGTCGCGGCCAAGCACTTCTTCCGCTTCATCCGACCCGGCGCGGTGCGCGTCGACACGGCGGTTTCCGGCTCCACCTCGCTCGCTGCGAGCGCCTACGTCCACGACGCGAACGGCACGCTGGTCATCGAGCTGGTGAATGCGTCCGCACAGAACGTGACGGCGAGCATCGACGTGCCCGCCTATCCGGCCAAGCTGTCGAGCTTCGACGTGGTGACCTCCAGCGACGGAAAGCTCTGGCAGACTTCCTCCCTCGACGCGACCGCCGGCAAGCTTTCCGTCGACGTGCCTGGCTACGGCGTCGTCACACTGCAGGGCCAGGGCGTCGGCAACGCTGGCAGCGGCGGAGCCGGCGGGGCGGCGGGCGCAGGCGGCAGCGGCGCTGGGGGTGGGGGCGGCAGCGGCGCGAGCGGCGGCAACGGCGCCGGCGGACCGGGCGGTGCGAACAACGCGCCGGCGGGCTCCGGCAACAGTGGCGGCTGCGGCTGCCGCACCGCCGGCGGCTCCTCCGACGGCGCCCCGCTGGTTGTGCTGCTCGTGCTCGTCTCGTGCTGGCTGTTTCGCCGCGAGCACGCATGATCCCGAGCCAACGCCATCTGTTCGACCTGCCGGACGGCGTCGCGGTCGCCGCACGGAACCTGCGTGTGGAGTCCGGGCAGCGCATCGTCATGCTAGCCGACCAGTTCCCCTCGCACGTCTACGCCTGAAGCGAGCTCGCCAAGCGAAACCGCGCGGAGGTCGTCGCGGTGGACCGCCCCGAGCGCGGCAACTTCACCGACGCCGTGTTCGCCGCCATCGACGAGCGCACGACCGTCGCCGCATTGCCGCACTGCCGCTGGACCGACGGCGCGCTGCTCGATCTCGTCCGCATCGGCGCGAGACGCCGGCAGACCGGCGCGGCGATTCGGTGCGCGTCACGCCGCACGTCTACAACACGGATGCCGTCATCGAGCGGCTGCTCGATGCGCTCTCGCGGGTGCTGTAGCCGGTCGCGTTCACCATGAAGCAACGGGGGCGGAAAGCCCGCGTCAGTGCTCGCGCCGCCCCGGAAGGCGCCCGAACGTGTGCATCGCGTGCCGGATCAAGCTCTTGCAGATGGGACTGCGCGGATAGATCGGGTGCATCTCGCGCGGGTCCTTGCTGTCGTCGAAGCAGTACCAGCCCGGGTCCCATGAGCGTGCCTCGACCAACATCGGCCCCTGCACGTAGCCCCAGTTTTCGAACGCACAGCTCCAGACGCCGCCGCAGTTCGTCAGGGCCAGGGGCTCGTCGGTAACCGTGGGGCCAAGCAGGCTGTGCCCGTGCATCCGCTCCTTGTAGCGGGCGATCGCCGGATCGTGCCAGACGCCAAGCAGGTCGAGGATCGTCGGGGCGATGTCCACGTGGAAGTTGTAGGCGTCCTGCTTGGCGCGGAGGTTCTTGGCCTCCTCCGCGCTCAGCGTACCGGGCGGGGCGTCGATCCACGCCGGCACGTGCGTTTCTTCCGCCAGCACGCTGAAGGTGTGTCCGATCTGCCCGTGCTCGCGGAAGGCATCAGCGTGATCGCTGGTGTAGACGATCACCGTGCGCTTGCCCGCTGGCGTCTGTCGCAGATGCTTGACGATGGCAGCCACGTGCAGGTCCTGCTGCCAGACCGAGTTCTGGTAGTGGTTCCAGAACGCCACCTTCTTGTCTTTGGCCTTGCTCGTGGAGTACGGCTTGAACGGCCGGGGATAGCGATCCGACACGTAGTACGGGAAGTGCGCATTCGAGAGGTGCACGACCGACATCCACGGTTCCTTCAGCTCCCCGATCTCGTGATTGACGCGCTCGGCGAGCAGCCATTCCGGCGCGCCCATGTCCAGGTTCGAGTAGGGCCACAACTCGGTCGCGCTCACGAAGTGGCTGACACCCAGGTTCTGCACGAACAGCCGCGAGTTGCCGAACATGAGGTTCTGGCTGGTCCAGTACGCGGTGTCGTAACCGGCCGCCTTCGCGTAGTCGAAGATGAGCGGCCAGGTGAGCATGACCCTGCGCGGCGCCTCCGGCCCCGTTCCCGACCAGAGCACCGACAGCGAGATGGCCGTCGTGGAGTCCATCGAGCGCATCTGTGTCAGCGGGAAGCGACTCGGCAAGAGCTTGTTCGTGCTCTCCGTGCGGCGGCAATCCGGGTCGTAGCTGAGGCAGGTGGCGTCGGCGCGCACGCTCTCCAGCAGCAGGAACAGCACGTTGCGGGGTCGCGCAAGGTGCGCCGCCAGCTTCGGCAGGGGCAGCGAATGACGCACGGCCGGCCGCACCTGGTGCGATTGGTCGGTCCAGCCGAGCTGCGTCGCGATCAAACCACCAACGGCGTTCAGGTACAGCACGTCGGGCGTGGACGCCTCCAGCTGGCGGTGCTGCGTCGGGATCGCGAACGTCGCGAACGCGACCAGCGGCGCCAGCGCCGTGGCAAACATGGCCGGACGCCGTCGCGGACGGATCACGACCCGGCCCGCCACGATCAGCGCGACCGCGCCGAGGAACGGGAACAGATTGGCCAGCAGATAGTTGCCGATGTCGGCGAAGAGCTGGTTGAAGACGCTGTCCATCAGGTTCGACGCGAACCGGGACACGTCGATATCCAGATACACGTTGTACTGGTCGAAGAAGTAGGCCTGGCCGCCAAACGTGCACGTCACCCCGATCACGAACAGCACCGTGGCCACCCAACGCATGACGCCGCGCCGACGCGACGCGGCGTAGAGCAGCAGGCCCCACACGACCAGGCTCTCCAGCGCCGCCAGGCTGTACAGACCGCGGTAGTGCCACGTGAGCGCCTCGAGGCGGTGCCCGCGCCGCACGAGATCGATGGCGACGGACGCCAGCGCGGGCACGCACAGCAGCGCCCAGGCGGCGATGCGCCGGCGGCGGACCGCGCGGCGCATCCGCTCGATCCCTCGTGGGTCCTGGGCGACGACCTCGGCCACGGGCCGCGTCAGCTCGACGTGCTGCTCCTGGTCATCGACGTTCTGCACGACAACCGGGGCATCGTAGCCCCATTTCAAAGAAGCTCCAGGTCGGACACCGGTCCGGCCCGCCGTCGTCCCCGCGAACCAGCGCTCACACGCGGACCACGACCTTGCCGAAGTGTCGGCCGCTCTCCAGATACCGGTACGCGTCCGGGGCCTGTTCGAACGGAAAGACGTGGTCGACGACCGGTCGCAGGCCGGTGCGCTCGATCGAGGCGTTCAGCGCTTCGAAATGGCGGGCGCTGCCCACGTACACCGAGTCGACGCGGATGCCACGCTCGTTCTTTTCCGCCGTCTCGCGATCCGCGCGCTCACCGCCGAGCAGCCCCACCAGCGTCAGGTGGCCACCGTCACGAAGCGCGCGGAGCGATGTCGCCAGCGTCGCGGCACCCCCTACCTCGAGCAGATGATCCACACCACGACCGCTGGTCAGCTCGCGGGCGCGCACGTCCCAGTCCGGCGTCGTCATGTAGTTGATGGTGCCGTCGGCGCCCAGCGCTTCGCCACGCGCCAGCTTCTCGTCGTGGCTCGACGTGAGCAGCACTCGCGCGCCGAGGCTCTTCGCGATCTGCAATGCGAATATGCTGACGCCGCCCGTTCCCAGGGCCAGTACGGTTTCGTTCTGCGCCAGCCGACCGAGCTCCATCAGACCAACCCAGGCCGTCACTCCCGCGCAGGGCAGCGTGGCGGCCTCTTCGTACGACAGCGCATCGGGGAACTTCACCGCGCCCCCCTGCTCGAACAGCACTTCCTCGGCGAGCACGCCGTCGATGGCGCCGCCGAGAGCCGAGACACCCTTGTCGGCGTCGAACGGTCCGTCGACCCACTTCTGGAAGAAGTTGCCTGCAACGCGATCGCCCTTCTTCAAGCGGGTAACCCCCACACCGACGTCGATGACCTCGCCCGCGCCATCCGAGAGCGGCACCAGCGGCAGCTGCCGCATCCCGCGACCGTAGCCCCCGCGCGCGATCAACAGATCGCGATAGTTGAGGCTCGCGGCGCGGATGCGTACCCGCACCTGCCCCTGCCCCGGCTCCGGCGTCGGCCGCTCGACCATCGCCAATGAATCGAAACCCTGCCCCTGAAGCTCGTAGGCGCGCATCCAGAACCTCCAATCCGCTACATACGCGAACGATCACGCGAACCCGGCACACATAAGGCGCGAGGCCGCACCTGGCGAGGTCCGACCACCCGCCTTGCCATCGAAGTAGACGTGCACCTTGATCGACGTCTTCGGCGTGTCGGGGTCCTGCGACCAGCCGGTGACGGCCGTGCACGCAGCGCTGTCCAGATACCCCTTCGGCCGGGAGTTCGGGGGCGTCGGCGCGTAGCCGGCCTTGCGGATAGGCTGGCCAGCACTGCCGCGCTGGTTTTCGTGGCCTACGTGGCGCTGCACTGATTGCTCGACCAAGGACTCCGACGCAGCGCGCCACGAAGCGTGGGGCGCGCGTGGTAGCCTTGCCACATGCGTGGCCTTTTCGTCGCTCTGCTCGTCGCGTGCACCGCGGCATGCAGCAGCAGCACCTCGGGGACGGGCGCTGGCGCCGATGCCTCCGCCGGTAGCGGGGGCTCGGCAGCGGGCGTCGGCGCGGGCGGACACGCGGGAGGCGGAGGCAGCGCGGGTCGGACGAACGATGCCTCGGCCGGAAACGGCGGCAGCGGCGGCCTGGCAGGGGACGCTGCTGCCGGCAACGGCGGAGCAGCCACCGATGCGGGCGGGGCCGGCGGCAGCGACGCGGGCACCGGCGGCAGCGACGCGGGCACCGGCGGCGGAACGTACCGGAACTCGCTTTCGGTGTGCTGGACCGATCCGTACTGCCCGCGTGTGTTCGCAGTCGCGCACGGCGGCGCGTGGAGCCTGACCGGCGCGCCCTACGACTCCAACGCCGCACTCGCCGCGGCCTACGCGGACGGCTGCGATGGCGTGAAGATCGACGTGCGCGTCACCAAGGACAACGTGCCCGTCATCTCGCACAGTAGTCCGATCCAGACCTACGAGTCGCTCGACTGCAGCGGAAAGAAGATCGAGAAGATGACGGCGGCCGAGGTCACGTCGTGCCATCGCTTCCCGTCACTGACGCAGAAGTTCCAGCGCCTCGACAACGTGCTGAACTACCTGCGCGGCAAGATGGTCGTGGAGCTCACGGTCAAGCTCAGCACCGACATCGCACGCACCATAGAGGAAGTGCACGCGGACCATGCCGAGGACTTCGCCTTCCTCGAGATCTCGACGTCGGACCTCCAGAACCTGATCCCGACCATCCAGGGCGCGGACAGCGTGTACTACTTGATCGACATCGGCACCAACCTGACCGAGGTCGACACGCTGCTGAACACCATCAAGAATCCGCGCGCCTTCATGTACGAGTTCGACCCGGGTGTCGATGCCTCCTCGCTCACACCCACACGCCTGCACCCCGCCGGAGTCCGCTCGTTCACGTACACCAACGCCGCCGCGCCCACCGAGCCCCAGCTGCAGGCGCTGTTCGAGAACGGCTACGACGTGGTGTCGTCGCAGGGCGCGCAGAACGGCGTGGCGGCGCGCATCGTCGTGAACAAGAGCCACGGCGTCTCTCCGCCATAGGCGCACGACGGGATAGTGAGCTGTGGAGCAGGTTCCCGCGACTGCTGCCAGCTCCCGGCAGTCTCGAAAGCTACTTCCTTCTGCGATCTCAAGTGCGCGTCGGACTCGAGCTCGGACTTGAGCTCGCACTCGATCCCGAACGGCGGGAACTGTCCTTGGTAGGGGCCGTCGCTCGGCGGCCGTCCTTCTCGTGCTCGCCCGCGAGCACCGATCCCCAGGTCGGCGCGCCGGTCACGTCGTGGGTCCCTGTCACGCCGTATCATGAAACGGCTTGACGACTAGGAAGACACGTCCTAGTTTCAAGAGGATGTCGGACATGGCCAAGTTCAGCGCCCAGATGGATCCCGAGACGCTCGAGGCCCTCCGCGCCCACGCCAAGGCCGAGGGCCGGACGCTGGCCTCGGTCCTCACCGACGCCGCCCGCCTCTACCTTGAGCACGAGCGGGTGCGGCCGGCGTTCCACGACGCGGCACTCGAGGTGATGCACGAGCACGACGCGCTGCTTCGCCGGCTCGCCAGGTGACCGCACCGGTCTACCCGACACTCGAGGAGGCGCTACACCTCCATCGCCTGCTCATCGAGCGCTTCGCCGGCGACGCCGGCGTTCGCGACCCGGGCCTCCTCGAGAGCGCGCTCCATCGCCCACGCTCAGGCTACTACGCGTCGCTCTCCGAGCAGGCTGCGGCCCTCTGTCAGAGCCTCGCTCGGAACCACGCCTTCGTCGACGGGAACAAGCGCATGGCGTTCGCTCTCGCGGCCGTGTTCCTGCGCCTCAACGGCTGGCGCCTCGAGACCACGGCCGACGACGCCGAGGCGTTCATCGGCGAGCGGGTCATCGGCGGCCACGCAGAGATCGAGGAGATGCGTACGTGGATCGAGGCGCACCTGGTCCAGCTCGAGCGCGGCTAGGCGCCGGCCGGACCCATCGCCTTCTGCCCGTACGTTTTCGGCTGCGTCGCCCAGTCGATCCGGGTGTGCGCCAAGCGTCCAGTCCGCAGGCGGACATGGCGTCAGTGGCTGAGCAGCTTGGACGTGAGCTGCTCGTACATGGCCTCGACGGCCTCCTTGGCATTCAGCGTCATGCCCGCTTCGGTCGCCGCGGTGTTCGCATCGCGTGCCATGGCGGTCCCGGCGAGCGCGCCGAGCTGGTTCCCGGACGCATCGAGGGTCGGCAAAGCTGCGGCCGGCCAGGAAGTTGTTGTCGATGTAGTCGAAGCCGCGCTCCACGATGGCCGAGCGGTTGGCGTCGCCGACGTCATGCGCCCGGAATTCGAAGCCGAAGCGCTCCGGGAAGGCCTCCATCTCCGGCACCGGCACCATGTCGCGCCCGCTACCGACGAGCACGACCACGTGCGTGTTGTCGATCGTGCAACGCCGGCACAGGCCTCCGAAGTAGCGGGCTGCCTCCGTCAGGAAGGCCTTGCGCTCGAAGCGCGTGAAGCGCGGATAGTGCTGGTGGAAGCGCATTCGCGAGTAGCTCCCTTGTGCGCTTCATTCCGGGGTGCGCTTCACGGTGCGGGCTGTGTCAGGGGCAGCTGCCGACGACGGTGACACCGGCAATTTGCGCAGCGCCGGCGCAAGTGACGCTCTGCCCGTGGTTGGCAGAATTGGATACATTGGAGTTGCACTCGCAGGTCACGCCGCTCGCCGTTGGCTTGTGCGAGTAGCTGCGCCGCTTCTCGCCGCGCACCGTGTAGGGATGCCCCCGCGCAGCGCGTCGCTTGACGGCGCGCCGCGCTCCCGCGCGGCGCGGGCCCACCAAGCCCGGGCCAGCGCCCGGCCGGGGGCCCCACGCGACAGGAGCGTCCGGGTGGCGGCCGCCGCCGGCGGAGCGTGGCGCCGCCACCCCGCCACCAGCGCCAAGTAACGCAGATCGCAGCTTTGCCGCCCCGGCACGCCGGTTGCGCAGCTGCGCGCCGTGTCCGCCGCATCCGCCGCACGGGTCGGGGTCGCGAGGCCCACGTACGCGCGCCGCCGTCCGGAGACGAGCGCGCTCTACCGCGTGGTGCAGGACAACCTCTGCACGCTCTACGCCGCCGCCGAGCAGGGCCTCGCAAGGCCGCTGCCCGGCTTCGTCCAGAGCGAGCTCGAGCGCTTCGTCGACTGCGGCGTGCTCTCCCACGGGTAGCCAACAACACAATCGGTACTATCACTTCACTACGCCGACGCCGCCGGAAGTGCTGATCACGCGACGGCATCATCCGCTGCTCGGCCAGCGCTGCCAGGTTCTGCGAGGCGGTCCGCGCAGGCTGGTGTTGCGTATGCCGGATGGTCTCACGATGCACGTGCCGCGTGCGTGGACGGACGCCGACGGTGTGGCGCAGGAAAGCCGTGGCGGCGCAGACGACGCGGTGTTCAGCGTCGCTGCGATCCGCGAGTTGATCGAGGCGTTGCGCCGGCGGTCCGGCGGTTGAAGCCGCTGTCTGCATGGAAGCTGGGATGACTACAACATGACCGTGAAGGGCAGTGAGGTGCTGTTCTAGCGAGACGGGGATGTGTCGAAGGCGGGCATAGCGCTCCGTCATAGCGACGGGAGCGTGGTCATGCTGTACCAGAAGCCGGGGGTCTGGGTATCGTGGCTCGCCAGCGACGGCACCGACGTAGTCTGGCAGGAGCTGACGCAGTACGACGGCGGAAGTGGCAAGCTCGAGCTCTGGGCCAGCCCGAGGGCAGACGACCCGTCGTCGTTCAACCCACGCAAGGTGGCGTCACTGCCAGGAAGCTTCTTCGTCGTGGGCGGCTATTCGGGTGGTGGGTACTACCCATTCTACCTGGACGACGGTACAGTCCGAGCCGTACCCTTGTCCGACGGCGCGCACATCGACGTTCCCGCCCCACCGGGGTATGGCTGGATCAATCCGTGGGGCGTCGTGAACGGCGAGATCTGGTGCCCGGTGCACATTCCCCGCAACGCGGGCCTGGGAGTGCCGCGCAGCATCGCCCGCATCCCGCTCGCATCGCTCGGAACGCCCACGCCGTGAAGCCCGCGGCGGTGCTGGGTACGCTCCTTCTGTGCGCAGCCGCGAGCGGAAAGGCCCGCGCCGAGGTCGCCGCGGGCGGCCCACATCGATTTGCGCCCGGGCGTACAGAGGTTGGTCTGCGACTGGGCGCGGCGCGGCCGTTCTGTAGCTGCTCGCCTCGCTTCGGACCGGAGGTACGGCTCCAGCTCCTGGCGGCGGAATCCCGCATCTTCAAGCTCGGGGCTTCGGCTGGGTACGCCCGCTTCAGCTACGTGCGACCGGACGCTCCTGGACGCGACACCGCCACCACCACCAGCCTGCGCTTCGTCATGCGGCTGTACCCCGTGATGCGACGCCGTGCCGGCCTCTACTTCGACCTCGGCGTCGGGCTGGCCCACGCGACGATGAACGACGCCTCGACGAATACCGGGTACTCGACGGACAGTCCCACGCTGGGAGTTGGCGCGGGCATCCCGATCGTGATCGCCGCGTGGCTGCGACTCGCCCCCTACGCCGCAGCGCTGCTCCATGCGTCCGGCGCGCAGAGCTGCAGCATCGCCACCGGCAGCGCGTCGACTGCGGGGTCGCACTGCCCCGGCCCGCGCCCGGCGCACAGCGGCTTCGTCGGTTTCGGGCTGGAAGCGACCGCACTGCTCGGGCTCTGACCAGGCGCTGCGCCGCTTCAGTACGGCGTGACGAGCGGCTTCTTCGTGAAGTTGCCCCAGAAGCGGCTGTACGACAGCGCGACGGTGTAGCCGCGCGCGGGCGCCACGTCGATCGGGTAGCGGCGCGTGCGCTTCAGCGCTCCCAGCTCGATGGTCGTGTCGACGAAGTGCTGGCCGGGCAGCACCTCGACCGTGCGCTCGAAGCCGTCGCGGAAGCTGCCGTCGTAGATCGGCTGGCCATTGACGCTGACCACGATGCGCACGTCGGTCAGGAAGAAGCCGGGCCTCTGGAACATCACGGTGAGCGGGATGCCGGAGCTCATGACACCGCGTTGTACGCCAGGCGCGGGCGCGCGTTCCCTCTGGCATCGCCTCGGTTGCCCCTCGCCTCGGTTGCCCCTCGCCTTGGAGCCCGCGCCGGCAAGGCGCCGTGCTCGCTTCGCTGCGCGCGCCGGGCCCGCCAAGGCCGGTCGCTCCGCGCCCGCCCGGGGGCCCCAACCCGCAGCTCGACGCTGCGCCGATCGCGCGGAGCGGCGTGGGTTCCCCCTGAGCGCGCGCAGGCGCGGAGCGGCGAGCACGCGATTTGGGGGAACCCCGCGCCGGAGGCGCGGGCGCGGGCGCGACGGGGAGTGCGAGGGGGCAACGGCTGCGGACGGCGCTGGGCGCGGGGGCAACGGACTGCGAGCAGGCACGAGGTGCGGACGGCGCTGCGCGTAGTCGAGATGAACGCCCCTCCGATCGCTGCTGCAGGTCACTTTCCCAGCCTCGGTGGCAGTCTACGGGACAATCTGCTCCGGTGCGAGGCGAGGCTGGCCCGGGATCGGCCGGGCGCGCGTTGCAGCCGGGCGCCTGGCGGCGATGCAGCGAGCACGCCGGCGTAGCGGACCTGGTTCATGCGCGGCGGTGGCACGGAGCTCGCGAGCCGCACCAGCAGGCTGAGCGGGTCCATCTCGAGGGCGAAAGTGCCGTCGCTGAAGGGTTTCTTCAGGGTCAGCCGCACCAGATCGTCGGCGA
>Ga0114931_10004580_pt1 | contig 17250 bp, 16 predicted proteins | sample 2SBtaG_FD_89579 | JGI IMG/M metagenome (GOLD analysis project Ga0114931, IMG submission 89579) | Deep subsurface microbial communities from Kolumbo volcano to uncover new lineages of life (NeLLi) - 2SBTROV14_V59a metaG | ecosystem: Environmental > Aquatic > Marine > Volcanic | place: Kolumbo...
AGGAAACGATCCATGCCGGTTGTGTGGTTTTCCCCGAGCGCGTGGCGCATGGGCATAACCAGATCAACGCCCATTTGCAGCGTGGCGACGGGCTGATCCACAGTCATCGCGGGATCATCCTGTAGCGAGGCTGTGATGCGGCGCGCGACAGCGTCATGCACCGAAGCGATGACAACAACGGGCGCCGACTCAGGGGGCGCCTCCTCCGCGAGCGCCCTGATGCGCGCTAGCGCCGTGTCCTCGGCGTCAATTGCAAACACGCTGGAAACGAGCACGCGCGACCCTGCAAGGGACGCAACGCCAATGTGCGTATTGCCCACATTGACAGCAACTGTTCGTGGATCGTTCGCGCCATCTGTCACATTGCTCTCATCAGTAATCATGGAACTCTCATCGAGCGCCTGTAGCCGTCCTGCAACATGCGGGCGTGGGCAGTTGGATATCCTTGCAGATCGCGCCGACAAGTGTGCGCAACAAGTTTCGCGCGACAACGCCTGGTTCACCGTTGCAGACGCCCGCGACAGGCGAGCCATCCACATGCGTCACAGCTGTCACCATTGTCGTAGTGCCGACGAGAATGATCTCATCCGCTCGCTCCAGTTCGCGTGTGTGAATTGCTCGCTCGACAATTGACGGGTCAGCCGCAAGCAGCAACCCGCGCGTCACGCCCGCAAGAATGGGCGCCGAGTCGAGTGATGGTGTCACGACTTCGCCATTTTTTGCAATAAATAAGTTGGCGGACTGCGCCTCTGCGACCAGCCCGTCGCGCACGAGAATGGCGTCATCGGCGCCCGCGCTCGCTGCATCGAGCCCCGCGAGCACGCCCCCAAGAAGTGAAATCGATTTAAGCCTTCCCCGCAACCAGCGCAGGTCAGGCTGTAGCGAGACCGTTTTCAGATCGGGCTCGGCACACGCTTCAAGAGGCGGCGTGGGCATCGCAAATCCCAGGATTGTCGGGGCGAGTGCGGCGAGCACGCCTGCACCGCGCTGCCGAGGAGGCGCATCAGGGGTGGGAACGCCTCGCGTCGCCTGCCAGTAAATGAACGCGTCCACCAGCCCTTCCGCAGCGAGCAGCTCCTGTGTCAGGGGACCAAGCGAAGCGGGATCGAAGCCGGTGATGCGCGCCTCAGCGAGCCCTTCACGCATGCGACGGATATGGGCGTCAAGCCCGACGACCCGTCCCCCAAATGCGCGAAGGCCTTCGTACACCCCGTCGCCAAAAAGAAACCCTCTGTCAAAAGGCGATATAGCGACTTCCTCTGTTGGAATAATGGCGCCTTGAAAGTGCATGACGCGGGGTTGCGCTTGCTTTGCGCACATCATCGCGCGGGCTTTCCATTGCTTGATTCCGCAGGCGCAACGCGATTGACGCCGCGCCGTCTCTGCAGCCCCGCAGCCCGGCGCAGCGCGCGAATCTCCATAACTGTGAGTTCACGCCACGCGCCGAGCGCCACGCCGCGAAGCTCAAGCGGCCCCATGCGAATGCGCGTGAGACGCTTTACGGGATGGCCAAATTGGGCGAACATCCGTCGTATCTGGCGGTTTTGCCCTTCGTGCAGCGTGATATCGAGAATGGTTCGCAGGGGCTTGCGATGGACCACGCGCACCGTTGCGCTGGCACGGGCGGCGCCGTGCGTCTTGCCAGATTCGCGTTTGGCGAGCATGACGCCCTCGCGCATCGCAACGAGCGTTTCCTGCGACACAACACCTTTCACGATGGCGCGATAGACCTTTTCCACGCCGTAGCGCGGGTGCGTGAGCCGCTGCGCCAGTTCACCGTCGTTGGTGAGCAGCACGAGCCCGCGGGTGTCTATGTCAAGCCTGCCGACGGGATACAGCCGATCCCCCGACGGATGCGACACGAGATCAACCACAGTGCGCCTGCCCGCTTCGTCGCGCACTGTGCTGACACAGCGTTCGGGCTTGTTGAGCAGAATGTGCAGCTTTCGTATGGGCGCACCGACGCGCAGGCCGTCAATCGCCACAACATCCTGCGACAGATCAACCCAGACAGGAAGCTGGCGTATCTCGGCGCCATTGACGCGCACACGCCCTTCCGCGACCAGCGCTTCACAGGCGCGCCTGCTGGCGACGCCAGCATGAGCCAGCGCCTTGTGCAAACGCTCACCTCGGTTGGCGTCGCGCAGATCGCCTGCGCGTCTGCTCGACGCGGCTGGGGAACGCGGTCTATCGCTTGTGCGCATGGTCATGGCTGTTGTCAGCGAATAGTAGCCCTGCAAAGGTGTGTTCCTGCGCCGCGCGTGAGAGTGAAAAGGCGTCCCAAGGGCGTTATCAGTGGGTCGAGGCGGAAACTCGAAGCAATCGTCCCTGCTTCACCGATCTCACCATGCACGCGCAACGCGCGCGGCCGTTGACTGAGGGGCGTATTCATGAGCCAGGCGCTGCATCCGGATAGCGTGATTGACACAGTTGGGCGCGGGCGCGAATCGCGCATCGTTGAGGAAGTCTTCCTCTCCCCGCGCATCGTTGACGAAACCGCGATGTCGAAATACACGTCGCAGCTGCGCTCCATCATCGAAGACGCAGAAGCAGCAGCGAAGTCGCTTAGCGCGTCAGCCTCCGACGGCCGGTCGCTCCTGACGACGCTTGCGCCAACGACAGGCCGACTGCGCAGGGCGCTTGAATCCGCCCAGCGCATCGTGCGCATTGTCGAGGCCCGGGCTGCGGAGATCGACACAGCATCGCAGAAGTTTGCATCGGCGCAGGCGCGCGTCAACGATGCGCAGCAGGCGCTGCTCACGCCGCTCGACGCCAAGTTGGAAGACCTGCGAGCGCGGACTGACGCGCTTATCGAAGACGCGCAGTCACGGACAGCGATCGAGTGCCAGGGCGTTACCTCGCACTGCGACGCAACTCTTGCGACGCTCAAAGATCGCATCAACGCGCAGCTAGCTTCAGCGCGGGCCGACCACGACGCGCTCATCACATCCATCGCCAACTCCCAGCAGCAGGCGGCGCACAGTGCAGACGCAACGGCCGTCGCGCTTGCGCAGCGGATGACGGATTCGGTCGAGGAAGCAACGCATCGGGCAAGTGCGTTTGACGCCCACATCGAGAAAACGCTGCAAGCAGCCAAGTCACAAGCCGACGCCATCGCGAACGCTGCTGCAGTTCGACTCGCAGAGCGGATCGATCCGCTTCGCCAGCGCGCCGAAACCGCCGCTCAGCGCGTCGAGACGTCGCTTGCCGACATCAATGAACAATGCGAACGTGCGCTGACGCAGCTCGTCGAGCGCGTCAACGAGCAGATCGAGCAACTTTCCAAGGCGCTTGAGGGTTAGCGCGCAGACGCTGCAGATGCGGAGTCGCGCCTCCGCGCCGCTGCCGAGACATGCGCAGCCCATCTCGACGATCGCGCCCGAGCCCTTCGCGCCGAAGCAGAAGTGATTACTCACGACACAGCGACAACCATCGCAAACACAGCAGAAGCCGCTGCCAACGCCCAGCGCGCCGCGGAGGGCGCCATGCGCTCAGCGGTGCGCGTCGGGCGCTTCGTGCGTTCAGCTCTGGCGCGATTGCGCTTTGCGACAGGCGCCCCTCGACTGTTCCGTCCACGAAGCGCAGCCCAGCCCAGTGAGACCGTTCGCGACCTTCTTCAGCACCTTGAACGCGCCAGCGCGGATTCGCGCATTGCCATCAACCGGCTTGATAGCGTGCGCGACCAAGCCGATCAGGCGCGAGGCATGCTCGCTGATTCCCTGCTCGCGTCGGCGCCGCTTGTTGACGCTGTGGATGAAAAACGCCAAGCGCTCGAGCGCGCTCTCGCCGTGGTTCAGTCGCTCGCTGACGACGACGCGCATGGTGATTCCAATCGCCCGCCCGCAGTGATCGCCACCTGAGGCAGCTCCTCTTCCGCCGTTTGCTCGATCGCTTGTCCCCCATCAAGTCCATGAGCGTTTTCGTCGAGCAGCGCGATGCGCAGCGATCCCACGGTGACGTCGTCCGTCGCGTCTGCGTCGACGATGCCGATTATCTGCTTGCGCAACAACTCAAGCAGCGCCAGGAACATGCCAATCACGTCGAGGCGCGCCTTGTCCGCAAGCAGTTCAGCGACGCAGGCCACGCGCGCCCCGGCGCGCTCGTCAACGGGCGCATCTCGCAGCGCATCGACAAGTCGCTCCGCCTGCGTTTCGATGGGCGCATCTTCCGTGTCGACAAACACAAGGTGCTCGCCAAGCAAGTCGAAGTTCACCCGCTGCACCACTCGCTCGTACGCAGCGACAAGATCGAACAGGCTCAGATCTTCCAGATCGCGCCCGTCGCGCTGCTCAGCGATGGCGCTGGCGATGGCTTTGCGATCGACGTGCGCAGGAGCCGACACCCAGCGCCTGGACCACGCGTCAAGAAGACGCGACAGCGCGTCGCCCGCGTCACGGGCCCACTGGTAGGCCAGCAGTTGTCGAACGAGATCAGAACGCAGGTCCGCAACAGTCGTCTCTCCCGGCGTGCTCGCACCGGCAGCGGCGTTCTCTTCCACATCCTCTGTGGACGCGCTGGGCCTGGCGACCATGGGGGCGAGCAAGCGTGATTTGACCTCCATAAGCGTCGCAGCCATGACAAGGAATTCACTGGCTAGGTCGATGTCCAGCCGATCCACCTGTCCAAGGTGCGCGACAAACTGGTCGGTGATATCCGCGATGGAAATATCGACGATGTCCACTTCCGCTTTGCGGATCAGGTGAAGCAGCAGATCGAGCGGCCCTTCAAACGCTTCGAGATGCACCGTATATCCATCTTGCGATTCGTTCACACCAACCTCCAGACGTAGGTCCTACCAATCGCCCCGTGGACTTGGCCAGTGTACGCTCATTGGTGATGAGAACTATGCGCCGCAAACCCATCGAACCCATCATTGTCGAAGCGCCAAAGGATGAAATCACCTTCGCGCAGGACGCCATGCGCGCCGAGGCAGCAGCCATCGAACGGGCTGCGACGCTGCTCGACGACGCCTTTTCACGGGCTGTTGCCCTGTTCGTAGGCGCAACAGGCGCAGGCGGCACTGTGATCGTGACAGGCATGGGCAAGAGCGGCCTGGTCGGGCAGAAAATTGCTGCAACGCTCTCAAGTCTGGGCGTGCCTGCACAGTGTGTGCATCCCGCGGAAGCCGCTCATGGCGACCTTGGCAGAATTCGCAGGCAGGACGTGCTTCTCGCGCTGAGTCATTCTGGCGAAACCGCAGAGGTCGTGGCGCTTGCCCAGACATTGCGCCAAGACGGTCTGGCGATTATCGCCATCACCAAAGGCGCGGGGGGCTCTGCGCTCGAACGGGCAGCGACAGTAAACCTGCGAGTGGGCGACGTTGCTGAAGCCTGTCCGCTTAGCCTCGCGCCCACGTCATCCACAACCGTCGCGCTCGCTCTTGGCGACGCGCTGGCGCTGGCGTCGGCTCGACGAATCAACTTCACCGAAGCGGATTTCGCCCGCCGACACCCGGGCGGACTCCTTGGCGACATGCTTCGGCCTGTCTCCCAGGCGCTGCGCTTTGTCGTCGGCGAAAACCTCCCGATTGTTCTGGAAGACCAACGAGTGGGTGAAGCCTTGCGCGAAGCGGATGTGGCGGGCAGAAGACCTGGCGCCCTGGTCGTCGTCAACAGCGCAGGCCAGCTCGCAGGCCTCTTTACAGATGGCGACCTGCGCCGGCTCGTGCTTCGCAACGACGACGCGCTTGCAAAGCGCATGGGCGACGTGATGACGCGCTCCCCCCGCACGCTGCTTCACACCGCCATCATCCGCGACGCAGCCGCCCTCATCCGCGAGCACCGCCAGGATGAAATCCCCATTGTCGACGAGCAAGGCAAACCCGTCGGGGTGCTCGACGTGCAGGACCTCATCGCGCTCAAAGTCGTCAGCGAATAGACATACATCATTGGATGTTTCATACTCATTGCATAAGCGCACTCAAGGTGAAAGCCGTTGCCTGATGTTTATTCATCGCATTGTTTCAGGTGGTCAGACGGGCGTCGATCGGGCGGCGCTCGACGCTGCTATGGCTGCAAACATGCCTGTTGGCGGCTGGTGCCCGAAGGGACGGCGGGCGGAAGATGGAGTGATCGACGCGCGGTACCCACTAGCAGAGACGCCCAGGCGCTCGCCCTTGCAGCGCACCCGATGGAACGTGCGCGATAGTGACGCCACGCTTATTCTGACGGACGAAGTGACGCCCGCGGGCGGAACCGCTGAGACGATCCACTTTGCCCAACGCCTACGAAAACCTACGCTTGTCATCGATCCCGCAAGCAGCGGCGCGCCTGCTGCGATCCTTGGTTGGGAAGCCACGATCAGGCCGGGCGTGCTCAACATCGCGGGGCCGCGTGAGAGCAAGCGGCCGGGAGTCTATGCAGAGTCGCTCACGCTGCTCAACGTTGTGCTGCCAGCGCTCGTTCGCAAATCTGACGAAACGACGTGTGGCGCTGCTGATTCTTCGCTGAACCTATAGTCGCTCCAGATGGCTGACACGCTTCGCATCAACGAGATTTTTCACTCGATTCAAGGTGAATCGACCCGCGTGGGAAGACCCTGTGTTTTCGTGCGCCTTTCTGGCTGTCATCTGCGCTGCGCCTACTGCGACACCGAGTACGCCTTCCACGAAGGAAGGCGCATGACGCTTGACGACATCGTGGCGAGCGTGCAAAAACACCCGTCACGACTCGTTGAAATCACCGGCGGCGAGCCGCTCCTCCAGCCCGCAGCCCCTGCGCTTATCACCAGGTTGTGCGATCTTGGCTACGAAACGCTCATCGAGACCAGCGGCGCCTGCGACATCAGCGATTGCGACCCGCGTTCGGTCCGCATCATGGACATCAAGACGCCCGGGTCAGGCGAATCCGAACGCATGGACTGGAGCAACATCGCGCGACTGACGACGCGCGACGAGGTGAAGTTCGTCCTTTGTGACCGCGAAGATTACGAGTGGGCGCGATCGAAAGTCCGCGAGCACAACCTCGATGAGCGCGCGGGCGCGGTGCTCTTTTCACCCGTGTTTGAGCAGGCGCCGGGGCTTGAGATCGCAGGCGCCAGGGAGCTGCCCCTCGCGACGCTGGCAGCGTGGATCCTGGAGGACGGCGACCCCGTGACTCTGCAGCCGCAACTGCATAAGTTCATCTGGTCCCCCACCATGCGGGGCGTGTGAAATGGAACAACCGATGCGCGTCAGGCTCGTCAAAGAGATTCGCTTTGAAGCCGCCCATTTTCTGCCCACGTTTCCCGAGGGGCACAAGTGCCATCGGATGCACGGGCATTCGTTCCGCGTGGAGGTCATTGTGGAGGGTGATGCGCCGATCGACCGTGGATACCTCATGGATTATGGTGATATTCGAGAGCGCGTCGCGCCCGTGCGTGAAGCCCTCGACCATCGCGTGCTCAACGACATCGACGGGCTGGACAATCCCACCAGTGAAATGATCGCCCGCTGGGTGTGGGACCGGCTCAAGCCCGGCCTGCCACTGCTCACGGAAGTGATCGTGCACGAAACATGCACCACGCGCTGCCACTACCTGGGGCCAGCGACAGACGCATAGCGTCCCCGCCCCGCCACTCACTTCACAGCGAAAGCGATGGATGAATCCGTCTGCTTCACGACCATTGGGGGCAGATTCCGCTGCAACAGCCTGGGCCCGACAATGCGAACTGTTGCGGCTGCTTCATCGGCAGACGCCCACAACTTCACGTTTCCGCGCGGGGCGCGCCCTGGCACGTGTATCGTCGCGCGAGGCTGCGGGTGCGCTCCAGCAATGCGCTCGGGCGCGTCAGCTATGTAGCGAGCGTTCACGTGCGTGCGAACCTTGAGCACCAGCCCCTGTTCGCGCAGCCAGATGTTTCGAGCCCGTTCGAGCCGTTCAAACCCGTTGCCCGCGTGTCGCTGCCACGGACTGATCGCGATCGTCTGCGCACCTCCGAGCAACACGTACATCCTGTCGTATTGCGCATTGACTGGCGCGCCGAAGTGTGCCGCGCCCGGCTCATAAAACGTGCGCGACACAGCGGGCGTGCGCGTCCCGACAGGCCAGCTTGAAACCCAAAGTCTGCCGTTTGCGAACCGATCGGGCGAATCGACGCGGGCTGCAGGATACGGCCTGGGCGTCGCAAGCAGTCGGTCCCGCGCCCACTCAGAACCCGGATGCGATGGCAGCGTTGCGATCGACGCCACGATAGCGAGTGTCAGTGCAATCATGGGGTGTTTCTCATTTCTCCAGTTGTCAAACAGCGACGCTTCAACGCCCGCAACCCGTGCAAGCAGTGATCGAAGCGCCCACACATACACCATGCGCGACTGCGACAGCGACGCAAGCGAAAATGAGTGGTTTCGAGGCAAAAGCCTCTGCGCAACCGGTCCACGCTACGTAAGCGTGCGCCAACCCGCCTTCATCGCGTCCGGAAACGAAGACTTCGCCGTGTTCGCGAGAATGACGCGTTCGTGGGGTAAAAAATACCCCGCGCGGGCGCGTGGCCCGCACGGGGTTGGAGGGGAGAAAGACAACCGAGTATACAACCGCGACAGCCCGCTGGCTACTCGATTGGCAAGTTTCGTGCGGGTTGTACACCCGATCGGGCGCATGTTTTCCCGTGCGATTCGCTTTCCGGACGCCCCTGCATGAATCGCCTGTTGGTGTGACCGCGAACGGTCAGAGTTCACACGAGCGCGCGACAACGCCGGGATTGCAGCGCACCACAGAGCCGTGCCCAAAGCCCTACGCTTGGACTCGCCACGTCAACCGCGACTCATGCGTCAGGAGCACCAGCAATGTCGATTCTTTCCATGCCGGAGACCAATGTGGACGCATGGTTCGTGCTCGCGCAATCGACCGGCGGCCAGGACCACGCTGGCGCGACGATGGCCATTCACTACTTGCCTATCGCCACCACCCTCATCTGCGCCGCGTTCGTCGTCACATTGCTTCGACGAGCCGCGTCTAAGGGATTTCCGCCTCACCTGGTCTGGTGGGCCTTTGGCGTCTTCACGTATGGCGTGGGGACCGCGCTGGAGTCGAGCGTGACGCTCTTTGGCAACTCCATCGCGCTCAACAAGGCGTGGTACATCGCGGGCGCGCTCTTTGGCGCCTGGCCACTTGCGCAGGGCAGCGTCTACCTGCATCTTCGCAGAAAGACCGCACATATTCTGACAGTCGTCACCCTGCTTTGGGTGGCGGCGTTTTCGATTGCGACCGTGTTGTCGCCTGTCAACATGGTGGCGTTCGAGCCCACGCGCCCCGGGGGGGGCATCCTCGAATGGACGTGGATTCGTTTTCCCGGCACGCCCGTCATCAACACCTATGCGGTCATCTTTCTCATTGGCGGCGCCGTCTGGTCTGCGATCCGTTTCTTTCAATCGCAGGACACGCTCAATCGCGCCATCGGCAACGTGCTCATTGCGGTCGGCGCCACGATGCCTGGTGTGGGCGGCTCGATGGCCAAAGCAGGCATTGTTGAAGCGCTGTATGTCGGTGAGCTTGTCGGCATTATTTTTATATGGTTTGGCTATGGATTCTGTGTACGGACCGCAGGGGTGACGGCGCCAGTCACAGCGATCGCGTCGCCTGAATCCGCTCAGCCCGTCGACGCTGCGTCCTGAGGGTGGGGCTTCGCGCGACCCATTCGCTCAGCGATCTCACGAATCTCCCGGGCCACATCACGTAGCTGGGCGCTGGCTGAGCGCGCGGTTCGATTCGTGACGACGCCCACGCGCCCGCTGCGCACAGCGCGAAGGGGCAGCGACGCCAGATCGCCCAGGAAAGAAAGCGGATTCTCGCGCGCCTGCTGCGCATCAGCGCCCGGCGCAAGCAGTAGAATCGAATCGGGATCGAGCGCCAGCAGATCTTCCCTGTCAAGCGTGACGAACGACGCTGCGTCAGACAGCGCAAGAGTCGCGCCCAGCGCCGTGACGACCTGCGAAATGGCGGCGTCGGGGCCAGCGGCGCCAATTGGATCAGTGAAATACAGGATGAGCGTGCGCCCCAGCGCTTGCGCCACGCGCGCATCGGGCGCCAGCGCTTCGTCAAGGTCGCGCAGCGCCGATGTCGCTGCCTGTTGTGTCGCGTCATCACCAAGGAGATCTGCAATGGCGCGCGTCGCTACGCGCACATCTCCAATAGAGAGAACGCGAAACGAGCGAACTTGCCAGCCTTTTTCGACTGCCAGCCGGGTCAGTCGAACTGGCAGCGTGCGCGATCCCCACTCAAGCAACACATGGGTGGGTTTCGCTTTGAGCAGCCGTTCATAATCGATCCCCGCTTGATCCCCTGCGACCGGAATCGATTGTGGCAGAAACTTGTCGTATCCATGGCGAGCAACAATGCGATCCGTCAGACCAAGATCCGCCACGATCAACCCCAGCGATGGACTGAGCACCGCCAGTCGCGGCGGCGATGCGCCGCTGTTGGGCGCTGCAGCGCCTTGCTCGGACTGCGAGGAAGACGCATCGCTGCACGCTGAAAGCACTGCGCACGCAAACGTGACAATCGCCACCGCTCCATATCGCAGCAGCGAAAGGCGCATCATGATCCACAAGAGCAGGGACGCGCCGAGGCCCTGGCGCGCGCGGTGGCGAACATCGCTTTGATGTCGCTGCGAAGGGCATGCAAGGCGCTTTCTTCATGCAGGAAAAACGCCCATGTGCGATCGAGTGCGATATCGCGCGATGTCAAGGACGCTCGCGCCTCGTGCGCCCGGTGCGCGAGCTCCTGCAACTCCTGCGCGTGCGCCCGGCGATAGGCTGCAAGCAGTTCGTGCATTTCGTCAAACACGGGCGCAGCGTCCGCGTGGCGAAGCGCGTGTGCCTTGGCGACCAATTTGTCCTTCTTCGCTTGCTCCTCACCTGCGCCGAGAAGACCCGGATTGTGGCGAGCGGCCTGGGCAAGCCAGACCGCGTGCGCAACACTGTGCGCCGACACCTCGGGGTCTTGCGCCACCGGCAATCGCAATGTCGCTGTCGCGACCGTCATCGGCGCCAGTTCCTCACCAAGCCAGGATCCAAACCAGTCCGCCGATGCGCCGTCGTACACACCGCCACCAACGCCATGGATGAACAGGTCGCACGCAGCCAGTCGCATCAGGCCTGTCATGAAGATAGCCCGCGGCGCCAGTTCGCTTCTATCTATTACAGGAAGTTCGTCAGAGAAGACGCGCAGGCGTGGCGTATGGGGAAGCAGGCGCCACAACGGCGTCTCCCACGCGCCGCGGCGCTTGCGCATTGGCGTCAGGCCCGCCTCAGGATGGCGCACGACCGCGTCGTTGTACTGCATCGCGACCTGCTCAGGCGCCGAAATGATGCGCTCGACGAGCGATTGAAACAGGTCGGTCCGACACAATGCGGACGCGAAGAGCGTCTGTCCGGTCGATGCGAACGGCGCAGCGAGATCTCGCAGCGCGCCAATAACCTGCCTGGCGGCGCTGGCTTCATCTGCGTGCGCCTGGAGGCGATCGCGCAGCGCCCCCAGTCCCTGTGACACGCTCGCGGTTGCGGGCGCTGAGGCAGGCGTCATCGACAAGGGAGTAAACGCGGGGCAGCTCGCTGACGCGACACCCGGGCCGACCGCTGGCGCCACAGCCACACGCTCTACCGCAATGGCGCTCGTCGTGTCGGCGTCGCCACCTTTCTCCTCTCGCACGGGAAACGCGATCGTTGCGAAGTCCTGCTCGTCCTGATCGGGCACGATGCAGGCAGTCTGAGCGCCCACTGCTGTCGCCAGCGCGTCCGCTGCGATGAACTTCGCAAGAATCCCCGAATGCCACCATGTCGCCTGATGGCCCGTCATGACGATTGGCTGATCCGCAGGAAGCCCGAGCTGCGAACGGAAATGTCGGGCTTGCGCGTCGAGCGATTCAAACCGCGCGTCAAGCGACGCTTTCCAACCCGTTGGCGCAGGCTCCAGACGCACGTCCACCACCCCGTGACCAGCGACTTTCATGCGCATTCGCGACACGGGGCAAGCGCGCCCTCCGACTTTGGCGGCAGCAAGTGCGACCAGCGCTGAAGCTCCGATTCGAGCGCTGCGCAGTAATGGCGCAGGCGAACCAAAGGGTCATCAAGCGGTCCGCCAAAGGTGCGATTGGGATCGTTGTAGATCAGGCTCACGGGTATCTCGCGCACGCGGAGTTTGCGAGCCGCTGCCTGCACCCACAACTGCATAGGGAATGCGTAGCCGGATTCGTCCAGCGACAGCGAACGCATCGAGTCGACCCGATGCGCCTTGTACCCGCAAAAAGCGTCCGTCAACGAGAACCCGAGTCGGCGATTGATCGCGCCCGTCAGTCTGGCGTTGATCGCTCGGCGGTCCGCAGGCGGCGCCGACTGCGCCGACGCGCCGCGCATATAGCGCGACCCACTGATGATGTCCGCATCGCCTGTGCGCGCGGCTTCAACAAACGCAGGAATGCGATCGGGCTCGTGCTGTTCGTCGCAGTCCATTGTGACGACCCAGTCAAACTTCTGACGGTCCGCCCACAGGAACGCGTCGCGCAGCGACCTGCCATAGCCCAGGTTGCCTTCGTGGCGAAACAAGTGAACATTGCGATTGGCAAGCAGGTCAGGCGTGCGGTCGGTTGATCCGTCGTCGATGACCAGCACAGCTGACGCCCACGTCGGGACGAATCGCGCCACTCGATCGAGGACGCGCTCGACGTGCTTTTCTTCGTTGAACACTGGAATCGCGATCAGCGTGCGCATGCGTTCTCCTTCATTGATGGGTCGCTTGCTGCACTCCAAGCGGTTTCCAATGGTAGGTGCGCCCAGCCAGACAACCCGATGCCACAGTAAACGCGCCGCAACCCCTTGGCTATTCAGGGTCGCCAGCGCTGCTGAATCCTGACGCTGGCGCTGAGATCGTTCCCGCAGCCTTCCAATCTACGCGATCTCGCGCCAAGTCCCAGATGAGGGCGGCGCCTGTCAGGGGCACGGGCTGCGTGTGATCGAAAAGCACGATCGTATTTGGAGGATTCGCCCGCGCCGCCAGCGCCGCCTTGACAGCGTCGTATACAAGCGAGTCTGCAATAAGTTCGCGCGTGCCCAGCGATGCGTACACGGCGCCTGTCGCTTCGGCGCTCCGCAGTTGGCTCGCGCCCGCGACCCCCTCCTGTGGGGCGAAGGAAGCGTCAATGCGCTCGCACTCAATGACCGCTGCTTCACTCGCCCCCGGGGGAAGCTGCCGCAGGCGAACACTCTGCGTCATCGTCGCAGTTGATTCTGCGCGTAGCAGCGTAAAGTTCCCCGCCCACTCAAAAAGCGTCGTTCCCTTGCCAAGAGAAAACGTATCCCCTTGCGCCCGTCCATCATCCTCACCAGTTGCGTCGGGGCGGCGCTCGACGAGCAATCGACCAGCGCCGGGCACAACAAGCCGTCCGGTTTCGTTGTCAGCGGTGATGGTCTTACCTTCAAGAAAGACGAGCTGCGCCAGTCTGCGTTTACCATCCGCATCGGCTGCGTACCGCCGGGATTCGACATTCGCTGTGTCGTCGTCGCCATCACCCGCAATAGCGGTTGCTTTGCGGACATTGCCAATCGCTGCGAACGGATCGCCGCTGGCGGCGCCTGTGGAGCCCGCAGCGTCGCTACGCACAAGATCAACTTCAACCCGCTCCCCTCGAATAACGTCGCGCAGCGTCTGCGACTGCCCGGTAGCGTCAACAGTCCCTTCAAACTCCACGGTTCCCGCCCTGCCGTCGTATTGCATCAAGCGCGTCCACACGACGGTGACAAAGCGGTACCCCGGCGCGACAGGCGTCTCGGGTTCGTACCGAAGTGCGCCCTGTCCAAACACAACGAGCGATCCTTCGCTTCGATTGAGCCGCATCGATCCACCTTCAACACTGGCGCCCTTGCGCGTGATCCTTGCGGGCTCGCCAAGCAGGTCAGCAGAGCCCGAGATGAGATTTGCGCGCATGGAGTCTGCGGTCGCAACATCGCCCTGGGGCGTGCGGATCTTCACCGCAGTGGATGCGGTGACAGTCGAAACCGCAAGTTCACCTGCGTCATCGCGCCCGAAGCGCGCCTCGACGAGCTCTGCGCGAAGCGACGCTCCCCCCTGTTGCGCGCGGACAGCGCCTTCAGCAGTCGCCACGTCAGGCTCGACAGCGCCCAGCGCCCCGGTTTGGTCCGCGGCAATCACGCCCTCTTCAGCGTCACGAAAACGAACATCAAGGCGCTGCGCAGCAAGCCTGCCTCGATCGTCTGCGTCAAGCAGCGCGTCATCCTCCACGATGAGCCTTGCCAGACCGCTCCTGCCCGCGACTGGCTGAAAAACAGCCCGCAGTGACTGCCCGGAAAGAATCGTCCCGCCATCGTGCGCCTCCACATCGTCGCTGAAGAGCGCTTCGCGCAAGGGCGCTGGGGAGGTGAAATCGACCGCACCGTCGCGCGTTGCAAACAGCAGATCCGCCCGGCCGCGCCAGGAAATATCCCGGCGAACGGGTGGCAAATCAGCACGCAGAGTCCGAGGGACCGCGCGAATCACTCCAGGTCCGGGAAAGGCGCCCAAGCCGCGCGCAGCGTCAAACTCGAACCGGCCCGCAAGCGCGACGCCTGCGCCTTCACGCCGAAGCGACACACCAACGTCCCCCGCGCCCGTCATGACCATGCGCCCCCTCGAGAGCCCTGCGTCCAACGACACGCACGACGCAAAAAGCCCACCAGCCGGATCCTTCACCTCGACGGCGCCTCTCGTCGGCGACGTGAAGCGAAGCGCGATTGAGTCGTCCTGAAGTTGTCTTGGCGTCTTGGCCATTGGCTCGACGCGCAGTTCGCCCGTCCATGTCGCGACAATGTCCGGCGTGAACCCATCCGCTTCGGTCGATGCGGACGCATCGCCTACCACTGGGAGCGCCGCAGTGATTCCCGCTTGCGCGTTCGAGCCGTCCGCGGCGCTGGCGCTCCCTCGAACATTGAACAGCGCTCCATCAGGAAGCGCGCCATCAACGATTCTCATCCACACGTTCAGAAGATCTGCATCGAGCGTTCGACCAGCCCAAGCAATGGCGATCGCATCCTCGATCGTCGCTTCATACAGGTCAATCTGCGGCGCATCGCGCCGCTTCGCGCCGCGACTGCGCTGATCGTCTGCGCTGGCCTCTGCTCGTGCCTGGCTTGCTGCGTCGCTTTCGTCGCCAGCGCTCGCAAACGCCCAGCGGAACGATCCGCCATTCTCGCTGCGAAGAGACGCAAGTTTGCGCTCAGCTTCATTAATGCGAACGTCAAGATCGCTCAGCGTCGCGCGAAAACCCGGCCCGGCAAACCGCACTTCACCCGGTGCAGCGATTTCACCGATCGCAGCGTCAAAGTGCAATGTTTGTGTGGTCATGGTGACTGTGGGCGCGGGCAAGGGATCCTGGCTGGCGATCGCTTCGCGCGGATCACGATCAACAAACTGGTGCAGCGTGATCCGAACATCGCCATCGAAGTCCCCCGCTTCAGGCCGCGACACCCCCGGCTGCTGCACAAGCCAGCCACGCTCCGCCTCGATATGTACCGCCCGCCCGCCATCGAGGTAGAACCACGCTGTGGGCGCGGTCAGATCGATCCGCCCCGCGGGCTTGGGATCAAGGCGTTCGTAGTTGATCTGCGCATACACGCCATTGTCGTTGAACAGCTGCAGCGCGCCCTGCGTCGCGCCCACGAGCAGGTTGGGGAAATCCTCGCTTGAAGTAATTGGCAACGCTGGTCGATTGAAGCTTGGCGCCTGCCCAACGTGAGGAAGATTCTGTGGCCGTTGCAGCGCGGGTCCGTGCCCGGCGCTCCAGAATGACCACCCGAGCACACCCACAGCCGCCACCGCCACGGCGCCAGCGGTCCAGCGAAAGACATTCGGCACGGAAATCGATCGGCCCGCGTCCACAGGACCAGGCTCGCTCTCATCCGTCAGCGGTGTTGTGTCGGGACGATCATCAGCCATGCAGCGCATGGTACGCCAGCGACGCAATCAGCGAAGGCCGGGTCGCGCAGCCCGATCGCGCTGCAAAGTCGGCGCAGCTCTTGATGGTGTCTCCGCCGACTCCACCACCACCCCCCTCGCAAGCCGTCAGCGCGCGGGTGGTCATGCTGCCGGCACGCCATAGAACGCGCGTGTGTTCGCGTTGATCTGGGCATGGAATTCATCCCACGCGACGCTTCGCAGCTGCGCAAGAAAACGCGCGGTGTCGATGGCGTACCGGGGCGCATTTGGCCTGATCTTCCTATGTGGCTCGGGCGTCAGGTAGGGCGCGTCGGTCTCCGCCATGATGCGGTCCGCTGGCGCCAGCAGCGCAGCCTCCTGCACCTCCTTCGCGTTGCGATAGGTCACGACGCCCGTGAACGACACCCACGCGCCAAAGTCGAGCAGCAGTCGCATGTCGCGCGAATCACCGGTGAAACAGTGAAACACAAACCGCTCGGGTGGCAGGCTTGTCTCGCGCAAAATTGGAATCAGCTCGTCAAACGCCTTGCGACAGTGCACGACGACGGGTAGATCGACAGGCGACGCTTCGTCTTTTCGCAGCGACGCGATGAGGGCCAGTTGTTCGTCGAGCACGCGCCGTTGCGCCGCTTTCACAGGCTTGTCGTAGTGGTTGTCAAGCCCGAGTTCTCCCCATGCGACGCACTTTGGCTGGCGCGCAACGCGCGTGAGCGCATCCCAGTCGAAGGACGACTCGTCAGCGTACAGCGGATGCGCCCCCGCGGTGCACCACACACGCTCGTGCGCGTTGGCGATCGCCAGCGCTTGTTGTGCATCGTCGGGCGTCGTAGAGACGGTGATGACGCCCGTCACGCCCGCCTGGTCGGCCTCCGTGAGCGTCGCATCCACGCAATTGGCGAAATCGGGAAACGTCAGGTGGCAATGTGTGTCGATCATGGGACGAGCGTAGAGTCCTTTTGCTGTCGGTGACAGCCCTCAGGAGAACTGCCTTGCACCACACCACGCGCCTCCGTACAGCGATACTTTCCCCGAACCATCGAGGACCGCTGACAGCGCTTGCCCTGTCCCTGCTCGCTTCACTCGCTGCCTTTGCGCTGACGCCAACCGCCAGCGCCAATGCGGAAAGCAAGGTCAACAGCGAACAGGAGCGCTGGTATGTCGTCGAGATGCAGGGCGCGCGCGTGGGCTGGATGCGCTCGCAGGAATCGACCACCCCGACAGGCGCCATTGCGTCGCGAAGTGATTTCTCCATCACCATCAAACGCGGCCCGGTGTCGCTCTCCATCGCAATTAATACGCTGTTTGAAGAGACGCCAGATGGAGCGCCCATTCGCATGACGCTGACGCAGAA
>Ga0114931_10004581_pt1 | contig 17250 bp, 16 predicted proteins | sample 2SBtaG_FD_89579 | JGI IMG/M metagenome (GOLD analysis project Ga0114931, IMG submission 89579) | Deep subsurface microbial communities from Kolumbo volcano to uncover new lineages of life (NeLLi) - 2SBTROV14_V59a metaG | ecosystem: Environmental > Aquatic > Marine > Volcanic | place: Kolumbo...
CTTTATGTACTTGCTCAGTCCTCTCACTCCAAGGTCCAGAATCGCCTGCGGCGTGTTGGCAACCTTATACAGTTCCCTGGTGGCCTTGTTGACACTGACATCGGTGGCCTGGGCCGAGAGGATCACAGCGATGAGCAATTCAAAAGGTGTTTTGTATTTCAGTTCAGTAGTTGGTTTCGAATTGGCAGCCTTGAGCCGGGTGAATATTGCGTAGCGTTTCTGATTATTCATAGTTAAGAATGGTTATTAGTTTTTAATGTTTAGTGCTTAATTATGGAGTGCGCTTCGTGTACACTAAAACTAAACACTAATAACTAAACATTTAACACTCGTCATTAAGCACTCAACACTCAACACTCAACACTCAACACTCAACACTCAACACTCAACACTCAACACTCAACACTCAACACTCAACACTAAGCACTCAACACTATGTTGTGGCGTTTGCTTCCATCGACAATGATTGAACAACCCGCTGTTCCACTCGTTTATCGATCACATTTTTAGCAGCGATCAGCAGGCCAAGGCCAAGAAATGCACCTGGTGGCAGAATGGCGAGCAGGAAGCCACGATAATCCTGAATCAATGTAATCGTTAAACCGCGTGCGGCTTCACCGAACATCAAATACGCGGAATCAAACAGGGTGCCCATGCCGATAATTTCACGTAAGGCGCCCAGCAGCAGCAACGCTACGGTAAATCCAGCACCCATGCTCAATCCATCAATGAACGAACGGCCAACAGTGTTGCGTGAGGCAAATGATTCAGCGCGCGCGAGAATGGCACAGTTGGTGACAATAAGCGGGATGAAAATACCGAGAATCTTGTGAAGTTCATGAAGATAGGCATTCATGGCCAGGTCAATGGCGGTAACAAATGAGGCGATCAGCATCATGAATACCGGGATGCGTATTTCAGGTCGAACCAGATTACGAATCAATGACACGCTGACGTTGGAAGCGATTAAGGTCACGGTTGTGGCCAGACCGAGCCCCAGACCATTGATAACAGTGGACGTAACTGCGAGTAGCGGACACAAACCGAGTAATTGCACAAAACCGACGTTGTTGTGCCATAGACCTTCTTTAGCGATTTCATTGTAAGCAGGCATAAAATAATAATTTTTAGTGTTTAATGCTTAATGTTTAATTGTAGTGTGCGCTCTTGGTAATTCTTAATTCTTAGTGCTTAATTATTAATTATGGAGTGCGCAAAGCGCACACAACAACTAATAATTAATAACTGTTTTTGATATTGTAACAGATCATGTACTGAGGTGTCCGGGAGTCCTTGCAGAATACAGGGCCATCAACAGGCTGATTATACTATTCGTCATTTGATGCCGGTGCAAACAGCAAGTCTTTACTTTGTCCATAATATTGCAAGGATCGGTGAACGGCGTTGACCACTGCGCGTGGTGTAATGGTGGCGCCGGTAAACTGGTCAAACACGCCGCCATCACGTTTAACTGCCCAACCACTCTTGTCGGGGTTCTGTAATGAATGCCCTTTGAAACCCAGTATCCAGTCAGAACGCTGCTCGTCAATTTCGTCGCCCAATCCAGGTGTTTCACGGTGGGCGATCACGCGAACGCCGGCGAGCGTGCCATCATAAAGAACAGCGACGAGTAGCTTGATAGTGCCGTTATAACCATCAGGCGCAATCGGTGTTAGTACGGCAGCGACCGGTTTTCCATCCATCCGGGCACGATAGACAACCGTTGGCTTGTTCGTGCCCATCAAACTTGAAGTTACGGTGACTGTGTCGGTAAAAATATCATTGTTGTGTATTGAAGGGGTGATCAAGGCATGTAATGAGCGCAACAGGTAAGCACGTTCGCTGGTGGCGATGCGTTCACGGGTATTGTCGTAAGTCAGCGCAACCAGTGCGGTGCCAATGATGGCAAACACACCGAGAATGAGACCGGTGCGTAGCATATGTTTGGCGATCATGTGTGCTCATCCTTGCTGTGGCCGAACACACGCGGTTGTGTGTAGTGATCAATCGTGGGTGCTGCCATGTTCATAAGCAAAACAGCAAAGGCGATGCCATCCGGGTAGCCGCCCCAGCTACGAATGATATAAGTCAATATTCCAATACCTGCTCCGAAGATCAATCGTCCCTTGTTAGTTGTGCAGGCGCTGATTGGATCAGTGGCTATAAAGAATGCGCCTAGCATGGCGGCACCGCTGAACCAATGAAATACAGGTGAGGGATAAGCGTCACTGTCAACCAGATAAAAGACAAGTGCGATGGCAAACATGCCACCGAGCAGTGCGAACGGAATGTGCCAGCTAATGATGCGCTTGTATAATAACCACATGCCACCGACGAGAAACCAGGCATTGATCCATTCCCACCCTTTACCGGCGAGAACACCAAACAATGATGCACTGTAAATTTCATCAAGCGTTTGTTTCAAGCCTATTTGTGTTTTCACTGTATCCAGTGGCGTTGCCGAGGTGAGCGCATCCATATTCAGGTGGGCAGGGACTTGTTCACCCAGAATGATCGTGACGGTATCCAGAAATCCCAGGGTCTCCTGATGTAACCCATGCGGCAGTACCCAGACGGTCATTTCGCGCGGAAAGGAAATCAGTAGCAAGGCATAGCCCAGCATGGCCGGGTTAAACGGGTTATAACCAAGGCCACCGAACAACTGCTTGCCAAAAACAATCGCAAACGCAGTGCCAATAAAGACGACCCACCAGGGCGCTAACGAGGGAATGGCCAATGCCAGTAAAACAGCCGTCACGATAGCAGAACCATCGGTGAGGTAACGTGTAACCGGGCGATGCCTCAGTTTAAGCATGATGGCTTCAAACACCAGTGCAGTCGTGATGGCAATGGTCATATTGACGATCACACCCCAACCAAAAAACCAGATGACAGCGAAGATTCCCGGGACGAGCGCAAGTAACACTTGCAGCATCACCCTGGTGACGGAACCAGATGGTGATATGTAAGGTGAGGTGGCAGTGATCAGTGGCATAGTACAGGAATTATTATTTTTCTACTGTTTCCGGGGCAGAATCACTATTGATTGCCTCGATTCGTTTTTGTTTGGCGCGTGCCCGCCGTTCATCAACTTCCTTGATTAACTTCAACTGCTCAGGTGTCAGGCTATCGATATTTTTTGGCCAGGTCTTTTTTTCAGTCTTTTTTGCGCTGACACGCTCCAATGCCGCCATAATAGCTTTTTTCTTTTCGTCGTTGCCAATGTCCCCGCTACTACCAGCTTTGCCGGATGCTTTATTCGCCAGCGCTTCACGTTTTCTGCGATGCCGTTCAGCACGTTCCTGCTTGTCGCGCTCAAGCCGCTCAAGCCTGAACTCATGACGCTGGCGCGCAATGTCAGATTTCTTTTTGTCGCGCTCCTGTTGCCAGATGGTTGTTTTGGCAAAACGGTAATACTGAACCAGCGGAATGTGGCTGGGGCAGACATAGGCGCAGCACCCGCATTCAATGCAATCGAACAGGTTATAGTCCTGGATCCTGTCAAATTCACGGGCGCGTGCGTGCCAGTATATTTGCTGTGGTAACAGATTAACCGGGCAAGCGGCAGCACAATCGCCACAGCGTATACAGGGCATGGCTGGTTGCTCGGGTAATGCATCCTTGTTAGCCAGAATACAATTGGTGGTTTTGATGATCGGCGCATCCGGCGTCATCAACGTAAAGCCCATCATGGGGCCACCCATCACTATTTGGTCGATGTTATCAACATGTCCACCACAATAGACGATCAGTTCATCCATGGGTGTTCCAAAACGCACGTCGAGGTTTCGCGGGCGGGTGATTCCACTACCTGTGACGGTGACATAACGTGAAATCAGCGGCTCGCCGATGTCAACCGCACGATAAACAGCCACAGCGGTGGCGACATTGTGACAAACGACACCGATATCGGGCGGCAGTCCATTGCTGGGGACTTCCTTTCCGGTTAACACCTTGATGATTTGTTTTTCACCACCAGCAGGATACAAGGATGGTATCGCAACAACGTCCACATTCTCTTCATCGGATGTGGCCTCGCGCAATGCCTTGATCGCTTCGGGTTTGTTGTCTTCAATGCCAATTAAAACGCGACTCGCATTCAATGCATGGCGAATAATTTTAAGTCCGGCAATGATGTCATGTGGACGTTCACGCATCAGCATGTCATCACAGGTGATATAGGGCTCGCATTCAGCACCGTTGAGGATCAGAGTATCAATTGACTGATTTATACCGGGATTCATTTTAATAAAGCTGGGGAAGCCGGCACCGCCAAGCCCGGCAATACCTGCTTCGCGAATGATGTTACGCAATTGGCTTGGATTGAATGCCTGATAGTTCACCGGCTCTCGTTTAATCCACTGATCCTCGCTATCGGTATCAATAACAATACAAGGCGCCTTCAGGCCTGACGGGTGCGGCACATGATAATCATTGATATCGACAACAGTACCGGAACTGGAAGCATGAACGGGCAGGCTGACATAGCCGGTGGCCCTGGCAATCTGTTGGCCTTTTAATACCTTGTCGCCGATCTCGACAATCGGTTCTGCTTGCTCACCGATGTGTTGATGCAAGGGGAGTATCAGGCGCCTGGGGATCGGTGCTGGTTCTACGGGCTCTTGTGTAGAGATCTCTTTAAATTCTTCAAGGTGAAGGCCGCCGTTGAAATGCCAGGTTTTAATATTTCTCATAGGCATTACTGACCAGTTTTTCTTCCAGTTGTTCTTCCGGTCTTTCTTCCGGGGCAGGCCATTTCCAGGTTGCGATTTCTTCCTTGAGTGGCACCATATCAATACATTCAACCGGGCACGGCGGTAAGCACAGTTCACATCCTGTGCACTCTGCTTCGATGACCGTGTGCATTTGCTTGGAAGCGCCGAGGATGGCATCAACCGGGCAGGCTTGAATACACAAAGTACAACCGATACACAGTTCCTCATTAATCACCGCAACCCTGTCTTCCTGCACTTCTACGCCGTTCTCCGGATTGAGCGGCAGCGGGTCACGGCCAAGCAATTCCGCCAGAGCAATAATGCCTGCCTGACCGCCGGGCGGGCATTGATTGATTTCTGCTTCACCACTGGCAATGGCTTCGGCATAAGGTCGACAACCTGGATATGAACACTGACCACATTGTGTCTGCGGCAGGATGGCATCGATCTTGTCGACCACCGGATCACTGTCGACCCTGAAACGAACCGCAGCATACCCGAGCACAAGACCAAACACAGTAGCCAGGACAGTTAACGTGATAATGGCAGCCAGCATTTAATCCAGACCAGTAAGGGTTTCGTTTGAAATCAGTGGTAGCGACAGCATCAGTCAAGTCCCGTGTGGGTTTCGTTTGAAATCAGTGGTAGCGACAGCATCAGTCAAGTCCCGTAAACCCCATAAACGCGATAGACATCAGACCGGCAGTGATTAACGTAATCGGCGCACCTTTAAAAGGTTCAGGCACATCAGCAACCGCAATGCGTTCACGCATGGAGGCAAACAGAATCATCACCAGCGAGAAGCCAATGGCGGCACCGAGTCCATAGAAAGTGGATTGAAGAAAACCGTTTTGTTGCTGCACGTTCAACAAGGCGACACCAAGCACAGCACAGTTGGTCGTAATCAGCGGCAAGAAGATACCGAGCACTTGATATAAAAGTGGACTGGTTTTGTGCACGACCATTTCAGTGAACTGGACCACGGCAGCAATAACCAATATAAAGGCGATGGTGCGCAGGTACTCAAGCCCGAGCGGTGCCAGCAAGTATTCGTTGACCAGATAACTACTCACGGCGGAAAGCGTTAGTACGAACGTTGTGGCCAATGCCATACCGGTAGCGGTTTCCACATTACGCGAGGCACTCATGAACGGGCACAGGCCAAGAAATTTGACCAGGACAAAGTTATTGACCAGTACTGTACTTACCAGAATTAAAAAATATTCAGTCATTTGTTATCCAGTTTTGTTGTAGTATTTTACATAATAAACTGTTGAGATTGATAAACAACCTGCCAAATATACGGGCAAGCATTATAGGGGCATCTGATCTGATTTCTCCTTCCCCGTAGTTTATAACACCCTCATCCTGACCTTCTTTCTCTCGAGAAAGGAAAACCAGGTAAGTTAGGATCCTAGATCTGGTTTCCCTAAAGGGAGAAGGGACTTTCTGTTTATAAGCCTGCCTTACTTGATTTTCATCCCCGGTTGCGCACCCTCATGCGGTTCCAGTATCCATAGTTCCTTCCCGCCGGGCCCGGCTGCCAGGACCATGCCTTCGGAAACACCAAAGCGCATTTTACGTGGTGCCAGGTTGGCCACCATGACAGTCATTTTGCCCTCAAGGTCTTCAGGTGAATAGGCGGATTTAATGCCGGCAAAGACATTGCGGGTTTCTGTGCCGCCGATATCCAGTGTCAGTTGCAGCAATTTGTCAGCACCCTCGACGTGCTCCGCTTTGATAATTCTGGCAACACGCAAATCCACTTTGGCAAAATCATCAATGTTAATGGTATCGGCAATCGGTGGGTGCTCATGCTGCTGTGCTTCTGCATGTCGGGTTTGCGAATGTGATGCTTCTTCGCTGGCACCTAATGTCGTTTTATTGTCTTCAATCATGGCGTCGACCTGTAGTTGTTCTATGCGTTTGGCAAGATGTTTATAGGGATTAATAGAGTGATCAGTATGTACCGTGTCTACATCACTCCATGTTAATGGCTCGATATTGAGAAAGGTTTCAATGTTGGACACCAGTGCCGGTAACACCGGTTTAAGATAAAGGGCCAACAAATAAAAACAATTAATACTGGTCGTACACACCTGGTGAGCACGTTCCTGTTTCGCTTCATCCTTGATGATTTCCCAGGGCTTGTGGTCATTAATGTATTCATTGGCCTTGTCAGTTAGGTCCATAATAGAGCGCATAGCCTCACTGAATTGTCTGTTTTCATAACATTGAGCGATGGCGTCGGCTTCATTGCGCAGGTGCTTGATTAATCCCACATCCTGCTCAAGCAGTTCACTTACCAGCTTGCCGTTAAAGCGTTTATTGATGAACCCGGCTGTCCGGCTGGCGATATTAATGAATTTGCCAACAATGTTGCTGTTTACACGCGCAATAAAGTCATCGAAACTTAAATCGATATCTTCAATGCGGTCATTAAGTTTGGCAGCGTAGTAATAGCGCAGGTATTCCGGGTTAAGATATTTTAGATAACTGCTCGCAGTAATAAACGTGCCGCGTGACTTGGACATTTTCTGTCCGTTCACCGTCAAAAAACCATGGACAAATATTTTTGTCGGAGTGCGATAGTCAGCAAAGTGCAGCGTGGTCGGCCAGAACAAGGCATGGAAATACAAAATATCCTTGCCGATGAAATGATACAGCTCGGTTTTGCTGTCTTTGCCCCAGTACTCATCAAAATCAAATTTGTTTTTATCGCACAAATTTTTAAAACTTGCCATGTAACCGACAGGTGCATCCAGCCAGACATAAAGATACTTGCCGGGCGCATCCGGAATCTCGAAACCAAAGTAAGGCGCGTCACGCGAAATGTCCCAGTCCCGCAAACCGGCTTCAAACCATTCGTCAAGTTTGTTGGTGGCTTCGTCTTGCAACGGGCTTTTGCCATTGCCTTTAATCCAGCCCTTGATAAACGATTCACATTCACCGAGTTTGAAAAAATAATGTTCGGATTCCTTCGTGACCGGTATTGAACCAGAGACAACAGAAACAGGATTGATCAATTCAGTTGCGGAGTAAGTGGCACCACAAACTTCGCAAGCATCGCCGTATTGATCCTGTGCATGACAACGCGGACATTCACCTTTAATAAAGCGGTCCGGGAGAAACATTTCCTTGGCCGGATCATAAAACTGTTCAATGGTGCGGGTCTCGATCAGGCCCTTGTCTTTCAGACGTGAATAAATGCCGACTGCCAGTTCGCGATTCTCATCGGAATGAGTGGTGTAGTAGTTGTCAAAATTGACATTAAACCCGGCGAAGTCTTGCTGATGTTCGGCCTGCACGCGTTCGATTAATGCTTCTGGGCTGATGCCTTCTTGTTCCGCACGCAGCATCACTGGCGTGCCGTGGGTGTCATCCGCACAGACGTAATAGCACTCATGTCCTTGCATTTTCTGGAAACGAACCCAGATATCGGTCTGGATATATTCCACCAGATGACCCAGGTGGATAGAGCCATTGGCATAGGGCAGGGCACTGGTGACCAGTATTTTTCTCTTAGATTGGGTCATTAATGGTACTTAGTAGGTAAATTAATTATAAATCCGGTAATAGCCGCGCATAAAGTAGCAGTAAATGAGGCCTTGCTGCCAGTAACCCTGACAATAACCCCCGTATTAACCCGGGAAAACAGGTGAATTCGCAGGATATTTACGAAAACCTGAATACATTGGTGTAGAATTCGCAATTCATTTTATTCTAATATTCGCCCGATTTCGAATTTGACCGTCTCAGCAAGCATGTTGAGTCGGCAGGAGGCAGTAAAAATGGCAGCAGTAACACAGGCGCAGGTCGAAGACGCCATCAAAAACTATATCGATCCCTATCTGCACAAGGATCTGGTGTCGACCAAGTCCATCAAGAACATCAAGGTCGATGGTGACAAGGTCAGCCTGGACGTCAACCTCGGTTTCCCGGCCAAGGGTTATCACGAGGAACTGGGCGCCAAGCTCAAGGAACTGGTTGAAGCGATTGATGGTGTGGCTTCAGCGACGGTCATGGTCAACACCAGAATTGTGGCCCACAAGGCGCAAAAAGGCGTCAAGCCAATTGAGAACATCAAGAACATCATCGCGATTGCCTCCGGCAAGGGCGGTGTAGGTAAATCCACGGTAGCGGTGAACCTGGCGCTGGCCTTGTCAGCTGAAGGTGCCAGTGTGGGTATTCTTGATGCAGATATTTACGGTCCCAGTCAGCCGCGCATGTTGGGGGTTTCCGGTAAACCCGAATCCGAAGACGGTAAATCCCTGGAACCGATGGTCAGTTACCATATTCAGTCCATGTCGGTCGGTTATCTGATCGATGAAGAAACACCGATGATCTGGCGTGGTCCCATGGTGACCCAGGCACTGGACCAGTTACTCAACGACACCAACTGGAAAGACCTTGATTATTTGATTATCGATTTGCCACCGGGCACGGGTGATATTCAGTTGACCCTCGCCCAGCGCATCCCGGTCAGTGGTGCTGTCATTGTCACCACCCCGCAGGACATTGCACTCCTCGACGCGCGTAAAGGTTTACGCATGTTTGAGAAGGTGGAAGTGCCGGTCCTGGGCATTATTGAAAACATGAGTACGCATATATGCAGCAAATGCGGAAACGAAGAACATATTTTTGGCACAGGCGGCGGTGTCAAAATGGCCGAGCAGTACGATGTTGATTTCCTCGGCGCCTTGCCCCTGGATATCCAGATCCGGGAAGACACGGATGGCGGCAAACCAACCGTTGTGTCGGATCCGGAAGGCCGCATAGCCGGTAATTACCGTGACATCTCACGGCGCTTGAGTGCCAAGTTATCGGAACAGGCGAAAGAATATGGGGCGAAGTTTCCGAATATCGTTATTCAGAACAACTAGAGCGTTTTAACGCAGAGCTCGCAAAGAGATTTTAAATAAACCACGGGGAATTGTGGAAAACCAATGCTTTACTAATCTAGTTCTACTCTATGCACAAAAACACGGGGCCCACGGGGAAATAAATAGACAGGATTTACTTATTCCTTCCCCCTTTACGGTGGAAGGTTAGGATGGGGATGCTTTTGTTTGTCATTCTCGCGCAGAGGTAGAAAAATAAAAGATACTCGCGTAGTTTTACATTTAATTTACATTCACCCCCACCTCTTCCCTCCCCCTTGAAGGGGGAGGGGGAAAACTTTTCGCGGCTAAAGCCGCTCCTACGTAAGCTCAAACAACTCTGTAGGAGCGGCTTTAGCCGCGAATCGTTCTATTAATGATTTGTTGTGGCATATCCCCGTGTGGCCTTGGTTAGGCTAGAACTAGTTTGGTAAAACTTTTATGTCTCCGTGGTTCAATTTTATCTTTGCGTGTCTGTTCACTTTGCGGTTAAATAGCGCCTCTCATGAGTATCAAATCTGACAAATGGATCCGCCGTATGGCGGAACAACATGGCCTTATCGAACCGTTTGAGCCCGGCCAGATCAAATCAAACGGCAATGGGCGCATCGTTTCCTACGGCACCTCCAGCTACGGGTACGACATTCGCGCTGCCAATGAATTCAAGGTTTTCACCAATATCAACTCGACGATTGTTGATCCCAAGGATTTTGATGAAAACAGTTTCGTCGATGTGAAATCGGATGTGTGCATAATCCCGCCGAATTCATTCGCACTGGCGCGCACGATTGAATACTTCAGGATACCTCGCAACATCCTGACGATATGCCTGGGCAAATCAACCTACGCCCGCTGCGGCATTATCGTTAACGTCACCCCGTTTGAACCTGAGTGGGAAGGCTACGTCACACTCGAATTCTCCAACACCACCCCGTTACCCGCCAGGATCTACGCCAACGAAGGCGTCGCCCAGGTAATATTTTTTGAGGCTGATGAAGAATGTGAAACGTCTTACAAGGACAGGGAAGGGAAATATCAGGGCCAGACGGGTGTTACATTACCAAAAACGTAATTCCGTCATTCCGGAAAATCGGGTGTTCGCTATCAAGGATACTCAGGTATCACCAGCCCTTCAACCGATATAATGTTGAAATGAAACGCAGGCCCGCTTTTTGGTTTGTGAATCACCTTGAGCGGGATGTAGTTCAAGTCGGCCGACACCCACATATCAGTGCTTCTCTTTTTCTTTTTTTTGCGAACAAGATGGAGTTTGAGGGATTTAAGTTTGCCGATTTTTGTATCCAGCGTAGTGCGTTTCTGGATCACTATATTGTAGTCTCTGAGTTTTCCCTTATGCGGGACACGATAATGCAATGGTTTTTTGCCCGAATATAAATCACGGGTAATTGAAATCAACAGCCCCAGTTTGTCCTGGGTACCCGGTTCAAGGTCAGTTTGCCAGGGATGGGTTTCGCCCTGGTTAGTGACTTTCATTTCTTTCCAGTCAAAGGCAATTCGTTCGGTTTTACTTTTTAATCCGCCGGGCTGACTGAGAATGTATTCAAGTGGCACTACGGTATTTTTTCGTAATACAGAACGGCTTTCACCGGTTATTTGGCTACCGAAAAAAAATCTTGCGATACCTTTTGGAAGAATGGTGTATTTTAAACTGTATGATATCCCGCTTATTTTAAATTTGATGCGGAAATCACCCACCAGAATTTTCCCCCATCGTACTGCGTAATGTGCACTGAAAGGTTTTAAGCGTTCATCGGGAAGGGTGACCTCGGAAGCAATGACAGTGGTGCTGGAGGCCAGCAATAACAGAAACGCAAGCCGGAATTTAATACTGCATGTCATGGTTAAGGAACCTCTGATTAATTCATGAATCGGCGGCTGATGGTTAAAATCTCCCATCTCTACGTTGCCCATCCTGGCTATTACCTGCGATGGGCGCCTTGACCTGAAAGATTTTACCTCATCATCCACTCGACCCGGAATGAATCAGAGATTCCCTAATTTATAGCAGAGTTTATACCTGAGGCGGCCAGGGCCGTACCTTTATATATAGCTTGATTGTCAACAAAAGTAATATGGCCTTCAGCAATCAGCCGGATAGCTTCCGGATAAATTTTATGTTCCTGTTCCAGTACGCGGGCAGCCAGCACGTCGGGTGTATCTTCCGGATGCACAGGAACACGCGCCTGAATAATGACCGGGCCACTGTCGACATCAGAGGTGACGAAGTGCACAGTTGCACCGTGTTCGTTTTCATTTTCTTCAATAGCACGTTGATGTGTATGCAGGCCGGGGAACTTCGGCAGCAGGGCAGGGTGGATGTTGATCATGTGTCCAAGATAATGTTCGACAAATTCCGGTGTGAGGATACGCATAAAGCCAGCCAGTACGACCAGACCCGGTTCATATTGGTCGATCAGGGTTTGCAGGGCCTTGTCATAGGATGGTCGATCAGAAAATTGTGCATGATCGAGTATTTCTGTCGGGATGGTTGCCTGCTGCGCACGCTTTAATCCATAGGCATCAGCCTGATTGCTGATAACAGCGCGTAATTCAACAGGTAGCTCCCCACGCTGTGTTGCATCAATAATGGCTTGCAGATTACTACCACTGCCGGATATCAATACAACAACGGGCAATGGTTTATTTGCGGACATGGATTGACGATGTTAACGAATAACGGTGTCGCCGTTTTGCCCGGATTTGTTTTGTTCTACGGTGCCGATTGCCCGGACGGTTTCCCCTTGTTGTTCGAGAATGTTCATGGTGGTGTCGCGGTCCTGTTCGGATACACAGACGACCATGCCAATGCCACAATTGAACGTGCGGTGCATTTCCTCATCGGTGATATTGCCGCTTTTTTGCAGCCACTCAAACACAGCTGGCCGTTGCCAGGATGTGGAATCGATCTCTGCATGCAGGTTGTCCGGCAGCACTCTTGGCAGGTTTTCTGTCAGACCACCGCCAGTGATGTGAGCAAACGCATGGACGTTAATTGTCTTGATCAATTCAAGCAGCGTTTTGACATAAATACGCGTTGGTTTTAATAAAGTGGCGCCGAGTGTGCTGTCCCCGAAAGGTTCGGACAAATCAGCTTTTGTGGTTTCGATGACTTTTCTGATCAAGGAATAACCATTGGAATGCGGGCCGGAAGAGGCGATGCCGATGAGTACGTCACCGCTTTTAACATTGCTGCCATTAATAATGTTCTCTTTTTCCACGACGCCGACACAAAAGCCGGCAAGATCATAATCGTCTTTGGCATACATGCCCGGCATCTCGGCAGTTTCACCACCGATCAATGCAGCACCTGCCTGTTCACAACCTTCGCCGATCCCTTTAATAACGCTCTCGGCAATATCGAGATCCAGCTTGCCGGTGGCGTAGTAATCGAGAAAGAACAAGGGTTCTGCGCCTTGCACGATCAAATCATTGACACACATGGCCACCAGGTCAATGCCGATGGTGTCATGGATGCCGGTGTCAATGGCCAGTTTCAGTTTGGTGCCAACGCCGTCAGTTCCGGAGACAAGTACCGGTTGATGGTAACGATCCGTGGGTAATTCGAACAAGGCGCCAAATCCACCGAGGCCATCAAGCACACCCGGACGGCCCGTCTTTTTGGCAATCGGTTTGATTCGGTCGATCAGCTGATTGCCGGCATTGATGTCTACACCCGCATCGCGGTAACTCAGGGGAGCGGTCGATGGGACTTTCTTATCAGGATCCAAGTAACTACTCCGGCTAAATGAGCGGCATATGGTAATGATTTGAAGTGTATTTTACCAGATTGTCGTTACTGAAAGGGGATCCTGTTCATCACGTCCCCATAGTTAATAGAAGTCATCTCAAAGGGAAGCTTGTTCTTCACGCCCCTACAGTTATTGGAAGCTATTTCAAAATGTCGCGAGCGAAGGCTGGAAAGGCACATACTGGAAGCCACCCCAGAATCTTGCAACCGCGAGTGAGACAAGGCAAAAATGAACGAAAAAACGGAGTTTACACGTAGTAAATGAGTATTTTGAGTTCATTTTTAACACAGTATCAGCAAGCGCAGCAATTTTGAGATAGCTTCTAGTTATGAGGCATAATAGGGTCTAATTCAGTGACAATGTAAAAACCAGAGATGTCTTTCCTTAATATTGTTCCACTATTGATATTGGCATTAACCAGCAGACGATGGTTGTTGTTGATGTTTATGTTGCCGGGACTGATGCCCTTGCCGCTACTCGCTGTAGAAGTCGAGGGCCTGTATGACGCGGAAGTGCCTGTGATTGACCAGGGCAAGGATACCCGGACAGAAGCCATCCGCCAGACCTTTGCCGAGATCCTGGTGCAGGTGACCGGAAATAGTCAGGTTATGCAGAATGAAAGAATGTCTGCAGTTATTGAGCAAGCAACGGATTATGTGCAGCAATACCGCTATCGGCCGCTTGGTCGGGAAGGTACGGATACGGTATCACCCTCGGCCCGCTTGTTATGGGTGCGTTTTGATGCCAGTGCAGTGAACAAACTCCTGGGTGAGATGAATATTCCGGTGTGGGGACGTGCCCGACCCGCGATTCTGGTGTGGCTGGCGATTGAGGACAAGGAGAAACGTCAGTTGGTGGATGCAACACAAAAAGAGGTATTGGAAACGCTGGAATCTCAGGCCGGGCATCGTGGTGTTCCACTCGTTTTTCCCTTGATGGATCTGGAAGACCAGTCCAACCTCACTTTCACCGACGTGTGGGGAAATTTCCAGGCTTCAATTATGCAGGCATCAAGCCGCTATGGGACAAAAGCCGTCCTGGTAGGCCGTGTGTTTCGCAAGACATTTGTCTGGGAAGGTCGATGGACGCTTTATGAAGGCAACCAAACGGCGAGCTGGGAGCTTACAGGTTCTCTTGATGAAGTGTTGAATGCCGGCATCAATCAAACAGTGAATGTTCTGGCGAGTCGGTATGCCAAGGTTGTCGATAGTTCCCGCAATGCGATAACAATCGAGGTCAGAGGCGTTGATTCACTGGATGACTACGCACGGGTCGAGCGCTATTTACGATCATTAGGGCCTGTCACTGATGTGCAGGTTGCCGGTGTGTATTCATCAAGAGCGATTTTCAGATTGCTGGTGCATGGTAATCTGAACGATATTGTCCGGGTGCTTTCACTGAGTAATACCAATCCGTTGGTGCCGATCAACACACCAAAGCAATTCCCTGGGCCAACGAACCCAACAATGAACCCATTACCGGGTAACACGCGTATGCTGCCGGAGTTAACTTATCGACTACTGCATTGAACAGGACTTGATATGACAGAATCACAAAAATGGTGGGTGCTTGCCGGAATTACGATTACCGGTATTCTGATTTATTTACTTGGGCCTGTGCTGGCCCCGTTTGCCATCTCGGCGCTACTTGCCTATATGACGGACCCGCTGGTCGAACGCATGGTGAAAAAGAAAGTACCACGGACGTTGGCTGTGATTACCATTTTCATTGGCTTGTTTATCATTGCGTTGTTATTGCTATTGGTGTTTGTGCCGTTGGTGGAGAAACAGATTGCTGCACTCATTGCCAATATACCTGTTTACATCGACTGGATACAAAACACCGCGTTTCCCTGGTTGCAGGCACGTATTGGCGCAGAAACTGAATTGCCTGATCTTAATGCGTTGAAACAGGCTGTCAGTGAGCATTGGCAACAGGCGGGTGGTGTTGCTGCGAACATACTGGCACAAGTTTCTCGTTCAGGACTCATGTTCATGGGTTGGCTAGCCAGTCTGGTGCTGATTCCAGTGGTTACGTTTTACCTGCTACGGGACTGGAACATTTTGTTAGCGCGCGTGCGCGAGCTTGTTCCCCGGCAAACTGTAAAGGTGGTTGACCGCCTGGCACGAAATGCCGATGAAGTGCTGGGCGAATTTATACGCGGTCAATTGCTCGTGATGTTGGCGCTGAGTTTCATTTATACGATTGGTTTATGGATCGTCGGACTCGATATGGCTTTGTTGATTGGCATGATCGCCGGCATTGTCAGTTTTGTTCCCTATCTTGGGTTAATCATCGGCTTGTTACTGGCCACCATAGCGTCGCTTATCCAGTTTGGGGATGCGGGCATTCTTGTTCAAGTCGCTATCGTTTTTGGTGCAGGGCAATTGATTGAAAGTATGTTGCTAACGCCATGGCTTGTCGGTGATCGTATCGGCTTGCATCCAGTGGTGGTTATTCTGGCCGTCCTGGCAGGCGGGCAACTGTTTGGCTTCATCGGTGTGTTACTGGCACTCCCCGTGGCAGCGGTGCTTATGGTATTGCTGCGTTATGTCCATGAGTGTTACATGGCGGCCAATGACTCTGCCTCGGCCGGTTGACTGTAAACCTGAAACAGAAACCGTATGACCCATCAGCTTGCACTACAAATCGGATTAAGTGAAAGGTCGACGTTTGACAATTACTTATCCGCAAGTAACCGTGCAGCAGTTGACAGTGTGCAGCAAGTGCTTGAGCAGGATAACCAGTTTCTCTATCTATGGGGGAAAAGGGGCTCGGGTAAAACCCACTTGTTACAGGCTGCCTGCCATCAATTAACGGCACAGAATAAAACATCAGCGTACTTACCTCTTGTCAAAGCAATGGGTCAAAGCGATCTGTCGCCGCAGATGATCGACGGTCTGGAAACACTGTCGTTGGTGTGTATTGACGACATCCATGCCATTGCCGGTCAAAGAGAGTGGGAAGTCGCCCTGTTTGATTTACACAATCGCATTCGTGATATCGGCTCGCGGTTGATCATTGCAGGCGAATCCAGCCCTGCAGCGCTTGGCTTTGAGCTCAAGGATCTGACCTCGCGTATGACAGCGGCGCTTGTTTTCCAGCTACGTGAGCTGGATGATGAGGGCAAGATCCAGGCACTACAGCGACGGGCTGATGGCCGTGGTGTTGAGTTGCCCTCCGATGTGGCCAGCTATATGCTGAAGCGCTGTCCCCGGGATATGAACGCGTTATTCGGGCTGCTCGACAGGCTTGATCAGGCTTCCCTCAGCGCGCAGCGCAAACTGACCATTCCCTTTGTCAGAGGGTTGATTTAGCTTGAATTCAAGGTTTTACCTCTGGAAAAAGATTGGGAGGAAAAGATTTCCTGAACTGGCATGGCTTGAAGTTTTACCGGTCTACTGCTAGTTTCATAGGTAATGTAAATCATAGGAAAATGGAGCACAGGCGATGATAATCAGGAATACGATGATATGTGTGGCGACCAGCCTGCTGGTGGCCGTATTTGTTTCCGGGTGTAGTACTTACGGTGATCGGGCGACCCCTCGTTCCGTCCCTGTCAGTGAGGCCAATCTTCCGGACGCGCCCAAAGCTGATCCGGCTGCGAAAGCCATCGCGGATGCCAAGGCAGCTATGAAAAAGGCCAAAGCAGTCGGTGGCCTGTGGCGGTATACAGGAAAAATTTTAAAGAGTGCTGAAAAACGGGCGAAAGCTGGTAACAAGGCCAAGGCTGTTAAACTTGCCAACAAGGCAAGGCGCCATGCTGAACTTGGTGAGAAACAGGCCAAATCGGAAGCGAAGCGGGTTAAGGCTTTGATGGCAAAAGGCGATAAGATGTTCGACTAACAGCCGTTGAAAAGCTTCAGTTGGCACGATACTGCGTTA
>Ga0114931_10004582_pt1 | contig 17247 bp, 15 predicted proteins | sample 2SBtaG_FD_89579 | JGI IMG/M metagenome (GOLD analysis project Ga0114931, IMG submission 89579) | Deep subsurface microbial communities from Kolumbo volcano to uncover new lineages of life (NeLLi) - 2SBTROV14_V59a metaG | ecosystem: Environmental > Aquatic > Marine > Volcanic | place: Kolumbo...
AAATCCTGCGGTGGGAAAGTCGGGGCCTGGAATGATTTTCATCAATTCCGGAATGGTGACTTCTGGTTCTTCGAGGACTTTGAGTAACCCCATCACCACTTCACCAAGATTGTGCGGGGGTATGTTTGTGGCATATCCGACAGCGATCCCACCTGCGCCATTGATGAGCAGGTTGGGTACCTTGGCAGGAAGCACCAACGGTTCGACATCGGATTCATCGTACGTCGGCCCGAAATCCACGGTTTCTTTATCGATGTCCGCAAGCATCTCACCGGCCAATTTCGTGAGACGGGCTTCCGTATACCGCATGGCTGCTGGTGGATCGCCATCGACCGATCCGTAATTCCCTTGGCCATCCACAAGGGTATAGCGCATGTTGAAATCTTGCGCCATGCGGACTTGGGTATCGTAAATCGCGGAGTCCCCATGGGGATGATAATTACCCATGATCTCGCCGACGATTTTCGCTGATTTTCGATAGGCACGGTTATGGGCCAATCCCATTTGGTGCATGCCGTACAGGATACGTCGATGCACGGGCTTGAACCCATCGCGGACATCGGGCAAGGCTCGACCGACGATGACACTCATCGCGTAATCGAGATACGACATTCGCATCTCATCTTCGATCGCTACTTGGGTCAGGCGTTCTTCAGATGGCATGGTTCGTTGAATGGATTCAATCTTGGTTTGCTACGACGGACGTATTACACGTCCAAATTTCTGACTTCTAACGCATGTTGTTGAATAAAATTTCGTCTCGGTTCGACTTCATCGCCCATTAAAATGGTGAAAATTTCATCGACGCCGGTCATGTCTTCCAGTTTGACTTGGAGTAACGACCTGGTTTCCGGATTCATAGTAGTTTCCCACAACTGCGTGGGATTCATTTCACCTAATCCTTTGTATCGTTGAAGGTTTAACCCTTTTTTCCCGGCATCCAAAATCGCCCGAACCAATTTGTCCGTGTCGGTATAGGTGGTTTCCTCTTCACCTATTTTAATCCGATAGGATGGATGCCCAAGTCCAATCGCCGAGGGTGCCAGTTTTTGTAATTCCCGGAAGTCTGCCGAACCCACGAGATCATGGTCGACCTCAAGGGTTGAGATCATTCCATTGGTTTGAACATGACAGACCACTTTGTTGGACTGATGTTCTTCGTCTTCAAGAAGGTCCACGGTAATGCGCCCGTTCGGATACACCAGCTTGAGGCGTTCTTTCGCGCGGGTCATCAGCTCTTGAACGGCCAATTGGTTCTTTAATAATTCGCGACCCAGCGTCGGTTCATCGACAAATATCCGTAGGAGCCCCAGCTCGCGTTGCTTTTTCGCAAACCGCGCTAATAATCCTTCGAATTCGATCAATCGTTTAAGGATAGGCAACAGGGTTGGGCCTTTTACAAAGGCCTCTTCCGCCTTCACATAGAGTTCGACTTCCTGGACCGCTTGCTCGGCTAAATATTCATTGAGTGCATGTTCGTCTTTAAGATAGCGCTCCCCTTTGCCTTTTTTCACCTTAAATAGCGGAGGTTGGGCGATATAGATATAACCGTTATGGAACAACTCATGCATTTGGCGAAACAAAAACGTGAGCAACAGGGTGCGAATATGGCTCCCGTCGACATCGGCGTCGGTCATAAGGATGATTTTATGGTATCGAGTTCTGGCAATATCAAAGGACTCCTTGTCATCTTTGCCTTTTTCGGAATCCTCTCGTTTGCGACCGATTCCTGTTCCGAGGGCCATGATCAACGTGCGGATTTCTTCGCTCGACAACATTTTGTCGAACCGGGCTTTTTCCACATTAAGAATTTTTCCCTTGAGTGGCAGGATGGCTTGAAATCGACGATCACGGCCTTGCTTGGCAGAACCTCCGGCGGAATCCCCTTCCACCAAATACAGTTCACTGAGTGCTGGATCTTTTTCTGAACAGTCGGCGAGTTTCCCTGGAAGGGATCCCCCATCCAATGCGCTTTTACGACGGATGAGATCCTTGGCCTTTCGTGCGGCTTCCCGTGCCCTTGCGGCATCAATAGATTTCCCAATAATTTTTTTCGCGATGGCAGGATTTTCTTCAAAATAGTTTCCGAGACCTTCATTGACGGCGGCTTCGACAATCCCCTTCACCTCGCTATTGCCAAGTTTGGCTTTTGTCTGGCCTTCAAATTGTGGGTACCGTACTTTGACGCTGACCACCGCAGTGAGACCTTCTCGTACATCATCACCCGTCAAGGACTCCGTGTCCTTCTTCAACAAGTCATGGGCATTGGCATAGGCATTGATGGTTCTCGTTAATGCGGCTTTAAACCCAACGAGGTGAGTTCCGCCCTCTCGGGTATTGATGTTATTGGCAAAAGAGAACAGGTTTTCCGCATAGCTGTCGTTGTATTGCAGCGCGACTTCCAAAATCACATCCGGCTTTTCCACCGCAATGAATATGGGTTTATGCAGTGGTGTTTTGGCTTCGTTCAAATGTTCCACAAATGACATGATCCCGCCGATATAGCAAAATACCTGTTCTTTTTGTGTTCGATGGTCAGAAAGGGTGATGGAGAGACCCTTATTGAGGAAGGCTAACTCACGAAGTCGTTGGGCTAAGACATCAAAACTATAATCAACCGTTTCAAAAATCTCTGGATCCGCTTTAAACCTGATTTTAGTCCCACGCTTTTTTGTGACCCCTGTGACAGCCAAAGGGGCTTTGGGCTTTCCTCGTTCATACTCTTGGGCAAAGACTTGACCATCCTGCCAAATTTCCAATTCGAGCCATTCGGATAGAGCATTGACGACGGAAATACCCACGCCATGTAATCCACCTGATACGGTGTACGCTCCTTGTTCGAATTTTCCTCCGGCATGAAGCACGGTCAGAGCTACTTCTGCTGCCGATTTATTTTGTGTGGGATGCATGCCCGTAGGTATGCCACGCCCATTATCCACGACCGTGACACTTCCATCGATTTCTAGGGTCACCTCGATGGATTCACCGTACCCGGCCATGTGTTCGTCCACACTATTGTCGACGACTTCGTACACGAGATGATGGAGGCCATCGATCCCCGTACTCCCGATATACATGGCTGGCCGCTTCTGAACGGCTTCCAAGCCTTCGAGCACACGGATCTGGTCCGCGCCATAGCCGCCTGATTCGGCTTGGTCCTCGGTGGATTTGGCTGATTCCGATGGCTGAGAGTGTGGCGAGTCGACCCGAAGGTCTTGTTCATTCAATTCGTCTGGCAACATTCTTGATGTGTTACACCTTTATACTTTAACTGGCATGACTACGGCTTTAAATAGTTGCTGATTTTCTGTTTCTTTGAGCAAACAAGGACTCAATGGGGCATCCATCTGTAATTCAATGGTTGCACCTTCCATGATCGTAAGCACTTCAAGCAGGTATCGGGCATTGAACCCTGCAGAGAACTCTTCCCCATTGAACTGGGCCTGAATCTCCTCATTGGCTTCTCCCATATCCGGATGGCTCGAAAACAATGTGAGGTGATCCGGAGCGAAGGTGAGCTTAACCGCATAGGTTTTATCCCGAGACAGAACCGAAACTCGTCTTAACGCGCCCTAAAAATCCTCACGATTCACCATGATCTTTTTTGACGTCTCTTTAGGGACGACTTGTTGGTAATTTGGATAATTCCCTTCCATTAAACGCGAGGTGAGGACCAACCCACTCTTGCGGAATATGAGCATGTTCTTGGTAAAGCCAATCATGGGTTCGTCGCCTCCTTCTTCTAATAAACGACGAATTTCCAACGCGGCCTTTTTGGGAACGATGACCTTTGTATCTTCAGGAAAAGTCGCACCCTTGGCGACTTCCAATTCCTGATCCGCCACAGCTAATCGATGACCATCGGTGCCGACAAGACGAATCATAGGTTTTCCACCTTCGGTAAGCACCGTGATCAACAGGCCATTGAGGACATACCGTGTATCGTTGTCCCCCACGGCAAATAGGGTCTTCCGAATGAGCTGCAGGAGGCTGGCTCCGGGCAGAGGAATTAATCCTTCTCGCTCAATGGCTGGCAAGGGTGGGAAGTCTTTACTCGGCAATCCCACCACCTTAAATTGACTTCGACCGGCACGAATGGTGACTAAACTATGATCGGTTACACTCAATGCAACTTCAGGTTCTTTTATTTCCTTCAAAATTTCATACAACTTTTTAGCGGAAAATGTTACGGATCCCGGCTCTTCAACGTTCGCTTTATACAGGCCTCGCATCCCGAGTTCGAGATCGGTGGCAAGAATATCAAGACCTTCAGGCTTCGCTTCTAACAATACGTTCGCTAAACTCGGCATTGTATTTCGTTTTTCAACCACACCCTGGACTCGTTGGAGGGCTGTGAGAAGTTCATCGCGCGCAATCGTAACACGCATGACAAGGCTCCCTTCTAATGGCTCGCGGCACCGCTCGTATCGCCACCGCTTTTTTCTAAGTTCGTATAATTTTCCGGTTAGGCCTTACTAATTTCGTCCTTCAAGCTTTCGATTGTTGTGCGCAATGCGGTGTCATCATCAAGCGCTTTCTCAATTTGCCGGCAGGCATGCATGATCGTGGTATGATCCTTTCCTCCAAACTCACGTCCTATTTCCGGGAATGAGGAATCAGTAAGTTCGCGGGAAAGAAACATGGCGATCTGTCTAGGATGGACAAGGGTTTTTGTGCGACGTTTTGATTTTAATTCGGAAATTTTCACATTAAATCGATTCGCTACAATTTCTTGGACATCTTCCAGGGTAATAAACTTTCGTTTACTTCCTAGGAGATCTCGCAAAATTGTTTTGGCCATTTCAATTGTGATGGCTTTGCCGGTGAGGGTTGCATAGGCCCCCAAACGAATAAGGGCTCCTTCTAACTCCCGAATATTACTTCTGAGGTTCTCAGCCACCAGCTGGATAACGTCCTCCCCAATCGCAATGCCTTCTTCTTCAGATTTTTTTCTCAAAATCGCGATGCGTGTTTCCACATCAGGTGGCTGTAGATCGGCAATGAGCCCCCATTCAAATCGAGACCGAAGCCGTTCTTCCATCGAAGGCATTTCTTTGGGAAATCGATCACTCGATAACACAATCTGTTTTCTAGCTTCATAGAGGGTATTAAAGGTATGAAAAAACTCTTCTTGTGTCCTCTCTTTTCCAGCCAGAAATTGAATATCGTCGATTAACAGCATATCGATATTTCGATATCGACGTCTGAGATCCGTCATTTTATCGTATCGAATGGAGTTAATGACTTCATTGGTGAATTGTTCGGTGGTAACATAAGCAATTCGCAAATCACTCTTTTCCATGACAAAATTGCCAATGGAATTAAGAAGATGAGTTTTCCCTAAACCCACCCCGCCATATATAAAAAAGGGGTTATAGGCTTGGGCCGGGGCCTCTGCAACTGCCAAGCTGGCCGCATGGGCAAATTGATTACTAGCCCCAACGACAAAACTCTCGAATGTATATTTCGGATTGGGAATTTGCCGCCTATTTCGTCCTTGCACGGGACGATGATCATTCACAACTGGATTTTGATCAATATTTGGGCTTTTCTCTTCACCGACTTCAAACACTACCTCAACTTCCCCCTCACCCACGGCACCTTGACCCGAGTGGATGGCTTCTCCAATTAACGAGCGATAATTTCTTCCCAACCATTCTCCAAAGAACTTATTAGGTACAATAATGGTCGCGGTCGATCCATTAATTTCACCTAACCTGGTAGGGTGAAACCATGTTTCAACAACCTCTCTGCCCATCCGAGACTCAATAAACCCTAATGCTCGGTCCCAAATTTTAGGTCCTTCCACTAAATATCTTCTCCACTTTTTATATTCACAGGTTTATACACATATGCGGATAACTTATACACGTATATCCTTTTTTAAAATGTTATTCCACCTATTTCTTCTTTTACCAAAACACTACACATTCTATATCAACATCAATATCTTCAGACTATCCATGTGGCTATACCCACCAAAATAAACTTGCTTATTCAGGACCAGACACTGAAATTTAACTTTCCCCATAATTCACAAGGCCTACTACTATTCCTACTTCTGCTATTCTTCTTTTTTAGAGATGAAATAGAGATAAAAGAAATAAGATTTCAAATAGATATCACTGTATCAGCATCAAAAACCATGTTTAACATATCAGAATATTTAATTTTAGAATACGAATCAGTTGTCTCATTTGATGGAATATCATTTTGCAGAACAAAAATAGGAAATAATACCGCTTCCTTAAAACCTGTACCCTGTTGAATTAATATGGCTGAAATCGAATGATCAGGTGGTAGAGGAGATGATAATAGGGATTTCATGTCCTCATCAGGTGGTTTTGAAATAATATAGAGAGTTTTTTTCATAATATGAACGCTATCCCAGAACCATGACTCGATGTGCTTCTAAAAGATGTGAATTAATTTCAGAAAATGAAGCTTCTTGAACGGTAAATCCAGGGTCTATGGAGTATTCCTTGGAACTTCCTTTTGGAATGACGATGGGTATTTCAAGATCTTGAATTGTTGGAAGGTACTTTTCCAGAATTTCGGCGTCTACAACATCCACAACGTCATCCGTCAAAAGCGTCAGGGCTTTTCCAAGAAGGATAATGGTTAAGGGGCTTGATCCTGTAGAAAGACCCAAGGCAATCCTTAATCCTTCTACTGGCCTTCCGGTTGTCATGGGATCTTCGCGAAGTAATACCACTATTTTTTTAGGCATGAGAGTTGTTTATGATTGTAAAAATATAAAATTCAAAAATCTTGATTTGCGTGATTATTGTGTGGGAAAGGCCAAGTATAGTGAAAATGTACGGTCTTAAATGAAATGTGATTTAAGCTGCATTACTTATTGAAAAACAAGGAGAAAATCATATTCCTAGATAGAAAAAAAGTCAATAAAATGATTTTTGAGTCATTTAATGAAAAAGACGTTCTTTTAAAGTTGAGGAAGCTGTGGATAAGGGAATATTTTCCTGGTCTTTTGTCTTCATGTTTCTCAGGATGGCATGGTTTTGGGAAACTTCGTCATCACCTACAATTAAGACAAATGGAGCTGAGAGTCGGTCAGCTGAACGGAGTAGGGACTTGAGGGAAGACGCATTGTAATCAGTATCAGCCGTGATATCAGCCGATCGTAGATCATTTAAGATAGATAAACCAGCTTGAGAACCTAGTGGGCCAAATCCGGCCACGAAAATCCATGGTTTGGGCTCAGGAATCATTGACTCTGGTAATGCTAATAAGACTCGTTCCAGTCCAACAGCGAAACCCACCGCAGGAGTGGATTTTCCACCAATAGTTTCAAACAATCCATCGTATCTGCCTCCAGCGCCAATGGCGTTTTGAGCACCCAAGGAAGAGCAGGACACTTCAAAGGTGGTCATGGAGTAATAGTCTAACCCTCTGACAAGACGTGGATTGAGATTATAAGGAATGGAAAAGGTATCTAAACCAGCCAGAACCTGATTGAAATGATCTTTGGAGGTTGGGCTAAGAAAGTCTATCAGTTTTGGTGCATCTTCTGTTGCGGCTCGACATTGTTGAACTTTACAATCCAGGACTCTAAGGGGATTAGAATCGATTCGACGACGGCAATTCCCACATAATTTGTCTATTTTTAGCTTGAGAAAGACCACGAGGTTTTCCTTATATACCTGACGATCAGCTGGCTCACCCAAGGAATTCATTTCAAGGGTAAGATTGGGTAGTTCTAAAGAGGAAAAAAACCTCCACAGAAGAGAAATGACTTCGATATCTGCGTGAGGGCTTTTGGTACCTACCATTTCAACCCCAAATTGGTGAAATTGTCGAAACCGACCTGCCTGGGGACGCTCATGCCTAAACATTGGCCCAATATAATAAAGTTTTTTACAGGTCGGATCCTGGGAAAAATTATGCTCAATAAAGGCGCGGACGACCCCAGCGGTTCCCTCAGGTCTTAGAGTCAGAGAACTTCCATCACGGTCTGGGAAGGTATACATTTCCTTTTCCACAATGTCCGTTGCCCCGCCAATACTGCGAATATACAGGTCAGTTGGTTCAAAGATCGGTATTCGAATTTCCCTAAATCCATATAATTGGGCTAGGCGATGAGCCGCTCCCTCTACCACATTCCATTTAGGAATTTGGCTAGGTGGAATATCCTTGACCCCTTTAATGCCGCGAATCATGTTCCTTTTTCCTATTGTAAGGGTTGTAAGAGGAACTTACATAAGAGAATGTCTAAACGCTCGAATATAAAAGGGGGAAGAGGATTGAGTCAACGAGGGAGAATGATATCTGTCATGGCTTATATCCTCATAATTTAAGGGAAATAATGTGATAGTCATTTGACACTGTAGAGAAAAGAAATCTAAAATAAATTTTTTAGTTTTTTTTCACAAAAAGGGTAACTACTATGTCGATGACTTTCCGGCAACCGTCGAATCTTAAGAGGAAGCGTGATCACGGATTTAGAAAACGTATGAGCACGAAAAATGGGAGAAAAGTGCTAGCTCGCCGCCGTCGTAAAGGTCGCTATCGCCTCACAGTCTCTGATGAGTGATTCGCATACTCCCTCGTCCGAACTATTTCTTAAAAAAAAAGAAGACTTTGACCGTGTGAAGCGGGAAGGGCGCAGATGCCCTACCTCTTTATTCAACGTCATGTTTTGTTCGACCTCGACCTGTCATACTCGAGTCGGAATTGTTGTGGGAAAACGGTTTGGGAAGGCCGTGGCCAGAAATCGCGGGAAGCGAATTTTTCGTGAGTTGGTCAGAAAAACTCACAATTTTCTTATCAAAGGTCAGGATATTATCGTATTTCCCAAGCGGCCCATTCTGACCTATAACCATCAGGCGTTGTATGAATCCTGGGTCAAGGTGTTGGTGCGTGAGGGATTGATGCTATCAACCGAACCAATACCATGCGACAAATAACAGTAGGGATTATCGCGTTTTACCAAAGGTGGATTTCGCCCTTCTTTGGACCAACATGTCGGTTTGAGCCATCGTGCTCTTGTTATACTCGTGAGGCAATTGAACGATATGGAGTGATACGTGGTACTTGGTTAGGAGTGTTTCGGCTTTGCAAGTGCCATCCTTTCCATCAGGGTGGAATCGACCCTGTTCCCTAATTGCACGGTTGAGTGCCAGCTTCAGTTTTCCCATCCCAATAATCACAAGACGACATATGTTGCCCGGGTAGCCGGGTGAAGATCAATAAAGGATAGATCGAGAAAGCCTTAAAAACATTATGGAAAAGCGGATCGTAGTTTTTCTCGTCATCTCCCTTTTGATCATCATAGGCTATGATTTTTTGCTGAAAGAATTCGGCCTTCTTCCCCAGCCCGTTCAAGTTGAGGAATCCCTATCTCAAGACCCTGATGCCAAAATTTCACAAAGTGAAAATGTCTCAAATATTAGTGATTCGGAGGGAACCACTCAATCTGTTCAATCTGTCGGAGAAAATAACGTCGCTGCACCTACTGTCGAAGCTGTGGAAAATGTCGAAACCTCGCTCTATCAGGCCTCGATTAGTAATCGTGGCGCTCAAATTAGAAGTTGGAAGTTACTACATTATCTAAAGCAAGATACCGATCCCCCTGAGCCTATTGATTTTGTCTATCCGGAAGGCCATTTTGCCGGACCGCTTTCCGTCCAAGTTTCAAATCCCACCGTCGCAAAATTGTTGAAAGACTCGGTATACGAAGTCAGTCGCGACTTCGAAACCTTGAGTTTAAGCAATCCCACGGGAACCCTCACCTATACGTTTCGAGATGACGAGGCGGGAATTGCCGTTCAAAAGGCACTGACCTTTCATCACGATTCCTACCTAGTTGATGTCGTCATCAAAACCGAAGGCCTAAAAGACGACGTGGAAGTGTTGCTCGGGACAAACTTTGGTGTGGTGGAGTGGGGACAAGGATTTATTGGTGCTCTTGGTCCAGCCTGGATGATTGGAGAAACTCTCGAAAAAGAATCCCCTGAGCCGGAAATTCGAAAGTCCGGGGACATTCGATGGGCTGCCCTCCAAGATAAATATTTTATTAGTTTGATCATTCCGGAATCCGGATCCGCGCGTGGGGTATTTGCCCGTACGGAAACCGAGCGGGTGGTTTCAGAGGGCGTGGTGTTTCCACCGAGTAGCGAAACCGATCGCATTGCTTTCCAGCTTTATGCAGGCCCCAAACAATTCGATGCGATGAGGAGCCTCGGGCAGGGACTCGAGGATACTATTGATTTTGGCTGGTTCATCTATGGAAGCTGGGACATCGTGAGGGCCGTGGCGAAACCGCTCTTTTATGTCCTCCGTTTTCTCTACGAATACACACACAACTGGGGTGTGGCTATTATCCTATTAACCTGCGGGATTAAACTTTTGTTCGTGCCTCTGCAATACAAGAGTTATAAGTCCATGCAGGGGATGCAGAAGATTCAGCCCAAAGTCCAAGCCATGCAGCAGAAGTATAAAGATGATCGGGAACGGCTCAATCGCGAACTGATCAAGCTATACAAAGAGCACAAGGTCAATCCCGTCGGTGGGTGTTTACCCATGCTGCTCCAGATGCCGGCCTTTATTTCATTGTTCAATATTCTCTACATGACCGTTGACCTTCGGCAAGCGCCGTTCATGTTGTGGATTACCGATCTCTCCGTTCCCGATCCGTTTTATGTGCTTCCGATTCTTATGGGAGTCTCTATGGTATTACAGCAAAAGATCATGCCCACAACCATGGACCCGACCCAGGCTAAAATGATGCTGTTGTTGCCGGTGTTTTTAACATTCCTCTTTTTAACCTTCCCCGCCGGACTCGTGTTGTATTGGGTGACCAACAATGTGCTCACCATTACTCAACAATTTGTGACTGATCGTTTTATTTTGAAAAAGCCGACCTTTACTCAACCCCCACCGGAAACTCAAGAGGCGTTGCCGGATCCAACTGACGAGTCCAACGGATCCAAGAAAAAAAAAGGTAAAGGAAAAGGCTCGCAGAAAGAGTCCGAGTAAAGAATTGAATCTTCCACCATGGAAAGCTCGGGAGAAGATACGATCTGTGCGATTGCCACACCCATGGGGGAAGGTGGCGTGGGTATCGTTCGGGTGAGTGGCGATCAAGCCATTGCCATAGCTTCCAACATTGTTCAACCGAGAAATAAGACATCTCTTCTCCGACTCCCAAGCCATCGTGTCTATCTGAGCGATATTCTTTTCGACCGCCCTCCTAAAACCAAAAAATCAGATACCTTTTTTCTAGACGAAGCCTTAGTGATCGTGATGAAAGGGCCTCGTTCCTATACCGGGGAAGACGTGGTGGAAATTCAGACCCATGGCGGGCCGTTGATTCTCCAATCCACTTGTGAGGCACTCGTTCGACATGGGGCGAGAATGGGTGAGCCCGGGGAATTTACGAAGCGAGCCTTTTTGAATGGGCGTCTTGATCTCATTCAGGCCGAGGCGGTGTTAGACACGATTAAAGCAACTACAGCCAGCAGTTTACGTTCTGCGCAGGGCCAATTGCGTGGGACATTGACTCAGGAAGTGGGGCGATTGAGAGAAGAATTAATTCAAGCCCTGGCTCACCTCGAAGCGAGTATGGATTTTGTTGAGGAAGACATTTCGTTCATTCAGACTGATCAGTTGGCGCACATCTTCCAAGAAACTCAGTCCACTCTCCAGCGGTTGATTGATACCTTTGAAGAAGGGCGGATTATTCGTGAGGGAATCAAGGCTGCCATTATTGGGCGTCCGAATGTTGGGAAATCGAGTTTGCTCAATGCGTTGCTCAAGATGGATCGAGCTATGGTGTCCCCGGTACCAGGAACTACCAGGGATGTGATAGAAGAAACTGTGAATGTAGGAGGGCTTCAGATGCGGTTGGTTGATACCGCAGGCCTCCGACATACTGAAGACCTTCTTGAAGAAGAAGGGATGCGGCGGACGAGAAAAGCTTTGGAGGAAACTGATCTGGTCCTGCTTCTTATTGATGGTTCGGTAGGTTTGACCGATGAAGATCGATCGTTGCTCCAAGAGCATGCCAAGGATCGATGTCTGATTGTGATCAATAAGAGCGATCTTCCTCCTAAGGTGGAGTCCCAAGAAATATTTGAGTTGATTCCCTTGGGTCGAAACACGTCTCAGGCTGATCAGGAAAAACTCCCAATGGTGGAAGTTCCCTTTGTCAGAATTTCGGCAAGGAACGAGATTGGGCTAGATGTCTTAAAAGACACTATTCGATCACGATTCCTCAAAAGCATTTTTGAACCCGGGCAAACTCCTATGGTGACTCGGCTAAGACATAAGGCCGCATTAAGCCGGGCGCGAGATTCTATTCTGCAGGCTCAGTCATCAATCGAGGCTGGAATGGAGGGGGAATGTATTGCGCTTGATATGCGCGGTGCTCTAGACTCCCTTGGGGAAATAACAGGAGCGGTGAGCACTGAAGATATTTTGGATCGCATATTTCGCGACTTTTGCATTGGAAAGTAAAAACATCTAAGAAATTAAACGTAGATGGCTTTAGAACGAGACATTATTGTTATTGGTGGAGGGCATGCTGGTTGTGAGGCTGCACTTGCCGGGGCTCGAATGGGTTGCCGAGTCGTGCTCCTCACGATCGATGAATCCAAGATCGCTCAGATGCCCTGTAATCCTGCCGTTGGCGGCATTGCCAAAGGACACTTGGTCAAGGAAATTGATGCTCTTGGCGGAGAAATGGGGCACAACACCGATAAGGCGGGAATACAATTTCGGACTCTCAACACCAGAAAAGGCCCAGCCGTGCGCGCCACAAGAGTGCAATGTGACAAAGCCATTTATAGAATGGCCATGCAGAACACCTTAAAAGAACAAAACAGCTTGGAAATTATCACAGGTACTGCGGTTCAGATTTTAACCAAAGGTGATGCAGTCACAGGTGTAGTGACCAATCGAGGGGAAACCATTCATGCCACGGCCATTGTCATTACCTCAGGAACATTTCTCAAAGGGTTGATGCATATTGGACTGAACCATCTTCCTGGTGGACGAGCCGGGGAGTCTCCTGCCGAGCATCTTTCAGACTGTATGAGGGATTTCGGGTTTGAAGTTGGTCGGCTGAAAACGGGTACTCCGCCTAGGGTAGACAGAGACACCATTAATTTTGATGGGATGCAGGTTCAGCCTGGTGATGATCCTCCCAGGCCATTTTCCTATCGAACTAAAAACATTTCCATTCCACAAATTTGCTGTCACCTCACAACTACCACCCAGCAAACACACGACATCATTCGTCAAAATCTTGATAGATCACCAATGTATTCCGGCGTGATAGACTCTGTAGGCCCACGGTATTGTCCATCTATTGAGGATAAGGTTGTGAGGTTTGCTGATAAGGCGGGCCATCAAGTGTTCCTTGAACCAGAGGAATTACATTCCAATTCGTTTTATCCAAATGGTATTTCTACCAGTCTTCCGGTTGATGTACAGGCTGCGATGTTAAAAACTATACCTGGTTTGGAACATGCCAAAATGCTCAAACCAGGCTATGCCATTGAGTATGATTACTTTCCCCCTCGGCAGCTTCATCCCACCCTCGAAACCAAAATAGTCAAAGGCTTGTACCATGCTGGACAAATTAACGGCACATCAGGGTATGAAGAGGCAGCAGCACAAGGGTTAATCGCTGGGATTAACGCCGCGCAAAGGGTCAAACAGGGTGAACCGTTCATTCTTGATCGATCTCAAGGCTACATTGGCGTGTTAATCGATGATTTAATCACCAAAGATGCAAGGGAGCCCTATAGGATGTTTACATCCAGGGCAGAATATCGCCTACTTCTTCGTGAAGATAATGCGGACTCGAGACTTATGGAAATTGGGAATCAATTAGGTTTGGTTCGGGAATCTATATTTAACCAATTCTTGGAGAAGCAAAAAACCATTCGTGAAGAAGTAAATCGACTATATAAAACAAGACCTATATGGGACGAGGAAACGGAAGGACGATGGAGGAACCATGAGGAGAATATACCTGATCCTGGGCATACCCTTGGACAATTGCTCAGGCGTCCAGAGCTAACTTATGCACAAGTTTGCGAAATAGCAGGGGAGTGTCCTGTAAAAGATCCGATCATTCAGGATGCCATTGAAATATCCATCAAATACGAAGGGTATATTAATAGGCAACTTCAACATATTGAAAAATTTAAGAAATTTGAAAAAAAGTCAATTCCTGAAAATTTCGCGTATAATTCAATTAGCGGATTTTCAAATGAAGTTGTTGAAAAACTGTCAAGGGTGAAACCCGCTTCTGTAGGGCAAGCTTCAAGAATTTCCGGGATAACACCCGCCGCAATTTCTCTTCTTTTGGTCTCTTTAGAAAGAAATAATAGGTCAAAGGAATCCACACATGTCCTGTAAAGCCTTTAATTATTGAAGGCAATTTTCACGCACAAATCGTTAATAGTTCCCTTTCTCTTGAAACTGTTCCACGTGGAACATTGATGCAATGGAATCAACAACAATTGGCATTATGAAACAGGAATCAGAAAAAATAGGGGTGGAACTATCTGAGGAATCCATTAAGAAATTTGAAACATATTTACGGGAAATAAGAAGGTGGAACCAAAGGATCAACCTGACTGGTCATAAAGAAGAAAAAAATATTATTGCCAATTTGTTTATAGACTCCTTGGCATTTTCTAAAGCATTTTTTGGAAAAGTTCCTGATTCCATTTTAGATATTGGAAGTGGTGCGGGGTTTCCAGGAATACCATTAAAAATTTTTTATTCTGAATTTTCCCTAACCCTATTAGAACCAAATTTGAAAAAAGTTTCATTTCTCCATCATATAATCGGTACATTAGGGTTGGATAAAGTAAAAGTAGAGCCCAAGAGAATTGAAAATTATCCTAATTTTTCATCAATAGAAAAACCATTCGATTGTATTGTTTTAAAAGCGTTGAGATTCGACGTGTGTTTGCCTTATGTTGGGACCTTTCTAAGTAAAAATGGCCTATTGGTTTTTAGCCGTTCAAAAAAATCTGAAAATCCCACTAATATGTCGGGCTTTAAGGTGGAAAACACGATTTCCTACCAGTTGCCATTTGGTTTTGGTGAACGGGATTTGGTATTGCTCAGTCAGACTGGTTTTTAAATCGTGTTCCACGTGGAACAATTGTTGAGAAATATTTAAAAAATCGCAATTAATGCAATGAGTAAGATAATTGCCGTAGCAAACCAAAAAGGTGGAGTTGGGAAAACCACTACATCCGTAAATATTGCCGCTGCGCTGGCTATTTCCCAAAAATCGGTATTGCTCATTGATCTAGATCCCCAGGCCAATGCCACAAGTGGCTTGGGAGTTGAAAGCCCCAATGTAGTCATTTACGATTGTCTGATTAAAAGGACACAGACAAGAGAAGCTATCGTAGAAACCCAAGTTGCAGGTTTGCATCTTCTTCCCTCAGGGTCTGATCTTGCTGGGGCGGAAGTCGAACTGGCGGACTTTGAAAATAGGGAGCATGTACTAAGCAATGTCATCGATGAAATAAGAGGCCAATACGACTTCATTTTTTTAGATTGTCCTCCTGCCTTGGGTTTATTAACAGTGAATGCCTTGGCGGCAGCGCATTCAGTCCTAATTCCCGTCCAATGTGAATATTATGCCATGGAAGGGCTGGGACGGTTGATTGCCAATATTGACCTGGTCCGTGATTCCTTTAATCCACAATTGGAACTTGAAGGCATCCTCTTGACAATGTGGGATGTCAGATTAAGCCTTTCCAAGCAAGTGTCTGAAGAGGTCAGGAAATTTTTCGGACAACGAGTTTATCGAGCGATGATTCCCAGAAATGTCTCATTGGCAGAGGCACCCAGTTACGGCAGGCCTGGTTTGTTGTACAATGCATCCTCCTCTGGATCAAAAGCCTATATCGACGTGGCAAAGGAGTTGTTGGAAAATGGAGAAAAAGGCCTTAGGTAAAGGGCTTGGAGCCTTATTGCCTGGTCATGACCCTCGTTCAACAGGGGCAGATCAGGTTGTGCAAATGGTTCCTATTACACAGATTTTGCCAAACCAATATCAGCCTCGGAAGAGATTTTCTGAGGAAGAGTTGAACAGTTTGGCTGAATCCATTCAACAAAACGGAATTCTCCAGCCAATTTTAGTGCGTAGAAAGGGTGATGGAATTTATGAACTGATTGCCGGAGAACGCCGATTTCGAGCTGCAAAGTTGGCAAATCTTTCAACGGTCCCAGTCATTATTCGAAATTCCAAGGATGATGAATCTACGGTTTTAGCCTTAGTGGAAAATATTCAACGAAAAGATTTGAATCCCATGGAAGAGGCAAAATCATACACCCAACTCATTGAGGAATTCGGTTTGACCCAGGAAATGGTCGCGGAACGCGTAGGACGAGAAAGATCTTCAGTTGCCAATATTTTGAGGCTCGTAACATTACCTAATGAAATACAACTATTAATTGAAAATGAACAATTAACGCTTGGCCATGCCAAAGTAATCTTGAGTATTCAAAATCCCCAGACGAAAATTGCGATTGCCAATAAAATAATTCGCGATCAACTTTCTGTTCGTGCGGTAGAACAGATGATCAACAACGAACAATCTGGCCTAAAAAAGAGCACGAAAAAAAAAGTGAAATCGGTTTCGTCAGGCCGGTATGCGAACCTAGAGGAGCAGCTTCGAAAACAGTTGGGAACAAAGGTGGCAATTCGGCCCAAGAAACGTGGAGGAGAGTTGACCGTGACCTATTATTCAGACGAGGATCTCACTCGAATTGCGGACGTGATTTTATCATAAAAATTGCGTAGGCTATGCACAGTGGAGTAAAAGTTTTGTTTTTGGATCTGAGAAAATTCCATTTGATTTTAAACCATCCTAAGGAGGGGCTTCCATGTTTGGAATGAGTAGTGGCACGGATAAAAATTCGGGAACATCGACAGCATATTCTTCTTCGGAGCCTCAACGAAGCCAATCGGGTCACGATGGCGTGTTCAATGAGAGTCATGATGTCAGTGCGTTTGTGGGAGAAGGCGTCGAATTTAAAGGTGTGATCAATTACCAAGGCACTGTGCGCATCGACGGCCAATTAGAAGGAGAAATCCATACCTCTGGTGTTCTGATTGTTGGGCAAGGTGCCGTGATTGATGCCAAAGTAGAGGCGGGCACCATCATCTGCCAGGGTAAAATCATTGGCGATATTGTGGCCAGGGATAAAATTCAACTGATGTCGCCAGCCGTGTTAGACGGATCAGTG